>Ga0105240_10002433_pt1 | contig 29936 bp, 22 predicted proteins | sample KBSC54metaG_FD_80426 | JGI IMG/M metagenome (GOLD analysis project Ga0105240, IMG submission 80426) | Corn rhizosphere microbial communities from Kellogg Biological Station, Michigan, USA - KBS C5-4 metaG | ecosystem: Host-associated > Plants > Roots > Rhizosphere > Soil | place: Michigan, USA... | reverse complement strand
GGGTAGTGGCTCGTCAGATGACACGTATCAGGCTTATTCGGCCGTACTAAACTACAAGCTGGGCGATGCGACACTAACCTCGATCACCGCGTACAGCAGCCTCAGGCACTCGGATTTGGTCGACTTCACCTTTGCCGTCTCCGGCCTGACGGGTCCAGATTACGGGGTACCGGGCTCGATCTTCTATACACTGAACAACGAGAAGAAATTTTCCCAGGAGCTGCGCTTTGCGGCGCCGCTTGGGCAACGATTTGATCTGCTGCTCGGAGGATATTACACAGACGAAAAAACACCGAGCCATCAGATAGAGACACTAAACAATTCGAGCACCGGCCTCGCCGAGGCGCCTACGCTGGGTAACTACCATTCGCCAATCTTATATGACTCGTACTATCCACGGACTTACAGCGAGTATGCGGGCTTTGGCGACCTGACATATCACGTCACAGATCGATTCGATGTGCAATTGGGTGGCCGCGAAAGTGTGTTAAAACAGAAGTACGATACCGAAAGAGATACAGGCCCTTTCACCGAGGTGTACTCCGGGCTGCCCTCGCCGGCTGTCATCGCTGCGTTGAAAGCAGATGCGAACGCCTTCACCTATCTCGTGACCCCACATTTTACGATCTCACCAGAGTTCAACCTATACGCACGTTTCGCATCCGGGTATCGACCTGGTAGCCCTTATACAGCGGAAGCAGTGCTTGCCAGTGGTGGACGAACCAGCTACGGGCCGGATAAGACGCAAAACTATGAGATGGGCGCAAAGGGTACATTGTTAGATGGGAAACTATCGTTTGATACGTCCGTGTACTACATTGAGTTCAAAGACTTGCAAACGTTCGTCCGATCACCCGGTGCCGTTACGGGTTATTACACCAACGCCGGTGCGGCGAAGAGTCAGGGCGCTGAGGTGTCAATCACAGCAAGACCGTTGACCGGACTCACGGTGGCCGGCTGGATTGACTATGACAAGGCGGAGATTACCCAAGCTGCTCCAAATTCCACAGTTATTGAAACCGACGGAACCCGGCTCCCGAATACTCCCAATTGGGCCGGTAACCTCTCGGTCGAGCAGCAATTCCCCATTCCGCATTGGGCCGAAGCGCAAGGTTTCGTCGGAGGAGAAGTTAGCTTTGTTGGGGATCGGCCTCAGCAGTTTACCCGGGCGGGTGTTGTAAGATTGGCTCTGCCAAGCTACACAAAAGAAGACCTGCACGCCGGAATGAGATACGAAGGTTGGACGGGGACGCTCTACGTCACTAACGTTTCGAACGCGCGTGGGCAACTGTCAGCGTCCGGCTTCTTCGACGGCAATTTCTTCTACATCCAGCCGCGCACAATCGGCATAAGTCTCGCCAAAACCTTTGAGTAGAGTGGGAGACTAGTTAGCGTCGAGCTTTGGGGCGGCATGTTGCGGAGGAGGTACTGGGTTAAATGCTAGTGCTCAAACTTGCAACAGCCGCCAAGTTCACAGTGCCCCAAGGCTGGACGGGAACCAGCGCATCTCGTTGGTGGCTGCAAAGCCGAGTGACACGTAGAGCGGCCGTCCGGCATCGGACGCGTGGAGAACTAGCTGATCGAAACCTCTATCTGCGGCCCAACGCATGAGCGTAACCACTAGGGCCCGTCCTACTCCTCGACGTCGCCATTCCGGCTCAGTGTAGACGTTTACCAGCAGCGGGACCGGTCCGGTCATAACACTGGTACCGTCGATGGATATTCGAGGGAGTTGCGGCTTGATATGCACCCCGGCGCCAGCAACGACGCGCTGGTCGGCGTCGAGCGCGAGGTAACCAACGTAGGAGCCTTCATGCAGAAGAACTTCCAGCGCAGAGGCCGAAGCTTCCATGAGCTGGAATGCCAGCTTATCCGTCGGTACGTGCCCCATGTCACGGAACATGGCAACGCGGTGCCGTGCGATCACAGTAGCGTCCCTGCCAATGGCGGGGCGAATGGTATACGGGGATTGTTCCGTCATGGATTTTGCTCTTGTGACCATGGGACCCACGTCGTCGAGAGTATCTTCAGTTGGCGCGTTCGTATACCAGTGCAGCCGCTCCACGGTCACAGATGATGAGCTTGATGTCGCGGCCGGTTGTGCTCAGTTCGGTTTCAATGTATGACTTTGCGTTGAGCTGAAGTACCGAGCCGTCCGCTAGCTCGATAGTGCGTTGCTTTCCAATGTCAGTGGTGTGACCGTCGTGGCCGCGCACGTAGCGATAAGCGAGTGCAACCAGAGTGGCAGCTAGAGCAATCGCGGCTAGGCCGGCCGCTATTCGGTATACCCGGGCAGTCATCAGCTGCGGTCGATCGAGGCGGGTTGCCTTAGTTGCAAGGACGGCGCCCGCATCAGAAGCCGCTGACTGAGGTCTTTCGAGCGGAAGCACATTGACGGCTACAAGGCTCTTGAGAGCTTGGACATTGATCTGCCTGTCGGGGTCCATGCGCTCAAGCTCGCTGTCCAAGGCGGAGATGAATAGAAACTCCTCCAGATGACGCGGAGACGCTTGGATCCATTCGGCGAACGCCGCGCACACCTGCGGCTGCGCCTCGGAGCGCACCGCCTCCAACCACTCAGCCGCTTGTTCCGCGATCTGTCGGTCTATACTGGCTTGTCTGTCTCGATTCATAGAGGTGGGTCCCCTTACTCCTTACTCGTCCCACTCAACGGGCAGCTGCGCTAAGGCCTGGAAAATATACTTTTTGACGGTGTGTGCCGACAGGCCGAGTTCTCGCGCAACTTCTTCACGCTATAGGCCATCGCGTTTGTGCAAAACCAACACGGTTTGATGCATCGGTGGCAGACGGCTTAAAGCGCGTTCCAACTGGCGTTGGGTAGAGAGGCGCTCGGCGAGCTCGTCGGGTGCTAAGTCGTGTGGCCTTTCGGCGAGATTTTCCGCCACATGGGAGTCGAACATAACGCGATCGTGCTGGATACGCATGCGCAGCTCATGCACGACATTAGAGGCGATGCCGTAGATATAAGCCTGCGGAGTTCGCACCAGCTCGGCTCGGGGAAGGAAAGTGTCTTGCCGGTTACGTCGATACAAGCAGTGGGCGGCGGCTCGCGTTCACCGCTTATCTAGCCAATTTTCACCGGGCAGCCTCCCCGGAGTTGGACCCGGGGCAGGCACTGGGCGAGTTCGCCGCGGCCATTTACGAGTACCTTTAGAGCGTGATCGAATGACATGCGTCGGATTACGTCGCAATCGCCTCCGATTTCCCGCGGCTTCCCCGCCCGGTCGCAGGCGCACGAGAAAGCGCCGGGCTGTTGATGCCCATAAACGAACGGAACCGATCAAGCTCCGCATTCAGTTCACGGGCGTACACACGGTCCCGGGGCGCACTGCCCTTGGCATAGCCAAAATTACTCTTCAGTACACCCTCTCGTAACGAGACATTCCCCCAGCCAATCACGCGATCGCGCCAGAGAACCGGAAGCGCGTAATATCCGAAACGCCGTTGGGAAGGGGGAGTGTATGCCTCGAATCGATATTGCCATCCCCAACATAACTCGAAGCGACGGCGATCCCATACGATTGGATCAAAGGGGGCCAGAAGCCGAACTGTGTCGTCCGGAATCTCCATGCCTGCGCGCAGATCCTCATCGGTCGGCCAAAACCATTCGGTGCCTGCGACTCGAGCATGGCGAAACCGTTGCGGCGCATTGGCCACCGCCGCGCCAAGCTCCGTGGCAAGATGCGGAGCAGAGAATTTCAGTAATCGACACAGATGACCCAAGCTGGGTGCGGGGACGGGCGCATAAATCCGAACTATCAAATCAATCAGTGCATCGGCGCATTGACTTCGCGGCAATTCGACGTAGTCAGACATCGGTTGCGGACGCGCCGAATAAATTCGAATTCCATTCTCGCGCCTAACTACCCGTAGGTCCCCGCCGAAGTGCAGCCTGTCCAGAAGATGTGTAGTGATCGAAGAGGATCCACTCCACCTCTTTACTCGCCCGCCCTTGAAATGCGCATCGGCCTCTCTCGGATGAACGGCCCCACGTTCGCGAACAAAGGTAAGAAGCGCCGCCGCCAGCACTCGGGTCCGCGCGTCCTGCGAGAGTGTGACTCTCGGATGAAGCCAACGCACATGCTCGTGTGGCATGAATCCGTAGTTCACGAAGTATTCTTCGTCAACACTTAAGCTTTCGTACTTCTCCTCCAGGTCACCGGCTCGATAGCCTCGAACACGATGCCGAAGAATGAGGTCTTGAGCCCGCGCCGGAGCGCGTATCGGATCTGCTTGAATGAATCCGATCCTTTGCAGCGCCTTCTGAAGTGTCGTAGGTCGTTGTAGCGAACGAGCGATCGCGTACCGTCGCAGATCCACTGTTCGGATCATCGCGGAGCGCTTGCTTGATCTAGTTTTGGACATCAGAGAAAAGGGGGCTCGCTATGCCGCAGTGTCGTCCCTTCGCACTATAGTCGATTCTGGCAGGGCGGATACCGGCTCGATGAATGCACGGCCGGATGAGCAAGCGAAGCACTGGCGAGCGACGGTCTTCTCGCTGGCTCACCAGTCCCACTGTCGGAAATTGCTTATCCGCTCAGCCCGGTGTCCACTTTTTGGCCAAACCAGTCTACCCTCTAGCGACACCCCTTTTCCTGGCATGCTGTGAGCGCCAAAGAGACTCGGACCTTCGTTGGCGAGCTGTACCAGAGCCACAACCAGCGGCTCCTGGGCTTTCTCGCCCATCGAGTCCGTAACGCGCGCCTACATGCCGCGGATCTTGCCCAGGAGGTCTATTTGCGCCTCTCGCGCATTAGTAAGCCCCACACGATTCGCGAGCCACAAGCCTATCTTTTCCGAGTGGCGCGTAACGTCATTCACGACCATCAGCTCGGGCTGGCCGCCCTGCAGTCGTTCGAACTCGACGGCCTCGATCCGGAGCATGAAGTGGCTCTCTCGCCCGACCCTGCAACGCAGCTCGAACAGCGCCAACGGCTTGAGCAGATCAATCGGCTGCTGGAGGGTCTTCCGCCGCGTGCACGGGCTGTCTTCACGCTCCACCGCGCCTACGGCCATACTTTGGATGAGATGGCGGCGCAGTTTGGCGTATCGAGATCTCAAATCAAGAAAGACTTCGCGAAGGCCGTTGCTTATCTCAATCAACGTCTACAGCAAGATTCCTAAGTCATGGACGAACGTTTCGATCGATCAACGTCAAATCAGCAGATCCGCGAGGAGGCCGCGGAGTGGCTCGTTCAATTCAACGCCGATGTGCCTGATGCGCAAGCCCGCATACAGTTTGACCAATGGTTACGCACTTCTCCGGAACATATTCGCGCCTATATCGAACTCCTACCCCTGTGGCATGACAGTGCCTCGCTAGCCGAGGTTAACGCGCTCAGCCAGGAGGAACTTGTTGCGATTGTGACAAGAAGCAATACGAATGTCACATCGCTTGAACTCACGGTGGATGTTGCGGCTCGTTCTGTGGTCCGAAAAGCAGCCGGGGTAGGAATCGCGCCTACCGGTCGATTCTTTGCAATCGCGGCGACACTACTGATTGCATTCGCAGCTCTCCTTCTGATCTACGCGATCGGTTATTCAGGTACGCGTCGCTTCACGACCGACATTGCTGAGGTGCGCACGGTCACTCTGCAAGACGGTACCAGGTTGTCAATCGGCGCTAGGTCGGCCGTCGCGGTCCGATACACGAAGACAGCTCGCACTTTTCTACTTAAGGGCGGCGATATCTATGTGGAAGTAGCAAAGGACGCGACGCGACCCTTCGTGGTGCAGGTCAAGGACAAAGTCATCCGAGCCCTGGGAACTCAGTTCGAGGTCCGAGCTGATGAGCGGGCCATGCACGTTGCGGTGGTCGAGGGTTCGGTGTCGGTATCGGATGCTTCAGCGGGCCGCGTCACTAAGGCCAATGCCGGAGCCGAGTCGAATGCTGTGCTGCTCAGTGCCGGCCAGCAGCTCACCACGCGGTCCACTGAGCGCCTAACGTCGCCACAACCTATCAGGTCGAAGGAGCCGGCAGCATGGCGGGTGGGGCGGCTGGAATTCGACAACGCAAACCTAGGCGAAGTGATTCAAGAATTCAACCGCTACAATGTTAAGCAGTTGAAACTCGTGGACCGCTCGCTCGAGACCATTCCAATCGCCGCCGCCTTCTCGTCGACCGATCCCGCCGCTTTGATTCGCTTTCTGCAGGATCAACCCGGCGTTGTGGTCACTGAAACACGTGATGAGATCCTCATTGAGGCTCGCTAGTGCTGCACGAGGCGTGCAGGGTGTCCACTTTTTTTTAGTTTCGGTCTTCAGCGCATGAATCCAATGATCCTGGGGATCGTCATGCGAAACGCCCTGATTGCAGCCGCCGTTAGTCTGAGCCTGATTGGACTGTCCTACGCCAACGAAGCACGCGCCGCTATCCGCAAGCCTACCAACATACCGGCGCAAAATTTGCCTGTTGCCTTGCAGATGCTCTCTAGGGAGCACGACGTACAGTTTATTTTCCGGCTCGATGTCGTGGGTACCGTGCAGACCCCCGAAGTCACCGGGAACCTTACTACTGATGAAGTGCTCGCAAGGCTTTTGAGCGGCACGCAGCTCACGTACAAGTATTTGGATGAGAAGACCGTGACCATCGTTCCGGCCTCCCAAGGGCCGCAGTCGACGTGGGTGCCCTCTCAGGTGCTTGGATTGCAAAGTCAAGAGGCTGTCGCACAAACATCTGACAAACCTGTGCAAGTCAGCCTTCCCGCGGGTGATCTAGCAGCCGCGCTCGCCGAACTCGGCGATCAGTGCGGTGTGCAGATCAGGTACGAACCGTTGCTGGCCCAGGGCGTGAAGGTGGCTGCAGTAAGCGGGATGTTGACCGTTGGCGAGGCGCTCACACAGTTGCTTGTTCAGACCGGACTGGAAGCGGATCGCGTAGACGACAAAACGGTGGTTCTCAGGCGAGCCGATCTGCACAAGGGGCCAGCCAAGAAGGTAATTGATGAGCGCTCTAAGCTCGATCCGGGGGTCGAGGCAGGGCTGCAAGAGGTGGTGGTTACAGCTCAGAAGAGGGTCGAAACACTTCTAGATGTGCCGGTGCCGGTGAGCGTAATCACTGCTCAGTCCCTTATCGCCAGCGGACCGCTGCGGATTCAGGACTATGCCAACCAAATACCGGGCCTGAACATGACCCCCGCCCTGCAGGACCAAAACACCCTATCCATCCGAGGGATTACAACCGGACAAGGTAGCAATCGAACCGTAGGCGTCGTCGTTGACGACGTCCCAATCGGAGCAGACATCAACTACGCCGGCGGGGCGGTGATTCCCGACCTGGATCCCAATGATCTTAAGCAAATCGAGGTGCTGCGTGGACCCCAAGGAACGCTATACGGCGCCAGCAGTATGGGCGGCCTCATAAAGTTTGTGACGGTCGATCCGTCGCCGGATGCTTTTGCCGGGCGGGTACAAGCGGGTACTAGCACCGTCTATAACGGGGCGCAGCTCGGATATAACTTTCGTGGATCAATGAACGTGCCCCTTAGCGATACCATGGCTATGCGTGTCAGCGCGTTCACGCGCCAGGAACCTGGCTATATTGATAATCCCTATCGCGGCATAGATGGCGTAAATGAGGCGCACGTCCGCGGAGGCCAAGTCAGCGTCCTGTGGCAGCCGTCAAGCGCATTTTCTATAAAGCTTAACGCTCTATGTCAAGACTACAGAGCCGATGGCTCCTCTGAAGTGGACTTGCCAAACGCGGGGCCGCCGCCCACGCTGGGTCTGAGTGGCCTCCAGCAAAACTACGGGCCCGGTGTGGGCTTGTCAGACAGAAAACTGCAATTCTATAGCGCAATCGTTAAAGCAAAATTAGGCGCGATCGATCTGACTGCGATTACGGCCTATAACATAAATCATGCGCAAGACACGATCGAGCAGGGTTATGCCTACGCTCAACAAACCGAACAGTATTTCCCAACTCCCGACTCCCTTACGTTCGCGAACTGGGCCACGCGCAGGTTCTCTGAAGAGCTGCACTTATCGTCTTCCATTGGTGAAAAGTTCGACTGGCTCGCGGGACTCTTCTATACCTACGAAACTGCGGCGGGCCTCTATCAAAATACGGAAGCTTATAGCTACTCATCCGGACAGATTCTCGGGCTGCTGTGGGGCATCCCTTTCCCATCAACCTTTACCGAATACGCCGCCTTCGCTGATCTGACCTATCACTTTACGGACCGATTCGATATTCAAATCGGGGGACGCGAGAGCGCCAATAGGCAGACCTTGCAGGAGGCTTTCTATGGTCCCTTTAATATCCCGTTTTTTAATGTATCCGGGCCCGTAGTTGAGCCGAATTTGCACTCGCGCGACAGTTCATTCACTTACCTATTCACACCGCGACTGAAGTTATCACCAAACATGATGCTCTACGCGAGGTTGGCTTCCGGGTACCGCCCGGGCGGCCCCAACTTAAACGGCGTTACCTCCAGCTATGCACCCGATAAGACGTACAACTACGAGATTGGGCTAAAAGGCGACTTTCTCGATCACTCCCTATCTGTAGACGCATCTGCGTACTACATCGATTGGAAGAAGATCCAAATCCAACTCATCCAGCCCACTACTCTGCTGGCTTACCTTGCGAACGGTAGTGGCGCCAAAAGCGAGGGCTTGGAGCTATCGGTCACGTCGATACCCTTGCCGGGCTTGAAGGTTGCAGGTTGGGTGGCTCTCAACAACGCGGTGCTGACTCAAGACTTCCCGGCGAGTTCGCCTATAGTGGAAACGGCCGGAACGCGGCTTCCCGAGGCGGCAAAGTTCACCGCTAACTTGTCCGTAGATCAAGAATTTCCTGTCACGGACAACGTAACGGCTTCCCTAGGCGCTACTTTGATTTATGTAGGCGATCGGTGGGGTGTATTTAACAATCCTCGCTACTACTATCCGTCCTACGCTCAACTCAACTTGCGGGGCGGCTTGAAGCGCGGATCGTGGGCGGTCGATTTGTACGCCTACAACGTCGCGGATAAAAGGGACGTGCTGTCATCGGGTATCGAGAATAGCGTTCCGTATGCAGTGACGTACATTCAACCTCGTACCGTGGGGCTGAGTGTCTCAAAAAGTTTCTATCACTGACCGAAACGGACAACGAGGGTCTTTGGTTGAAGACGGGACGATGGCGCATCTCGCTAGCGAGCCTACTCGTTGCAACGCAGATGAGTGCGGCTCAGGTGCTAGGGAGTTCGCCCGTGTCAGGCGAGGATCTTCCGACGGGTAAGACAATCACCCCGACGGCAGCTCAGGGTGCGCTTTTTCAAGAAATGAACCTAAACAGTCAAGCAGCGCCGAATGCGCGCGCCGGCGCGGCGGTGGCGCTGGCGGTGTCGGCAGATGGCAAGCTGCTGGCGATCCAGACGGGCGGATTCAATGTCTTCTATGGGCGGGATGGGCAAACTACGCCGGACCTGTCTGCTGAGCACATCTTTCTCTTCGATATCGCCGGCCCTGCGCCGAAACAGGTCCAGGTGCTTTCGATACCGCAGGGCTTCCAGGGACTCGCTTGGGGAGCCTCCTCCGACCGGCTTTACGCCTCGACTGGCACCGAAGACGCCATCACTGAGTTTGAGAGGCACGGGTCACAATTCGTCACCAATCGAACTTTCCGACTCGGCCACAGTGCGGGTCTCGGACTTGATGTCGTGCCCATTGCGGCGGGCATTGCGATCAGTCCGGATGGGACCAGGCTGTTAGTCGCAAATCTACAGAATGACTCCATATCGCTCATCGACCTAGTAAAGGGTGCGCTCGTTACGGAGCAAGACCTACGTCCAGGGGCTATCGAGCCTAGGCATCATGGCCAGCCAGGCGGCAGCTTTCCGCGCAGTGTGGCCTGGACCTCTGACAGCCGTGCCTACATTGCCAGTGAACGAGACCGGGAAGTTATTTCGGTTGCCGTTAAGAAGGATGCGGTTCGGCTGCTGCGCCGAATAGCAGTGAATGGGCAACCGGTCGCGCTTCTCAGCAATCGTCGCGGCACGCGTCTGTACGTCGCGCTGGATACGACGAGTCAAGTCGCGATCGTTGACACGCAACGTGAAGAAGTGATTGAGTCGGTAGACACGACGGCTCCACAAAGTGTGTACGACAACACGAGAATGCTCGGCGGCGCAAACACCAACGCGCTCGCGCTCACACCGGATGAGGCCACGTTGTTGGCGAGCGATGGGGGAGAGAATGCAGTCGCTGTAATACGGCTGGGCGATCGTGCGAGAGATCCGGCCAGCGCGCCCCATGCCGAAAATCGCGAGCCTAACGAAACGGAGGGGCCTGATTTCGAGCGCTCTCGCGTAGTAGCACTCGTTCCCACGGGTTGGTATCCCACAGGTATCGCAGTGTCGAAGGATTCTTCAGCGTGGTATGTAATTAACGCAAAGAGTCCAACGGGTTCCAACGCCAAGTGGTGTACTCGGGTAGACCCGTCCCTCGGGATTTGTATTCCACAAAAATCGGCCGGCCCTGATCTGACGACGGCCGTGAACGGGTTCGGGACGCTGCTGACGGAGAATCAGTACATCCATCAGCTCGAGAAAGCGGGCCTGCTTTCCTTTCCGGCCCCGGGCCCCCTCGAGCTTGCTCGACTCACCCAGCAAGTCGCACATAATGACCATTTCGATCGGCCGGGCAAGACGGCCGCCGATGAACGGATAACTCACTTTCTTCAAGGGCACATCAAGCACGTCATTTACATTATTAAAGAAAACCGGACATACGATCAGGTCTTGGGCGACCTCGGCGCCGGCAATGGCGATCCCCGTCTCACACTATTTCCCGAACGGATTTCGCCCAATCATCATGCACTCGCTAGAAACTTCGTTACGTTAGATAACCTGCTCCTAAGCGGCGAGGTGAGTTGGACAGGCTGGGATTTCGCTGTCGCTGGACAAACTACAGACTTTAGGGAGCATCAAGAGCCGCTTGCGATGCGGGCGGACACCCTACGAATGCGCGGCATGCCGGAGGATAACGCCACCAACCGTCTGATTAACATGGGGTATCCGGACAGCGCTCAGCGAAGAGCGGTGTTCTCACGTTCTCCTTCAGACCCGGACATCCTCCCGGGCACGCGCAGCGTATATGCACCGGATGGTGCCGGGGGCGAAGAGGGCAAAGGATACCTCTGGGACGTTGCGCTGCGAGCGGGCAAGACATTGAGGAATTGGGGCGTCTTTGGCGATCAGCAGATTCAACTTCCAGGTCAGCTGCCTCTGGTGCGCGACCCCTATGAGCAGAAGATCCAGCTCTTCTATCCTGCTCAGGCATCTTTGGCGCCGTACAGCGACCTTTACTTTGCGGATGTCACAATGGCCTATCCTGACTTCTGGCGAGTGAAGGAATGGAAGCGAGAGTTCGCCGGGTTTGTGCAACGTGGTGAGGCTCCCAATCTGATGATGGTTTGGTTGCCCAATGATCACTTCGGATTCTTCGATCAGGCGATCGATGGAGTCAACACGCCAGACACACAGATGGCTGATAACGATTACGCGCTGGGGCTGGTGATTGAGGCCGTCGCCAATAGCCCCTTCGCTAAGGATACCGTAGTTATCTCCATCGAAGATGACGCTTGCGATGGACCAGATCACGTAGATGCGCATCGGTCCGTAGTGTTGTTCGCCGGTCCATATGTGCGTCAGCATGCCGTGATCTCGACGCGTTACACGACTGTCAGTGTCGTTAGAACCATCGAAGAAATCCTGGGAATCGGACCGATCGGCCTCAACGATGCTTTGGCTGCGCCAATGTCGGATGTATTCGATCCGCGCCAAGTGGATTGGACTTACAAGGCTATTGTTCCCAATGTCTTACGTTCTACACGATTGCCATTGCCGCCAGATTCCCGCGCAAGGGTTTCCTATCCAAGACACTCTGCAGCCTATTGGACCAAGGCGATGGCGGGCCAGGACTTCTCGGGTCCCGATCGAATCGATCCGGTCACATTCAATAGGGCGTTGTGGCGTGGTTTTAAGGGAAGTACTGCCTACCCCGGTGCAAAGTCAGACCAATAGAGGCCGAGGCTTGATAACTAATCGAATCGCCACCGGTCGTAACCGTAAGTTACGGTGTCACAAAATGTGGTCTAGAAGGATGACAAGAAACGCCGCTGCGTGGATGGTGGCATCGGCTCTAACGTGCGCCGTACTGTTGGCAGTTGCGCGTGATCAGAGCTCCTTCATCGCCACCTGGGCGACGAGTCCTGCCGGGTTGCCCACAGTAGAGAAGATTGGTACGTATATCGTCCCCGCACCCATAAAGGTCGAGGGTACAATTCGCTACCGTTTGAGGATTTCGCAGGGCGGTCGAGCCCTGCGGCTGAAATTTTCAAATGAATATAATGAAAATCCTCTCAACGTGGCGGCTGTCAGCGTTGGGATAACGGCCGATGGCTTCGATGCCGCGCCGCAGTCGCTGGCGAGGGTTACGTTTGGAGGCAGTGCAGCGATCACGATTCCGCCCGGCGCGCCTGCCTTGAGTGACATTGTGGCTGTGCCGGTGAAGCCGCTAACCGATCTGCTCGTGAGTGTGTTCATTCCTGGCGGCATGCCGGTGTTTCCTTGCACTAAGGAGTGGCCTCCAACCGACCAGGTTGTCGTGGAGGCGTTGGACACCACTCTGGCCGATCATCTGCCGGCAAGCAAATGTTTATTCACGTGGAGACCTATTGTTTCGGAAGTGGACGTCTCAGCCGAGCGCCACCCAGGGAAAGTCGTAGTCGCACTCGGGGATTCCATCACCGACGGTGAGGTGGATCCGAAAACCGGGGAGCGGGGTTGGCCGGCCGTGCTCGCTCGGCGCCTTTACGGCGCTGCCGTATCTGTTGTTAACGCTGGCATCGGTGGCAATCGGCTGCTGGGAACAATGCCGATGTGCGGCGCTGCCGCTGTCGCCAGACTGGATCGTGATGTGTTGTCTGTGCCCGGCCTGACTCACATCGTTGTGTTGGAGGGTATTAACGATATACGTATGAGCGGCCCGCGCGGGGTGCTTGGGGATACTTCCCTGGTGAAGCCCGAGGACCTTATCGCGGCTTATCTGCAGATAATCGAACGGGCCCACGAACGAGGCATCAGGATCATCGGGGCGACGATACTTCCCTTTGAGGGCGCGGATTATTACTCCGCTTCCAGGGAACAAGTACGCGAGACAATCAATCGCTGGATACGAAGCTCAAAAGGATTTGACGGAGTAATTGACTTTGATGCAGGCACGCGTGATCCAACCCACCCCCTCAGACTAAAAGCGGAATACGACATCGGCGATCATCTCCACCCGAATGCGACAGGCTACCGCGCGATGGGCGAGATGGTTGACGTGCGACTATTTAATTGAGCACGCCGTGAAGCAGTCATACGACGTTATTGTAGTAGGTTCGGGCGCTGCCGGAGGTATGAGCAGCTACGTGCTCACCCAGGCGGGCATGAGCGTGCTCATGCTTGAAGCGGGACGCGATTACGATCCGGTGTCGGAATCACCGATGTTCAAGCTTCCCGGAGACGCACCGCTGCGGGGCGCGCCCACTCCCGACAAGCCCTACGGATTCTATGATGCCACGGTCGATGGTGGGTGGCAGATCCCGAACGAGCCCTTCACAGTAGCAAAGGGCGATGAGTTCAAATGGTGGCGCGCTCGTATGTTGGGCGGGCGGACCAACCACTGGGGACGCATTGCTCTGCGCTTTGGTCCTTACGACTTCAAATCTTATAGCCGGGATGGCTTAGGAACAGATTGGCCATTGAGCTACGCCGAGTTGGCACCCTGGTACGACAAGACCGAGCGCTTGATTGGTGTCACTGGCGCCCGACACGATTTGGAAAACGTGCCAGACTCGCCCGAAGGCGTCCATCTGCCGCCCCCACCGCCGAGTCCTAGTGACTATTTCGTATCGCACGGCTTTCGAGCGTTGGGTATTCCTGTGGCTGCAATCCGCGTAGCTGTTCTGACGCGGCCACTGAATGGCCGACCACAGTGCTTGTATACAACTCCTTGTAGGTGGGGTTGTGCGATCGGCGCTAATTTCCAGAGTACGACCGTACTAATCCCTCCAGCTCGAAAAACGAAGCGCCTTACCATACGGACTCATGCCTTGGTGTACCAAATCGAGGTTGATCCGAGCGGCCGGGCGCGAGGTGTTAGTTTTGTCGACTGTAGAACAGGCGAGCATCACTGCGTACGCGCAAAGGCAGTTGTCCTGGCCGCTGGCACCTGTGAGTCCGCAAGAATTCTCTTAAACTCGAAGAGTGGGCACTATCCACATGGAATCGCCAACGAAAGCGGTCTGGTGGGCCGAAATCTTATGGACAGCGTTGCTAATACCACGCTGGCGCAATTTCCGGCTTTGGAGAATCTACCGCCGCGGCGGGATGACGGGATTGGCGGAGCCACCTTGAGGCATATCTACGCGCCGTGGTGGGGGTTGGGGAAGCAAGCCCGCAAGGAGTTGGAATTCCCGCGCGGCTATCACATCGAGCTGGCTGGCGGTCGGACTATGCCCGGGGTCTATGAATTTCCTGATTACGCCGAGCATTGTGAGGCGACTCATGGAGTGAAACTGCGAGACGAGATTCGTCGGCATTACGGGAGCTATTACTCATTCCATGGCAATGGCGAGATGATCCCTAATGCGAATTCGTACTGTGAAATCGACTCCTCGGTAAAAGATAAGTGGGGCATCCCGGTGCTCCGGTTCCACTTCAAATGGGGCGACTCTGAGAGAAGGCAAGCGGCGCATATGCGCAATACCTTTGCGGAGATCACCCAAGTTCTCGGCGGCAAGGTGGTCAGGCTCAGTCCGAATGAGGAGAAATTGCTGGCGGCGGGCGGGGAGACAAGCCATGAAGTCGGCACGACGCGTATGGGCGATTCTCCAACATCCTCGGTAGTCAATAGGTTCGGACAGAGTTGGAGCGTCCGAAATCTCTTTGTCATGGACGGCGGAGTGTTTGCCGCGAACTCGGACAAGAATCCGACCCTGACCATCTTGGCGCTGGCCTGGCGAAACAGTGCGTACCTGATAGATGAGGCACGGCGGGGAAGCCTATGACGGCAGCTGGCGGCCTTATCTTCCGAAGTTCGGCCGGCGCGTCACTGTTGAAGAGGTGCGTGTGACGCTTAATCGCGCAAGCCCGAGCTGGTGATACAGCTGCATACATCACGGCGACAATGGTTTGCCCACCTTGTGAAAGCAATGCATCCAAAAGGGGAAATGAGGCGCAGCTATGAAGAATGCAACTCCGATTGTAATTTTAGGCACTATCGCGATGGGAGTCGCTCACGCGACGTCTATCGACTATTGCGATAGGGAAATCCCCAGTGTCACTCCAGGTAAGGCCGCGGCCACCGGACTGACAGCTCCATCGGATGCGATCGTCTTGTTTGACGGTCGGGATCTCTCGCAATGGCAAGCTACCGCCGGCGGCGGCGTAGCACCTTGGGAAGTCAACGGTGGAATCCTGACAGTTAAGAAGGGCAGCGGGGATATCCAAACCAAGCGCGCGTTTCACGATTTCCAATTACACGTGGAGTGGCGTGTTCCAACTGCCATTAGTGGTGAAGGTCAGCATCGTGGTAATAGCGGCGTTTTCCTTCTTGGGCGTTATGAAATCCAGGTGCTCGACTCATATCACAGTCGCACGTACGCCGATGGCCAGGCTGGTGCTATTTTTGGCCAGGAGCCACCCCTGGTGAATGCCATGAGGCCGCCTGGCGAGTGGAATACTTACGATGTGATCTTCACGGCACCGCGATTCTACGACGACGGAAAAGTGTTGACATCGGCGCATGTCACGTTGTTACACAACGGAGTCCTTATTCAAAATAACAGTGAGGTGCTGGGATCCACTGGCGCCTGGGGAAGAGCTTTCTATCACGATGCGACGACTACCGGCCCGATTCGTTTGCAAGATCACCCGGGGCCTGATCACCCGATTAGCTATCGCAATATCTGGCTGCGCGAGCTCAACGTTGCAGCTCCTGCACCGGCGGCTCCTGCCCTAGAGCGCCTCTACGCAAGATCCCGTCTGGTCTCGACCAAGACCGTCGGGCAACTGCTAGAGAATCCCGCGACCCGGGCGGTACTCTGGCGCTGCGTGCCGGAGCTCATTCCCGCCCCAGATGTTCTCGAGTACGTTAATAACAAGACGCTGGAGCAACTGCAGGGTGAGGCTGACATAACCCTTAACGAGGAGAAACTCGAACGGATAGAGGCACAGCTCGTGAAAGCCCAGGCTGTAGTCGACCAATCAGGTAACAGTGAAACCCAGTAGCCGTGGGGGATAGTGCACCTGCCACTGAGTGGACAGGATGGAGTGATGCCGGTTAGAAAATGCTGTGCTGGGAGCGGCCGGTCGAGCAAAATAGACCCCCTCCGGGGTGTTCCGGTCTGCCAAAGAGTGACCTGAATATGATGCGGTGCTTAAGGGGGTTGGGGGCCTCAGCCACACTATCAATCATCCTATTAGCGACCGGTATTGCAGCTGCTCCGGCTTTTCGGCTGGAGAGCGCGGATTTGCCGGCGGGCAAGCCCATTGCGGAGCGACATGTCGCGAACGCGTTCGGTTGCCATGGACCGAATGAATCGCCTGCGTTGCGCTGGAGTGGTGCGCCCTCCGGTACCCGCAGCTTTGCAATAACAATGTTTGACTCGTACCAGCCGCCGCCATCCGGCTGGTGGCATTGGGTCCTCTACGATCTCCCTCCGACAACAACGGCGTTACCTCGTGGGGCGGGCGCGGCCAATTCCCCTAATCTGCCTTCCGGCGCCAAGCAGGGGCGGCCGGACGGCGATGCGCCGGAGCCTCACTATTACGGCCCCTGCCCGGACCAGGGTGATCCGCCACACCACTACATGATCACGGTTTATGCACTCAGCGTGGACCATTTGGACGTGCCGCCGACCGCGACGGCCGCCCACATAGCGTACGTCATTGCGGGTAAAACACTTGCGAAAGCATCGATTGTTCGAAACTACCAGCGTTAAGCTACCCGGGCTGCTACATGACCTCTGAATTGATCTGGCACACAAAGCGTGTGGTGACCCCCGGCCGGCGGAGAATTGTTCGCACACTCTTTACAGTTGTGTGGGCTGCTTCCCTTGGAGCCGCGACAATGCAGGTCTCCGGGCCTGTATGGGCCGCAAGTAGTAAAGCGGACGTGGAGGACGGCCAATGGTCCATGCCGTCAAAAGACTACGCTGCCACACGATACAGCGCATTGAGCCAGATCACCCGCTCCAATGCCCACGGTCTACATCCAGTATGGACGTTCTCCACCGGCGTTCTGGGTGGACATGAAGGACAACCGCTTGTTGTCAACGACACCCTGTACGTAGTGACTCCATGGCCGAATGTGTTGTATGCCTTCGATCTCGCCAAGGACGGTTATCCACTACGTTGGAAATATCGGCCCGCGGTCAGCCCGAATGCGATCGGCATAGCCTGTTGCGACAGCATCAACCGCGGTGCTTTCTATTCGCAGGGGCGTATCTACTACAACCTGCTGGATGGCCACACCGTGGCGGTCGACGCTAAGACGGGTCGTGAGCTCTGGAATACCCAAATCGCAGACATGGCAGCCGGCGAGACGACTACAATGGCGCCGCTGGTGGTCAAAGATCGGGTAATCGTCGGCGCAGCCGGCGGAGAGTTTGGAATCTATGGCTGGGTAAAGGGTCTGGACGCGTCGACCGGTAAGATTCTGTGGACGGGACGCAATATAGGACCAGACGCGGACATGCTGGTGCATGCGGATACATTCAAGCCGCCTTACGTCGAAGGCCCTGAGCAGGGCGCAAGAAGCTGGGAGAATGCGTCCTGGAAAACCGGCGGCGCCCCCGTGTGGGGATGGCTTTCATACGACCCTGAACTGGATTTAGTCTACTACGGCACGGGTAACCCTTCGCCCTATAATGCGGAGCAACGGATCGGCGACAACAAATGGACCAACAGCGTGTTGGCGCGGCGGCCGTCTGATGGCGCGCTCATCTGGGCGTATCAATTCACTCCACATGACAATTGGGACTATGACTCGACCGGCCCGATGATCCTGGCCGACGTCAAGACCAATGGTGGTGCTGTGAAGGCGCTGGTGCATTTCGATAAGAACGGTTTCGCGTATGTGCTGAACCGCGCGACTGGCAAGCTCCTTAGCGCCACCCCCTTTGTCCCGGTGACTTGGGCCAAGTCCGTCGATCTGCAGACCGGCAAACCGGTACTGGACCTCAGCAAGCAAACAGGCGTCTCAAAAGGAAACGTGCGGGGTATCTGTCCAAGCCTGGAAGGCGGTGTCAGCCCGGCCTCGCCCCCGGCGTACTCGCCCCACCTCGGTCTATTCTTCACGTCCACCAACAATTTCTGCATGGACTACGAGGCGACCCGATCGGCTTACCTGAAGGGAACGCCTTACATCGGTGCCAATAGTCCGTATTCAGCGGGTCCTGGAGGACATTTGGGCGCGTTAGCCGCCTGGGATGTCGCCGCGGCCCGCAAAGCCTGGGAGATTGAGGAGCCTTATCCCAGCTGGAGCGGCGTGCTGGCGACTGCCGGCGACGTTGTGTTCTACGGCACGCTCGATGGTTGGTTCAAGTCGGTCGATGCAACTTCCGGAAAGGTCCTAGCAAAGTTTAAGGTGGGCTCGGGGATCGTTGGCAACCCCATCACCTTTCGCGGGCCTGATGGCAAGCAGTATGTCGCAGTCTTCGCGGGCATCGGTGGGGACTGGGCGCTACTGGCTGGTGATGCGCGTTCCGACGACCCGGCCGATGTACGCGCTCCGATGGACATGATGAAGCAAATCGCGCGTCACACCAGCCAGGGCGGTATGGTATGGATATTCGGGCTATGACCTTAGCGATAAACACCGGCGTGGGAACGACTGCCAAATTATTCTCTGCAGCAGTCATCAGCCTTCTGAGTTGTATGTTGCTCGTTTCATGCTCACGGCACAATGCCGCGCCGGCAGCGGCCGCGAGTCAGCCACCCGGGATACAATACGAAGCGCACATTGCTGCCGGCGACCGACCGCCCACCGGCAGTCATCTCACCAATCCCTTCCGCAATGATCCAGCAACAGTCAAGAATGGCGCTGCGCTCTTCTCTGCCATGAACTGCGACGGCTGCCATGGCGCGGATGGCAGTGGTTGGGTTGGTCCGAGCTTAGCCGACGGCCGGTGGCGTTACGGCGGCGCCGACGAGGAGATCTTCAGCTCGATCTATTTCGGACGTCCAAAGGGGATGCCGGCATTTGGAGGTGCGCTAGGCTCGACCGCGATCTGGAACATCGTGGCGTATCTCAAGTCGTTGCCGCTGCCAACAAACGTGCCGACTGAGTCCTGGGATGATGCGAACGGTGCCGCTCCATGAGGCGCCGCCCGAAGGGGTTGGGCTACAAACTGTAAAGAGCGGCGATTCCGATACTCTGTTTAGAACAACTCAACGTCGCCTTTGTGAACTTTGGCGCTGATTTCTCCTGAAGCTATCAGCTCTTCGGAGTTACGTACGTTATTACGGCCATGGGTTTTTGCGTAGTAGAGGGCCGCATCTGCCCGCTCAACGCACAACGGCGGTATGTCTTGTGGGTTAACCCGTGTATATCCAACACTGATGGTGACGCGGCCGACTTGTGGGAACGAGTACGCCTCGATCCTAGCTCGCAGGCGCTCGAACGCAATTCGCGCGCCAGGTTCGGTGGCATGTTCGAGTACCACGATGAACTCTTCGCCGCCAAAACGAAACAGTTGGTCCGTCGCGCGGAATGACTGCTTCATGAGGCGGCTTACGAGCAGCAGGACCTCATCACCGAACAGATGTCCATAACTGTCATTAATAGACTTGAAATGGTCGATGTCGATGAGTGCGAGCCAGCTTGCCTCTGGAACAGACGCAACCTGGAGCGGATTCTGTAACGCGTCCGGCGTGGCCTCGAGCCGTCGGCGATGCAGCTTGTCGAAATAGCCTTCGAACGTCTTGCGGTTGAGCAATCCGGTCAAAGTATCGAGTTCTCCGTAGTCCAGCAACGCGAGGTGGTTCCTTAGGATTCCCAGAATTCCAAGGACCAGATCGGCCTCGCGCGAGGGCAATGCGACTGAGGTCTCGATAATGAGTACTCCAACGATCTCTCGTTCGCCGCTGACGGGAAACACGGTCATGTAGCGATCCTGCGCAGCGTGGCTTGTTACGACCTCGCCGCGCAGTGCACATTCGTGACAAGCTGGAAATTCTGTGAGCGCGGGAAGGTTCTCCACGTCACTGACGGAAGTGGGTCCCAGCTCGCCGTCATCCCGACACATGCGCACGCGATGCTGCAACCGCTTGATCGGGCCGTCGGCGACGAGCCGCAGCAAGGTTATTGAATAGGTATCCAGAAACTCCATCAACAGCCGCGCAACAGCGCGATCCAATTCGTCACGATCGCGGTGTGTGGTTGTCGCAGCGACGCTGTTTAGGAGGGGGTGGGGCATGAGTGTTCCCCGGCAAGCTTGACCTTTTGTGGCGGGCTATCGGCCAATGGCCTACAACTTAAATTGATGCGGTGCAGTAAAAGCTGGCACAAAAACTCACGGTGGCGCTGCATTGGACCCTGGGACTGCCGAGTAATAAGTCCCAGTGACACAGAGCATTGCGTACCGTGAGTAGAGTTAAAAATTGACCTTGTAGTAATCGTTGACGGGGATGATGCTACACGCCGGGCGACTACTGCGTAATATGTAGAAACCGAAGCTGGTTCGGGTGCTTGTCAGTGGTGAGCTGGCCAGTCCCCGCCCCTGGTGGTTCACCAGTCGCGCAGGCCTGCCCTTAGAAGAGGGCATCACCGCCGTTCGCCCTCGCTTCATCGACCCGGTCGAATCCGGTCACTAGCGGTTCCGCCGTAAAGGCGTGGCCCTGAGATATTTGGCCACGGCCCGCAAGGATGGTTGCGAGAAACCGGTAGACATCAGCCTGAAACCCCTGCAGCGCGGATTGGAAACTCTTACTGTGCTCATATTCCAATTGCGAGAGTTGGCTTCGGGTGTCCTTTCTGCGAAATGACATGCCTTCAAGATACCGCGGCCTAGCCGCTAAGCGACTTCGCGGACCTGGCTCTGCATCGCGCTCCCGAAGAGAGTCTGATCCGGTACCGCGTCGGGCGATTTGTAATAACGCTCGTGGATAGCGGTATCCACACTCTCCAAGTACAGATCTCGAGCGCTCGCCGCGATCACTCGCGGCATGATCAAATGCGCTGCAAGTAATTTCGCCATCGCACGGTGTCTTTACCGTACGGAGCTGGCGCAGGCGCGCAACCGTCCTCCATGAGCCGGCCTCGCCCGGCTCAGCTTGATCGATGAGCTGCACCCGACCAATGCCCTTGCGATGCAGACCGTATGAGATGCTCATTCCGCTCTGTCCACCGCCCACGACGACGACGTGGTGGTCAACGCCTTCGCACGGCCGTACCTCATGTACCCTGTTACGAGTTACCAAGGCTCTGGCGTTCTATTCGGAGCTCGAGGGCGAGTATAGGACGGGTTTTTTGCGGCTATGGGGAAGTTGCTCGAGAATACCTGTCGCGGCAGTTCATCACTGCGGAACATCCGTTCGGGCGTACAGATGTCGACTGAAGCGATTGCCGCACTGCCTATGTATGATTTCCCAGGCCTTCGCGAGGCGCACGATCGCTTATGGAATGCGTTGGGAACTCAGTTGCAGAGGTATGGCGTCCATCCAGTGCCTGGAAAGCTGACGCGAGGACTGAGTCACCGCGAGACCTGGGCGCATCCCGGACTGCTCTTTGGACAGGCATGCGAATATCCGCTCTCGAAATCCCTTGCCGGGCAGTTGAAAATCGTGGCCACACCCCGTTATGGCGCGCCGGGCTGTGTGGATGCCAACTATCGTAGTGCGATTGTCGTCCGCACCGAAGATACGGCGCGGTCGTTGGACGATTTGCGTAATCGACGTTGCGTGATCAATGAAGTCGACTCGAACAGCGGCATGAACTTGCTTCGGGCTGCGGTAGCTCCTCTTGCTAGCGGCGGGCGATTCTTTGGGTCCGTGCAGGTGAGCGGCGCGCACCGGAACAGTTTAGATCTCCTGGTAGCCGGTAAAGCAGATGTCACCGCGATTGACTGCGTAACTCTTGCGCATCTACGAGGGTTCGAACCGGCGTTGGTATCCCGGGTCCGAATCGTGGACTGGACGCCGGCCAGCCCGTGCTTGCCGTACGTCACTTCGCGCCACGCCAGCGAGGCAACGGTCGAAGCGCTTCAATCTGCCATCGCGGCGGTCTTTTCTGACCCTGCACTTTCGTCGGTGTACGATCTGTTGCTCCTCAAGGGTGTGAATCTTAGTACCGACAACACGTTTAGTCGTATCCGCGAACTGGAGCTTGAAGCAGAAGAGTGGGGCTATCCGACTCTTTCTTGAACGGCGACCGGGCTCCCGGATAACGTTTTGCAGAGCCGCTGTACTTTTCGAAAGAAGGTCATCGACGCCGATTTGCGCGCGTCGCGACCTGCATCGTTTCCTGTCTTTCTCGTGAGAGCCGGTCAGAATGTGTTGACTCACCATCGGGAGAATTTCCTGATATCAGGCTGATCTCCGTTGAGGAGCTGGGTGGCTGGGACGCCATTTTGAAGAATCACTTCGCGGAAGGTGGTGTGTTGGATCAGTTGCTGGCTGCAAAGTTTTAGCGCAGCGGACGCGTCTCTAACCCGGTCAGGCGCATCGAAGCGGTTGCCACGGGGGTAACATGACCGCCCACCTCAATTCCCTCTGCACCGTTCTCACCGCGGATATGGACATGTAATAAGCTGCGCCGGCCCATCTTCGTGCCCTGCTCAGTGACAAAACGCGTTCCCTTGGCGGATGAAACCAACTGGTGGCGCATCATGAGCGCTGCCAAAGGGCCGGTAGAACTTCCGGTGGCCGGATCCTCGGCGATGCCGTACTCCGGTGCGAACATGCGCGAGTAGGCCCCTTCGGGTGTTGGGGTAAAAACGAAGACGCACATCAGCTCTGATGCCGAGCCTCGCAGCTGTTTCATTCCGGTCATATCTAGCCAAGCACGATCAACCGTCTCTTTATCGCGTACCGCCACATAGACCGTCGGGTTGCCGGCGCTTAGCCATTGTGGCCGGAGATCGAGCAAATCGTTGTCCTTTAAGCCAAGAACAGTTGCGCAGAGTTTGGGGTCGTAACATTGACCGGTCTGGATCGGTGGAGTGCTTAGCCAGAGCATCGGTCGAACACCTGGCTCAACTCGTAGGGGAACTGGCCCTATGTTCTCTTCCAGCAGAAACGTCCTGACGTTTGAGTCGACGAGACCTTCTTCCAGTAACACGTAACCGGTGCCAATGGTCGGGTGCCCCGCAAACACCATCTCTTTGGAAGGCGTGAAAATCCGCACCCGTGCTGCACAGTCCGCCCGGGTCGCCGGAAGGATAAAAGCAGTCTCGGCCAAATTGAGCTCTCGCGCGATACGTTGCATCACGTCCGAGTCAAGACCCGAGGCATCGGTAAATACAGCGAGCGCGTTTCCTTCCAGCGGACGCTCGGTAAACACGTCAACGACCCTGTAGCGCAAATCGCCCGTAAACCCCATCGGTAAGCACCTCGATCGGTTCGATCTCGACGCGCGAGCCCAGCGAAATCGGCTCGACGGCACGAGCCATTGTGCCAGATTCTGAGTGATCCTCCGAAACTTGCGGTCGGGCTGCGGGATTTCACTAGCTCACACCGCGTGACAGGCACGGGCCCCGCCTGCGCCACTAAGGGCCGCAAGGCGGCCGGTGAATTGACGAGGGTCACAGCGCCATCGAGCAGGCAGATAGGCCAATGTTTCTGCGGGAATGATTTTCGGAGTACTTTTGCGGCCGCCTTGTAGTTATGATGTCAGCCGAAAGCGTTGCGTACTGATCCAAAAGCACTATTCACGAAGGCAGGCATAAGGGGTTCGTATGGTTGTCTCAGAGAGACGTACCAAAATCGGTATAGCGTTGCTCGTATGTGTCAGTGGTGCAGCCGTATCTGTCGCGGCTGTGAACGAAAAAAGCGAGCCTCCTTCGAACTTACAGGCTGTCGTCGACGCCAACGGTATCGCCCACGTCCCGGAGCTGGAGGTTCCGCTCTCCAGCTACATGAGTAAGCAGGCGAAGGCCAAGTTCATTGAGGAAGTCCGCAAGCCCCCTTTCGCAGGAACGGAGCACAAAGAAGTCAAAGAGGTTAGAAAGATCGTTGACGACTACTATCGACCCCTTGTGCAGCGGAGCCGATCCGTCTACCCAGTCGATGTTCGAGAGCAAAGATTTTCGGGAGTCCCGGCGAATGTGATTACGCCCCAGGGAGGAGTTCCTCAGCGCAATCGGAACCGTGTTCTGATCAATCTTCATGGCGGTGGTTTTGTCGTTGGAGCTGGACTAGGGGGACTGGCTGAATCGATACCCCTGGCCGGATTGGCAAAAACGAAGGTCATCAGCGTCGACTACCGTGAAGGGCCGGAAAACAAATTCCCAGCCGCCAGCGAAGATGTAGCGTTGGTCTATCGGGAATTGCTGAAGGAGTATAAGTCTCCCAACATCGGCATTTATGGTTGCTCTGCCGGAGGAGTCTTGTCAGCCATGGCGGTCGCGTGGTTCCAAAAGGAGGGACTGCCAAAGCCCGGCGCTGTGGGCATTTTTGGGGCCGGCGCTTTCGCTAGTTTTTACGGACCACCAACGGTCGCCGGAACCTGGGGAGGAGACAGCCGTTACACGGCACCGCCACTGCTTGGGCAAAAGCCACTCCCGGTAGACCCGAATCAAGCACCTCCCTTGTCGGGCTACGAAACGGTTTATCTGAGCACTGCCAACTTGTCAGATCCGCTGGTGTCGCCCGCGTTATCGCCCGCCACGTTGGCAAAGTTTCCTCCCACCTTGCTTATCACCGGCACGCGTTCATTTGATATGAGCGCTGCGGTACAAACCCAACGAGCACTAACAAACGCAGGCGTTGATGCTGATCTTCACGTGTGGGACGGCATGGGGCACTGTTTTTTCTTCGACGTGACTCTGCCTGAGTCACAAGAGGCCTTTGCGGTTATGGCCAAATTTTTTGATTCGAGACTGGGCCGATAGCGCCGCTTGAGCCAGAGGCAAAGCCAAGAGAGTGACCGACCACTTTGACGATCTGACTCACTTACGGCAGCGTGCGCGCCGCCATGGATGCTTGAGTTGGCGCCCACGATAGGGGCCCACTGAAGCGCAATGATGCGCCGATGGCGAATCGCTAAGGCGCCGCCCGCCAAGAAATTTCCTGACTCGGGCCTGAGCCTACACGCTGGCCGAGGCGTGGGCGGGCGTTGAGTGGTGCAACGAGCCGATACGGTAAATTCCGCACTTGAAAGAAAAATCTGCGGGGAATAATACAACCACAGCGCAAGCGCGGCGAAGGCGACGCGCTCAAAAGGTCGTGTCGTTTATCGAGTGCGCAAGATAAGCAACTGATTGCTGAGTGTTCCGAAAACGGCTGTGGCTACGCTAAAAAAATATCGTGCATAAAAATTGAATAGACGCTGTGATGGCAAGGGAGGTGCATGCCAGAGCAATGTTTGCTTCCCCCGAACACACCCCCTAACCCGCTACATGAAGGCACTCTCATGGCTACTCCAAACGAACCCAACCAGACGCCATCGCCCTCGCAACAGAATGTGGGGCGCGCGCAGAATGGCGGCAAGACTTCTGATCAATCCGCCCAGGCTCGGGAAACACAGGGAGCGGGTCGACAAGGGCAGCAGGGTCGCTCGCTCAGCCGAGGTCCAGATCGGCGTGAGTTATCGACGGTCGCTAGTAATCCGTTTGAGCTCATGCGCCAGATCTCGCGTGACATGGATCGAATGATGTCTGCCTTCGTAGGAGGAGGGTCTCCCTTCTTCGGCTCAAACTTCCGCTCGCCACTGGCGCGTGGTTGGGATGATGACTGGGGTACCCCCACAATATGGACTCCTCGGATTGACATTGAGCAACGCGGCGATTCGATCCTCGTGCGCGCCGACCTGCCCGGCGTTCGTAAAGAGGATGTGCAAATCGAGGTGACCGACGAGGGGCTCATGCTCTCGGGGGAACGGCGCGAGGAACGTGAAGAAGGTGGTGAGAGCCAAGGCTATCGTGCAATTGAACGCAGCTACGGCCGATTTTACCGGACCATCCCATTGCCTCAGAAGGTCAATCTCGATCAGCTCAAGGCGAAGATGCGCGATGGGGTGCTTGAGATCACCGTGCCGCTTGATGAGAGTGCTCGAGCACGCCGTATCCAAATCGAAGACTGATCTTAAGCTGCGCACCTCCGTGTGGGCGCACGCGAAAGCGCGCTCGCCGCCGCGCGTTGTGCCCACATGAGCGCTGCGCGGCCGGTGCAGGACGACCTTCCTAAGGTGCAATCACGAGTTGTGCAAGAAAACGCTCGAGCCGCGTGCTCTGTCTTGCTTAAGTGCAGCGTACGCGAACAGCGATGCCGCTACGAAGTGCACCAGGCCACCGGGAATCCACATGATCAAACCAGCAAGTTGCTGGTCTTCCGCGGCCGTCAGGCCGCCCGCAAGCAGTCCCTGCAGGCTCAATTCCGCGTAACGCGGATACCAGGGGCTTGATGAAACGGCCATCAGCGCGCCCAACGCGCCGGTAGCCATGGAGGTGATGAAAAGGCACAGCGCGGCAACCGCCCGCCGATGTGGGTGATGAGAGCTTCGCGTCAGCGACCACCAGAACAACAGGGCACTGCCCAAGAAGCTCAGGTGTTGCACCGCGTGCCACCACCCACTCTCGAGCGCTATCTCGAATAGAGAGGGCATATGCCATAGCCACAGCGCCCAGATCTGCAATGCAGTGGCGACCACAGGAGCTGTGATCAGCCGCCACGCTTGGCTCACGGGTCGATGATGGAACGTGTGGACGAGAGCTCGACGCAGACCGTGGGGACACGCCCAAAGAAACACTGACACCGGCCTGGAGAGAGCCATCAGCGGCGCGGCCACTAACATTAACAGCTCGTGCTCGATCATGTGAGCTGTGAAAGAGACCTCATCCATCTCATGAAGTGGACTCAGCAAAGAGGCGACTAGGGTAATCCACCCGAGTCCAAACAAAGCGCAATTGCGCCAGATGCGCTCATGGACGGCGGTCGCGCGGTTGTATAGACGCAGAAAACCAACTGCATACCACACGCCGCTGATGAGCAGCGGCGTCAGCAACCCTATTTCATTTTGCCAGGCGGGCGACTTGTCCGCTGCCGCGTTATGGGCGAGAGCAGCAGTCGGAAGCGCTATAAATCCGAGGACCAGTCCAACACCCTTCATTGGTAACATCCCGGCAGAATGAAGCCGGCGATCGTCCCTGCGATGATAGCGAGCAAGAAAATAGATGCGGCGAGAGCCCCGAGCGTCGCCGTGAATGATCCCGTCGATTCATCCGGCGCCGATCTGCGCGCGGACCAGGAAAGCAACAGTCCTAGCAACGCGAGGCACCCGCATACAATACCGCTGCTTAGAACCAGCGTCGGGCTGACTGCTGCGCATTTCGCATAAATCAAAGTGGAGGTGAATTGCTGATTCAAAACCCACGCCAGCGGCCCCAGAATCAATCCGGACCGGGCCGCCCAAGGGCGCGCTTTGGGATGAGCTTGCATAGGCTTTTAGACCCAACGGGGCACCAGATACAGAATCGCGTACACGGGTAACCAAGCGAACACAACAAAATTCCAATACATCGCGTTTTCGGCGGTATCCACGAAACGTCGCGCATGGGTACCGTGGCGAGTGAACAGTAGTGCCGCTAGAACTAGCGTATCGCCTAGGTCGGTTACCAGATGCAGCGTATGCAACCCAAGCAGCCCCCACACCGCGGAGCCGTACGCGTTCCAGTCCCAGCGCACGTTCAGATGTGAAAACGCGTACAGCCGCATCACAACAAGCACGGCCGCAATCAGGCTCATCACGACTAGGCCGATCCGGACTGCTCGGAGATCATGTTGCTCGGCGCGGCGTTTGAGCCAAATGTTGGGAATGACACTTAGCACAAAGACGACGGTGATCGCGGTTGAGATAGTGAGATCTGGAGCTTTGGTGTTTGGCGGCCAATGCGGCTCCTGCATCATCAGATAAAGGTAGGCGGCGCCGCCGAGAGCGAGGGTCATCGATTCGATGGCGAACATTCCAACTGTTCCCCACCAGGTCAATGAACGGGTACCGAAGCCGTGATCGGGAAGCTGGCTCAAATCCAGAATGAAGTTGGGTTGCATCATCCCTCCCGCTCGATCGATTCCGTCGGGCTCGGCCAGAACCACCCGATCAAAGTGATTGCCACCGGTACCGCACCGATGTAAAGACCCCATGGTGTGAAAACCGAGAGAATAAACAGGAAAGTGGCCGCAAGCGCGGCTAGAAACGGCCAGAGGGTCGGATCTGCGGAGGGCTCGCGCAAGTCCGGCTGCGCCTCCGTCGTCGTCGTGAGCAGCAGTTCCCGGCGATCGGTGCGCAATCCGTGCGCGAGCGGGAGGCCGTGAGGATGATCCCACAGCGGCTCGGAGGTCTCCGCGACCGGAATGTGCGCGAAGTTATAAACAGGCGGAGGCGACTCGGTGGCCCACTCAAGCCCCGAGGCGCCCCACGGATTAGGCCCGGCGCGTTCGCCAAATCGCAGTGAGCGCCATACGTTGATAATGAACAGCAGAACGCTAACGGCAAGCGCGAAGGCGCCGATGGTAGCCAATAAATTCATGCCTCCCCATCCGAGCTGCGAGGAGTACGTGTATACCCTGCGCGGCATTCCCTCCAACCCCAACAGGTGCATGGGGAAGAAGGTCACGTTGAAGGCGAGGAAAAACAGCCAAAAATTCCACTTTCCCAACCGCTCGCTGAGCATCCTGCCGGTCATTTTCGGGAACCAATAATAGAATCCACCGAGTAGCGGAAACACAGCGCCGCCAATGAGCACGTAATGGAAATGGGCAACGACGAAATACGTGTCATGGACCTGCAGATCCATGGGGACCGAGGCCAGCATCACCCCCGTCAGCCCGCCCAGGACGAACTCCACGACGAATCCGATAATGAACAGCATCGGTGTTGTAAATCTGACGCGCCCTAGCCACATGGTGGCAATCCAGCAGAAAATCTGTACTCCACTGGGCAGTGCGATTGTCATGCTGGCTGCCGTGTAGAAACTGTCGCCCAGCCGCGGCAGCCCTGTTGCGAACATGTGATGGACCCACAGCCCGAACGCCAGAAAACCGGTGGCGAGCAACGCAAGCACCATGAGGGGATAGCCAAAAACCGGGCGCCCACTGAATGTTGCGGTGATCATTGACACGATGCCTAGCGCCGGAATGAAGATGATGTAGACCTCCGGATGTCCGAAGAACCAGAAGAGGTGCTGCCATAACAACGGATCGCCACCTTCGGCGGGATTGAAGAAGTGTGTGGCGATCGAGCGGTCCAGCAGCAGGTAAGTGCTTGCGATCATGACCGCTGGCATGGCGAAACAGACCATGAAATTCGTGACCAGCAGCGCCCAGACGAACAGTGGCATCCTGTTCAAGGCCATGCCGGGGGCGCGCTGTTTGAAGATCGTGCAGATCGTACTCACTGCGATGGACAGCGATGAGAGTTCGGTGAATGTAATCATCTGCGCCCAGAAGTCGACGCGCTTGCCGGAGGAGTACTGCGGGCCCGAGAGCGGAACATAACTGAACCAGCCCGTGTCGGGACCGATGTCGAGCGCGAATGCGACATAGAGCATCACGCCGCCGAACAGGTAAACCCAGAAAGCGAATGCATTGAGTCTGGGGAACGCTATGTTGCGCGTGCCCACCATCAATGGAACCAGATAGACAGCCACCGCCTCCATCACCGGCACGGCGAACAGGAACATCATGTTCGAGCCGTGCGTGGTGAAAATCTGGTTATAGCGATCG
>Ga0105240_10002428_pt1 | contig 29958 bp, 42 predicted proteins | sample KBSC54metaG_FD_80426 | JGI IMG/M metagenome (GOLD analysis project Ga0105240, IMG submission 80426) | Corn rhizosphere microbial communities from Kellogg Biological Station, Michigan, USA - KBS C5-4 metaG | ecosystem: Host-associated > Plants > Roots > Rhizosphere > Soil | place: Michigan, USA... | reverse complement strand
GTTGCCGACGGTGTCAGGATATGCACGGGCCGTGCCACGCCGAGCAGCATCGGTCCAAGGGTGACGCCGCCGCCCGACGCGGTCTTCAGCAGGTTGAAGGAGATATTCGCCGCATCGAGGGTCGGCATGATGAGCAGGTTCGCGTCGCCCTTCAGCCGCGAGTTCGGGAACGCCGTGGTGCGTATCGTCTCGCTCAGCGCGGCGTCACCGTGCATCTCGCCTTCGACCTCGAGCTGCGAATCCAGCGCGTTCAGCATTGCCACCGCGGCACGCATCTTGCGCGCCTGCGGATCGTCGCTCGTGCCGAACGACGAATGCGAAAGCAGCGCGACCTTCGGCACGATGCCGAAGCGACGGATCTCCTCGGCGGCGAGAATGGTGATCTCGGCGAGCTGCTCCGCCGTGGGATCCTCGTTCACGTACGTGTCGGCGATGAACACCGTGCGCGTCGGCAGCATGACGGCATTCATCGCCGAGTACGTCTTCACGCCCCGTCGCAGGCCGATGACCTTGTCGACGTAGCCAAGGTGCGAGGCATGGACGCCCGACGTGCCGCACAGCATGCCGTCGGCCTCGCCTCGATGCACCATCATGGCGCCGATCAGCGTGGTCTGCAGGCGCATCTCGCTCTTGGCGCGCTCCTGCGTCACGCCCTTGCGATCGGTGAGCCGCCAGTACTCGCTCCAGTACTCGCGATAGCGCGCGTCGTACTCGGGATTGATGATGTCGAAATCCTTGCCGGGCGCAAGGCGCAGGCCGAACCGCTCGATGCGTTGCTCGATCACCGCCGGGCGCCCGACCAGGATGGGAAACGCGAGCTTCTCATCGATCACGACCTTGGCGGCGCGCAGCACCCGCTCGTCCTCGCCTTCGGCGTAGACGATGCGCTTGGGCGCCTGCTTGGCGGCCGTGAAGATCGGCTTCATGAGCAGGCCCGAGTGCCACACGAAGCTCATGAGGCGCTGCCGGTAGGCCTCGAAATCGGCGATCGGCCGGGTGGCAACGCCCGACTCCATCGCCGCTTTCGCGACCGCCGGGGCGATCTGCACGATGAGCCGCGGGTCGAACGGCTTGGGGATCAGATAGTCGGGCCCGAACGCGAGGTCCTCGGTTCCGTACGCGGTCGCCACGATGTCCGACTGCTCGGCGAGCGCGAGGTCGGCGATCGCGCGCACGCACGCGAGCTTCATCGCCTCGTTGATGGCCGTCGCGCCCACGTCCAGCGCGCCGCGAAAGATGAACGGAAAGCAGAGGACGTTGTTCACCTGGTTGGGGAAGTCCGACCGCCCCGTCGCGATCACGGCGTCCGGCCGCGCGGCCTTCGCGACGTCCGGCATGATCTCCGGCTCGGGATTGGCGAGCGCCAGGATGAGCGGCTTGTCGTTCATCATCGCCAGCCACTCGGGCTTCAGCACGCGTGCCGCGGAAAGGCCGAGGAAGACGTCCGCGCCGGGCAGGAGGTCGGCGAGCTTGCGCGCGTCGGTGCGCTGCGCGTAACGCGCCTTGTTGTCGTCCATCTCCTCCGTGCGGCCGGCGTAGACGACGCCCTTGATGTCGCTCACCCAGATGTTCTCGCGCGCAACGCCGAGCGAGACGAGCAGGTCGAGGCATGCGAGCGCGGCCGCGCCGGCGCCCGAGCAAACGAGCTTGATGTCGCCGAGCTTCTTGCCGACGACGCGCAGCCCGTTGACGACGGCGGCGCCCACGATGATCGCCGTGCCGTGCTGGTCATCGTGGAACACGGGGATCTTCATGCGCTCGCGGCACTTGCGCTCGATGTAGAAGCACTCCGGCGCCTTGATGTCCTCGAGATTGATCCCGCCGAACGTCGGCTCGAGCGCGCAGATCACATCCACGAGCTTGTCCGGGTCGCGCTCGTCGAGCTCGATGTCGTAGCAATCGACCCCGGCGAATTTCTTGAACAGCACCGCCTTGCCTTCCATCACCGGCTTCGCGGCCAGCGGACCGATGGCGCCAAGCCCGAGGACCGCCGTGCCGTTGGTGACTACGCCGATCAGGTTGCCGCGGGCGGTGAGCGTCGACGCTTCCTGCGGGTCGCGCACGATCTCGTCGCATGCCGCCGCGACACCCGGTGAATAGGCGAGCGCGAGGTCGCGCTGATTCGTGAGCTGCTTGGTCGGGAGAATCGCGATCTTCCCGGCGGGCGGCCGGCGATGATAGGCAAGCGCGTCCTGGCGAATGGTGTCGTCGGTGGGCATGGCAGGCCGGGCAGGTGGACGCGTCCATGATAACCCCGGCGCTCGGCGCCTCGCATTCCCAGGCGGGGCGCCGCCACGCCCGATGAGACCCCGCCGCTATAATGCGCATCTTCCGCGCCCGTCGTATCCCTCATGCACTCGCTGCCGGTCTTCTGGGCGCTTGCCTTGGCCCTGCTGGCGCTCACGCTGGCCGTGCTCGTCTGGCCGCTGCTGCGCCGGCGCACGGTCGAAGCGCCGAGCGAGGAACGCGCGCGGGCCGCCGTCTACCGCGACGAGAAGCGGCAGCTCGATGACGAGCTCGCCGCAGGCGCGCTGTCGGTCGACGATCACGCCGCGGCCCTTCGCGAATTGACCCAGCGCCTCGGTACGGAGCTCGAGGTGCGCGACGCGGACACCGCGCCCGCGCGTGGCGAGCGCTCGGCATGGGTCACCGCACTGGCCGCGGTCGCGATCATCCCGGTCGGTGCCATCGTCCTGTACCTCGTATTCGGAACGCCGGATGCCCTGCGCATGGCACCGCGCGCACGGCCGAACGACGCCGACATCGTCGCGATGGTCAATCGGCTCGCCGCGACCATGCAGTCGAATCCCGGCGACCCGCGCGGCTGGCGCTTGCTCGGACGGTCCTATGTGGCGCTCGGCCGCTACGCCGAAGGCGCCGATGCCTACGCGCAAGCCGTGCAGCACGGCGCCGACGACGCCGACGTGTATGCCGACTGGTCCGAGGCGCTGGCACTCGCGCACAACCGCGTGGTATCCGGCGAGCCCGAAGCGCTGGCGCAGCGCGCGCTCGCGAAGAACCCCGCGCACGCCAAGGCGCTGGCGCTGCTCGCGACCGCCGCCTTCGAGCGCCGCGACTTCGATGCGTCCATCGATTACTGGCGCCGCGTGGCCCAGACCGCCGCGCCGGGCAGCGAGGAGGCGTCGCAGGCCGCGGCAGCCGTCGCCGAGGTCGAGCGCATGAAGAAAGGCGCGTCGACGGCGAACGCGTCGGCAGCGTCCGGGGCCAGCGTGTCGGGGCGCATCGACGTCGCGCCCGATCTGGCGGGCCGCGTGCAAAGCGGCGACACGCTCTTCGTGTATGCCCGCGCACCGGACGGCGCACGCATGCCGCTCGCCGTGTCGCGCACGCCGGCGGAGGGCTTTCCGCGAAGCTTTTACCTCGACGACACGATGGGCATGGGCATGGGCGCGACGCTTTCGTCCGCCGGCAGCGTCGTCGTCGAAGCGCGCATCTCGAAATCGGGTGATGCGCGCCCGCACGCCGGCGACCTCACGGGGCAAAGCGCGGCGGTCAAGCCCGGGACGCAGGACGTGCACATCGTGATCGATCGCGTCGTCCCATGACCTTGCGCAACAAAGGCCGGCGTATCCGTCGCCTATAATCGCGCTGCGCTCGAGCCGCTCGATCGCGTCACGTGAAGCCCACCGCCCTCCTCGAAGCGCAGGCCCTCGCCGCGGCACGCGGCCGCGCGACACTCTTCGCGGGCCTCAGCTTCCGCCTGCACGCGGGCCAGGTGCTCGTCGTGCGCGGACCCAACGGATCCGGCAAGACGACGCTGCTGCGCATCCTGGCGGGCCTCACCGCGGCGGTCGATGGTGCGGTGTCGTGGTGCGGCGCGCGCGTGCAGCCATTCGACGCGCGCTTGCGACGCGACGTGGCCTATCTCGGCCACGCGCACGCGGTGAAGGACGAGCTCACAGCCGAAGAGAACCTCCGCGCCCTGCTGGCGCTCGCCGGCGAGCCCGCGACACCGGAGACGCTGCGTGCGGGTCTCGCGGCGGCTTCGCTCGATGCGCAACGCGACCTGCCTGCGCGCGCGCTGTCGCAAGGACAGCGTCGCCGCATCGGGCTTGCGCGCCTCGCGGCCCTCGCGCGCCCGCTGTGGGTGCTCGACGAGCCGACCACCGCGCTCGATGATTCCGCAATCGCGTGGCTCGTCCATCTCATCGGTGCGCATACCGCCAACGGCGGCATCGTGGTCGCCGCGACGCACCAGCCGCTGTTGACCGGCGACGCGCGTGTCGCGACGCTCACGCTCGGATGATGCCGAGCGCCGTCGTCACCGACATCACATCCGGCGATGCCGCACCGGCCGGCGCTCTCGCGGCACTGCGCTGGAGCGCCACGCGCGACCTGCGCGTCGCCTTGCGCACCAAGGGTGAGCTCGGCGTGCAGCTCCTGTTCTACGTCATCGTGGTCACGTTGTTCCCGCTCGCCACGGCGCCGGATCGCGCGCTCCTCGCAACGCTCGCGCCCGGCGTGCTGTGGGTCGCGGCGCTGCTCGCGTCGCTGCTGTCGCTGCAGCGCCTGTTTGCCGGCGATTTCGCCGACGGAACGCTCGAGCAGCTTGCGCTCTCGCCGTACCCGCTGGCCGCCCTCGTCTCCGGTAAAATAGCAGCTCACTGGCTGACGACGGGCCTGCCGGTCGCGCTGCTGGCACCATTCCTCGCGGCGCAATACGGTCTCGACGACGTGCCGCGCTACACGCTGGCGGCAGCGCTGCTGCTCGGAACTCCGGTGCTCTCGCTGCTCGGCGCGATCGGCGCGGCGCTCACGCTGGGCCTGCGCGGCGGCGGCAGCCTGCTGGCACTGCTGATCCTGCCGCTGTACGTGCCCGTGCTGATCTTCGGTGCGGGCGCCGTGGAGGCCGTTCGCGGCGGCCTCAGCGCCGCGCCGCATCTGTCGTTGCTCGCCGCCTGCCTGCTCGTTGCGGTCGTGGGCGCGCCGTGGGCCGCGTCCAGCGCCGTGCGCATCGCGCTCGATTAGGATGAGATATCGCCCTCGCTCGCTGCCCTCCCACCGGTGAACTGGTTCAAGTACGCATCGCCCGCTTCGTTCTATCCCCTCGCGGGAAAGATCGCGGTCGGCTGCGCGGCCGTCGCGGTAGCGTTGACCCTCGCGGGGCTGTATCTCGCCTTCGTCGTGGCGCCGACCGACGCCACGCAGGGCGAGGCGTACCGGATCATCTTCGTCCACGTGCCCACGGCGTGGATGTCGATGTTCATCTATCTCGTCATGGCGTTCTGGAGCGCGCTCGCGCTCGGCTTCAACACGCGCCTTTCCGCGATGATGGCGCAGGCGCTCGCGCCCACCGGCGCGCTCATGGCGTTCCTGGCGCTATGGACCGGTGCCTTCTGGGGACGTCCCACCTGGGGCACGTACTGGGCATGGGACGCGCGCATGACGTCGACGCTGATCCTGCTGTTCCTGTACCTCGGGGTCATCGCGCTGCGGCACTCGATCGCGGATGCGCGCCGCGCCGATCGCGCCTGCGCCGTGCTGGCGCTCGTCGGCGCCGTCAACGTGCCGATCATCTATTTCTCGGTGCGCTGGTGGAACACCCTGCATCAGGGCGCGAGCGTCAGCCTGACGTCGGCGCCCAGGATGGCCGCGACGATGCTCGCCGGCATGCTCGTGATGTCGCTCGCGGCGTGGGCCTACGCGATCGCCGTGTCGCTCACCCGCGCGCGCGCGATCATGCTGGAGCGCGAGGCCGGCGCCAGCTGGATCGCGGCGTTGCCGGAGGGCGCGCGATGAGCGCATTCCTGGCGATGGGCGGCTACGCGTGGTACGTGTGGATGTCGTACGGCGCGGTGGCCCTCGTCGTCGCGGTCGAGGCCGTCAGCGTGCGCGCGCGCCGGCGACGCGCGCTGGCGGCCGCGCGCGCGTTCGGCAACCGGACGACTTTGCCGAGCCCGCGCTTCGATCCTGCGGGACGGACCTCGTGAAACCGCGCCACCGACGCTTCGCGTGGATCGGCGCCGGCGTGATCGCGATCGCGGTCGCGGTTGCGCTCGTGCTGAACGCGTTCCAGTCGAACCTCGTGTTCTTCTTCTCGCCCTCGCAAGTGGTCGCCAGGGAAGCGCCGCAGGGGCGCGCCTTTCGCATCGGCGGCCTGGTAGTGCCGGGCAGCCTGCAGCGAGAGTCCGGCTCGCTCACGGTGCGTTTCAGCGTCACCGACACCGCGAAGACCATTCCGGTCGTGTACACGGGCCTGCTGCCCGACCTCTTCAAGGAAGGCAAAGGCGTCGTCGCGCAGGGCACGCTTCAGCCGGATGGCGTATTCCACGCAACCGAGGTGCTCGCCAAGCACGACGAGAACTACATGCCTCCGGAGGCCAAGTCGGCCCTCGAGCAGGCGCAACGCAAGGGCGGCACGATGGCCACGACGCAATATCCTCATGGAGCGACGCAATGATTCCGGAGGTCGGGCAATTCGCGCTGATCCTGGCGCTGTTCGTCACGCTGGTTCAGGGCACGGTGCCGCTCGTCGGTGCGGCGCGCAACAACGTGCGACTGATGAGCGTCGCGGTGCCGGCCGCGCGGCTTCAATTCGTGCTGGTCGGCCTCGCGTTCGCATGTCTTGCATGGAGCTTCGCGACGAGCGACTTCTCGGTCGCCAACGTCGCACTGCACTCGAACTCGCGCCTGCCGCTGCATTATCGCGTCGCGGCGACGTGGGGCTCGCACGAGGGATCGCTGCTGCTGTGGGTGCTCATGCTCGCCGGCTGGGGCTTTGCCGTCACGCTGTTCTCCCGCAACCTGCCCGCCGCGCTGCGCGCGCGCGTCCTCGCCGTCATGGGACTGGTGGCGATCGGCTTCCTGCTTTTCCTGCTGGCCACGTCGAATCCGTTCGAGCGCGCGATTCCCGCGCCGGCCGAAGGCGCCGATCTCAATCCGCTGCTGCAGGACCCCGGGATGGTCGTCCATCCGCCGATGCTCTACATGGGCTACGTCGGCTTTTCCGTCGCGTTCGCCTTCGCCATCGCTGCGCTGCTCGGCGGACGCCTCGATGCGACATGGGCGCGATGGTCGCGTCCCTGGACCACCGTCGCGTGGTGCTTCCTCACGTGCGGCATCATGCTCGGCAGCGTGTGGGCCTATTACGAGCTGGGCTGGGGCGGCTGGTGGTTCTGGGACCCGGTCGAGAATGCGTCCTTCATGCCCTGGCTCACCGGCACCGCGCTGATCCATTCGCTCGCCGTCACCGAGAAGCGCGGCACGTTCCGCAGCTGGACGGTTCTGCTCGCCATCGTCGCGTTCAGCCTTTCGCTGCTCGGAACGTTCCTCGTACGCTCGGGCGTCCTCACGTCCGTGCACGCATTCGCGACCGATCCCACGCGCGGCATCTTCATCCTGGTGTTCCTGGCGATCGTCATCGGCGGCTCGCTCGCTCTCTACGCGGTGCGCGCGAACGCGGTCGGAGGCGGCGCGGGCTTCGGGGCGGTATCGCGCGAGTCGCTGCTGCTCGCCAACAACGTGCTCCTCATCGTCGCCATGGCGAGCGTGCTGCTCGGCACGATCTACCCGCTGATCGTCGCTGCCACCGGAGGAACGATCTCGGTCGGGGCACCGTACTTCAACCTCGTCTTCCCGATCCTCATGGCGCCGCTGGTGTTCCTGATGGGCGTCGGCCCTCTCGCGTCCTGGCGTGATGCGCCGGTGCCGGCGCTGTGGACGCGGTTGCGCTGGGCGCTCGCCGTGGCGATCGTCACCGCCGCGCTGTTGCCGTTCGTCATGGGTACCTGGATGCCGCTCGTGGCCGTGGGGCTGTTCCTCGCGCTGTGGGTCGTCGCGGCAACGTTCGTCACCGCGAGACAGCGCTTCGCCGGCATGCCGCAGCGCGGCTGGCGCGCGCGGATGACGGCCAATTCACCGGCGTGGTACGGCATGCTCGTGGCGCATCTCGGCGTGGCGATATTCATCGTCGGCGTGACGCTCGTGCGCGGCTACGAGGTCGAGCAGGATGTGCGGCTCGAGCCGGGCCAAAGCGTCGCCGTCGGCGGCTATACGTTCACGTTCCGCGGCATCGCCGAGCGCGCAGGGCCGAACTACGATGCGCTCGCTGGCACGTTCGACGTGCATCATGGCGATCGCATCGACCGCACGCTGCATCCGGAGAAGCGAACCTATCGCGCGTCGGGCCAGGTCATGACCGAAGCGGCCATCAGCCCGGGACTGTTCGGCGATCATTACGTCTCGCTGGGTGAACCCGTCTCGGAGGCCGGCGCCGCGGGCGCGTGGAGCGTGCGCATCTACGTGAAGCCGTTCGTGGACTGGATCTGGGGCGGCTTCTTCGTGATGGCGCTCGGCGGCCTCCTCGCCGTCACCGACCGGCGCTACCGCGTCGCATTGCGTCCGCGCGAGAGCGCGGCCGCGCTGCCCGCCGCGGCGGATTGATGCCATGAAGATGCGCTGGCTGCTGCCGCTCGGCATCTTCGTGGTGCTGCTCGTATTCCTCGCGATGGGCCTCACGCGCGATCCGCGCGAGGTGCCGTCTCCACTCATCGGCAAAGCCGCGCCCGCGTTCGAGCTCGCGCAATTGCACGCGCCCGACAAGAAGCTCGGCACGGCCGACATGCGCGGCAAGGTGTGGCTGTTGAATGTCTGGGCGTCCTGGTGCGAGTCGTGCCGCACCGAGCATCCGCTGCTGCTCCAGCTCGCGAAAGCGAACATCGTGCCGATCGTCGGTCTCGACTACAAGGACAAGCCGGAGGAAGGCAAGGCGTGGCTCGCGCAACGGGGCGATCCGTATCGCATGTCGGTCGTGGATCTCGATGGCCGCGTCGGCATCGACTGGGGCGTGTACGGCGTGCCGGAGACGTTCGTGATCGACAAGAACGGCGTCATCCGCTACAAGCAGATCGGACCCGTGACCGTGGACGCGCTGCAGCAGACGATCCTCCCGCTGGTGCGCGAGCTGCAGCGATCGTGACCGCCCTCGCGCGCGCCCTCGCCGTCATCGCGTTCGCGCTCGCCGGTTGCGCGCTGGCGCAGGTCGTCACGGAGGACCCGCTCGATGCGCGTCTCAAGCGCCTCGAAACCGATCTTCGCTGCCTCGTCTGCCAGAACCAGACGCTCGCCGATTCGGATGCGCCGCTCGCAGCCGACCTGCGCCGCGAGATCCGTGAGCTCGCCGTCGCGGGGCGCACCGACGACGACATCCGCGCGTTCCTGGTCGACCGCTATGGCGATTTCGTGCTGTACCGGCCGCCGCTCAAGCCCAAGACATGGCTGCTGTGGCTCGGGCCGTTCGCGCTGCTCCTGCTCGGCGCGATCGTATGGTGGAGCGTGCTGCGGCGACGTCGTGCGCAATCGACCGACGCCGTCGCCCCGTCTGCCGAGGCCGAGGCGCGCGCACGCGCGCTGCTCGAGGAGTAGGCCGCCCTAGAGGCTGCCCCCGCAGTTCCAGCACAGATCGAAATTGGCCGGCGATTCCTCGCGGCACGCCGTGCACTGCACGCTGCCGTCGTTGCGTGCCTCGGCGTTCATGCGCTCGAGCACGATGCGCGCGCGCTCGCGGTCGAAGTCGCGCTCGAGCCAGACCTGCGGCTGCGCGACATGATCGAGCGGCACGTCGCCGACGATGCTCGCCGCGTGCTCGTTGAACACGTGCGCCCGTATGCCGGCCTGCTTGAGCCGGTCGGCGAGCAGGTACGCGTCGAATCGTTGCCGTGCGGTGTAGAAGAGGATCATGACGGTCGCCCCGAAGGTCGCCATTCGGCCAGCGCGACGACGAGCCGCTCGAGCACGCGCGCGACCATCGCGGCGCGCTCCGGGACCCAGCGATACGGCGGATGCTCGTCCATGTAGGCATCCTGCACCATTTCGAGCTGCAGCGCATGCATCGCATGGCCGGGGCGGCCATAGTGGCGGGTGATGTAGCCGCCCTTGAAGCGCCCGTTGACCACGTGGCTGAACCCGCCGGCGCCGGCGATGATGCCGGCCGCCAGCGATTGCAGATGGCGGTCGCAGCTCGCGCCATCGGCCGTGCCGAGATTGAAGTCCGGCAGGCGTCCTTCGAAAAAACGCGGCACCTCGGCGGCGATGGAATGTCCGTCGAGCAGGACCACGTACCCATGCCGCGCGCGCACGCGCTCGAGCTCCGCCGCCAGAACGGCATGATAGGGATCGAAGAACACCGCCCGGCGCGCCGCGATCTCGCTTCCATCGGGCGCCTCGCCAGGCAGGTACACCGCGTCGTTGCCGAAGGTCCGCGTCGGACAGAGCTCGGTGTTGTCGGCCCCCGGATACAGCGCCGCACCCCCGGGGTCGCGATTGAGGTCGACCACGTAGCGCGCGTGCGTTGCGCACATGAGCGTGGCGCCCGTGGATCGCGCGAACGCGTACAGCTTCTCGACGTGCCAGTCGGTATCCGGCAGCGCGCGCGCGGCGGGCGTGAGACGGGTCAGGATGGCGTCGGGCACGTGCGTGCCCGCGTGCGGCACGTCGACGACCAGCGGTGAATCACCCTGATGGAGATCAAACAGCAGCATCGGTCAACGCGCCTCGCGCGAAGGCGCCCTCGCGCACCACGCCGATACAGCGCGTCGAGCCGATACGATACGCCAGCTCGGACGGCGCCTCGACCGGCCACAGCGCGACGTCCGCCCGCAGGCCGACGTCGAGCACGCCGCGATCCGACAAGCCGAGCGCGCGCGCTGCCTCGCGCGTGAATCCCGCCAGCGCCTCGGCCACCGTCAGGCCGAACAACGTGCACGCCATGTTCATGATCAGCGTCGGCGACGTCGTGGGCGACGTCCCGGGATTGCAGTCCGTCGCGAGCGCGATAGGCACCGCGGCCTCGCGCAACGCCGCCACCGGCGGCAGCTGCGTCTCGCGCAGCGCGTAATAAGCGGCGGGAAGCAGCACCGCCACCGTGCCGGAGGCCTTCAACGCGGCGACGCCGTCCGCGCTCGTGTATTCGAGGTGATCGGCGGACAGCGCGCGGTGCTGCGCGGCGAGGCGGGCGCCGCCGAGGTCGCTCAACTGGTCCGCGTGCAGCTTGACCCGCAGGCCGTGCGCCGCCGCCGCCTCGAGCACGCGCGCCGTCTGCGCGGCATCGAACGCGATGCTCTCGCAGAAGACGTCCACCGCATCGGCGAGGCCGGCATGCGCTGCCGCCGGCACCGTATCGCGGCAAACGTAGTCGATGTACGCGTCGGCGTCGTCGAATTCGGGCGGCACCGCGTGCGCAGCGAGCAGCGTGGTGCGCACATCGACGCCGACGTCGCGCCCGAGCCGGCGCGCGACGCGAAGCTGCTTCAGCTCGCTCGCGGTCTCGAGGCCATAGCCCGACTTGATCTCCGCCGTCGTGACGCCTTCGTCGGCGAGCGCCTCGAGACGCCCGCGCGACGCCATGGCCAGCGCGTCTTCGCTGGCGGCGCGCGTGGCGGCCACCGTGCCGCGAATGCCACCGCCCGCGCGTGCGATCTCGGCGTAGGTTACGCCGGCGAGGCGACGCTCGAACTCGTGCGCGCGATTGCCCGCATAAACGAGGTGCGTGTGACAGTCGATCAGACCCGGCGTCGCGAGCCGACCCTCGAGATCGAGCGTGCGCATCGCGCGCAGGTCGCGCGGCAGATCGGCGTCGCGTCCGATCCACGCGATGCGGCCGTCGCGTACGGCGATCGCTCCATCATGGATGACGCCGAGTCCACCCGGCTCGCGCAGGGTCGCGACTTCGCCGTGCCGGAGGACGAGGTCGTACGTCATTGCGGATTACGACCCGCCGATCGCCCGCATCTTCGACAGCACGGAACGATAGCGCCTGGCGACTTCCGCCTCCTGCGGGTGCCCTCCCTCGCGCACGGCCCATCGGCCTCCGCACATCACGTCGCGCACCGGCTGGCGCGCAGGGCCGAAGATCGCGCCGTCGAGCACGCATTCGGCCGGCTGCTCGACCAGCGCCGGATCATTCGTGTTCAGCACGAGGAGGTCCGCGCGCATGCCGGGCGCGATCTCGCCGACTCGCCAGCCGACGGCTTGCGCGCCGCCGCGCAACGCGGCCTGCCACAGCGCGTTGCCGACGGTCGTGTCGCCGTCGCTCGCAAGGACATTGCGCCGCCGCAGGCGCAGGCGCTGCGACCATTCCAGCTGGCGCAGCTCGATGAAGGGATCGATGACCGTGTTCGAGTCGCTGCCGACCCCGAATCGTCCGCCGTTGACGAGGTACGCCTCGGCGGGGAACGTGCCGTCACCGAGATCGGCCTCGGTGGTCGGCGCGAGACCGGCCACCGCGCGACTCGCCGCGAGCTCCTTCACTTCACGCTCGGTCATGTGCGTCGCATGCACGAGGCACCAGCGCTCGTCGATCGACGCCTCCGCGAGCAGCCATTCCACCGGCCGCATGCGGCTCCAGGCATAGCAATCGTCGACCTCGCGCGTCTGTTCCGCCACATGGATGTGCACCGGCGCACCGGGAGGCGCGAGCGCGAGCACACGCGCAAGCTCCTCGGGCGTGACCGCCCGCAGGCTGTGCGGCGCGATGCCGAGCACATAGCCATGACGATCGCGCGCGTTCACCAGCGCCTCGAACAGGCGCTCGAACGTGTGCGGCGCGTGCACGAGGCGGCGCTGGCGCCGCGTCGGGTCCGTCCCGCCAAAGCCGGCGTGGGCATAGAAGACAGGCAGCAGCGTGAGGCCGATTCCCGCGACACGGGCAGCGTTGACCACCCGCCACGCGTTCTCGGCGGGATCCGCCAAAGGCCTTCCATCGACGTCGTGATGCACGTAATGGAATTCGGCCACCGTCGTGTACCCGGCCTTGACCCTCTCGACGTACGCCTGCGTCGTGACGGCTTCGAGATCGTCCGCGTCGAGCTGATCGAGAAAGTCGTAGACAACGTCGCGCCACGTCCAGAAGGTGTCGCTGCGATCGTGCGAATGCCGTCCCGTGCGTCCCGCGAGGCCCCGCTGGAATGCGTGCGAATGCACGTTCGGCATGGCGGGCAGGAGCGGACCCGTGACGCGCTCGGTATCGCTCGGATCGCCGCCGGGCATCACCGACGCGATCGAGCCGCCGTCGTCGATCTCGACCACGACGTCTTCGCTCCACCCTTGCGGCAGGAGCGCATGTCGGGCGAAGAGGCGCTGCATCATGCGGCGTCCTGCGAAGCGATGCGGACGGCAAGCGCGGCATTCGCGCCGTCGCGCACGCGCACATGAAGCACGGCGTCGCGCTCGGCTGCGTCGTCCATCACCAGGGCGTCGCCCGGCCCGAGCGCAAAACCGCTTCCAGCGCACGCGCACTCGACCACGCCTTCGAGGGCCACGCAGACGCGAAAGCGCGCCGGCGTGACGGCGCGCGTCGATGCATCCATTGCAGTCACGAGCGCGGGCCGATCGCCGCGAACCATTGCATTCAAAACCTGCACCACGCCTCCCAGCAGCTTGCAGTTGATCTCGTCGTCGCCGCGATACGTTGCCGTGGCGTGTCGTCCGGCGAGCTCGATGCGCGTCGCCTGCCCGGTAAGGCGTAACCCCGCGCCGGCGATCAACGTCATCGTGCGCGTCACGCCGGGAAAGCGCGAGAACGCGCCGTCCGCATCGATCGTGGCGATGCTGACGCGCCACTCGAACGTGTCGATCGTAGCGCCGCGAGGCCATGCCGCCACCTCGCGCGTCTCGCCGCGTCCATTGCGCCAGCGCATGCGCGCCTGTCGGTCGATCGGAATCAGGTGCGGCATCGCGGTGCGGAGGAGCCCGCCGGGATTGTACCGGCGTCCCCGCCTCGTTGACAGAACCGGCATGGCGACCCTAGATTCGACGCCACTACCCCTGGGGAGAGCCTCATGCAACCACGCACTGCCATCGCGCTCGGCGCGCTCGCGTTCGCGGTATCGCTGCCCGTCGCGGGCCAGACGAAGGTCGCGGTCGGTTATTCGGGATGGACCGGCTTCGCGCCGCTGACGCTCGCCAAGGAGGCCGGCATCTTCAAGAAGCACGGCCTCGACGTGGATCTCAAGAAGATCCCGCAGAAGGACCGGCATCTCGCCATTGCGTCGGGCGACGTGCAATGCGCCGCCACGACCGTCGAGACCTGGGTCGTGTGGAACGCGAACGGCGTGCCTACGCGCCAGATCTTCCAGATGGACAAGAGCTACGGCGCCGACGGCATGGTCGTGCGCAACAACATCAACCGGATCGCCGACCTCAAGGGCAAGACGGTGGCCGCGTCGGCGCCGGGGACCGCCCCGTACTTCACGCTCGCGTGGTTCCTGCGCAAGAACGGGCTTTCGGTGAAGGACGTGACCGTCGTCAACCTCGAGCCCGGCCCGGCCGCGCAAGCGTTCGTCGCCGGACAGAACGATGCGGCGATGACGTACGAGCCGTATCTCTCGACCGTCCGCGCCAACCCGCAGGCCGGCAAGATCATCGCCACCACGCTGGACTATCCGATGATCATGGACACGTTCGGCTGCACGCCGAAGTTCCTGGCCGACAATCCGAAGGCCGCCCAGGCGCTGACCGACAGCTACTTCGACGCGCTCGAGATGATCAAGTCCGATCCCAAGAAGAGCTACGAGATCATGGGCGCCGACGTGAAGCAGACGGGCGCAGAGTTCGAGTCGTCGGCCAAGTACCTGCGGTGGCAGGACAAGGCGGCCAATCAGAAATTCTTCGCGGGCGAGCATGCGCAGTTCAGCAAGGAGGCCGGTGCGCTCCTTCTCGAGATGGGCATCATCAAGTCGCTGCCGGACATGAACGCGCTCGTCGACACGCGGTTCATCAAGTAGGCGTTGCAGGGTGAGCAGCGCGACCGCGCGCGACGGCGCAACGTGTTGAACGTTACGTCAAAGTCGGTGGCGCGCGCGCTCACCGGCCCGCGTCGATCGCAGTACCGTCGCGCCGCCGGCATGAGCGCGTGACGCCGCTCGAGCCGATCGGCGCCGGCCGCAAGGTGCTGCTGGGCGTGGCGTTCTTCGTGCTGTTCCTCGCGCTCTGGAGCGCGGTGACGTTCGGCGGGTTCGTGCAGCGCACGTTCCTAGCCGATCCGCTCACCATGCTGCACGAGGGGTGGTCGCTTTTCACGCGCTTCGGCTTCGCGCGGGATGTGGGCATCACGGTGTGGCGCGTGCTCGGCGGCTTCGTGCTGGCGGCGGTGGTCGCGGTGCCGCTCGGGATCGCGATGGGCGCCTACAAGCCGATCGAAGCGTTCTTCGAGCCGTTCGTCTCGTTCGCGCGCTACCTGCCGGCCTCTGCGTTCATTCCGCTGCTCATCCTGTGGGCGGGCATCGGCGAGCTGCAGAAGCTCCTCGTGATCTTCATCGGCTCGTTCTTCCAGATCGTGCTCATGGTCGCCGTGATCGTGGGCGGGACGCGGCGCGATCTCGTGGAAGCGGCGTACACACTGGGTGCGAACGCCAACGGCGTGGTGCGCCGAGTGCTGCTGCCGAACGCGGCGCCCGCGATCGCGGAGTCGCTGCGCCTCGTGCTCGGCTGGGCATGGACCTATGTCATCGTGGCCGAGCTCATCGGCGCCTCCAGCGGCATCGGCCACATGATCACCGACAGCCAGGCGCTGCTGAACACGGGCCAGATCATCTTCGGCATCATCGTCATCGGGATCATCGGGCTCGTCTCCGACTTCGCGTTCAAGCGCGCGAACCAGAGCCTGTTTCCGTGGAGCGCGAGGTGACGCACGCCTGGGACGCTGGCGTCACGGTGGGCGGCGTTCAATCCGGGCCATGAGCAAGCTGATGCTCGACGGCGTGACGAGAACCTTTCCCGGCGTGCGCGGCGGCGCGCCGACGATCGCATTGCAGCCCGTGTCGCTGGACGTGGCCGACAACGACTTCATCACCATCCTCGGTCCCTCGGGTTGCGGCAAGAGCACCCTCTTGCGCATCGTGGCGGGCCTCGACGCGCCGACCGCGGGCAAGGTCCTGCTCGACGGCGCGCCGGTGACCGGGCCCGGCCGCGATCGCGGCATGGTGTTCCAGAGCTATACGCTGTTTCCCTGGCTCACCGTCGAGGAGAACATCCGTTTCGGGCTCCGCGAGCAGGCGATGCCGATCGCACGCCAGCGCGAGATCGCGTCGCATTACGTCGAGCGCGTGGGGCTCGCGGGATTCGAGCGGCATTATCCGAAGATGCTCTCGGGCGGGATGCAGCAGCGCACGGCGATCGCGCGCGCGCTCGCGAACGATCCCAAGATCCTGCTGCTGGACGAGCCGTTCGGTGCGCTCGATCACCAGACGCGCGGCCTGATGCAGGAGCTCCTGCTGGGCATCTGGGAGGCCGAGCGCAAGACCGTGCTCTTCGTCACGCACGACATCGAGGAGGCCATCTTCATGGCCAATCGGGTGGTCGTCATGACCGCCCGGCCTGGACGCGTCAAGGACGACGTCCCGGTCTCCCTGCCGCACCCGCGCCATTACACGTTGAAGACCAGCGCCGACTTTTCGGCGCTGAAGGCGCGCCTCACGGAGGAGATTAGGGTCGAGGCGCTGCAGACTCAGCCGGTGTCGCCCGTGCCGCTTGCCCGCTGAACCGGCGGTCCCCGCCACTGTCCGAATGGCCATGACTTCAGCCCTATTCCCCCGCTCGCGCGCGGCAAGGTGCGCCGCGATCGTCGCCTTCGCGCTCTGCGCCTCCGCCCGTGCCGACCCCGACCCGACGGCACAGCGCGAGATCGACCATCTTCTCGACTACGTGGGTACCTCGAGCTGCAGCTTCGTGCGCAATGGCGAGACTTTCCCTGCCGCCAAGGCGCGCGACCATCTCGCGATGAAATATCGGTTCACGCGCAGCCGCCTGTCGACCGCGGAGGACTTCATCCAGTACCTCGCGACCGACAGCAGCACCTCGCACGAGCCCTACAAGATCGTGTGCGGCACGCAGGAGCGCCTCGCAGGCCCGTGGCTCTCCGAAGAGCTGGCCCGCTACCGCAAGACCGTGGCGACCAAGTAAGGAAACTCGAGGCGCCCGCAGGGCACCTCGCGATCGTCCTGCTCCTAGCGTGGGTTTTTGTTCTTCTGCCAGCGCCACGCGTCTGCGCACATGGCGGCCAGGTCGCGCGTCGCCGTCCAGGCGAGGAGCGACTGCGCGCGCGACGGATCGGCGTAGTAGCCCGCGACGTCACCCGCGCGGCGCGGTCCCATGCGGCGCGCGATGCGGCGTCCGCACGCCGCCTCGAACGCCGCGATGACCTCCAGCACCGAATAGCCGCGTCCTACGCCGAGATTGAGCGTGGTCGCGCCCGTGTGGGTGGCCAGGTGCTTCAGCGCGGCGACGTGGCCTTCGGCAAGGTCCTGGATGTGGATGTAGTCGCGCACGCACGTGCCGTCTTCGGTGGGCCAGTCGCTGCCGTGCACGACAAGCTCGGCATCCTCGCCGGCGGCGATGCGGCACAGCAGCGGGAACAGGTTTTGCGGCTTGCCGCGCGACGCCTCGCCCAGCATCGACGACGTGTGCGCGCCGGCCGGGTTGAAGTAGCGCAGGATGGCGATGCGCCAGTTGGGATTGGCGCGCGCCAGGTCACGCAGGAAATCCTCGACGATGCGCTTGGTGCGGCCGTACACGCTGTGCGGACGCAGCGGCGCGTCCTCCGGGACCGGAAGCGACTCCGGTTGTCCATACACGCTCGCCGACGAGCTGAACACGAACGATGCGACGCCGGCCTCGCCCATCACCTCGGCGAGCGACAGCGCGCCGCCCACGTTCACGTCGTAGTACGCGAGCGGCCGCTCCTCCGATTCGGCGACCGCCTTGAGGCCCGCGCAATGCACCACCGACGCGATGGGATGGTCGTGGAACGCCGCGCGGAGCGCGCCGATGTCGCGCACGTCGGCCGTGATGCACGGCACGGGGCGTCCCGCCAGCGCTTCGAGGCGCGGGATGATCGCGCGCGTGCTGTTGGAGAAATTGTCGAGCACGACCGGCGCGTAGCCCGCGCGCGCGAGCTCGACGACGACGTGTGAACCGATGTACCCGGCGCCACCGGTGACGAGGACCTTGTCCGCCATAGCCGCGCGATCGTACACGTTTTTGTAGTGCACGGTCGCATCGACGGCACGCGCCCGCCGAACGGCGGTACAGCCGCCCGCGCGACGCCACACTTGTTCGCGATGGTGTGCGCAAAAAGCAAAGGCCGGGCATCGACCCGGCCTTCGTTCGCGCGACGCGAGCGCCGCTTACGCTTCGCCGGCGCCTTCTTCGGTTGCGCCCGGGCGATCCATCAGCTCGACGAGCGCCATCGGCGCCGCATCGCCCTGGCGGAACCCGAACTTCAGGATGCGCAGGTACCCGCCCGGTCGGGACTTGTAACGCGGACCGAGCTCGTCGAAGAGCTTGGTGACGACGGTGCGATCGCGCAGCCGGTCGAACGCCAGGCGGCGATTGGCGAGCGTAGCGTCCTTGGCGAGCGTGATGAGCGGCTCGGCAACGCGGCGCAGCTCCTTCGCCTTGGGCAGCGTGGTGCGGATCGCCTCGTGCGTGAACAGCGAGTTGGTCATGTTGCGCAGCATCGCGAGGCGGTGCGAGCTGGTGCGGTTCAACTTCCGCAGACCGTGACGGTGGCGCATGGTCGTATTCCTTTCGACGTTACGATGTTGTTATTCCTGTCGCGACGCCGCGCTGCTCCGCGGCGTCACGCATGCCGCTACGATTTTCCGTAGCCTTTGCCGTGAAGATATCGTCGCGACGCGCTGTCCGCATGCCGCCACGATTCTCCGTAGCCCTTGTCAGAAAAATCGCGGGCTCCGCTCGCGATTTTTCATCATACCCGACGGGCAAAAGGGCCGGAGGCCCGTTGCCCGCCCCGTAAAAGCAGGGGTGTACTTTCTACGGTCGATCCAATCCCGCCGGCGGCCAGTTCTCCAGCTTCATGCCGAGCGACAAGCCGCGCGACGCCAGCACTTCCTTGATCTCGTTGAGCGACTTGCGGCCGAGGTTCGGCGTCTTGAGCAGCTCGGTCTCGGTGCGCTGGATGAGATCGCCGATGTAGTAGATGTTCTCGGCCTTGAGGCAATTGGCCGAGCGCACCGTGAGCTCCAGGTCGTCGACCGGACGCAGGAGGATCGGATCGACTTGCGGTGCGGCGCGCTCCGCGGCCGGCTGGTCGGTGCCCTTCAGGTCCGCGAACACGGACAGCTGCTCGACCAGCACGCTGGCGGCGTAACGCACCGCCTGCTCGGGCTCGACGACACCATTGGTCTCGATGTCGAGGACCAGCTTGTCGAGGTCGGTGCGCTGCTCCACGCGCGCCGACTCGACTGCATAGCTCACGCGACGCACCGGCGAGAACGACGCATCGAGCAGGATGCTGCCGATGCTGCGTCCGCCCTCGGGCTTGGTGCGCGCGGTGGCGGGCTGGTAGCCACGGCCCTTCTCGACCTTGATCTCCATCTCGATGCGGCCGCCGGCGGTGAGATGCGCGATGACGTGCTCGGGATTGATGATCTCGACGTCGTGGTTGGGCTCGATGTCGGCGGCCGTGACGGGCCCCTCTCCCGATTTCGAGAGCTTCAGCATGACGTGGTCGCGGTTGTGCAGCTTGAGCACCACGCCCTTCAGGTTGAGCAGGATGTCGACGACGTCTTCCTGCACGCCGTCGAGCGCCGAGTACTCGTGCAGGACGCCGGTGATCTTCACCTCCGTCGGCGCGTAGCCGGGCATGGACGAGAGCAGCACGCGTCGCAGCGCGTTGCCCAGCGTGTGCCCATACCCGCGCTCGAACGGCTCCATCACCACCTTGGCGTGGAACGGCGACATGCTCTGCACGTCGATGATGCGCGGCTTCAGAAGAACGTTGGTTTGCATTAGGTAGAACCTTTTGGCGAGTCCGTGAGGAACTGCGCGAACTTGGTAAAGCAACTCGACGGCCGCCGCGCGGCCGTCGCTTCCATCCTTGCGTCGGCGGCGAAGTGCGCCGCCGGCGCACCACTACTTGGAATACAGCTCGACGACCAGGTTTTCGTTGATGTCCTGGCCGAACTCGGAGCGCTCGGGCGCGCCCTTGAACGTCCCCTGCATCTTCTTTGGGTCGACGTCGACCCACGAGGGGAAGCCCACTTTCTCGGCGAGCTGCAGCGCGTCCTGGATGCGCAGCTGGCCCTTCGCGCGCTCCGTGACGCCCACCACGTCGCCGGCACGCAGCAACGCCGACGGCACGTTGACCACCTTGCCGTTCACCGTGATCGAGCGATGGCTCACGAGCTGCCGCGCCTCGGCGCGCGTCGAGCCGAGGCCCATGCGATAGACGACGTTGTCGAGGCGCGACTCGAGCAGCTTCAGCAGGTTGTCGCCCGTGGAGCTCTTGCCCTTGGTCGCCTCGGCGAAGTAGCGCCTGAACTGCCGCTCGAGCAGCCCGTAGATGCGGCGCAGCTTCTGCTTCTCGCGCAGCTGGACGCCGTAGTCCGAGGTGCGGGCGCCCGAGCGGACGCCGTGCTGGCCTGGCTTGGTGTCGAGCTTGCACTTGGAGTCGAGCGATCGACGCGCGCTTTTCAGGAAAAGGTCGGTGCCTTCCCGTCGCGCCAGCTTGCATTTGGGTCCGGTATATCTGGCCACTTAGCTATCCAGTCGGTATGTGTGCTTACGAATTCGTGCGAGGCGCGCGGTCAGATGCGCCGGCGCTTCGGCGGGCGGCAGCCGTTGTGCGGAACCGGCGTCACGTCCGAGATGCTGCTGATCTTCAGGCCAAGCGCGTTCAGCGCGCGTACCGCGGACTCGCGCCCGGGGCCGGGACCCTTGATGCGCACCTCGAGGTTCTTCACGCCGTACTCCTGCGCGGCGCGGCCCGCCGACTCGGCGGCGACCTGCGCGGCGAACGGCGTCGACTTGCGCGAGCCCTTGAAGCCTGCGCCGCCCGAGGTCGCCCAGGAAAGCGCGTTGCCCTGCCGGTCGGTGATCGTGATGATCGTGTTGTTGAAGGACGCGTGGATGTGCGCGATGCCTTCCGACACGTTCTTCTTGACCTTCTTCCGCGTGCGCGCGGCAGCGGCCTTGTGCGACGGTTGCTGTGCCATGGATGTCCTTTACTTCGTCACGCCCTTGGAGAGCGCGACGGTGCGGCCCTTCTTCGGGCCCTTGCGCGTGCGGGCGTTGGTGCGCGTGCGCTGTCCGCGCACCGGCAGGCCCTTGCGATGGCGCGTGCCGCGATAGCAGCCGAGGTCCATCAGCCGCTTGATGCTCATCGTCACCTCGCGGCGCAGGTCGCCCTCGACCGTGAACTTGCCGACGTTCTCGCGCAGCTTGTCCATCTGCGCGTCGGTGAGGTCCTTGATCTTGGCGGTGCGGATCACGCCCGCCGCGTCGCAGATCGCCTGCGCGCGCGCGCGGCCGATGCCGTAGATCGCGGTGAGCGCGATCTCCGCGTGCTGGTGGTTCGGAATGTTGACGCCTGCAATACGGGCCATGTTCTAACCTGTTCGTGTCGTTGCGCCGGTCAGCCCTGGCGCTGCTTGTGCCGAGGGTCGGTGCAGATCACCCGCACCACGCCGTTGCGGCGGATGATCTTGCAGTTGCGGCAGATCTTCTTGACTGATGCGAGTACTTTCATGTGTCGACCCCTACTTCGCCCTGAACGTGATCCGTGCCCGCGACAGGTCGTACGGCGTGAGCTCGACCGTCACCTTGTCGCCCGGCAGGATCTTGATGTAGTGCATCCGCATCTTTCCCGAGATGTGCGCGAGGACGATGTGCCCGTTCTCCAGCTTCACGCGAAAAGTCGCGTTGGGCAGCATCTCGGTCACCTCGCCCTGCATCTGGATGGTCTCTTCTTTCGCCATCAGCGCGTGGGCAGCCCGCCCTTGAAATTCGCCTTGCGCAGCAGGCTCTCGTACTGCTGCGACATCATGTAGGCCTGCACCTGCGTCATGAAGTCCATCGTGACCACGACGATGATCAGCAGCGACGTGCCGCCGAAATAGAACGGCACGTTCTTCCACGCGATCAGGAAGTTCGGCACGAAGCACACCGCGACCAGGTAGAGCGAGCCGAGCAGCGTGAGCCGCGTGGTGATCTTCTCGAGGTACTTCGCCGTCTGGTCGCCCGGACGATAGCCCGGGATGAACGCGCCGCTCTTCTTCAGGTTGTCCGCCGTCTCCTTCGGGTTGTACTGCAGCGCCGTGTAGAAGAAGCAGAAGAAGATGATCGCCGCCGCGTAGAGCACCTCGTGCACCGGCTGACCCGGCTGCAGCGTGGCGGCCAGGTCGCGGATCCAGATCGTGTGCTCGCCGGTGCCGACCCACTGCGCGAGCGTCGCCGGGAACAGGATGATCGACGACGCGAAGATGGGCGGGATCACGCCCGACATGTTGATCTTCAGCGGCAGGTGCGAGCTCTGTCCCTGGTACACGCGATTGCCGACCTGCCGCTTCGCGTAGTTCACCAGGATCTTGCGCAGCGCACGCTCGACGAACACCACGAAAGCCGTCACCCCGACCACGAGCACCGCGATGGCGATGATCAGCAGCCACGAGTACGCGCCCGTGCGACCCTGCTCCAGCGTCTGCCCGATCGCCCGCGGCAGGCCCGCGGCGATGCCCGCGAAGATGATGAGCGAGATGCCGTTGCCGAGGCCGCGCTCGGTGATCTGCTCGCCGAGCCACATCAGGAACATCGTGCCGGTGACGAGCGTGATCGCCGAGATCATCCGGAACGTGTAGCCCGGATCGATCACGAGGCCGGGCTGCTGCTCGAGCGCGGACGAGATGGCGAGCGCCTGGAAGAACGACAGCGCGAGCGTCGCGTACCGCGTGTACTGCGTGATCCTGCGCCGGCCGGCCTCGCCTTCCTTCTTCAGCGCCTCCATCGACGGCATGATCACCGTGCAGAGCTGCATGATGATCGACGCCGAGATGTACGGCATGATGCCGAGCGCGAAGATCGAGAAGCGCGACAGTGCGCCGCCCGAGAACACGTTCAGCAGCCCGAGGATTCCGCCCTGCTGGTTGCGGAACAGCTCGTCGAGCACCGACGCGTTGATGCCCGGCACGGGGATGTGCGTGCCGACGCGGTAGACGATGAGCGCGCCCAGCAGGAACCACAAGCGTCGCTTGAGGTCGCCGTACTTGTTGCCGCTCTTGAGGGCCGGGTTCGCGGTGGCCAAGGGATTTCCTAGGTTGCGTCGTCGATGCGTCGATTCAAGCCGCGGGCTTCTCGGCCGTGCGCTTGGTCAGCTTCGCCTGCTTGGCCGGCGCCTCGACCGCGGCGATGGTGCCGCCCGCCGCCTCGATCGCCGCCTTCGCGCCCTTGGTGACCAGCACGCCGTTCAGCTTCACGGCCTTTTCCAGCTTGCCGTTCAGGATGACCTTCGCCTGCTTGGCTGCCGCGGGGACGAGCCCCGCCGCCTTCAGCGCGAGGAGGTCGACTTCGCCGACGGGAATGCGGGCGAGGTCGGACAGGCGCACCTCGGCCGTGTCGTTGCGCGTGGTCGAGACGAACCCGCGCTTCGGCAGGCGCCGCTGCAGCGGCATCTGGCCGCCTTCGAAGCCGACCTTGTGGAAGCCGCCGGAACGCGAGCGCTGGCCCTTGTGCCCGCGGCCGGCCGTCTTGCCCAGGCCCGAGCCGATGCCGCGGCCCACGCGACGGCGTGCCTTCTTGCTGCCCGCGGCGGGCTTGATCGTGTTGAGTTGCATCTTCGCGTCCTTATTCGACGACCTGCACGAGGTACGACACCTTGTTGATCATGCCGCGCGTCTGCGGCGTGTCGACGACCTCGACGGTATGGTTGGTCCACTTGAGGCCGAGGCCGCGCACGGTGGCGCGATGGTCCTCGCGCGTGCAGTTGACGCCCTTCACGAGGCGAACCTTGATCTTCTTCGACTGCTCCGCCATCGCTAGGCTCCCAGGATCTCTTCGACGCTCTTGCCACGCTTGGCGGCGACGTCGGCCGGCGAGTTGACCGATTCGAGCGCGTTGATCGTCGCGCGCACGACGTTGTAGGGATTGCTGGGACCCTGGCACTTGGCGAGCACGTTGGTGACGCCGACGACGTCGAACACCGCGCGCATCGCGCCGCCGGCGATGACGCCGGTACCTTCCGACGCGGGCTGCATGTACACGCGCGTCGAGCCGTGGCGGCCCTCGACCGCGTGATGCAGCGTGCCCTTCTTCAGGCGCACCTTGACCATCTTGCGTCGTGCCTGCTCCATGGCCTTCTGCACGGCCACCGGCACTTCCTTCGCCTTGCCCTTGCCCATGCCGATGCGGCCGTCGCCGTCGCCGACCACGGTGAGCGCCGCGAAGCCGAGGATCCGGCCGCCCTTCACCACCTTGGTGACGCGGTTGATCGAGATCATCTTCTCGCGCAGGCCGTCGCCGCGATCGTCCTGCTGCTGCGACTGGCGTCTGTCCGAACGTTGCTGAGCCATGAGGCTTGTCCCTTGCTTAGAACTTGAGGCCGCCTTCGCGGGCGGCGTCGGCCAGCGCCTTCACGCGGCCGTGGAATCGGAATCCCGCGCGGTCGAACGCCACGGTGTCGATGCCGAGCGCCTTCGCCTTCTCCGCGATGCGCTTGCCGACGACCGCCGCGGCGGCCTTGTTGCCGCCGTTCTTCAGGTCCTTGCGCACGTCGGCCTCGACCGTCGACGCGGTGGCCAGCACCTTGTCGCCCGTCGGCGCGATGATCTGCGCGTAGATGTGGCAGTTCGAGCGCGCGACCGTCAGGCGGTTGGCGCGTTGCTCGGCGATACGCACCCGGGTCTTGCGGGAGCGCCGGACTCGAGCTTCCTTCTTGTTCATCTGGATCTCTCCGCGTTACTTCTTCTTCGTTTCCTTCAGGACGACACGCTCGTTGGCGTATCGCACGCCCTTGCCCTTGTACGGCTCGGGCGGCCGGTAGGCACGGATCTCCGCCGCGACCTGCCCGACCTGCTGCTTGTCGATGCCCTTGACCAGGATCTCCGTCTGCACGGGCGTCTCGACCTTCACGCCCTTCGGCATCTGGTGCACCACGGGGTGCGAGAAGCCGAGCGACAGGTTGATCTTGTCGCCCGCGGCCTGGGCGCGATAGCCGACGCCCACGAGCGTGAGGCGCTTCTCGAAGCCCTGCGTCACGCCCTTGACCATGTTCGCGACGTTGGCGCGCAGCGTGCCGTGCAGGGCGTTCGCCTCCGCGTCGACCGCCTTGAAGACCAGCTCCTCGCCGTTCTTCTCGATGCTCACCTTGCCGTCGAAGCGACGCGACAGCGAGCCGAGCGGGCCCTTGACCGTGATCTCGCCGCCGTCGAGCGTGACCTCGACCTTGGGCGGCAGCTTCACCGGGTTGTTGCCGATACGGGACATGGCTCGCTCCGTTACGCCACGATGCAGAGGACTTCGCCGCCCACGCCCGCGGCGCGCGCCGCGCGGTCGGTCATCACGCCGCGCGACGTCGAGACGACCGCGATGCCGAGGCCGTTCATGACGCGCGGAATGTCGTCCTTGCTCTTGTAGATGCGAAGACCGGGCTTGCTCACGCGCTCGATCTTCTCGATCACCGGACGGCCGGCGTGGTAGCGCAGCGCGATCTCGAGCATCGGCTTCTGCTCTTCGCCGCCGACCTTGTAGCCGTCGATGTAACCCTCGTCCTTCAGCACCTTCGCGATGGCGATCTTCACCTTGGACGAAGGCATCGCGACGGTGGCACGCTCGATCAGCTGCGCATTGCGGATGCGCGTCAGCATGTCGGCGATGGGATCAGTCATGCTCATGCGTCACCTCTCACCAGCTCGCCTTGACGATGCCGGGGATCTCCCCGCGCATCGCGTACTCGCGCAGCTTGTTGCGGCCCAGGCCGAATTTGCGGTAGTAGCCGCGCGGACGACCGGTCAGCGCGCAGCGGTTGCGCAGCCGCGTCTTGTTGGAGTTCCGCGGCAGCTCCTGCAGCTTCACGCGCGTCGCGTAGCGGTCCTCGTCGGACGTGCGCGGGTTGGCGATGATCGCCTGCAGCGCCTCGCGCTTCTTCGAGTACTTGGCGACCAGCTTCTCGCGCTTGTATTGACGGTTGATCAGTGCCAGTTTCGACATATCGGTCAGCCCCTGAACGGGAACTTGAACGCGGAGAGCAGCGCCTTCGCTTCGGCGTCGGTCTTCGCAGAGGTCGCAATCGTGATGTTCATCCCCCGGATCGCGTCGATCTTGTCGTACTCGATCTCCGGGAAGATGATCTGTTCCTTCACGCCCATGTTGTAGTTGCCGCGGCCGTCGAAGCCCTTGCCCGACACGCCGCGGAAGTCGCGCACGCGCGGCAGCGCGATGCTGATCAGCCGGTCGAGGAACTCGTACATCCGCTCCTGGCGCAGCGTCACCATGCAGCCGATCGGATAGCCCTCGCGGATCTTGAAGCCGGCGATCGCCTTGCGCGCCTTGGTGACCACGGGCTTCTGGCCCGAGATCTTGGTCATGTCGGCGACGGCGTTCTCGAGGATCTTCTTGTCCGAGGTCGCCTCGCCCACGCCCATGTTCAGCACGATCTTGGTGATGCGCGGGACTTCCATGGGCGACTTGTAGTCGAACTGCTTGCGCAGTGCCGGCGCCACCTCGTTGCGATAGACGTCCTTGAAGCGCGCCGGCGCGTGCGGCTTGTTCGCCTCGCCCTTCTCGCCCTTCGGCGCGGGCGGCGCGGCCTTCTGGTCCTTGGTCGCCTGCTTGGCGTCGGCGCCCACCGGCTTCGCCGCCTGCTTGGCAGCCGGCTTGCCCTTCTTGTCGGATTTCTTGTCTTCAGCCATTGATCTGCTCGCCGTTCGACTTGTAGAAGCGAACCTTGCGGCCGTCGTCCAGCAGGCGGAAGCCGATGCGATCGGGCTTCTGCGTCACCGGATTCCAGATCGCCACGTTCGACACGTGGATCGGCAGGTCCTTCGTGACGATGCCGCCCGGCTGGTTCTTCATCGGGTTCGGCTTGGCGTGCTTCTTCACCTGGTTCACGCCGTCGACCACCACGTGCGAGTCGTCGACGATCCTCGACACGTCACCGCGCTTGCCCTTGTCGCGGCCCGCGATGACGACCACCGTGTCGCCCTTCTTGATCTTGCGCATGAGTTCTCTCTCCTCTCGCGCGCCCGTTACAGCACTTCCGGCGCCAGCGAGACGATCTTCATGAAGCGCTCGGTGCGAAGCTCGCGCGTGACCGGCCCGAAGATGCGCGTGCCGATGGGTTCGAGCTTGGCGTTGAGCAGGACGGCGGCATTGGTGTCGAAGCGCACCAGCGCGCCGTCGTCGCGGCGGACGCCCTGGCGCGTGCGCACCACCACCGCGTTGTAGATCTCGCCTTTCTTGACGCGACCGCGCGGCGCGGCGTCCTTCACCGATACCTTGATCACGTCGCCGATGTGCGCATAGCGGCGCTTGCTGCCGCCCAGCACCTTGATGCACATGACCGATCGCGCGCCCGTGTTGTCGGCGACGTCCAGCACCGTCTGCATTTGAATCATGACGCTCTCTCCAACTTGATTCCGCCGGCCGCGCCCTGTTGCCTGCGCGGGTGACGCTCGATCCGACGGCCAGTTTTGGACCCCGTCTGCGGCACGCCATGGAAACGGCCGCGGGGACTTGCCCGGGGCCTCCTAAGGCGTGCGACCGCTTGGAAGGCCCGCGGCAGGGAATTTGAAATTATGACAGGGTCCGGCCGAGCTGGCAATCCCTGTGCCACCCCGAGACCGCCCGCGGTCCACCCGCGCAGCGGGCAGACCCGGGTCGGGAAATGCCGCCCCGTCTCGTCAAACCTCGCGCGCCTTCTGCAGCACCTTCGACAGCTTCCAGGCCTTGGTCTTGGAGAGCTTGCGGGTGGCCACGATCTCGACCAGGTCGCCCGTCTTGCCCTCGTTGTTCTCGTCGTGGGCGTGGTACTTGGCCGAGCGCGTGACCACCTTGCCATAGAGCGGGTGCTTCACGCGCCGCTCGACCAGGACGGTGATCGTCTTGTTCATCTTGTCGCTCACCACGCGACCGATCTCGGTCGCGACCATCGGCTTGCGGCCTTCGATCGCCCCGGTGCTGTTCTGCGTTTCCGCCATCATGCGGTTGCCTTCTGACTTTTCTGATGCATCAGGGTGCGCACGCGCGCGATGCTGCGGCGCACGTCCTTCAGCTTGGAGGAGTTCTGCAGCTGCTGGGTGGCCTTCTGCATGCGCAGGCCGAACTGCTCCTTCAGCAGCGCCTCGAGCTCCGTCTGCAGGTCGGAGGCCGACTTGTCGGCCAGCGCGTTCTTCGTTTCCGTTCGTTTCATCGCGTTCGCTCCGTCAGCCCATCAGCCGCTGGACGAAGATGGTCTTGATCGGCAGCTTCGCCGCGGCGAGCGCGAACGCTTCCTTGGCGAGCGGCTCGTCCACGCCGTCCATCTCGTAGAGCACCTTGCCGGGCTGGATCTCGCATACGTAGTACTCGGGATTGCCCTTGCCGTTGCCCATGCGGACCTCGGCGGGCTTCTTCGACACCGGCTTGTCCGGGAAGATGCGGATCCAGATGCGGCCGCCGCGCTTGATGTGACGCGTCATGGCGCGACGGGCGGCCTCGATCTGGCGTGCCGTCAGGCGACCGCGGCCGATCGCCTTCAGGCCGTACTCGCCGAAGCTCACCTTGTTGCCGACGGTCGCAACGCCCTTGTTGCGGCCCTTCTGCTCCTTGCGGTACTTCCTTCTAGCTGGCTGCAGCATTCTTCGCTCCTGCTCGTTCGCGTGCCGGCCCGCGACGCGGCGGACGCGCCGGCGTCTCGGGCGCGGGGGCCGGCGCCTGCGCGGGCTCCGCGTTGTGCGCCATGACCTCGCCCTTGAACACCCACACCTTGATGCCGATCACGCCGTACGTCGTGCGTGCTTCGGAGAATCCGTAGTCGATGTCCGCACGCAGCGTGTGCAGCGGCACGCGGCCCTCGCGATACCACTCGCGGCGCGCGATCTCGACGCCGTTGAGCCGGCCCGAGCTCATCACCTTGATGCCCTGCGCGCCGAGGCGCATGGCGTTCTGCATCGCGCGCTTCATCGCGCGGCGGAACATGATGCGCTTCTCGAGCTGCTGGGCGATCGAGTCCGCCACGAGCTGCGCGTCGATCTCGGGCTTGCGGATCTCCTCGATGTTGAGGCCGACCTCGCCGCCCATCATCTTGCGCAGGTCGCCGCGCAGCGTCTCGATGTCCTCGCCCTTCTTGCCGATGACGACGCCGGGGCGCGCGCTGTGGATCGTGATGCGCGCGTTCTTCGCCGGGCGCTCGATCGTGACCTTGGCCACCGAGGCGTGCGCGAGCTTCTTCTTCAGGTACTCGCGGACCTTGATGTCCTCGTTCAGCGTGGGCGCGTAGTGCTTGCTGTTGGCGAACCACTTCGAGCCCCAGTTGCGATTGACGGCGAGGCGGAAGCCGGTCGGATGAATCTTCTGTCCCATGTGTCTTCCCTATTTGCCGTCGCCGACGACGATGCGGATGTGGCAGGTCTGCTTGCCGATCTGGTTGCCGCGGCCCTTGGCGCGCGCGGTGAACCGCTTGAGCGTCGCCGCCTTGTCGACGTAGATCGTCTTGACCTTGAGGTCGTCGATGTCGGCACCTTCGTTGTGCTCCGCGTTCGCGATGGCGGACTCGAGCACCTTCTTTATGATGCGCGCGCCCTTCTTGGGGCTGAACGCGAGGACGTTCAGCGCCTGGTCGACGGGCTTGCCGCGCACGAGGTCGGCCACCAGGCGGCCCTTCTGGGCCGAGAGGCGGACGCCGCGGAGTGTGGCTTCGGTTTCCATCATGGGCTCCTTACCTCTTGCGCGGGCCGGTCTGTGCGGGGGCCGCGACCTTCTTGTCGGACGAGTGGCCCTTGAACGTGCGCGTCAGGGAGAACTCGCCGAGCTTGTGACCGACCATGTTCTCCGACACGTAGACCGGGATGTGCTGCTTGCCGTTGTGCACGGCGATCGTGAGCCCCACGAAGTCGGGGGTGATCGTCGAGCGGCGCGACCAGGTCTTGATCGGCTTCTTGTCGTTGACCGCGCGAGCCGCTTCCACCTTCTTCTGCAGGTGGGCGTCGACGAACGGGCCCTTCTTGATTGAGC
>Ga0105240_10002427_pt1 | contig 29958 bp, 30 predicted proteins | sample KBSC54metaG_FD_80426 | JGI IMG/M metagenome (GOLD analysis project Ga0105240, IMG submission 80426) | Corn rhizosphere microbial communities from Kellogg Biological Station, Michigan, USA - KBS C5-4 metaG | ecosystem: Host-associated > Plants > Roots > Rhizosphere > Soil | place: Michigan, USA... | reverse complement strand
CGACGCAGAAGATGCCGAGGTTGCAGATGTCTCCGACATGCATCGGCGACGTCGTGACTGCTCCGGTCGTCCACGTCGCGATTCCGGTCGGCGACGTGAGGTTCAAGGACTGGCCGGCGTAGAGGTTCCAGTTGCAGGTCGGCGGATAGAAGTCCGGGTTGCCGTTACCCGGGCCGGCGCAGCCTCCTGGGAGGAACTTGCCGAGCGCGTCCGTCGGCTCGATCTCGTTCGTGCGAAGCCACGAGACGTCCACCTTGCCAGGGCTGCCCGCGGCGATCGTCGGGAAGAGGTCGGTCTGCACCGCGTTGCCGGAGTCGGCCTCGTACGCGGTCGCCGCGCTCCCGGGAACGATGCCGCCGCCGCCGCCGTCCCACGTGGTGCCGCCGTCTGCCGACCACGCCACCCACATGTGGTTCGAGCAGGTCGGATCGGACTGGACGGTTCCTGCCGCCGACTCGGTGGCACACGTTGCCGGGTTGCTGCTCGGCGCCGGCGCTGTGAACGCGACGTACGGGTTGCCGAGCTTGTCGAGCGTGAACCCTGCGAACGGCGACGAGGTGTCGTGTCCGACGCCTGCGTCGTAGGCGAGCTGCGGCGTCCAGGTCTTCCCGCCGTCGTCCGACCAGGCCACGAACAGGTTGTGGAAGGACTGGAGCATCGACACGTTGCAGCCCGTTAGCGGGCTCTCGGGGTCGGAGGCAATCCAGGACACGAAGATGCGTCCAGGATGCGCGCCGGCCCAGGAGATCGCCGCGCCGGTCGGAACGGTGTTGCAGGCCGAGTCGGCCAGCGCGACCGCCGCCTGATCCGCTCCGTTCAGCGTGAAGTTGGCCATGACGTCGATGGGCGTGCCGAACGTCTTGCCTCCGTCGGTCGAGATGTTCGCCCAGATCTGGCTCGGGCCGTAGAAGTCGTGGTAGGCGAGGACGACCAGCGCATTGTCGGTCGTTCCGCCGGGCGGGATGTAGGCCCCGGCCCACTGCCTGTCGACGCCGAACGGGTTGCAGCTCGTCCCGCAGACGTTCGAGCCCGCCGCGAGGTCGACGTTGTTGTTGCCGTACATCCACGTCTTGCCGTCGTCGACCGACTTCCAGACGTCGGCCTGCAGCGGAGCGGTCTCCACGCTCCCCGCCAGGTTGCATTCGTAGACGGCTCCCGACTGGTCGGTGGTGACGCAGTCGTCGCCGCTCGACGGGTCGGCGGTGGTCGCCTGCGTCCAGGTCGATCCGTGGTTCGTCGACTTGTAGAGCAGGGTGCCCCCGCTCGGGGTCGTGTCGTAGAGCTCGCCCTTGATGTTCGTGGCAATTGTGGGCTCGCCCCCGAACGGCCCGACGTTGGCGAGCTTGTAGGCAGGTGCGCTGGTCTTCGCACTTGCACCCTGAGCCAGGCCGATGGCGGCCACGGCGAGCACGGCGAGCACGATCGCCGGCGCGCGCAGGTGTTTCCTTCTCATTTGTTCCTCCCGCAGGCACGAGGGTCCGGAGGCTTGGCTCCTCCGGCACCGGATGCCGCTGCAATCCCCATTCGGGTCAAGATCGAAACGAGCCGGCGACCGTCAGAACCCAGGCGGCGAGCGCGATCCAGACGAAAAACGTGCCCAGGCGCCGCAAGTCGGCCAGTCCGTCGGCTCCTCCGAGCACATGGCTCGCGACGCCGTACATCCCGAGCGGGAAGACGAAGCTCCACCGTGCGAGCTCGTAGCGCCATTGCCGCACGCGCAGCTCCGTCACTACGAGGAAGGGGATCGCCGCCGAGGCGGCGACCCAGGTGGCCAGCGCGACCGTGGAGCCGAGGGCTCCATGGTCGAGCAGGAGCTCCGCCGCGGCGAGCGTCGTGATCGCGAGCGCACCCATCACGACCCAGAGGGTCGGGCTGAAGTCGCGCTCCCGCAGCGACAGGTGGACGATACGGCCGGCGACGAGTGGATAGAGCGCAAGCCCGAGCGCCCAGAGCCCGAGGGCCGGATCCCGCAGCGGAGCATCCTGATGCCGGTCCAGCGCTGCCGCGAGCACGGCCAGCGACTCGGTCGCGACGATCGTGAGCAGCGACGTGGCGGCCTCCCGACGGATGGTGACCGCGACCGCGAGCCAGAGCGCGGCCGCGAGGCTCCAGAGTGCGAGCGCGAGCTTGCCCTGGCCGGCGAGCAGGAAGTCGGCTCCGATCGCAGCCGTCCCGGCGACTACGGCGAACGAGTGGACCGAGCGTGAGCGCAGGATCGCCGCGAGCACGAGCCAGACCAGACACGCGCACGCGAGCAGCACGTCGGCGAGAGGCGCGATGCCCTCGAGCCGTGCGCCGACGCCGAGGATCCCCGTCGCCATCACGACGGCGAACGCGCCCGCATCGACCTCGACCCCCTGGAGCGCGCGCACGCGCGCGTTCTATCCGCCGCTGATCGCAGCGATGACGTCGAGGCGCGAGCGTTCCGCGACCGGCGTGTCCAGCGCGGCGCGCTCGCCGTCGACGTAGACGTGGATGTGATGACGCAGCGACGGGCCTTCCGCGACGAGCCGGTCGCGGAGCCCCGGCCAGCGTTGCTCGAGCTCGTCGATCGCGGCCAGGACGCTCGCCGCGTCGATCTCGACGCGGCGAGGAAGTCCTGGGAAGAGCGGGGTCAGCGTCCCCGGCAGGCGTACGTCGGGCACGGCGCTACTCGACGATCGCGACGTCCACGGAGGAGATCGACGGCAGGTAGCTCGCGATCTCGCTCCACGTCTCGCCCTCGTCCTCGCTCGCGAACACCTGGCCGGTGCTCGTGCCGAAGTAGACGCCGGGGACGTCGTGCTTGTCGATCGTCATCCCCTGGCGCAGAACGCCGAGATGCGCGTCCTCCTGCGGCAGGCCCGTGCGCATCGGCGTCCAGCTCGAGCCGGCGTCCCGGGTGCGCCAGACCGTCGCCTTGCCGTCGTGCATCGTCCGCCCGTGGCCCCCGTCAACGGGGATCACGTAGAACGTCTCGGTGTCGTGCGGATGGACGGCCGCGGCGAAGCCGAAGTCGCCCGGCAGCCCTTCCGTGATCTCGGTCCACGACTTTCCGGCGTCGTCCGAGCGATGCATGCCGACGTGGTTCTGCTGGTACATGCGGTTCGGGTCCGACGAGCGGACGAGCTTGTGCACGCAGAAGCCGACGTCCTCGTAGTCCGCGGGCCAGTCGCGGCGCAGGCCCTTGTTGCGCGGCGTCCATGAGGAGCCGCCGTCCTCGGTCTCGAAGGCGCCGATGCCCTGCACAATCGCGAAGAAGTTGTCGGAGTTCTCGGCGTCGGTGACGAAGCCGGAGATGCCGAGATGACCGGGCGGCTGGTTCGCGGGGTCGTCCCAGCTTTCGCTCCCGTGCTGCCCCGAAAGCGTGGAGAGGAGCGACCAGGTTTGGCCGTTGTCGCGGCTCTCGAAGATGCCTGGCGCCTCGACGCCGACCAGCAGGCGATCGCCGGCGCGTGCGAGTGTCGAGACCTTCGAGATCTTGCGGCCGTCGTCGTCGCCGTAGGAGAGGCCCTCGCTGGACTGCTCCCACGTTTCGCCGAGGTCGCCGCTCTGCCAGATGCTCGAGCCGTGCCACTCGCTCGCTGCGGCAGCGTAGATCGAGCCGGTGGTCGCGTCGTAGATCGCGTGGTAGACGGGCCAGCCTTCGCAGTACGGGCCGCGCAATGTCCACTCGCGGCGGTCGTCGCTCTCGAGGATGAACGCGCCCTTGCGCGTTCCGACGGTCAACAGGGTCTTCGACATTCGATTCGCTCCTAGCGTTGCGGGACTGTCGAGAGTGTCGCCGATCGGCGACTTCTATGGTAAGACGCCGTGGCTCTAGGAAAGTCATCGGTCAGGCGTTCAGTGGCTTTCCGGTCTCGAGCAGCGTCTTCAGGTTGCTGAGGACGAACATCCACCCGGTACCCGAAACGCCCTCGGCCGTCTTCGGCGCGTTCTCGAGCTGGTCGTGGACGACGGTCAGGAGCGTCGTCCCGTCTTCCTGCTGCTCGATCTCCCACGTGACGCGGCTCGGCTCCTCCGCTGCGAGCTCGGGGTCGTAGGCCGAGGTCCAGCGGTGGACGAGCCGTCTCGGCGGGTCCTCCTCGAGGATCTCCTCGTCCCAGGTCATGTCTCCGAGCGCCGAGATGCGCCGCCCGTCTCGGAGCTCGATCCGGACGCCGTGGAAGTAACGCTCCGTGAACTCCGGCTTCGTGATCGCATCCCAGATCTGCTCCGGGGTCGCGAGGATGAAAACCTGGTAGATCTGGGTCGTCTGCGCGGTGGTGGTCGTCGTGCTCATGCCGTCTCCTCCAGTTCGTGCTTGAGATCCGCGAGTGCTGCGACACGGTGCTCGGTGTACTTGTCGATCCACCGGTCGTGGACCAGCCGGATCGGGACGGGATTGAGGAAATGGAGCTTCTCCCGGCCCTCTCGGCGGGTGACGACGAGCCCGGCCTCCTCGAGCACGCGCAGGTGCTTCATGACACCGAAGCGGGTCATCTCGAGCTCGGACTCGAGCTCCGTGAGCGTGCGGCCGTCGCGCTCGAAGAGCCGGTCGAGCAGGTGACGCCGGGTCGAGTCGGCGAGTGCCTTGAAGATTTGGCCGTCGTCCACACCTGTGAGATTACGTGACTAAATAGTCACGTGTCAAGCTTGAGTGCTCGCGCGGCCGCGAGGAGCTCGTCGAGATCGGGGAGCTCGCCCGTCTCATACGCCCACACGCCGCGGACGACGCCGGCGGTGTCGATGAGAAACGCGCTGCGTCGTGAGACGTCCCGCATCCCGTTGTGCTCGAAGGCGACGTCGAACCCGTGCGTCGCTTCGGCGTTCCAGTCCGAGAGGAGCGGGAAGTCGAGGTCGAGCGCCTGCATCCACGCGACGTGCGTGTACGGCGAGTCGCGTGAGATCGCGAACGGCTCGACTCCCGCTTCCTGCAGCTCCGCTCTCCTGTCACGCAGGAGCTCGAGCTCGGACGTTCAGGTGGAGGACCAGTCGAAGAGGTAGAAGAGCAGCAGCAGCGGCCGGTCGTGGATGAGATCACCGATGCTCGCGCGCTCGCGTGGTGTCGTCCAGACGACCGCTTCGAGCGGCGCTCTCTCTCCGGCCTCGAGCATGACCTCGATGCTACGCGGCGGCTGCGGGTTCGGGCTGCGGGTCCGCCGCGACCTCGGTCGCGTCCGCGATCTCCCGCACGACCTCGACGATGTCCCCCTGCGCGCCGAAGGCGGGGTCTTTCGGCCGCGCGCCGGCGGCTTCGCCGCCGGCGCTTGCAGCCTTGAGGGCGTTGAAGATGTGCAACTGCCGGTCGGCGCCGTTGCCGCGGCGCAGGATCTCGTCGACGCCCTCCAGCTCTTCCTCCGACCCGAGGTCGCGCGCGTGAGGACGCAGCGTCTGCAGCGTTCGGCGCACGAGGGCCGCCACCGGCACCCGGTTGCGGCGGCCTGTGTGGAGGTCCATCACCGGCGCGGAGAGGCCGTAGCGCGCGGCGAGCCACTTGTTCTCGGTCGTGAGGATCCGGTGGAACGAGGGGATCGCCTCGCCACGCTCGACGAGCTCCGCATAGTGCTTGACGAGTGCCTGGCAGTAGGCGGTGATCGCGATCACGTCGTCGAGCCGCGTGACCGCGTCGCAAATCCGGATCTCGATGGTGCCGAGGCGGGGATGGAGCCGGATGTCCCACCAGATGTGCGTGTAGTCCTGGATGCAGCCGGTCTTCTCGAGCTGGTTCACGACCTGCGCGTAGTCGGAGTAGTCGCGGAAGCGCGGCGGCGGGCCGGAACGCGGGAAGGCGGCGAAGACCATGTGGCGCGAGGAGCGGAGCCCGGTCGGCTCGCCGCGCCAGAACGGCGAGCTCGCCGAGAGCGCCACGAGCTCGGCCAGATGCGCGATCAGCCCGTTTACGACCTGGATCGCCTTCTCCGCATCGTCGACCGCGACGTGGACGTGCATCCCGAAGATCAGCTCGCGGCGAGCGATGTACTGCATCTGGTCGACCATCGCCCGATAGCGATCCTTGGCGGTGATCCGCTGCCGCTCGAAAAGCGAGAAAGGGTGGGTGCCGGCCGAGCCGACCCGCAGACCCTTCTCGCGCGCCACGTCGGTGACGTAGTGGCGGATGCGGAGGAGCTGCTGCTGCACTCCGGACGGCGTGTGGCACACCGGCGTCGCGACCTCGAGCACCGACTGCATCAGCTCCGAGTTGATCCGCGGCTCGAGCTCGTGCCCCGCGACCGCGGCGAGCACGGTGTCGATGTGCTGGACGAGGTCGAACGTCTCGGCGTCGAGGAGCATGTACTCCTCCTCGACCCCGAGCGTGAACGGGTCGCTCGTGCCGAAGGCGTGATCGAGCACGCTGCCGCCGGGCGGGAAGTGTGAGCCCTTCCCCGTGATCGACGGCGGGATCAGCGAATCGCTCATGCCGGGACCATATCCCCGCTCTTTGCAGGAAGAAAGCGTCGGCCGAGCACTACGAGCGGAATCCCGATTACGACCGACGAGACGATCTTGCCCACGAGCTGCCCATTGAAGAAGTCGAGCCCGGACGAGCCGAACGCGAGCACGAGGAAGACGACGCTGTCGATCGGCGCGCTCGCCCCCGCCGAGACGAGGACGCGCAGCCCGTCGTGGACGCGCCCGCGGAGAGGCGCTCCCACGAGGTTGTCCACGGTCTCGGAGACGAGGAAGGCCGCGAGGCTGGCGCCGACGATGCGCCACGTCGAGCCGACGGCTTTGTCGAACTCTTGCCCGGGAAACGCGGGATGCGAGTGGACGACGAGCGCGATGTAACCCGCGAAGAGCGCCGAGCCGACGAAGCCGAGCCCGATCAGAAGCTGCGCGTTGAGCGCACCCTCGCGGCGGGTCACTCCCGTGTGGTGCGCGAGCTGGACGAGGGCGAGCGCGACGCCGATCGAGTAGACGCCGCCCGGCGCGTCGAGATGCGTGAACGGAAGGCGGACGATCTTGTTCGCGCCGATCTGCGCGGAGAGCACGACGGCGACGTACAGCCCTGCGAGGACCGACAGTCTCATTCGGGCAGAAGCGCGTCCGCCTCGATCTCGACCTTCCAAGCGGGATCGAGCAGCCCGCTGATCACGAGCATCGACGTCGCAGGCAGAGCCGAGCCGAATACCTCGCCGTGCGCACGACCGACCGCCTCCCAGTCCGCCGGGTCGACGATGTACGTCCGCGTCCGTACGACGTGCTCCGGCCCGGCGCCGAGCTCGTGCAGCGCGGCGACGATGATCGCCAGGCAGCGCTTCGCCTGCTCGTACGGGTCATCCGAATCGATGCCGACGGGAGCGGTCCCGCTCACGTAGATGTGGCGCCCGTCGCGCACGGCGCGCGAGTAGCCCACCGTTTCGGCGAACGCGGAGACAGCGGGGACGGCGGCACGCGTCACGTTCCTAGTATCCCGCGACGTGGAAGCGTTGCGCGCGATCGACGGCTGGGACGCGGGCCGGGCTGCGGCTGGAGTCGCGCGTGCCGACGGCGTCGTCGCGAAGCACGGGGCGATCGACGTCGAGCTGCGCTGGGCGTCCGTCACGAAGCTCCTCACGGGCGTGGCGTTCCTCGTCGCGCTCGAGGAGGGGACCGTCGACCTCGACGAACCGGCGGGCCCGCCCGGCTCGACGCTACGCCACCTGCTCGCCCACGCATCCGGCCTGCCGGTCGACGGCTCCGAGCCGATCGCCGAACCGGGCCGGCGAAGGATCTACTCGAACACGGGGATCGAGCTCGCCGCGAAGCTGCTCGAGGAGCGCGCCGAGATGCCGTTCGCGGACTACTTCCTCGGCGCCGTCGTCCGCCCGCTCGGCCTGGCCGGCAGCCTTGCCGGCTCGCCTGCGCACGGCTACCGCGGGCCGCTCGACGATCTCCTCGCGCTCGGTCGGGAGCTCCTCGAGCCGACGCTCGTGGCGGCCGAAACGCTCGCGGAAGCGGTGACGGTCCAGTTTCCCGGCCTCACGGGCGTGCTCCCGGGGCTCGGCCGGATGGAGCCGAACGACTGGGGGCTGACGTTCGAGCTGCGCGACGCGAAATCGCCTCACTGGACCGGCCTGCTCAACTCTGAACGAACCTTCGGCCACTTCGGCGCGAGCGGAACCTTCCTCTGGGTCGATCCGGATGCAGGTCTCGCCTGCGGCGTCCTCACGGATCAGCCGTTCGGGGATTGGGCCAAGGAAGCGTGGCCGGCGCTCAGCGATGCCGTCCTGAGGAGTTAGGTCCGACCGTCGGCCAAGTTGAGCCGAACGGCCCATGGCGATCGCCCGGATTCGGGTCGATCATGCGCAGCAATGAGCGAGCGCGGGATGCATCGCATCGAGGACGACATCGCCGAGACGTGGCTCGAGGACTGGGCAGGCGCCGGTCTGGGAGAGCTCGAGGCGTATCTCGCCAAGCACGCTGACTTTCTGCGGTTCGTCGAGGGGCGCGAAGCGCCCCAGCCGGCGGAGTAGCTCGCAGAGAGTTCAGAGTGCGGCGAGCGCGGCAAACGCCGCGCTCTCGCCTAGCTCTCGAACCCGAGCTGGCGCTCGAGCATGCCCTTCGGCATCGCGCCCACCGCCGAGGCCTTCGGCGCGCCGCCCTCGAAGAGCATCATGTTCGGGATCGACTGGATCCCGTAGCGCATCGCCAGATCCTGGTTCTCGTCGATGTTCACCTTCACGAGCTTGACCTTGTGCTCGTCCGCGATCCGCTCGAGCACGGGCGCGACCGCGTGACACGGTCCGCACCATTCGGCCCAGAAGTCGACGAGCACGGGCTCGTCGGCCTGCAGGACCTCGCTCTCGAAGGTGGTGTCGGTGACCTCAGTTGCCATCGTTTCCTTTCGGTGTCGCAGTAGAGGAAGCGCTTGTACCCACGCTGCCGGTAGTAAGAACGCCTGAGCCTAGACTTGGCTTCCCGATGGGGGAACCAATCTTCCAGTCTCTGCCGGACAAACCCGACCATCCCGAGCTCGAGCGGGCGATGCTCGCGCGCTGGGACGAGGAGGGCACGTTCGGCAGGCTCCGTGAGAAGAACCGCGGAGGCCCGACCTTCTCCTTCATGGACGGTCCGATCACGGCGAACGGTCCGGCCGGCGTCCATCACGGGCTCGGCCGCACCCTGAAAGACGTCTTCCAGCGCTACAAGGCCGCTCGGGGTCACGAGCTCCGCTACCAGAACGGCTTCGACTCGCAGGGCCTGCACGTCGAGGTGCAGGTCGAGAAGGCGCTCGGCTTCAATTCGAAGCGGGAGATCGAGGAGTACGGGCTCGACCGCTTCGCCCGCGAATGCCGCGATTTCGTTGCGAAGTTCGCCGGCATCCAGACCGCGCAGTCGAAGCGGCTCGGGATGTGGATGGACTGGGGCAACGACTACTTCACCTTCTCGGACACGAACATCGAGTACATCTGGCGCTTCCTCAAGGAGGTGCAGGCGCGAGGCTGGCTGTACAAGAGCCACCGTTCGACGCAGTGGTGTCCCCGTTGCGGCACGTCGCTCTCGAAGCACGAGCAGGCCGGGGAGGAGAACTACGAGGAGCTCGAGCATCCGTCGCTCTTCGTCCGCTTCCCGCTGCGCGGCCGCGGAGGCGAGTCGATCGTGATCTGGACGACGACGCCGTGGACGCTCCCCGCCAACGTTGCGGCGGCCGTGAAGCCCGACGCCGAGTACGGGCGCAACGACCTGGGCGAATGGGTCGCGGTCGAGCGCTATCCGGAGGAGCACTTCGAGGAGCGCGTTCGCGGCTCGGAGCTCGTCGGGCTCGAGTACGAGGGGCCGTTCGACGACTTCGCGGCGCAGAAGGACGTCGTCCACCGCGTCATCCCGTGGGACGAGGTCTCGCTCGCCGAGGGCACCGGCATCGTCCACATCGCGCCGGGCTGTGGCGCCGAGGACTTCGAGCTCTCGCGCGTCCACGACCTCGCGGTGTTGGCGCCGATCGACGAGTCCGGCGTGATGCTGCCCGGCTACGGCGCGCTCGAGGGGAAGAGGACGGACGAGGTCGTCGATCCGGTGATCGAGTCGCTCCGGGAGCGGGGCCTTCTCGTCGAGGCGACGTCGATCGTCCACCGCTATCCGGTGTGCTGGCGTTGCCGGACGCCGCTCGTCTTCCGCGTCGTCGACGACTGGTTCATCTCCGCCGAGGAGATCCGGCAGCCGATGCTCGACGGCAACGCGACGGCCGAGTGGACGCCGCCTCAGTACTCCAAGCGGATGGACGACTGGCTGCGCAACATGGGCGACTGGAACATCTCGCGCCGCCGCTACTTCGGCTTGCCGCTCCCGCTCTACGAGTGCGAGTGCGGACACCTGAACGTGATCGGGTCGCGCGCGGAACTCGAGGAGCGCGCGGTCGCGGGCCTCGAGGAGCTCGAGGAGCTGCACCGCCCCTGGATCGACGCGGTCCGGATCCGCTGCGAGAGCTGTAGCGCCGAGGTCGAGAGGATCGAGGAGGTCGGCGACGCGTGGCTCGACGCCGGCATCGTCCATTTCTCGACGCTCGGCTGGCGGAACCCGGAGTGGATCCCACACGGGTACGCGACGGGAGCCTCGAAAGGCCTCTCCGGCGCCGACCTTCCCGACAACGCCTTCTGGGAGAAGTGGTTCCCCGCCGACTGGGTCTCGGAAGGGCGCGCCCAGATCCGGCTCTGGTTCTACTCCCAGTGCTTCATGGCGATCACGCTAACCGGCCGGCAGCCGTACGGCCGGGTCCTGACGTACGAGAACGTGGTCGACGAGACCGGCCGCGAGATGCACAAGTCGTGGGGCAACGCGATCGACCTCGACGACGCGCTCGAGCGAATGGGCGCCGACACGATGCGCTGGCTGTACTGCTCGCAGAACCCGGCGCAGGAGCTTCGCTTCGGCTACGGGATGGCGGAGGAGGTCAAGCGGCGCTTCCTCACGTTCTGGAACTCCGTCAAGTTCCTCGTCGACTATGGGAACATCGCCGGCTTCCGTCCTGCGTGGAAGAGCCTGCAGCCGGAGGCGGCCGAGCCGCTCGACCGCTGGCTCGTCGAGCGGACGAACGCCTTCGTCCGCGCTGCGGAATCCGGCTACGAGGCGTACGAGACCGTCGCCGTGATGCGTGAGTTCGAGGCGTACGTCGACGACCTCTCGAACTGGTACATCCGCCGCTCGAGGCGCCGCTTCTGGGCCGACGACGAAGGCGCGCTGCGCACGCTTTGGTACGCACTCGTGCAGTCGCTACGGGCGCTCGCGCCGATCCTCCCGTTCGTCACCGACCACGTCTGGCGCACGCTCGTCCTCGACGGGCCGGAATCGGTGCACCTCGCGGGCTGGCCCGAGGTCGCCGAGCCGGACCGCACCCTCCTCGACGAGATCGCCGAAGTGCGGCGCGTGGTGGAGCTCGGCAGGCAGGCGCGCTCGAGCTCGGGCATCAAGCTGCGGCAGCCGCTGCGCCGGCTCGTCGTCGAAGGGGCGACGATCGACGGGCACCGCGATGAGGTCGCCGACGAGCTGCGCGTGAAGGACGTCGAGCTCGGCCCCGTCGAGGCGGTCGACTTGCGCGTGAAGCCGAACCTGCCGGTGCTCGGCCCGAAGCTCGGCAAGGAGCTCGGCGCCGTGCGGCAGGCGCTCGCCGCGGGCGAGTTCGAGGAGCTCCCTGCGGGACGCTTCCGCGCGGCCGGACATGAGCTCGGGCCAGACGAGGTTCTCGTCGAGCGCGGCGGACGAGAGGGCTGGGCCGTCGCCTCCGCCGACGGCGTGACGGTCGCACTCGATCTCGGCCTCGACGACGAGCTCGTGCTCGAGGGTGAGGTCTACGAGCTCATTCACCTCGTCAACACGCTCCGCAAGGAGCGGGGCTTCGAGCTCACCGACCGGATCGTGCTGACGCTGCCCGAGGCGCGAAAGGAGCTGATCGACCGACACGGCGACTGGATCGCCCGGGACGTCCTCGCCACCGAGATCCGCGTCTCGGGCGACGAGCAGAAGATCGAGAAGAGCTAGGCCGCTTCGCGCTCAGCCCGCCGCAGCTCGACGGGCAGCTTGAAGTTCACGTCCTCGTGCACGGGCTTCTGCTCGCACACCTCCGCGCCGCGGGTCACGAACCAGTCGCAGACCTCCGCGACGAGCCGTTCCGGTGCGGAAGCACCGGAGGTGAGGCCGACGGTCTCACAGCTGTCGAGCCAGCGCTCGTCGATGTCGTGGATGTCGTCGACGAGATGGGCCGGAGTGCCGTCGGCGCGCGCGACGTCGACGAGCCGCTGCGAGTTCGACGAGTTCGGCGAGCCGACGACGAGCAGGAGGTCGACCTCGCTCACGAGCTCCTTCACCGCCCACTGGCGGTTCGAGGTCGCGTAACAGATGTCCTCGCGCGACGGCCCCTCGATGTGAGGGAAGCGGCGACGCAGCACCGAGACGATCACGTTCGTCTCGTCGACCGAGAGCGTCGTCTGTGTGACGTATGCAAGCGGCCGCCCCTGGGGGAGCGAGATGCGCTCCGCGTCCTCCATGGACTGGACGAGGACGATCGCCTCCGGTGCCTCGCCGAGCGTCCCCTCGACCTCCTCGTGACCCTCGTGCCCGATGAGGACGACGGCGTAGCCGGCCTTGGCATGGCGGCGCGCCTGCGCATGCACCTTGGTGACGAGCGGGCAGGTCGCGTCGATTGTCGTCAGCGCACGGTCCTCGGCCTCGCGGCGCACGGCCGGGGCGATGCCGTGGGCGGAGAACACGACGGTCGCCCCTTCGGGCACGTCCGCCAGCGAATCGACGAAGACGGCACCACGCCCGCGGAGATCGTCGACGACATGCGAGTTGTGCACGATCTGCTTTCGGACGTAGACCGGTCTTCCGTAGAGCGCGAGCGCGCGCTCGACCGTCTCGACCGCCCGTTCGACTCCCGCGCAATAGCCTCGCGGAGAGGCGAGGAGAAGGCGTTTCACCACTGCCGGGCCACCATAGCCGGGAAGCATCAGGGCGGCGCTGGAGGAACCGCGCGAGGCGATCTTTCCCGCTTGCAAAGATGGGCCGGACGGCCCATTGTCCGCCTCGCAAACGCGTTCTAGCCTCCCTTCCACTGGGCGATGCGAACCGCGGCGTCTTCGGACGACTCGCGGGGAGCAATCGGGAGAGCCCGCCGCACCGACCCCCCGAGCGGCGGGCTTTTCCACGTCTGGAGTCGGAATTCGCGTGCCGGAGGCGGCCCGGCTTCGTACAATCCGGGGCGCCCAGTGAGGACCCCGGACAAGCTCCCCACCGTCCGCGCGCTTGGCCCTGCCGCGGCCGCAGCGCTGCTCCTGCGTGCGATTCTCCGCCGCGGGAGCGCGCGTGACGATCAGCGCGCATTCACGACGCAGGAGCTTCAGAGCGTCAGCCGGGTCGCCGACGAGATGGCGCGGAGCGTGGACGTCGAGGGCGTCGCGCGGACACTGCTGGACGAGCTCGCGCAGCTCTTCGAGGTCGGCTTCGTCGCGCTCACCTTCGTCTCGGACGACGGGCACGAGGCTGCCGGCTACCTCGCACGTTCGGACGGGGAGGACGTCGACTGGTGGCGCGACGTGCGGATCGACCTCGAACATGAGCCATCTGGGATCGCGAGCGCCGTCTTCGAGGCGTCGGCATTCGCGGTCTACGACGCCGAAGGCTCGGGCGTCGTCAGCTCCCGCCTCGCCACCGCCGTCGGAGCGAAGAGCGCCGCGTTCGTCCCGCTGCTCGTCCAGGAGCGGGTCATCGCCGTGATTTCCGTGGCCACACTCGACGAGCCGCGGGTCTTCACGAGCGAGGACCTCGCGGTGATGCAGACGCTCGCCACGGAGGCGGCGTCCGCGCTCCAGCGACTGCGGGCCGGCGTCGCGCTCGAAGAGGCGTTGAGGCGGAACGAGGAACAGCTCGCGCAGCAGGCTGCCCTCCTGCGCGCCGCGCACGTGCTCAGCAGCGAGCTCGACCTCGCGGTCGTCCTGCAGCGGCTCGCCGACCAGCTCGCCGAGCTGCTCGACGCGGACGCCGCGGATTGCTACCTCCTCGACCGCGAGCGCGGCCACTTCCGCTGCGTCGCGGTGCACGGGTTCGCGCGCTCTCTCGTGGGCTTCGAGTTTCCGGCCGGCCACGGCCTGGCGGGGGCGGCCGTGCGCGAGGGCCGGGCCCTGATCGACAGCTCCTACGGCGAGATCGCGGCGCCGGTTCCGCATCCCGCGTACGACGGTTTCAGGGACGTGATCACCGCTCCGATGTTCTGGAGCGACGAGGTGCTCGGGGTCCTCGGTGTCGGCCGGCGCGAGGGACGCCGGTTTGAGGAGCGCGATGCAAGCATTCTCGAGGCATTCGCCGGTCTCGCGGCGCTGGCGCTGCGCAATGCCGAGATGTTCACGCAGCGCGCGCGCCAGGCCCGGATCCAGCGCGGCTTCTACCGGATCGCGTCGGTCCTCGGGCAATCCCTCTCCCGCGAGGCGACGCTCGAGGCGATCGCGCAGGCCGCGGCGGAGGCGCTCGGCGGCAGCTCGGCGGCGGTGCTGGTGCCGTCGAGCGGAAGGCTCGAGGCGGTCGGGACGTACGAGCTCCCGGAGGATCTCGGACACATCTTCGAGGGGCGCGCCGCAGAGCAGCAGGGACCGCTCTTCCGCGCGGCCGCCGACGGGCGCATCCTCGTGTCGTCCTCCATCTCGGACGACGAACGGTTGCTGCCCGACCTGCGCGCGGCCTCCGCTGCGCACGGCTACCCGTCGCTGATCTCCGTGCCGGTGGACTCTCCCCGCGAGACAGGCCGCGGGCTCGTGCTCATTTTCTTCGCGGAGGAGCGCTTGTTCAGCGACGACGACCTGGAGCTCGCCAGGCACCTCGCGGACGCGACCCGCGGCGCGCTCGAGCGGAGCGAGCTGTTCGAGGCCGAGCGTGGCGCGCGTGCCCTCGCGCAGCAGCTGACCCGCACCGGCCGGCTTCTCACGAGCGAGCTCGACCCGTCGGCGGTGCTCGACGAGGTCGTTCAGCAGGCGCCGGCGCTCGTCAACGCCGACGCCGGGGCCTTCCGGTTGCTCGACGGCGAGGAGCTGGTCGTGACGGCCGCGGCCGGCTCGGGGGCGGACACCGCGCTCGGGTCTCGCAGCCCGGCAGGCGGCTGGCTGTCCGGCGACGTCGTGCAGTCGGGCGCGCCGGTTGCGCTTGCGCAGGCCGGCGAGGACGATCGTCTGCGCGGTCTCGACCCGATGCTCGAGTCCGGTCATGCAGCGTTCCTCGGCGTCCCGGTGGGCGGGGCGGAGGGAACGACGCTGGGCGTGCTCGCGGTTTACGCGTCCCCCGCTCGCGAGTGGCGCGAGGAGGAGATCGAGGCTCTGCTCGCGGTCGCCGCCAGCACCTCGGCCGCGCTCGCCAACGCCGAGCTCTACCAGAGCGTCGCGCTCGAGCGTGAGCGGTCGGTCGCGATCCTCGCGAACATCGCCGACGGGATCGTCGCCGTCGATCGCGACGGCAAGGTCGTCCTCTGGAACAGCGCGGCGGAGGGGATCACCGGCATTCCCGCGTCGGTCGCGCTCGGCCGCGCACCCGTCGACGTGCTGCAGCGGAGCCTCGAAGCGCCTGACGGCGGTGTGCGCGGAGACAGGCTCGTCCCGATCACGCGCGGCCGCGAGGAGGTGTGGCTGTCCGTGACCGAGGCGGTGATGCGAGATCCGCTGGGCGCCGTCGCCGGTCGCATCTTTGCGTTCCGCGACATCTCGGGCGACAGGCTCGTCGAGCAGGTCAAATCCGATTTCGTAAGCACGGTCTCGCACGAGCTCCGCACGCCGCTCACCTCGATCTACGGCTTCGCCGAGACCCTCCTCCGCCAGGACGTCATGTTCGGGGAGGAGGAGCGGCAGACGTTCCTCCGCTACATCGCCTCCGAGTCGCAGCGGCTGACGTCGATCGTCGACACGCTCTTGAACGTCGCCCGGCTCGACACCGGCGACCTTCAGGTCAACCTCTCGGAGACGGACGTGCGCGACGTGGTGGGGCAGGTGCTCGAGGCGGTCTCCGCGACCGACGTCAACGGGCACCAGTTCGTCGTCGAGCTTCCGGACGAGCCCCTCGCCGCGAAGGCCGATCCGGAGAAGCTGCGCCAGGTCTGCTCGATCCTCGTCGACAACGCTCTCCGCTATTCGCCCGACGGGGGGACGGTGACGGTCGGCGCCGCCCGGAGCCAGGACACCGTCCAGGTCAGCGTCGCGGACGAAGGCATCGGCATCCCTCAGGCAGACCAGGAGCAGATCTTCCGCAAGTTCTACCGTGGTGCCGACGCCGAGCTGCGGGCGGGCGCCGGCGGGACCGGCCTCGGCCTCTTCATCGCGCGGGGGCTCGTGACGGCGATGGGCGGCCGGATCTGGGTTTCGTCCGAGGAGGGAGAGGGTTCCCGCTTCTCGTTCGAGCTGCCGGCGGCACTTGCGGCTCAAGCCGAAGGGGCTGAAGGACGAGAATGAGAGAAGACGTGGACGGGAATAGGCGGCCGATGCCAGATGGTGGTGTGACGAGGGTCCTCGTGATCGACGACGAGGCGCCGATCCGGCTGCTCTGCCGCGTGAACCTCGAGGCCGAAGGGATCGACGTGCTCGAGGCAGCGGATGGGACGAGCGGGCTCGACCTCGCGCGGGAGGAGCACCCGGACGTCGTGCTCCTCGACGTGATGATGCCCGGCCTCGACGGCTGGCGCGTCGCGGAGGAGTTGCTCGAGCACGATGAGACGCGCGGGATCCCGATCATCTTCCTCACTGCGCGGGCGGAGTTCCGCGACCGCGCGCGAGGGCTCGACATCGGCGGCATCGACTACGTGACGAAGCCCTTCAACCCGCTCGAGCTCGCTCCGCTCGTGCGCGCCCTGCTCGACCGGATCGACCGGGGCGAGCGAGACGAGCTCCGCGTCGAGAAGCTCGCCGAGCTGCGCACGCTGATCGAATCCGAGTAGCGGCGAAACCGCCCTACACTGCGAGGCTGCGGGACGTAGCTCAGCCTGGTTAGAGCGCTGCCTTTGGGAGGCAGAGGCCGAAGGTTCGAATCCTTCCGTCCCGACTTTCGCCGCAACCGGAGTGTCGCCGGCCCCGTTCAGAGGGCATGCGGACAACAGAGCAGCGGCCCACACCGGACGAGGCGCCGCTCGAGGAGCGCGCCGCCCGCCGCGAGCCCATGCCCCAGCCGGAACGAGGCGAGCCGCGGCTAGTCGACCCCGGGCTTCGCGACCTCTCCTTTCGGGACTGGCGGGCGATCCTCGTCCGCGCCGTCAAGGAGTTCCTCTCCGACAACGGGACGATGCTCGCGTCGGCCCTCGCGTACTCGACGTTCTTCGCGATCCCGTCGGTCCTGCTCGTGGTGGTCGGTGTCTTCACGCTCATCGCCGGGCCGGCAACGATCACGGCGCTGATGGGGCACTTCTCCCATGTCATGCCGGCCCAGGCGACGAGCCTGCTCGGGGGCAGCCTGCACCGCCTCGACCAACATCCGTCGACCGGGCTCGCGATGACGATCGTGGGCGCAGTCCTCGCGGTCTGGGCGACGACCGGCGCGATGACGTCCTACATGACTGCCCTCAACCTCGCGTATGAGCGCAGGGACGGACGCTCCTTCGTCCGCAAACGCCTGATCGCTGTCGAGCTGGTCGCGGTGATCGGCTTCGCGTTCCTGCTCGTGGCGGTCCTCCTCATCTTCGGACCGGCGGTCGAGCACTTCGTCGCCGCGCATGCCGGCCCTGTCTCGGGCGCGGTCGGGTGGATCTGGTGGATCGCGGAGTGGCCGATCCTCGTCATGGGACTCCTGGCCGCGTTCGCGACGCTCCTCTACCTCGGGCCGGATGTCGCGCACCCGCGCTGGCGTTTCATCACCCCGGGCTCGATCTTCGCAGCCATCGTCTGGCTGGCGGCCTCGGGCGCCTTCGCCGTCTACACCGCGATGTTCGGCTCCTACAACAAGACGTGGGGGTCGCTCGCCGCGGTGATCATCATGCTCACGTGGCTGTGGCTCGCCGCGATCGCGCTGCTGCTCGGCGCCGAGATCAATGCCGAGGCCGAGCGGAGCCGGGAGCTGCGCCAAGGGCAGCCGGCCGAGCGCGAGCTGCTGGCACCGGCGCGTTCGAGCTCGCGCTGAAGGCTCCACTCGCCTGCTCGTCCGCGAGGAAGCGCAACAGGTAGGCGGCGAACGCGCCGAAGAAGACGAGCGCCTCCTCGGCCGCCATCGTCACGCCTGCGATCTGCTGGTCGGCGAGCGGGCTCGGCCCCCAGGTCCGAGGCGCGTGCACGTAGAAGGGATAGATCGCGCGCGGGATCAGGGCGAGCAGCAAACCGAGCGGGGAAGCGAGCACGAACGCGGCGAAGAGGTAGGCGGCCTTCGCGCCGGCCGATCCCTTTCCGTGCACGACGGGCCACCATACGCAGATGCCTGCGGCGAGATAGGTGAGGTGCTCGACGTGGAGGAGCGAGTGGGGGTGACCAAGCGCCGTGTCGTAGATCCAGGGCAGGTGCCACGTGTAGTAGACGGCGAGCCAGAGCGGTAGCGCGACGAACGGCCGGAAGAGCGGGAAGGCTGCGGCTCGCCGGGCGACGCGCCGCGGGATCGCGAGCAGGAGCAGCGCCGGCGCCCACTCTGCGAGAACGACGTTCTGCAGCAGGTGCGCCCACAGGAACGTGTGATTGGCGAGCGGCTCGAGCTCGGTGACGAACGCTGCGAAGACGAGGACGACGCCGAGCGCGCCGGCGATGAGGCGAGGACGCGACACCATGCCGCCCGGCGCGAATACCACGAGCCCGACTGCAAGTGCCGGCGCAAGCCCGATCGCCTCCACCGAGGGATGCATCCCGCTACCGTACCCAGCGCTTCGCGGGTGTAGCTCAATGGTAGAGCCCTAGCCTTCCAAGCTAGTTACGCGGGTTCGATTCCCGCCACCCGCTCCTTCTGGGCTATCTCTTGACCTGGCAGAACCGAGCCGCGAACGTTCCGCGGTAGCCGTAGATCAGGCCGTCGCCGTAGACCCGCGTCGGGAGCGTGAACCGGCCCCGCCAGACGCCTCGCGGATACGAGTTCACGCTTTCGAAGATGAGCTTGGCGCCATGCTTCAGGCCGGCGACGTGCGTGGGCTTGCTGCGATCCCGGTAGACAGTGAGAAAGGCGACCTGGGGCTGCGCCATCGGGCGAGTGATGTGGACGCGCGGGCTGCCTGCGACGTGGATCTGAATCAGGTGGCCCGGAACCTGAACCGCGCGCACCAACCCCCGGCAGGTCACTTTCCTGCGCCGGAAGAGATAGAGCGTCAGCGTGTTCCACCGGCGGCTCCAGACGACGGCCGCCGACCGCGTGGCGTACGGATGGCCGGCAACCACGCCTCCACCCGAGGTGACTGTGAGGCTCACGCCGAGCCGCTCACGCGGGAACGCGCGGTCGATCCGGGCAGCGGCGGGTGCCGCCGCTACCAACGTCAGAACCGCGAGGGCTAGGACGAGTCGCTTCATACGAAACCGGCGGCGGGGAGCGCATGCGCTCCCCGCCGTATGGATCGGATGGCTCAGCAAGCCTGGGCGACCACGACGCCTGTTCCCGCATGGCCCGGATTGGGCGCGTAGCCGGAATTCGTCTGGACGACGACGATGTGCGGCGTAGTGCCGCTGATCTGTGCGCCGTTCTTGACTGCCGAGTCGGTCGAGATCACACCCATGAACGCGGGAAGCGGTCCGGCCGGCGGCGGCGCGCTGTTGCCGGGATCGGTCATCCAGGCGGCTCGGCACGCCGGCGTAGCCGGGCTCTTCGCGTAGCCCTTGAATGCCGCGGGTGCGGTGCCGCCGCTGACGACGTTGAGTCCAGCCCACTGGGCTCCCCAGAAGGTAACCGTCTGGCCGATGCCGCTCGAGCCGTCGCCGGCGACGAAGGAGCCACCGCCCGGAGCGAACGCGAAGATGAGCACGGTGCACGCCGGGTCCGTCGTGGCGCTGCTGCCGCCCTCGTCATCGACGTGGACGGTCACGTCGTAGTAACCGGTCGACGTGTAGGTGTGCGCTCCGCTGATGCTGTAGTCACCTCCGCTACCGCTTACCACCCCACTCGACGTGGAGCTGTCTCCCCAGTCGATCGTCGCCGTGAAGTCACTTAGCGGTGCCCCGGGGTTGCCGTCGTGGAGGCTGGCGACCTGGCCGCTGAACGCCTGCAGCGAGACCGCCGGCGTCGCGCAGCTGAGGGTCAGCGGCGCATCGACAACGGGCACCGAGAACGACAGCGTGGTGGAGAGCCCGGTCGGATCGGTGACGACGACCGTTCCCGTGTGCGTGCCTTCCTCGGCGAACGTGTGCTGCGGGCTCTGTCCTGTGGCGGAGCCGCCGTCATCGAACGACCAGTCGAATGTGAGCCCGCTCGTACCGCACGGGCTCAGGCTGCCGCCCGGCCCGGTTCCCGTGACGCTCAGCTGAACCGGGTTGCCCTCGGTTCCCGTCGGGATCGTGTCCATCGCGACCGTGGGCGGAGTGAGGTTCGGCAACAGCGTGCCCAGGTCGACGTTCTGGGCGGGTGCGCTGAGCGCGATCGTGTTGAAGGTGACCGGCGGCAGGCTGAACAGGTTCGGCAAGGAGAACGGCCCGACGGTGAAGAGATGGATGTCGGGCAACGGCGGAATGTCTCGGACGTACGCATCCCCCTGGACGCTGACACCGAAGCCCTCGGAGACGGAGCCGTTGACGTGGCTCGACTCGTCTCCCATCGCGTAGTTCACCGGCGTGCCCGCGGGAACGGTGCACGAGAGCGGCGCTGCCTCATCCCGTGTCTGCGGCGTCGAGGTGAAGGTGAGGTCGGTCGGCGGCAGGACGTCGCTACCGCCCGCAGCCAGCGTGCGGTGGGAAGTGACCCCGTCGCCGCTGAGGCTCGCCGACGTCGTGATGTTCGCGTCGAAGCTCACCTGCAGGTAGGCGACACCGATGTCGATCGGCGTGAAGGAGAAGAGCGTGACGTTCTTCGAGTCGGAGCAGCTGTCGCTGAGCAGCGGGAGCCCGCAGTTGGCGATCACGTCGCCCTCTGTGTGGTTGTACGTGAGGTCGAAGCCGAACACGTCGAGCTCGCCGCTCAGCGTGTAGTCGGCCCCGAGCGACTGCGAGTCACGCGTAAAGGTATTCGTCAGGTCGAGGGTGCTCCCCTGGCGGAGGTTCGTGTCGGTGAAGGTCAGGTCGTTGTGCGTTCCGGCGTTGCCTGTCGTCTTCATGTCGAGAGCGATACCGCCGTGGATGTCGGTGTCTATGTCGAGCGGATCGCCGACGACGATGTGACAGCACGAGAACGGCTCGTTGAAGATGTTCGTCGTCGAGTTCCCGCTGAGCGGGAAGTTGAGCGTCTTCGTAACGGTCGCCCCGAACGCCGTTCCGGACGACAACATGACTGCGGCGACGGCCGCGCAGATCGCGACCGCGATTCGTGCTCCAAACATGCGCCCACCCCTTTGGTCGACCTTGGACGCCGCAGTTCAGTTGTGAGCCGACCGTAGTGCGCAGCCCGCGTGCCCGTCAATCCTCCATTCGAGGGAAAAGAAACGTCCGGTCGGCTACTGAGGCGGGCCGCTCGTCGGCGTGATGGTGCCCGTCTGAGCCACGCCGTTCGTGTCGGTCCAGCCGATCGAGACGGCCGTTCCGGGAGTGATCGTGAGGAGGGCCTGGCGCATGTCGACCATCGATGAGATCGGCCCGTCGTTCAGGGAGGTGATGACGTCGCCGGCGACGAGCCCCGCGTCGTCGGCTGCCAGGTTCGGCAGGATCTGCTGGATCTGCGTGCCGCCGGAGACGTCCTTGAGGACGACGCCGAGAAAGGCCGTCGGCCCGACGTGGATCGCCGCGCTCGACTTGCCCTTCATGATCGTTCGCGCGTAGAGCAGCGCCTGTCTGATCGGGATCGCGAAGCCGCGAGCCCTGCCAACTGTCGTGCCGGCCGTCACCATCCCGATCGCACGATTGTGCGCGTCCTCGAGCGGGCCGCCCGAGTCGCCGGGCTCGACTGCCGTGTTCGTCGCGATCACGTTGCGCAACGTCTCGGAGTCGCCCGTGATGTCCCGCGCGACGATCTTGCGATGGAGGGCGATCACCCGGCCGGGTGCCGCCTTCGGCGTGCCACCCCGCCCCTGCGCATTTCCGCGGGCGACGACCTGCTGCCCGACGTGTAGCCGTAGGTAGCCGCCGAGCTTGATCGTCTGCAGGTGCGAGGCGTTCGCCAGTTGCAGGACGGCGACGTCGTGCGAGACCGAGTAGCCGACGACGGTGGCGTTGTACGAGCGGTGGGTCGTGACGTCCACGACCTTGAACTTCGTCGCGCCGCGAATCACGTGGTTGTTCGTGAGGACCTCGCCCGTGCGCGAGATGAGCATCCCTGTGCCCGCGGCGGCTGCGCCGTCCTCGTAGCCGAGAGTGGTGTAGATGTCGACGATGCCCACGTTGGGGCTCGTCGTGCGGACCGCGCGCGCGGTGTGCCCGGCCGCGCCGGCCGGAGAGGCGGCTACGGCCGGCACGAGCGTCGCCAACAGGACGGCGAGCGTGAGGCGTCGCGTCAGGCCGGGCACGGGAGAATCAGAGCAAGCATCGATGAGCGGGGTCTAAGCGATCTGCAAGCACCGTGTAAGCGTCGTTCGCAGGATTCATCGGCAGACCTTCAACGACCTGTGAGAGGACGAAGTACCGTCCCCCAAAGTGCCAGAAAACGAAACGCAGCCGGAAGAGACGCCGAAGGAGCGGGCGAACCGCGAGCTGATCGAGCTGCTGAACGAGCTCCGGGTCGTCCTCCCCGGTGTCACCGTTCTGCTCGCCTTCCTCCTGGCGGTCCCGTTCGCCAAGGGCTGGTCCCGCGTCACGGAGTTCCAGCGCGACGTCTTCGTGGTCGCGTTCCTGGCGACGGCTGTTTCTGTCGCTCTCCTCACGGCGCCGAGCTCATACCACCGCCTGCGCTTCCGTCATGGGAACAAGGAGCACATGGTCCGGGTGGGGAACCGGCTCGCGATCGCAGGGATCGCAGCCTCGGCTGTCTCGCTCGAAGCCGTCGTCCTGCTCGTGATGGACTACGTACTCTCGCTGCAAGCCGCGATCGCGGCTGCCGCTTCGCTCTATGCGGTCGTCGCGCTGCTCTGGTACGGGCTACCGCTCTTCGCGGCGATCAGAGATCGACGCGCTCGATGACGACGTCCTCGCTCGGACGGTCGCCGGCGCTCGTCTCCACGTTCGAGATCGTGTCCGCCACGTCCATGCCGCTCGTGACGCGCCCGAAGACGGTGTGCTTGCCGTCGAGCCACGGGCACGCATCGGCGGTCACGATGAAGAACTGGCTGCCGTTCGTGTTCGGGCCGGAGTTCGCCATCGCGAGCGCGCCTCGCGCCACCGGGTGGTCGTTGAACTCGTCCTCGAACGTGTAGCCGGGGCCGCCCGTGCCGGTTCCGGTCGGGTCACCGCCCTGGATCATGAAGTCGGGGATGACACGGTGAAAGATGACGCCGTTGTAGAAGCCGTCTCCGGCGAGCTTGCGGAAGTTCTCCACGGTCTTCGGTGCATCGCCGTCATGTAGCTCGATCTCGATGGGGCCGTGGTTCGTGTGAAGGGTCGCTGTGCTCATTGCGGCGGAACGCTATCTGCGATCGGCTCGAGCGCGCCCGCCGTGGCTTCGAGCGATCCGTCCTCGAGGCCCGCGACGACCTGTCGGACGAGCGCGTGGGCGGCATCGACGTCGTCGGCCGAGAGGACGGTCGTCACCCCGGCGAGGTGCTCGCCGCGGCGCTCGTCCCAGAGCTCGAGCACGACCGTGTCGAGCGTGCGCCGCGCGATGTAGGAATCCTCGGCGATCCCGACGCGTACTGAGACGATGCGTCCGTCCGGCAGCGTAACCTGCCGTTCGATCGGTTCGCCGCGAAGGGACACCCGTCGCATTCTGCCGGACTGAGCCCGTTCGAAACCCACACGACACTAGGACCCACGGCGGCGGAATATGCGCCGTACGGCCCATGGTGCAGCGCGCCCACGTCGCCGAAGGGGTTCGTATGAGCCGTGTAAGAGCACTTCGGCTTGTCGTCGCGTTGGCCGGCCTCGTAGCGGTGGGGCTTCTCGCCTCCTCTGCGCTGGCGACCAGCAGTTCCTCCGCGAGGAGCCTGACAACGCTGAACCGCCAGGTCCTGGCTGCCATCAACAGGTTCCGCACGTCCCAAGGGCTCGTCGCGTTGCGCGACTCAAGGGCGCTCGACAGGGCAGCGCTTGCGCACTCGCTCGAGATGGGCCGGCGCGGCTACTTCGGCCACGACTCGGCCGACGGCCAGGTCTTCTGGAAGCGGATTCAGCGGTACTACCGCTCGTCGAACGTGGGCGAAAACCTTCTCTGGGCGGCCCCCACCGTCAGCGCCGGCAAGGCGATGCAGCTGTGGATCGCGAGCCCGCCGCATCTCGAGAATCTGAAGACGGCGAGGTGGCGCCAGGTCGGCGTCTCAGCCGTCACCGTCGCGAACGCGGCCGGCGTCTACGGCGGGCGGCGCGTAACGATCATCACCACCGACTTCGGGGCGAAGTAGCTCGCCTGCGCCGTCGGGTGGCCGGCGCTGCAGCGCGTAGAGACCGGCGGCGGCCGGGCCGAGCGGCAGCCAGAGGTTGAAGATGCGGTAGGCGAAGACGGCGAGGACGGCTGCCGGCAGTCCGTACCCGACCCAGGTGAGCGCGAACGGCAGAAGCGCCTCGACCGCCCCGGCGCCGGCGAGCGGAAGCGTGCGCCGCGTCAGCGCGTATCCCGTCGCGTAGCCGACGACGACGGCCTCTACCGACGGCGTGTGCCGCTCGAAGGCCGCGAGGCAGACCCAGAGGACGAACACCTCGCCGGCCCAGTAGACCGCCATCCCGGTGAAGGCTGCGGCGCCGTGACGCCGCGGCGAGGCGACGATCTGCCCGACGACCGCGATCGCTTCGAGCGGCGGTCCGAGGATTCGTTTGCGCAATCGGCCTCGGCAGAGCCAGCGGCGATAACGAACGGCGAGGAGCGCGAGCACCGTTCCCGCCGGGACGCCGATCGTCCACGAGAGCACGACGGCACGCTGGGCGTCCGTGTGCTCGACCAGGAGGAGGATCGCGCACGCACACGCGCCGACTGAGAGGACCGCGTACTCCAGCGAGCCGAGGCCGAGCACACGCACTCGTGCTTCCTGCGGCGGCACGCCGAGGTCCTGGAGCGCCTCGATGTCGACGGCGAACCCGCCGCGCGGGATGAACATCCCGAAGCCCGCGGCGACGATAGCGCCCGCCCGTAACGCTCCCAGCCGAACACCACGCCCGACGTGTGCGACCTCGCGGTACGCGAACGTGTAGCCGATGTGAGCGGCGACCGCGCCCACGATCGCGAACGGGAACCAGTAGGTGTGGGCGTGCCGGATATGGGAGGCGACGGCCACGTAGCCGGCCGCGCCGGCCACGAGGATCGTCGCGATCAGCGATAGCGCGGCCGCGATGAGCATCAGCATCACGACGTGATGCGCTTCGTGCTCGCGGTGGTGGGCGAGCAGGATCCCCAGCGGTCCCCGGCGCGTCATCGTCCGCTTCTACCCTCAGCACACACGAGCGATGCGCCCGGGAGGATTCGAACCTCCGACCCGCGGATTAGAAGTCCGCCGCTCTGTCCACTGAGCTACGGGCGCGCGGTCACAAGAGTAGAGCCCTCGGCGGCGCGGCCCTATGTAGGGTGCCGCGGATGGCGGATGCGCTCGAGCGGCTGAAGGAGCGCCTGGGAGAGGTCAACGACCTCGGCAAGGTCACGCGTCTCCTCTCGTGGGATCAGCAGACGATGATGCCGCTCGCCGGCACTGCGCATCGGGCGGATCACATGGCAACGCTGCAGCGGCTCGCGCACGAGCTCTTCACCGACCCCGCGGTCGGCAGGCTGCTCGAGGAGTTGCGGCCGCTCGAGGAGTCGCTCGATTCCGATTCCGACGATGCGGCACTGATCGCCGTCACGCGCCGCGACTACGAGAAGGCCGTCAACGTGCCGGCTTCGCTGCGCGCCGCGATGACGCGCGCAGCAGCCGAGTCCCGGCCCGTTTGGGTGAAGGCGAAGGCGGAGTCGGACTTCCCCTCGTTCCTGCCCGCGCTCGAGCGGATCGTCGAGCTGAAGCTCGAGTACGTCGGTTGCGTCGCGGATGGGGCCGCCGAGCGGTACGACGTCCTGCTCGACGACTACGAGCCGCAGACGACGACCGCCGAGGTGCGGGCGCTGTTCGAGGAGCTCAAGCCGCCGCTCGTCGACCTGATCGCCGAGCTGCGCGAAAAAGACGTGGACGACTCGTTCCTCCATGGCGACTTCCCGCCCGATCGCCAACGCGTGCTCGCGCAGGAGGTGATCGACCTCTTCGGACACCGGCCCGACAGCTGGCGCATCGATCCGACGGAGCATCCGTTCGCCTCGGGCCCGGGGCGCGACGACGTCCGGATCACGACGAACTACCACCCGGACTCGCTCGAGTCGCTCTTCTCGACGATGCACGAGTACGGCCACGGCCTCTACAGCCACCAGCAGCCGCAGCATCTCGAGCGCCTGCCGACCGGGCAGTCGTGCTCGCTCGGCATCCACGAGTCGCAGAGCCGGCTCTGGGAGAACCTCGTCGGGCGCAGCCTCCCGTTCTGGCGGCTCTTCTATCCCCGCCTGCAGGAGACGTATCCCGAGCAGTTCGGGGGAGTCGACCTCGACCGCTTCCAGGCCGGCATCCACGCGGTCAAGCCCGGCCTGATCCGGATCCAGGCCGACGAGGTGACCTACGGGATGCACGTCATGCTCCGCTTCGAGCTCGAGCAGGACATCGTCGAGGGCCGCGTCGCGCTCCGCGATCTGCCGCAGCGCTGGAACGAGAAGATGTGGGAGTACCTCGGGGTGGAGGTTCCCGACGACGGTCACGGCGTCCTCCAGGACGTTCACTGGTCGGGCGGGTCGATCGGCTACTTCTCGACATACCTGATCGGGACTGTCGCCTCGGTGCAGATCTGGGAGGCGGCGGGGCGTGATCTCCCCGAGCTCGAGGAGCAGGTAGGCCGGGGCGAGTTCGCCCCACTGCGCGACTGGCTCGGCGAGCACGTCCACGCGCTCGGCCGCAAGTTCTCGCCCCAGGAGACGTTGCGCCGGGCAACCGGGTCGTCACTTTCCGCACAGCCATACCTCGACTACCTCCACCGCACCTACGCATAGGTCCGGCCGCGCCGGGTAGGCGCTCGGTAGCGAAAACGAAGGAGGGGTCTGCATGGCAGACGTCCTGAAGAACAAGAAGGTCGCGATCCTCGCCGCGGACATGTTCGAGCGGGTCGAGCTCGAGGAGCCGCGGAAGGCGCTCGAAGCCGCCGGCGCCGACTCAGACATCGTCTCGATTCACGACGGTGAGATCCAGGGCTTCGACCATTTCGATCCTGCGAACACGGTGAAGGTCGACCGCACTGTCGAGGAGGCATCACCCGACGACTACGACGCGCTCCTGGTTCCCGGCGGCGTCGGCAATCCCGATCAGCTGCGGGGGGACGAGAACGCGGTTTCGTTCGTCCGCGGATTCCACGACGCGGGCAAGCCGATGGCGGTCATCTGTCACGGCCCGTGGGTGCTGGTCGAGTCCGGCGTCGTCCGCGGGAAGCGGCTCACCTCGTGGCCGACGCTCGAGACCGACATCCGCAATGCGGGTGGCGAATGGACGAACGAGGAGGTCGTCGTCGACGGCAACCTCGTGACGAGCCGGAAGCCGGACGACATTCCGGCCTTCAACCGCGAGATGCTGCGGATCTTCTCCGGGGAGCGAGTGCCGGCCTGAACGAGGAACGCGCAACGGGGCCGCACCCGCGGCCCCGTTGTCGCATCAGCGAGGGTGGCGGACGGGACTCGAACCCGCGGCCACCGGGACCACAACCCGGAGCTCTACCAACTGAGCTACCGCCACCGAGCCCGGAAAGCGTAGCGGGATACGCTTCCGGGTTCAGGGCCCCGTAGCTCAGCGGATAGAGCGGCAGCCTTCGAAGCTGCGCGCGGAGGTTCGATTCCTCCCGGGGCCACCTCAGTTGTCCGGCTTCGCGCAGCTCTGCCGTGCGCCGGCGAGGGTGTCGAGCGCGCTGTCCGCGCTGACGACGAAGGTCAGCCTGACGAGCCGCGAGCGCCGCGTCGTCAGCCGCAGCATGCCGTCCTTTCCTTGCCAGAGGCAGGCGTGCGACGCGCGCCAGTACGGGGACCAGCGCACCGCGATCCGGTAGCTACCGCCCTGCGTGAAGAAGACGGTCACCTTGGCGTCGGTCAGGCTCATGACGGCCGGTGTGCCCGGCCCAGTCACGATCGGTCGCGCGCGAGGCACCTTGTAGATCGTCAGCTTCGAGGTGTGAAAGACAGGCACGAGCCCGGTGCGACCGCCGCGCACGAGCTTCGCCTCTGCCGCGGAGCTGTAATCCGGCGGCGCCTTGGAGAGGACGACGTAGCCGACCCCGAGTAAGCGGAGCCAGCGGAGATAGGCGCCTGGTCCGAACTTGCTGTACAGGACGGAGTTCTCCGGGAAGTCGTCCTGCCGGAACCAGCCTCTTGCGAGCGGGATGTCTGCGTTGGCGAGGTAGAAGGCGGACCAGTGCCCGACGGTGTCGACCGCCTCGACGCGATACTGCGGCGCGGCATGCTCGTCGAGGTACGAGATCGCAGCGGGCCAGGTCGATGCGTTCGCGGTCACGTCCGCCCGGTCTTGCACGTAGTTGGCCGCGAGAGGCGACACGTTCCACGACACCGCAAGCAGCATCGCGCCGACCGCGATCGGCAGAGGACGCCACCTGCGCAACGCGAGCACGAGGGCGGCAAGAGGAATGGCCATGAAGCGCAGGCGATCGATGTTGCCGCCGAGCTGCGAAGGCACGACGTATGCGCCGATCATCGCCACGAGGTAGAGCGCGAAGAAGAAGCGCAGTACGCGGGCACGCTCGACACGCCAGGTGAGCGCGAGCCCCAGCACGCAGAAGACGGAGCCCGCGAGGATGTCGCCGGTGTGGAAGGGGTAGCGGCCGTTGTCGGGGAACAGCCGCCACAGCAGCAGCTCGCCGAGACCCGCGAGGGCGACGACGGCGAGTGGCAGCCACGAGCTCCGGAGCGGGACGCGGCGTCCTAGCGCGATTGCCGCGAGCACGATCGCAAGCAGAAGGAACGCGAGCGGGCTCGCAGCGAGCGAGAGCAGGGCAAGTCCCGCGAATCGCCAACGCGCGTGCATCTGCAGCGCCCACAGCGCGAGCAGCGCGAAGGCGAAACCGAGTGCAAACGGGAATGCCGCGATGAGCACGATCCCCGCCCACACCACGGCGAACGTTCGGCTCGACCAGCGTGTCGGCGGTCCCCACTCACGCCAGACGACGGCGGCAAAGGCGAGGGCGCCGAGCGCGATGGTCGCGACGGCGAGCAGCTTGATCCCGACGAGTGCGGCCAGCGGGTAGTAGATGAGGCTGTACGTGATGAAGCTGTAGCGACCCGCGTACCAGAAGTTGTTCCAGAGCGTGAAGCCATGCTGGAGATACAGCGTTCGCTGATACGCATGCGCGGCAAGGTCGGTGCCGGGAGGCCCGAGCCACGCCAGGAGCGCTGCGACAGTGCCGGCTGCACACGCCGACAGCAACGCCTCGTTGACGAGCGCCCGGCGCTCCAGCATCGTGCGTTGAGGTTACCGCCGCTCTAAAGACGACAAGCTGCGACGCCGATAAATCGCGTCGTGCTGTAACGAGGTGTCCGCCGTGACCGGCACCAGCTGGACGAGCGCGAACTCTGCCGCAACGGCCAAGCGAACCATCCTCGTCGCGACCTGCACCTAACCCGTAGTGCCTCCCACTCTCACGAGTAGCGAATGGCTGCCGGGAGATATACGACTTGTGGAGCCCGGGAACGAGGTCGCCGGCCGGTACCGGCTCGAAGAGCTCCAGGGTCACGGCCCGATGTCGGAGGTCTGGCGGGCCCACGACGAAACCCCCGCCGCGACCACTGCACCGACGACCGTTCAGGGGACAACGACGACTCAGAGCACGACGACCGGTTCGACCACGGCGCCGACCACCACCGCGCCAACAACCTCGACGACCGCTG
>Ga0105240_10002426_pt1 | contig 29968 bp, 21 predicted proteins | sample KBSC54metaG_FD_80426 | JGI IMG/M metagenome (GOLD analysis project Ga0105240, IMG submission 80426) | Corn rhizosphere microbial communities from Kellogg Biological Station, Michigan, USA - KBS C5-4 metaG | ecosystem: Host-associated > Plants > Roots > Rhizosphere > Soil | place: Michigan, USA... | reverse complement strand
CCTCGGGATCGGACTGGCGCTGGTGAAGGCGATTGTCGAAATGCACGGCGGCAGCGTGACGGCGAGCAGTCCCGGAGCCGGCTGCGGAAGCACGTTTACCGTGCGGTTGCCCCGAGTCTCGCCGGATCGCCATGCAACCACTGCCGCGCGCGCCACGCAGCTGCTGCCCTCACCGGGGAGCTTGTTCTCCCTGCGAGTCGTGATCGCCGATGACAATGCGGATGCTGCGGAGTCGCTCGCGAGCCTGTTGCAGTTTCATGGGCATCAGCCGCGCATCGCGCGCGACGGCGCTGAAGCTGTCGCGATCACGCGCGACTTCCATCCGGACCTCGTCCTCATGGACGTGTCGATGCCAGGGATGGATGGCATCGAAGCGGCGGAGCACATCCGCCAATTGCCCCTGCCGCGGCAACCGGAGATCATCGAGCTCACCGCCAGCGCCAGCGAGGTGGCCGGCTCTCGTGAGCAGGCCGCCGGTATCACCGAGCGCCTCGCCAAGCCCGTCTCCGTCGACACTCTCGAGACGATCGTCGCCTCCATCGAAAGCAAGGTGAACGCGATGGGGGAGACGAGCACGCGCTTTCTCATCAGCAATCTGGAAGTGGCTTTGAGCCTGCTGCCGACCCACAACGCGGCGGGCGGAGCCGTGCCGCCCGGCCAGTTCGTGGAGCGCGCCCGGTTGGCCTATCAGAGGGGTGAGGCGCTCCTTCAGCGCCTGAGCTCGGATCCGCAGAAGCGGGAGTTCGTCAGAGAGCAGCTGCGCCTGCTTGGGCAGAAGCTCAGGGCCGCCGGCGAGATCCTGTAAACGCGACGCTGATTCCGGCCCGCCACGAGGCGAGTGGCGCCGACAGCCCGGCTGGACTAGGCTCCTCGTTTTGAAGGAGCCGCGTGGCCTTACCATTGGCGGGTGTATCTGTGGGCGACACGCACCGGGCTGCCCTGCGCTCGATCGCAGTGCTGCTGGCTTGCACTGCATACGCGCCTGGCACTGTCGCTCAGAGCGATTCCCCGACGCCGCAGGTCACGATTGACGCACAACGCAAGGCGATCGAGCCGCGTGTGCGCGCCTTCGTCAACGAATATCTCCACGTTGAAAGTGACGAGGGCGCGGCGAGATGGAGATCGCCTGTGTGCCCGACAGTGCTGGGCCTGTCGCGCGCTGACGGAGAGTTCATTCTCGCGCGCCTCTCGCAAATTGCCCGGGAGGCGGGGGTGCCACTCGCGGGCGAAAAGTGTTCGGCCCCGAACGTCTATGTGCTCGCGACGCTGAAGCCGGCGGAGTTCCTGAGGAAGTGGACCAGGCTCCAGCATGGGCGCATGTTCGGCGGCGCCACCTCCGGCGCCATCAATGCGTTCATCGAGACATCGCGGCCGGTGCGCGTCTGGTACAACTCCAGCGAAGGAGGCAGCTCGCAGACGAGTGAAGATGCCCCGGCGGGGGCGGAGCCCGGCGGGATTCCGACAGTACCTACAGTCATCGCTCATGGGGGAGACACCTACAGGGTCACCCTGGCTCTGACTTCCGCGATCCTCGTGGTCGACAAGACTCACTTGCAGGGTGTGACGCGCGGGCAGCTGGCTGACTACCTTGGGATGTACGCGTTCTCCCCACTCAAGACAGACGTGCGTCCAGGGGATGCGCCGACGATTCTGGGGCTCTTCAATGCAATGCCGACGCAGTCGCCCGCCGGGCTGACGGGATGGGATCAGGCGCTCCTGGAGTCGCTGTACCACGCCGACCCGAGGACAGACCTGCGGAGAACGACCCTCGTGCGGCGAATGGTGGACCAGATCGTCTCAGACAGATCTCCCGAGTCGCACACACAGTGATGAGCTCACGCGGAGAGGATCATGCCCAATCGGCGCGAATTCCTTACCAAAGTTGTGGTTGCAGGCAGCGCGGGCGTGTTCGCTGCAAGCGCCGCGGCGGAACAGTCGCTCAGCGGCTCCAAACCCTTGCGAATCCTGATCCTCGGCGGAACGGGAAACATCGGCCCGTACCATGTGCGTGCGGCCGTGCAACGCGGCCACCGGGTCGCGGTCTTCAGCCGAGGACGCACCGCGGCCGAGCTCCCTGCCGGCGTGGAGCACCTGACCGGGGATCGAAGCGGTGATCTGAGAGCCATCCAGGGACGCGACTGGGATGCGGTTCTCGATATCGCCACTTTCGGCCCGAGTTGGGTGCGCGCTCTCGGGGAGGCGCTGAAGGGGCGCGTTGGACACTACAGTTTCATCTCAACGGTTTCGGTATACGACAATCCGGTGGCCAATCGGCTGACCGATGAGACGAGCAGAGTCCTCGCCTACGAAGGGAAAGCAGATCCGTATTCGAACATCGAGGGCGAGAGTGCGGATTATGGTGCGCTGAAAGTATTGTGCGAACGAGAAGCCGAGCGGCAGTTTCCCGGACGCACGCTGGTGGTACGCCCTGGCTACATCGCTGGCCCGGGAGACACTCACGCGCCGCTGCCCTATTGGGTGCTACGCATGCAACGCGGCGGTGAAGTGCTCGCGGCCGGAGATCCGTCCACGCCGGTCCAGTTGATCGACGTGCGCGATCTTGCCGAATGGATGGTTCGCATGATCGAGCGGCGCGGGACCGGGATCTACAATGCAGTGGGTCCGATTCCTCCGACGGATCTGGGGCACGTCATCGAGGCTGCCCGCGGGACAGCCACTGCGCCTCCGAAGGTGACCTGGGTTCCCCGCTCCTGGCTCGCGGCGCAGCCAGACAAAGACCTGTTCAGCGGGCTGCTCTTCTGGGAGATCAACAAAGGTGCGCTGTCGGGAATCAGCAACGCCCGAGCCCTCGCTCAGGGGCTGACGACGCGAGCCGTGCAGGTGACACTCGCTGATACGTTGCGCTTTCTGCAAACGCAGCCGCCCCAGACACAGGTGACGGCGGGATATCGGCCGAAAGCCGGCGGGGGATTCGAGCGCGTACGGCTGCCGTGGCCCGAATATCTGCAGCGCGAGAGGGCGGTCCTCGCGGCCTGGCATGCTGGCTGAAGCAATGCGCCCGGAATTGCGGGGCCCGCATCTCGGGGCCCCGCAGTCCCTGGCCCGTCGTCAGTGAGTCGAGGGCACGGGCGTAATGGTGCCAAACAAGCCGTTGGTCTCGCCGTTCGGGCCGGCGGAGAAGTACAGGGTGTCGGGGCTGGAATGCAAGCCGCCGCCCAGAGTCAACGTCCACAGCCCATCGATGACCAGCGGCCGGCCGTGGGAGTCCTCCAGCTGATCGAGGAACCTGCCGTCGTTGTTGAACACGTTGATGCGGCCATCGCCGAAGTTGCCGATGAGGATCTTGCCGCTCCAGGGACCGAATGCGAACGAAGCTCTGGCGACGCCCCAGGGCGAGTTCAGCCGTCCGCGCGAGTCGAACCGGCGCAGCAGGTGACCGCTCGTGTCGAACAAGTCGACAAAGCCGTGGCCCGGCCCTGCAACGTCGTCGTGCTTCTCGGCATTCTGCTTCGCGTAAGTGACAAAGAGGTCGCCATTCACATTCACGATATTGAAAGGCGCGTACCCTGGCGGGATATCGGGGTCGGTGAAATCGCCGTCGAGCGTGGCCTTGGTGAACTGGCCGTCCGCGCCGTTGGGTCCGAACACATCGACGGTGCCGTTGCTGAAGTTGGCGGCGAACAGGAAGGCTCCCTTGGGATTCACCCCGAACGCCAGACTCTTGTAGACCGCGCCGCTGGAGGACTCGTCCGCGGCCAGGACCGCGTTGTCGGCCGGGGTCAGGCCTCCCGCCCAGGCAGAGATCGTTCCATCCTCCGTCGCAAAGATGAACAGAGCCGGTATCTTGGTGCCGGGCACCAGGAATGCCGCCGAAGGATTCCAGACGATACCGGTTGGAGTCGCGGGGGTCGGATTGGAGGGGTTGTTCGGATCATTGGGGCGGCAGGCTGTCGCGGGCACGAAGTTGCCGGGCAGCGGGATGGACACCTGGAGTGCCGTGATTTTCACACCGGTGCCGTCGTAGAGAGTGGAGCAGCCCGTGGCGTTGTCATTGACCCAGAACGGGCTGCCCGCGGGCGTGAAGGCGATGCCCCACGCGTTCTGCAAGACCGGGTCCTGCATTGCCGCATGACCGGTCAGGTTGGATACCAGGGGCGTGATCGCGTAGGCATCGCGTTCGCGCCGCGAATCCTCGTCGCCGGCTGTGGCGATGGATGACGCCGCGATTGCAATGATGGCCACGGCTCCCAGCTGTCGCATGCTCTGAGACATGTGGATCCCCTTTGTTGTGGTGATTGATCGTGGCTGAACCCCGGTGAGTTGCACGGCGGACACCGTCCGTTCAACGCGAGCGCTCACCGGAAGTCTGATAAGCGTTCCCGATCGGGGCCTGGGGCTGGGCGTGGGACGCTACCGCGCCTCCGGTAGCTTGAATACCCACAAGGTCGTCCCTGCGGGCGGGTCAATGATTTCAGGCGTCAGGCTGCGCGTGCCGGAGTCGAATGCACCCCCACCGCCGGCCACGACTGCGACGTACTGAGTGCCATCGACGCTGTAGCTGGCCGGTGAGGAGCTTGGCGATGCATTCAGGCGCACTTGCCAGAGCACCTTGCCATTCGCCGCGTCCAAGGCCCGGAACTGACGGTCGCGTGCCCCGCTGAACAACAGCCCGCCGCCGGAAACCAACAGCGAGGAAGCGATCGGAGCGCGTTGTGAGTGTGACCAGACGATCTGCCGGCTCTCGAGGTCGATCGCATCGATGCGACCGAAGCGCCCGTCGTTACCGGGCTTCGGGCGCCCACGCAGCCGCAGGTCATCGCCACCGGCGGAGATTTCGGCCGCTTCGCGGGCTTCCCAGCTGTAGTCCATGCAGTAGTTGGTGGCGAGCGGCACATAGAGATAGCCGGTCGCTGGATCGAGCGCCGTGGTCGGCCAGTTGCGGGCACCGGAGGCCACGGGACAGATGAGATCGGTTCGGCCGGACTGCGGCTCGAGCTCGGGTTTGATGACTTTCCTGCCGGTCTTCGGCTCGATGCTCGCGACCAGGTTCTGCACGCCGAGGTCCTTGGAGAACTGATATCGCCCATCGAGGGCGCCGAGGACATCGAAAATCGCGCTCTTGCCGCCCGTGATCACCAGCTTTGTGGGTTTGCCATCCACGGGGAGGGTGATGAGCGAGCGCTCGAACACCCAGTCCAGGTCCCATACGTCGCGGTTCATGTGCTGGTAGTACCAGGCGAGTCTGCCGCTATCGGCATCCAGCGCGAGCGTCGAGTCGGTGTAGAGCGCGTCGTTGTTCGACAGGCTCTTGCTTCCCTTGCGGGGTATCAGCAGGGTGCCGACGTCATAGGTGTTGCCCGTGCCGAAATACAGCAGGTTCGAGTCCGGATCGTAGCTGCCGATCGACCAGACCCCTGAGCCGAAGCGTTCGTTGACCGGGGCGCCGTTCCAGCTGTCCCCGCCAGGCTGGCCGGGACGCGCAATGGTGTTGAATCGCCACTTCTCCTCGCCTGTCTGCGCGTCCAGGGCGACGATCCAATCGCCTCCACCGGTGTCGATGCCTAAGCTGACACCGACGATCACCTTGCCGCGCACGACCAGCGGACCACCGGAAATGTGAAAGTAAGCGCCGTCGATCAATCCGGGACGTATCCCCTGTGCGGCAGTCACGACCGCGTGATCCCAGCGCTGGGCGCCGGTCCTGACGTCCAGCGCGACGATGTGGCCATCGGCGGTCGGGGCATAGAGCTCGTCGGTGTAGATCGCGAGTCCCTTCATGCGTGCGTCACGGCCGCCCTCCAGCGCCTCCGGAAGAGGGCGGACATATCGCCAGAGAATGCTGCCGTCGACCGCGTTGACGGCTTCGACCGTATTGGCGCTCTCGATGAACAGCACCCCGTCATGGATCAAAGGGGCGGCTTCATTGGCGCTGGGCGGCAGCGCCAGTGTCCATGCGACTCCCAGCTTCCCCACTGTGGTCTTGTCGATCTGCTTCAGCGGGCTGTAGCTTTGAGTTGCATAGGTACCGCGCCACATCAGCCAGTCGGCGGCGGGAGGGTTGCGCAGCAATTCATCGGAGACCGGCCTCAGCCGGGCGAGCAGATTCTGCTGTGCGGCCATTGCGGCCTGGTAGGTGGCGTCCTGGTTGTCGATGCGTGCCGCACTGGATGTGCGCACGACCGGATTGCGGCGTGCCGCGGCCGGGGCGCCCACCGCAGCCGCGGCCGTGCCGGCCGGAGCCGCCGCCAGGGGGGAGGCGGCGAGCTCGATGCGGCCAGGCCGGCCGCCATTTTCCTGCAGCAGATAGGCTTCGATGTCAGTGTAGGTGCGGGTGTCGAGACTGCCCGGGTTGGCCGGTGGCATCCGCTGAACGATCAGCACGCGCAGCGCCTCGGGTGTCTGGCTGCTCCAGTGAGCCCTGAATGCGGCGCCTTTCATCGGGGGGCCGAACTGGCCGTCGTTCAAGTGGCGCCCGTGACACGACGCGCACCTCCTGGCATAAGCGGCCTGGCCGCGCTGAGCCTGCTGTGCGGTGAACCCAACGGGACCACTATCGAACAACGTTCGGGTGGCCTTGGCGGTGCCGGCCGCCCAACCGGTTCCGGCCATGCAGATCGAAAATGACAGGGCGGCAGCGCGCGCGATTGGTTTCTTCATCGGACCTCGACCGGGCAGGGCCCTCGGACCTCATCGTCCCGGCGCCCGCGCCAGCCCCTTTCAAAAGACCGCGCCGCTCAAAATACTGGATACTCCGCTCCAGGGCGAGCCTCTGTCCGCTCAGCGGCCCGCGGCGTGCACGGTCGGAGTTACTATGCTCGACAGTCATGAGGGCCGCACGATGAGCAGTTCTGTTACCTCGGCACCCGCGTTCACCCCGGTCGTGCTGCCAGCGCGCGTGGTGGCACCCCCTGCCACGATCAGTCCCGAGGCCGCCGCTGCCTTGTCGATAGGCGCCGGCATCCCCCACGTAGCTCGCCCGTTGCCACAGGACCTGGAGGGATGGCGTCGCGCGATCGAGACGAACAGGTCGATGTGGGAGCCGATCGCGTCGGAGATGTTGGCGAACAGTCGCTGTAGCGTCGAGACGCGCGATATCGCAGGGGTGCGCACGCATGTGTGCACGCCGGCCAAAGCGGATCGGGGCGGCAGTGCGGCAAGGAGCCCGCAGGGATCAACGTCGACGGCCGGGCGCTGCCGCTATCTCTATATCCATGGAGGAGCCTTCGTCTTCGGAGCGGGTCGCTTTGCCATGGCGACCGGCGCCAGAGCCTGCGATGCGCTCGATCTGGTGACGGTCTCCGTCGATTACCGGATGCCTCCGGACCATCCCTTTCCCGCGGCGCTGGAGGATTGTCTGGCGGTCTACCAGGGGCTGCTCCAGGACGCTCCCGAGCAGAAGATCGTCATCGGTGGCTCCTCGGCAGGCGGCAATCTGGCCGCCTCCCTGACTCTGTTGATTCGCGACCGGGGATTGCCCGCTCCGGCGGCCGTCGTGCTGCTCACTCCGGAAGTCGATCTGACGGAGTCGGGCGATACGTTCCGAACCAACGAGCTGCTGGATGTGACGCTCAAGAGAGGCCTGCCGGAGTGCAACGCGCTGTACGCGGCGGGCCGTGATCTGCGCGACCCGTATCTGTCTCCCCTGTTTGCCGATTTTGCGCGCGGCTTTGCGCCGACATTCATCCAGTCCGGGACACGCGACCTGTTTCTATCCAACTCGGCGCTCATGCATCGCAAGCTGCGTCGCGCGGGTGTGGATGCGGAGCTGCACGTCTGGGAAGCCATGCCCCACGGCGGTTTTGGATTCGGCTCGGTGCCGGAGAACGATGAGATCAACGCCGAGATCCGGCAGTTCATTGCACGGCACTGTTAGACGAGCGGAGACTGACGGGCTTCGAACGCGCGCCACCCCTTGTGGTGGCGCAACGGCGCGTGTCACCGGTGTCGTTTGTTCCCGAAATCCATCCAGCGGTCACTCCGCACCCCGGGAACGCCTGCCTGACGTGTGGAATCCCCCAGCTGTGGTGGACGGACAGAGCCTTTCTGCATCATCCGGCGCGTGTGTGAGCCGGCTCCAGTCCAGAGGCCGGACTAACGGGGAGGCCGCGGACGACAGGCAGTCACCGTGGGTCCATATAAAAGAGAGACAGCCATCATGAGACCACGCGCTCGTCATGCGACACTGCTTTTGTTGGCCACGACACCGGCCTTTGCCCAGACCCCCTCTCCTGCTGCCACGGCCAACGAGGGCGCGCTCCAGGAAGTGGTCGTGACGGCGACCAAACAGGCCGCCATCGACGTCAACAAGGTTCCCGTCAGCATCAGCGCCTACAGCGAGCAGGAAATGGACATGCGCGGGATCCGCACCATCGGAGACCTGGCGTCCATCACTCCGGGCTTGGTGTTTTCCCAGCAGAACAACTTCGGTACACCGCAGACCAACATTGAGATCCGGGGCATCCAGTCGCGCACCAGCGCTCCCACGACCGGTATCTACCTGGATGACACGCCGATGATCGGGCGTGCCAACAACGTCAACACCGGACAGGATGGCGGCTATCCGCAGGTGTTCGATCTGGAGCGCGTGGAAGTGCTGCGCGGTCCTCAAGGAACCCTGTTCGGCGCGAGCTCCGAAGGAGGCGCGGTACGCTTCATCACCAAGCAGCCGAGCCTCACCCAGAGCAGCGTCTATGGACGCGCCTCGATCGGGGCGACGGAGTACGGCGAACCGAATTACGAGGTGGGCGTCGCCGGGGGCATGCCGCTGGTGCAGGACAAGGTCGGCTTCCGCGCCAGTGCCTGGTACAAGCAGGACGGCGGCTGGGTCGATCGGGTCGAGCCGGGGGTAGGCTCGGGGCCGTTCACCGGCGCTCTGGATCCCGCCCGGCCGGGCGGACAGCTCATCGACGCCAACACCAATTGGACCCGCACGGTGGCCGCCAAGGTCGCCCTCACTGTTGCGCCGACCGACTGGCTGCGGATAACGCCGTCGGTGTTCTATCAGGACGTGTACATCCACGATTCGGGCAACTACGACCTGACGTACTCGAATCCGGACAAGGGCCAGTTCCGCATTGCCCACTCGCAACGCCTGCCGGCGGATGACCCCAACGTCGTCTCCACGTTGAAGCTCGAAGCCACTCGCGATGACTTCGCGGTGACCTCCGTCACCTCGAACTATCAGCGGCGGGTCACCTGGGAGACCGACTACACGCAGTACCAGGACAACGCTTTCTTCGGCAATCCGTGGCCGCTGACGGGTGCTGCGGACGATTACGGCACCGGCTATTACGAGACGTATCAGAACGTCACCTCCGAGGAATTGCGCTTCGCCTCCGTCAATCCGGATGACCGGTTCGTCTGGGTGGCCGGAATCTATTATGAGCACGCGCGCCAGCAGGACACGGTGTTCGTCGCGCATCCGGACCTGCCGGCGCTCGTCCAGGCGATCTACGGGCAGTCCATCGAAAGTATCCTGGGCACCGGGCCGTATCAGGGGCTGTGGGTGGCCTTCGACGACGTGCGCACCACCGATGAGCAGACCGCGCTGTTCGGCAATGTGGATTTCAAGATCACTCCCACCCTGAAGGCGACGGCGGGTGTGCGCGTTGCCTATGCCAAGTCGCACACGGACCTGCACTTCGATGGCTCCTTCAACGGCGGACCGGGTTTTTTCAACGGCAACGAGACCGACAAGCCCGTGACGCCGAAGGCCGGCCTCACCTGGCAGCCGACCGCGAACAGCACCTACTACGTCTCGGTGGCCAAGGGGTATCGCGTCGGCGGCGTCAATCCGCAGACCAACAACACGCAGCCGGCCTGCCAGACGGCGCTGGCTGCGGACGATCTCACCGGCAAGCTCTCGCAGACCTACAACCCGGACTCGCTGTGGAGCTATGAGATCGGTGCCAAGGGCCGCCTGCTCGACAATCGCCTGGAGGTGCAGACCAGCGCGTTCCACATCCGTTGGAAGGACATTCAGCAGGCCGCGCAGATCACCGGATGCGGCTTCGCCGCCGTGTTCAACCTGGGCACCGCGGAGAGCAACGGGTTCGATCTGTCATTGCGCGCAGCGGCCACGGACAATCTGCAGCTGGGGCTGCAGGTGGCGTACACCGATGCGCACTACAACAGCTCCGAAGGCAAGATCGTCACCGACGGCGATGTGATCGGCGGACCGGCGATCTCGACCGGCTCGGCAGTGCCTCCCTGGACCGTCACGGCGAGCGGTGAGTACACGTTCAGCCTGCTCGGCAAGCAGATGTACGTCTGGGCCGAGGACTCCTATCACAGCAGGAACAACGGCCCCTTCAGCACCCATAATCCGGCCAACATCATCGTTTATGACCCGGATCTGGTCCCCGACCCCTCGACCAACCTGCTCAACATGCGGGCCGGCGTTCGGCTGCAAGGCCTGGATCTGTCCGTGTTCGTCGACAACCTTCTGAACTCGCATCCGCAGTTGTCACTCGAGCACACCAATCCGGGGGACCCGCGCTTCCAGGCCGTGACCTTCAGGCCTCTCACCTACGGCGTGACGGCGGTGGTGCGTTTCTAGTCAATTGGGGGGATCGACATTGAAGGTGTCGGCGATCGCGCCCCACGAGAGTGGGGGCGCCCCGCTTTCACCCGCCCGTGATGCTGGCCAGCAGACTCTCAGGTTGCGCGGGCACTCGCATGCCACGCCAGGCGACATGGAAATCCGGGCGCGCCATGCACAGCGGCATGCGGTAGGGCTCGGGAATCCTGCCGAAGTCCAGATCCAGGAGCTGCAGAGGGATGCGCATGCGGCGGGCCGCCTCCAGCAGCGAGGTGACTTCGACCGAGGCATCGAATCTCAGCAACGTGAACTCCGGGCCCAGCAGGTCGTACAGAGATCGCCCATCAGGCAACCAGAGGTGCGGCAGCCGACAGCCAGGCACGGTCGAGGGCGAGTAGTTCTGCATGGAGTAGTCAGGCGCAGGCTCGCCGTCGTACACGATCAGAGGAGAGCTCTCATAGAAGTAGCCGTAGTTGAGCCCTGCGCAGGCGAATTGCTGCACGTGCAGGTCATACGCAGCCTCTCCGATCTGCTTCCGAACGGCCTCGCCTGCCGGTGTGGGATCTTCAACGGCCCACGGTATCGAGGTTCGTTCCGCTATCGCGCCGATCGCGTGCCGCATCGCCAGCCGGGATACCTGTTCGGTGATGGGAAGCCGCTCGATCTCGTACCCATCCAGCACGGCTGCGGGCGCCCAGCCGTTCAGATGCGCGGCGAGTTGCCAGGAAAGATTGAAAGCATCGGCGATACCTGCATTCATTCCGTAGCCGGCATAGGGGACCCACAGGTGCGCCGCGTCGCCGCAGATGAACACGCGCCGGTCCCGCAGCTTGTCCACTACGAGCCGGCGGCCAATCCAATCCTCACGGGCGAGCAACTCGTACTGGAAGGAGGCATCGACTCCCAGCAGCAGGCGAATGCACGCGTCCCGGTCGACGGCTTCGAAGTCCGGCTCCGCCGGTAGCAGATAATTGTGGATCAGCCACAGCTCCCGGCCGTCGATCGCGACCAGGTTGCCGGCTCTCTCGGGCGCATAGAGATAGCTCATCCAGGCATCCGGCTTGGTGAGGGCATCGATCAGAGCGGGCGCGCGAATGAAGCTCGATTGCACGCGCTGCACCTGCTGATCGCCTTGCAGGCGGGCGCCGATCGCCTTTCTGGTCAGCGAGTGTCCGCCGTCGCAGCCGACGACATAGTCGGCGACAAGAGTGATGCTCTCACCGCTGCCGAGGTTCCTGGCCACGACAGTCGCGCTGCGGGCGTCCTGCTCGATCTGCTCTACGCGACAGTCGTTAAACAGGACGATGTGCTCACGCGCCGCGGCCTCGGAGTACAGGATCGGCTCGAAGTAGATCTGGTTGATGCGATGCGCGGGCTCCGGAGTCGGCCACTCACCGTCCGGACCGCTTTTATCGGTATAGCGCGTGCGCCGGCACGGGATGTGGATGCGGGTGAGCTCGTATCCCGTGGCGCGAGTGCGGATGGTGACATCGTTGGGATAGTCATCGGGCAGCCCTGCCGCGCGGATCCGCTCGACGATCCCCAGGCGGCGGAACGCTTCCATGGTTCGCGAAGCAATGTGATTGCATTTGACGCTCGGAGCTTGTCCTGCCGGGCGCTGTTCCAGGACCGTGACCTGAATGCCGCGCCAGGCCAGATCGAGCGCCAGGCAGAGCCCCACCGGCCCGGCGCCAATGATCGCAACCTGAGCCTGGTGAGACATCGAGCGCGCCACGGGTGAAGGCCCCAAGGATGCCGGTCCGAATGCCTCAACGCGGCGGGCGGAAATCCTGATCGGGGAAGGTGGACGCGCCCGGAACCTGAATGACGACCATCGGATGCTCCTGGCTCAGATGACAGGCATTGCAGGTGCCGGTGAGTTTCGCGTAGGCCGCCTTGAATTTCGCTGCGTCCGCCGCCGCGATCGCCTGCTCGACATCCTTCAGAGGCTCGGTGGTCAAGGCGTTCATCAATGCGGCCAGATCGGCATTGCGGTAGACCGGAATCGTCCGCGCGACGCGGCCGAACGCATTGCGCAGCTCGCTCAGCTCGTACTTTGCATACACCCAGTTCTTCTCCCTCCCCGCGATCCCGAGCTTGAGGTGTCTGGGTTGCACTGCCATGGTCATCAGATCGCCGAGGCTGGGGTGGTACTCCGGTTGGGCGAGTACGGTGGTCGCTGGCGCGGGGGGAGGCGGCGTCTGCGCCCTCGTGCTCGAGTGGATCCCGAGCGCAAGAGCCGAGAGGGCGGACAGCAGGATCAAGCCCGCTCCGCGGGTCCATGCAGTGCTATGGTCGGTCATTTTCATTATCCGGCTCCCAGGTTCGGCGACGGCGATAGGCCAGTGGCTTCATGGCCACGGCGGACCATAGCAGATCGATCCGTAAGATTTGCGTTTTGACAGCGTGTGTTACAACTTCGTCGCTGAGCGCGATGCTGAAGAGGCCAGCGGTCGGCCGGAGCGCATAGTCGAACTGATTTTGATTTGCATTTGCAGCGCGGGGTCAGCGGCCTGTGCGTGCACGCAGGGCCAGCTCTTCTCCGAGCGCTTCCCGATCGGACTGGGTCGAGAATTCGATCGCGCGTCCGAGGCGCACAAAGCAGGCTGCCGCCGCTCGTGCACCGTAGGCCAGCACGCGCGTGACGATTGATGGCGCGGCGAACTCGTCCGCGATCGAAGGGTGACGAATTTGGTTGGATCTCGAATGCTCACGCGCCCCGACGGTAATCCCGCGGCGCGGATGCTGTGCGGCGAAGAGAATGGCCTTCGCGACGAGGTGCGGAGCACAGCGCGTGCCCGGGATCGGGCTCGAGCTGCGAATGTGAGTCGCTCGGCGTGAGGAACCTTCGCGGCGAAGCCGGGTTGATTCGACCTCATGAGCGCCATTTCAGGCTGCCTCGCTTTCGCTGTCGCGTTGGCCATCTCGACAGCTGCCGCCGGCGATGCGCCGCCGCAGCAGCGTACTCTTTGTGTATCGGGTGAGGTCATGAGGGAGATCAGTGTCTGGACTGGGGACGCCTCCTCACCAGAGTGTCACGTCCGGTACACGAAGGACGGAGTCACGTCCGAGCTCTGGTCCGCGCATCGCCAGGTATCGTTTTGCACGCAACACGCCGAGCAGCTCGAGCAGAAGCTCTCCGGCGCAGGCTTTGCCTGTATGGCGGTGGACCCGGTGGGTCGTGCGCAGGCGGTGCTCCCCGGTGGCGTGCTGCTCCGCGCGGCACAAAAGGAGGATCTGCCGATGGCACGACAGCTGTGTCCAACGGCGCGGTGGGAGCATTCGGTGTTGACTTGCAGCAGGAGCCAATGGGCAGCGTGGGCCAGAACCGCGGAGCACTCCGAAATACCCCGGCCGCGGCTGCAGGCTTTCGAGGCGTTCCTGTCCAGGGAGAGTTTCGTCGAGAAACCGGCCAACGGGGTGCTGATCTTTCCGGACCTCAGCTCGCACCTGATCGTCGATGGATTCAACAAACGCAGCGGCGATACGGCCGAGTGGCTGGTGGACCCGCAGAAGAGGACCGTCGATCTCATCTGGGTCACCGGCGGCGCTACCGTGTATGCCGGTCCCCATGCGGAGTTCCTGCGGTCCAACGCCCTCGGGCCCGATTCGTTCAAGCTGCAATCCGGCCCCAGTCCCGCAGGCTGATCATGCCGGCCGCCGCGTCGCGGTAACCACGCAGGCGCGCAGAAGCATGCGCGAACGTGCGTCCCGAGTCGCCGGGGATCGCTGCAACGCTCCCTCTGGGCGGCCGCCTGTGAAAATCCCCGCTCGCAGTCAGCCGGCCGGCACGAGCCGCAAGCGCGTGATCTCCGAAGGTGCTCCGAAGCGGTTGGGAATCCCCCAATATCCCGTGCCGCGGCTCACGTACACCCACAGCGCGTTCAGGCGATGCAGTCCCGCCGTGAAGGGCTGTTGAAAGCGTACGAACAGGTTCCACGGCCAGAACTGGCCTCCGTGAGTGTGACCTGACAACTGCAGATGGAAGCCGGCCCTGGCGGCTGCCGGGGCCGAGCGGGGCTGGTGCGCGAGAAGGATTTTCAGCGCCGCATCGGCGGGCGCTCCTGCCAGGGCGGCAACAGGGTCGCTGCGCTGAGCAGGGTCAAAGTGATGGGCGCTGAAGTCAGTCACGCCCGCAACGACCAGCGCGGCACCATTGTGGTTGATCACGGCGTGCTCGTTCAGGAGAACGCGCAGACCGAGGCGCCTGAACTCGGCGGTCCACGCTCCCGCACCGGAGTAGTATTCGTGATTCCCCGTGACGAAGAACGCACCATAGCGAGCGCACAAGCGCTGCAGCGGCGCGGTGTGAGTGGCCAGCTCCAGCACAGGGCCGTCGACGAAGTCGCCGGTGAGCGCGATCATGTCAGGCTCGAGCGAGTTGACGGCATCGACGATTCTCTCCACATAGGATCGGCGGATCGTCGCGCCGACGTGGACGTCGGTGATCTGTGCGATCGAGAATCCATGCAGCTGCGCGGGCAGATCGCGCACAGGGACCTCGATCTCGACAACGCGCGCTCGTCTGCGGGCACTGGCGAATCCGGCGACCGTGGCGAAGGATCCCAACCCGAGTACCAGGACAGCGGATATCGACTGCAGGCGCTGAAAGGGAGTCACGGGCAGGAAGAGGAGGGCGGACCCGAGCGTCAGGTCCCGCAGTAGCGTCAGCACCAGCAGCGAGGAGAACAGCCCCGCCATGAACAGCCCTGGTACAGCAACGCGATCGGCCAGCGGCCGCGGCCAGATGAGGCGCGCGAGGAGACTGAGGATCATCAGGCCGAAGCACACCGTCAGCAGCACGCCGCCTGCGAGCCGCGCGGGCACGCCCCCGGGGAGGTCGGGCAATACACGCAGCGCGATGTAGAGATGCAGCGCGCCCAGGAGCGCAGGGAACAGCAAACGGCGAGGCATGCGCGGGATGGTTCGGATAGTCAGTCACCGGAACGTGGGGACGATGGACTGGAATTCAATCGCAGGCGAGGGCCCTCACGCCCGGCTCCCGTGGCCGGATCGGGCGCCCTACCGGCCTTCAGTCATGGCCTACGCTCATTCGGGCTGCCCGGATCAGACGCTGGAACCGTGGCAGGCTCGCTCGCCAGAAACACCAGCGAGGAGGGGGCGTCGCGCAGCAGCAGCGCCGCAATGTCTCCAAAGAATAGTTGCTCACCTGGGCGGGGACTCACGCCCAGCACCGTGAGATCGTAGCGTCCGGCCCTGATCTCGCGCAGGATCAGCTCTGCGGCCGATTCGCCGCTGCGTGCGATGCCGTTCACGGCTACACCATAGCTCTTGCCGAGCTCGTCGATATCGCGAATGACCGCTCTGGCCGTGCTGGCGGGGGCGAGCGCATCGGCAAGGCGGGTCCCCCAGGCAGGCCGGCCTTGCGAGCTCCTCCCAGCAACGTAGAGAGCGGTGACCCGCCCGCGGGATCCCTCGGCCAAGGCCACCGCAAGCTCGGCCCCATGTCGCGAGACAGGCGTACCCGTCACCGGCACCAGGATCTTCAGCGGCCCATGGACCTGTGAACGTTGATGGACTCCCCGGGCACTGACGAGAATGACCGCATCACCGAATTCCCGCGCCATGCGCGTGACCTGCGGGTCGAATTGGGCTCCCTCGGACAGAGGCTCCCGACCGAGCACCAACGCGCCATAGCCCTTGCGTTTCTCGGAGGCGATCTCGGTTTGTGCCGCTGAGCTCTCCGCGACCCGCACCTTCACGTCCGCCGAGTCGCTGGCGCCCCGTTCGGCGTTCTGATGTTCGGCCGCTCTGCCGCCTGACTCCGCCGCCAGCGTCAATACCTCCGCCGTACGCTCGACGCTGGCCGCCTCCGTCCGCTCACGCCCATTCAAATGAATGGCGGTGGTCGTGATTCCGCGTACACCCGCCAGCACACCCACCAGATGGGAGGCCAATTGTCCGGTTGGACTGGCATCCACGGCCACCAGCAGACGCTCGAGGCGTGAAATGAAACCCTCCTGCTCGGCGGCTTCGCGTTGCAGGCGTTTGCGCTCCGCGGCGGTAGGCTCCAGCCTCCGGAATGACCATCGCAACAGCGGCGGCATCGAGAGTGTGGTCACCATGGCCATGGTCAGAATGGCGGTAAACAGCGTCTGACTCACTGCCCCTAGCGACAGACCCACAGTTGCAATGATGATCTCGGTCGAGCCGCGAGCGTTCATCCCGCATCCGACGGCGAGCGACTCCGCTCTGGTGAGCCCACCGATGCGTCCACCAATCATCGCGCCCGTGAACTTGCCGATGCTGGCGACGGCAACGAGTACCGCGGTCAGGCCGAGCAGCGCTGGTTGGGCGAGCACGGTCAAGTCCGCGGACAGGCCGGCCATTCCGAAGAACACCGGCATGAAGAGCGCGGTGATCAGGCCACGCAGCTGCTCGTCGATGTGGCGCGCGCGTATGGGGGTTTGCCCTATGAGAACCCCCGCGATGAATGCGCCCAGAACGCTGTGCACCCCGATGGCATCGGTCAGCAATGCCATGGCGGCCATGATGACCAGTGCCATCGTGACCACCGGAAGCTCGCTCACGAAAGCATCGTTTGCCCAGCGAATGAGCTGCAGCACGACACGTCTGCCCACTGTGAAGCTCAATGCGAGAAACACCGCAGTGCCCAGCACGCTGCGCAGTACGCTCGCGGCATCGATCCCTCCGGGACGAGCCAGCCCGAAGACGATCGCGATCGTGATCCATCCGATCGTATCGTCGATGATGGCGGAAGCGACGATCACCTGCCCGACGGTACGGCGAAGAAACCCCAGCTCGCGCACCAGCAAGGCGACGATCTTCACCGATGAGATCGACAGGGCCACTCCCAGGAACAACGCCGTCACCAGCCGTCTGCTCGGATCCGGCAACAACCCGTCCGGAAGGAGCTCGGTCAACACGAAGCCGCACAGGAAGGGAACCGCGATTCCGGCGATGGAGACGCTGAATGCGGCGCGACGGGAATTGCGGACCACGGACAGATCGGCCTCCATGCCCGTCAGTACCAGCAACAACAGCACTCCCAGCTGAGCGACAGCCTGGAGCATCGCCTGCTGCTCGCGGGCCGCGGGAAACAGCCGCTGCTGCAGATCCGGCAGCAATGCCCCGAAAACGGAAGGTCCGAGCAGGATCCCGGCGAGGAGCTGGCCCATGATGGCGGGCTGTCCGAGACGCTGCATCAGCTCGCCCAGCAAACGTCCGGCGGCGATCAGCAGGAGTATCTGTGCGAGGAACAAGGTCTCCGATGCGCCCTGGCTGCCTTTGGACGCAGCCAGGCACAGGGTTGGCGAGAGCAGAGCGACACCGGCTGCGAGCGCCGGCCACGGAGCTGCCTTCGCGGCCGCCCGCCTCCGCGCCATGGCGAAAACTCTCATCAAGGGGCCGCCCTGAAGATGAATCCCAACTCAATTCGGAGGTGGCGGATTCGTTCCCGACCGGCTCGGTGAGCCGCTGCGCGGCCCCCTTGCCAAGTCCAAGTCTCAGAATGGCGCGATGCCGTAGAGCGGCTTCCGTCCCCACGGATCGAATTGCGCGACGCCTCGGTGCCGAGGGCGGGGGTTGAGCCTGTCCGCACAATCGCAATACTGGCGAGCATGAATATGGATGCGGAAGAGGCGGCCAAGGCCGCCCAATTGCGGTATGTCAGCGACTCGCGACCCGGTATCCGGCGAAGAGTCGCCGGGACGGGCTTCATGTACATCGACGGGCAGGACGAGCGCGTGGAGGACGAGGCGGTTCTCGCAAGGATCAGGGGCCTGGCGATTCCGCCTGCCTGGACCGAGGTATGGATCTGCAAGCTCTCCCACGGTCACCTTCAGGCGAGCGGCCGGGATGCGCGCGGCCGCAAGCAGTATCGCTATCACGCACGCTGGCGCAAGGTCCGGGACGAAGCGAAATATGATCGGATGTTGAAATTCGGCGCGGCGTTGCCCCGCATCCGTGAGTGCGTCGAAGGGCACCTGCGCCTGGCGAAGCTGACCCGCGAGAAGGTTCTGGCGATCGTCACGCGCCTTCTGGAGACTACCTTCATCAGGATTGGCAACGAGGAGTATGCACGCACCAACAACTCCTTCGGATTGACGACGTTGAAAGACCGGCACGTCAAGATCACCGGGGCCAGGATCCGGTTCCGCTTCCGTGGCAAGAGCGGCAAGGAGCATGAGATCACCCTCGCCAACCGGCGTCTCGCACGCCTGGTCAAGAGCTGCCAGGACCTGCCGGGGCAGGACCTCTTTCAATACATCGATGAGAACGGCGAGCCACAGCCGATCGACTCGGGCGATGTGAACACCTATCTGCGCGAGATCGTCGGCGAGGACTTCACCGCCAAGGACTTTCGTACCTGGGCAGGTACGCTGCTGGCGGCACAGCTGCTGGACGAATATCCCGCGGTGGAGTCGGTGACCGCGGCCAAAGCGGCATGCGCGAATGCCGTGAAAGAAGTCGCACGGCAGCTCGGGAACACTCCGGCGATCTGCCGCAAGTGCTACATTCACCCCGCGATCCTGACGGCGTTCCTCGAGCCGGACACACTGGCCCGCTGGAAGAAGACTTCCGCCGCGGCAGATGAGCGCACTGGGCTCTCGCGGCACGAGGTCGCTCTGCTGCGCTATCTGGAGACCGCCGGAGGGTGAGCGTCGCAGCGGAGGGCCTGTGACCGTGTCATGATAGCGCCCTGCGCCGTTTTCGCACGGCTCGTGCCGCAAAGAGGCTGTGGGACCTGGCAGCCCTCGTTGGGAAGCAGCGCGTCGATCTGGCGCTGCGGTTACGCCTTCACCTTGCTGTAGTCGTACCAGACCGCCTCGATGTTGTGTCCGTCCGGGTCGTGCACGAAGGCCGCGTAGTACCCTGGCCAGTAGTCGCGATAACCCGGTCCCCCGTTGTCCCGGCCACCGGCCGCGAGCGCCGCTGCATGGAACGCCTGCACCTGCTCTTGGCTGCGTGCCTCGAATGCGAGGTGCAAGGGCGCGAATGCCTTCTCGTGGCTGATCCAGAAGTCGGTGTTCTTGCCGTCGTTGAAGCCGGCGCTCTGGCCGTACTCCATGTTGTTGGAGTAGCCCAGAGGCCCGAGCGCCGCGGCATAGAAACGCTTGGCGCGGGAATAGTCGCTGACGGGCAGAGTGGTGTGCGCAATCATCGGGACCTCCTGATGTGTCCGGCGCATCCGCGCCGCTCATACGCCCGTCCGGCTGCGGCCGGAGGGGCCGGGTCAGCTCCGCAAGAACGGCGCATGAGCTTGATTCCGGGCGCAAAGCGCTCTCCTGGGCTGTCAGGCAAAGTCGCCGCCGACGTTGGCTCGAGCCCTCCGAGCCAGTAAGCTCATCGCCATGGACCGGCTGCAGATCATCGGGCGAAGCAGCTCGCACTTCACGCGAGTGCCGCTCATTTTCGCACACGAGCTGCGCGTCGCATTCGAGTTCGTGCCGATTCTGGACATGACCCCGATCGATTCCGCCGTGTACGCCGGCAACCCGGCACTGAAAATGCCGACGATGCGGCGGGACGGCTCGCTGGTATTCGGCGCAGAGAACATTTGCCGCGCGCTGGCGGCTCTGGCGGCGCCGCCGCCGCGCATCGTCTGGCCGGAGCACCTGGAGGGTCTCGTAGCGCGGAACGCACAGGAGCTGGTGTGGCACGGCATGGCCGCGCAGGTGCAGTTGGTTTTCGGTATCTCGGTGAGCAAGCTCCCGTCCGACAACCTCTACTTCACCAAGGCCCGTGCCGGCTTCGAGGGAGCACTGCGCTGGCTGAACGACAACCTGGCGGACGTACTGGGCACACTGCCGGCTTCTCGGGATATCAGCCTGCTCGAGGTCACTCTCTTTTGCCTGATCGAACACCTGAGGTTTCGATCCACGGTGCCGACGACGCCGTATCCCTCACTGCTTGCATTCGCACAGTCCTTCGCCGCCAGGCCTGCAGCTCAAAGCACCATCTACCGCTTCGACACGCCGCCTCGAGAGTAGGCGGGGTCGGAGCGCTGAGGCAGTAGGGTTGAACGATCACGCGGCCGGAGTGGCCGAGGCCGGCGCTCGGGCGCCCGGGCGCCCCGGCCGGCCCTGGAGGTACTCCCAATGCGAGGGCATCGATGCAACACACCGCCGGATGTCGCTGCGCAACTCGTTCAGTCTGAGTTGGATCCTCAGGGGATCCAGGCTGTCCACCAAGGGGTCGTAGCGCTGCGGGATGATGTTCTGCCCGACCATCACCGCGAGCCAGCTCATGATCGGGAACAGCTCGGTGTCCTCGCGCAGGATCCGGCCGTGACTGCGAAACAGCTCGATCTTCTCCAGCAGAGTGTCGGTGAGCGGGATCGATCGGCAGTGATCCCAGAATGCGCCGCTTCTTTCGGTGTGCGTGTAATGCATCAGCAGAAAGTCGCGCACGCAGCGGAATTCGAGCTCGAGCGCCCGGTTGTAGCGCTCGACATCGGCGCTCGCAAAGTCGCGATCCGGAAAGAACTTGAGCAACATGGCGATGCCGCGCTGGATCAGATAGATGCCGGTGGCTTCGAGCGGCTCCAGAAACCCGGCGGCCATGCCCAGCGCGACGACATTCCTGTTCCATGCCTTGCGGCGTCGTCCGGGCGTGAAGCGCAGCGCCATGGGAGCGCCGATCCGCGGGCCATCCAGATGCGCCAGCAGCGTCGTCTCGGCGGCAGTGTTGGCGATGAAGGCGCTGCTGTAGACATAGCCGTTGCCGTTGCGATTCTGCAGCGGAATGCGCCATTGCCAGCCGGCCTCGCGGGCGGTGACCAGAGTGTAGGGAACCGGCGCTGCGGCGGGCTCGCTGTGTACGACGACCGCCCGATCGCAAGGCAGCCAATGACTCCAATCCTCGTAGCCGGTCGCGAGCGCTTCCTCGATGAGCAAGCCGCGCGCGCCGCTGCAATCCACGAACAGATCAGCGGCGATCGATTCACCGCTCTCGAGCGTGACTGACTCGACGAAACCGTTGTGCGGGTGGATCGCAACACTCCGCACTTCGGCCTCGATTCGCTCTACCCCGCGCGCCTGCGCGAAACCGCGCAGGTAATGCGCGAAGCTCGAAGCATCGAAATGCAGGGCATAGGTCATCTTGTTCAGCGGAGTGTTGGGCGCATGCACGGGACGGGTGAACCGCCCTTCCGTGGCCGCCACGGCCTGGATCGAGTAATCCTCCAGGGGGCCTGCCGCGCCGGCGAGGAACATCTTGAGCCAGTAGGCCTGGAAGGGGATGTTCCCCATTCCGGGTCCCGTGGGGCCGAAAGGATGGAAGTAGGAGTGTCCCGGGCGAGTCCAGTCCCGATACCCGATGCCGAGCTTGTAGGTGGCCTTCACCTGCCCGACCAGGTCATCCTCGGCGATGCCGAGCTGGCGGATGAAGTCCATGATCGGGGGGATCGTCGCCTCGCCGACCCCGACCGGACCGATGCGGGGGGCCTCGATCAAGCGGATCTGGATCCCCAGGCCCTCGAGCGACTTTGCCAGGCCGGCCGCAGCCATCCAGCCGGCGGTGCCGCCTCCAATGATGGCTATGTAGCGTAAGCGTCTGTCAGTCATAGGGTTGCGTCGCGCGGCACAATAACGCAATACGTCCGCTGCTGCACGCGCTCCCGTGTTATCGAGCGTTAACGATCCCCGATAACGTGCCGTTCAACCGTAAGCTTTTGGGTTTTTCCATGCCCCCTCTCTATGATCGCCGGCTTTGTCGGGATCGGTCGGGGCAATGAGACGACGGGACATTCGAGGGGCGCGGATACGGCAGAAGAGCAGGCAGGACAGGGAGCGACACTCACTTCTCACCAGGGCGCTGCGCTTGGGCGTGGTGGTCGCCATCGCACACGCGGCGCCGGCCCATGCCGACAGCGATGCGGATGCTGCGGCAGCTTCCAGCGGTCTTGCGGAGGTCACGGTCACCGCCTCGCGCCTCAACCTGCTGGGCACGGCGGATACGGCCAGCCAGGGCTCAGTGACCCAGGAAGAGCTGGACTTGCGCCCCGCCTACCGGGTGGGCCAGCTGCTCGAGACGGTCCCCGGACTGGTGGTCACCGTGCACTCCGGTGAGGGCAAGGCGAATCAGTACCTCGCGCGCGGGTTCAACCTGGATCACGGCACGGATATCGCCAATTTCGTGGACGACATGCCGATCAATCGGCCGACCAATGCCCATGGCCAGGGGTACTCCGACCTCAACTTCCTGATGCCCGAGCTCATGAGCGGGCTCGATTACACCAAGGGTCCCTATCACGCCGAGGTGGGCGACTTCGGCTCGGTCGCTTCGACCCACGTCCGCCTGGCCAACGAGATCCCCGATCAGGTCGCGCTCGCCGGCGGCACCCTGGGCGTCTACAATGTCTTCGCCGGCGGCACGGCTCCCATCAGCGACCAGGATCGGGTGGCCGCCGGGCTCTACTACGGCCATGTGGATGGGCCGTTCACTCACCCTGACGACTTCCGCAAGGTTGCGGGGACCGTGCGCTACAGCCACGGAACTGACAAAGACGGGTACAGCGCGACGGTCATGTTCTTCCATGGAGAGGGCAACATGACGACCGATCAGCCGTTGCGGGCGGTGCAGGAGGGTTTGATCGGGCGCTACGGAACGCTGGATCCGAGCGACGGCAATCTGTCCCAACGCTACAGCCTGTCGCTGCACTACGCGAGGACCGGAGAGCGCTGGAATTTCAACTCCAGCGCTTACTTCATCCGCAGCACCATGACGCTGTGGAACGACTTCACGCACTACCTGGACGATCCCCTCAATGGCGACCAGGAGTCGCAGACCGAGGCGCGCTCCACCGGGGGCGGCCAGGCGGCTTTCTCGCTCATCCAGGCTTTCGGCTCGATCACCAATGACCTGGTTGCCGGCGTACAGCTGCGCTACGACAGCGAGTACGTGGATCGCAAGCACACGCTGCAGCGTGTTCCACTGGCGTATTGCTCGGTGCAACAGGCCGAGGGTGCGGCGCTGCAGGTGCCGATGGCGGGCGGGATCTGCAACGCGGACAACGTGCATCTGCTGGATCTCGGTCCGTACCTCGAGGACACGGTGAGATGGACCTCGTTCTTCCGGACCATCCTCGGGTTACGGGAGGAGTACTACCGGGCCAGCGATTCGAGCCTGACCACCGGGTTCCAGGGAGCCACCCACGAGACTCTCTTTCAACCCAAGGGTACGTTGGTCGTAGGACCGTTCGCGATGACCGAAGTCTACTTGAGCGCCGGTCGCGGATTTCATTCCGATGACGTCCGCGGCGTGTTTGGCACCGTGCCGATCGAAGGGATCCCCGGTACGGCAGGCAGAACGCCGCTGCTGGCGCCTACCAGTGGTGTCGAGCTGGGGATCCGCAGCAACATCGTGCCGCAGCTCTCGATGCAACTCGCGTTGTTTCGGCAGCAGTTCGATTCGGAGCTCACCTACGATGCGGATGCGGGCCAGGATGGCGCGAGCGCCCCCAGCCGGCGCGAAGGAATCGAGCTGTCCGCCCAGTATCGCCCGCTGCGCTGGATCGAGCTGAGCACTGATCTGGCGTTCTCCCGGGCGCGCTATCGCGGTGACCTGGCCGCTTACGAGCTGGAGGGCCCTTTCATTGCGAACGCCCCGAGCTTCATCGGCTCCTTCGGGGTGCTGGTCGATAATCTCGGCCCCTGGTTCGGTGGCCTGCAGTGGCGCAAGCTCGGCGCCTATCCGATCAGGGACGGCGATGAGTTTCCGGAGGATCGAGGCTACAGCGAGTTCAACCTCGATGCCGGCTACAAGCTCACGGAGCATCTGAAGCTGCAGTTGAGCATCTACAACGTGCTCGATACCAAGGCCAACTCCTCGGCCTTCTACTACACCGCGCGCCTGCCGGGTGAGCCCGCTGAGGGGGTCGAGGGCTTCCAGGTCCACCCGCTCGAGCCCATCTCGGGTGTGCTCAAAGTGACTGTGACCTTCTAACCCTGCTTGCCCTCTTTCAGCAAGCCTGCGAGTGGGTTGGGCGTGGGCGGCCCGATTCGCCGCAGCGTGTTGGTATCACGATGATCGAAGGGCGGCAGAGCTCCGCGGAGCGCCAGATCCGTGCGCGTCACATAGGTCCAGCTACCGTCGTCGTTGAAGGTGATGTCGATGCGGTAGTAGTCGGTGCGAAAGGCTTCCTCCAGGAAAGTCGTCGAGCAGATGCCGAACCGCGTATCCCCGCGCCGCGCTTCCACCGAAATGCGCCCGTCATCGGGCTTCGCCATTCCCCCCGCGAGCACGACCTGCCCGCGCGGGATGGCGATGGTCTGCATGATCAAGCCGGTCGCCGGTTCCCAAAGCCAGTAACCGACCTGGTCGTGGAAAGTGATGGCCTCTTCGGGTGTGTTGATATGGACGTGGTAGCGCAGCCCATACAGGAGCTGTGGACCGTTCGTTTGCGCATCGATCGGATCCATTCGAATGTGCTCGCGGAATACCCGCCGCTCCGGTCCGTCTGCCTTCGGGTTGATGTCCACGCCTTGATCGGACTGCCATTCCCCCGCCAGGCGGCGCAGCGGTCCCAGATGGGCCAGCGTGTCGGGTGAGACGTCCTCCGGCTCGGTAAAGATATCTTCCTGGGTGTTCGTCATGGACTCCCCCGCGTGTTCAGCCGGTTATGCGCGGATAGTACGGCTGTTTGCGGCTACCTGAGCAGTTCTTTCAGCTGCGAGTGCGCCGCTGGCGGACCGCTGGCAGCCGGACACGTCCGGCTGCCGAGGGCGCGTGCGTCCGTTTGCCGCGCGGTTGCCGCCAGCCGCAGTCCGGCAGGGACGTCCGGCTTTGTGATACGGTCATGCTTTGCGTGGCAGAGCACACCGTGGAACCGCATCCTTCGAAGGAATGGCTCATCGAAGAGGCCAAGGCGATAGCCGCTGAGCTTCGGCAGGTCCAGGACGAAACCGACGCCCGCGGCTGTTATTCCGATGCCCTTCATGCCCGGCTGTTGCGAGGTGGCTTCTACCGGATTCTGCAACCGAAGATGTTCGGAGGGTTCGGAACCGACTGCGAGACCTACGTTCGCGTCATCATGACGTTATCGCAGGGCCATCCGGCGGCAGGCTGGTGCTATACCCTGGCCTCCTCTCATGCGCTGATCCTGGGTTCGTGTTTCAACGAGAGCGCGCAACGCGAGCTGTTCGGTGCGGACGGAGATTTTCGCGCCGCGTACGCGGCCGGCCCCGCGGGAATGCCGAAGTTCGAGCGCCGGGAAGGGGGCTACTCCGTCACCGGACTCTGGCCGTTTGCTTCCGGGATTCCCGTTTGCAACCACTTCCTCGGCGGCGCTGTCATTCCCGATGATGCCGGTGAGCTGCGTGCCGTCGTATTCGTCGTAGCGAAGGACAAGCTGTCGGTGCAGAGCGATTGGGGCGGCGATGCGGTGATGGGCATGCAGGGCAGCGGATCCAACAGCGTGCGCCTCACCGATGTATTCATCCCCGATCACCACTTTGCTGCCTCGCCGATCGTCCGGCTGTCCACCGAGAATCTGCCGGACGGCACTCCCGGCACGCGGCTGCATGGAGAGGGACTGTTTCTCGGCCTCATCTACGGCTGGTTCAGTTGCGAGTTTGCCGCGATCCTTGCAGGTACGGCGCGTGCGGCCTGTGGCGAGTACGAGAGACAACTGCGCACCAAACCGAGCTTTGCCGTTCCGACGCGCATGCGGATGGAAGAACCGGAGTTCCAGCGGCTGTATGGCGAGGCGCTGTGCCGCGCGGATGCCGCAGAGGCGCTCGCACTCGCCGCCACTCGCCTCTATGTCGATCAGTGCCGACAATGGGCCCAGAAGCGCGTCCCGGTCCGTGCCGAGGACTCCCTCCAGGTCTGGGGCATTTCCCGCGAAGGCTGCCGAGCGGCGTGCGAAGCAGTCGAGATGCTCTTTCACAGTATTGGCGCATCGGTTGTCCGGCGCGGTGAGCGGCTGCAACGCTATTTCCGCGACGTGCAGATGTATCGTGTCCACTTTCAATCGCAGGCATTCAGTCCCGTTCTGCGCTCACGTGTGCAGCTCGGCCTGAATATACCGCCGCCCTTTCACAGGTGAGGGGCACAGGTGAGGGGCACAGGTGAGGGGCACAAGTGAGCCGGCACAAGTGAGCCGGCTCACGAGGCGGGACTGACATCGCGCTGCGGTCGCAGAGGGGAGGGGGGCGATGGATCTGGGTATTCGTGGCCGTAAGGCGCTCGTCAACGGCGGCAGCGCGGGTATGGGCAAGGCCGCGGCGTTCGCGCTGGCGCGTGAGGGCGTGGACCTGGTGATCTCGGCGCGGAACGAGCCGCGCCTGGTGGCTACAGCGCAGGAGATCGCGGCCGCTACCGGCGTCAGCGTCTTACCGGTTCGTGCAGATCACTCCGATCCAGCCGGTCGCGCTCGCATTCTGGCGGCGTGTCCGGCACCGGATATCCTCGTGTCCACCTGTTCGCCGCCACCGATGACCGAGCACTATCGCTCCATCGATGACGCACAATGGCGGGCCGGACTCGACACCGGTCTCCTGGGTCCGGTGCATTTCATCAATGCCGTGCTCGATGGCATGATCGAACGCCGCTGGGGCCGTATCGTCAACATCGCGAGCATCGCGGCGAAGTATCCGCTGGAATTGCGGATCCTTTCCGGGGCGCCGCGCGCGGCGCTCATCAACTATGCGGGCGCCGTCGCCCTGCGCGTCGTCCGTCATGGTGTGACGATCAACAACGTGCTGCCCGGCATGTTCCACACAGCTTTCGTCAGGGATCAGTTCGGGCAGCGCGCCGCGGCTTGCGGTACCACCTATGAAGATGAAGTCGCGCGCTTCGTGGAGGCCTATCAGATCGCGGCGCGCCGCTTCGGCGATCCGCAGGATGTCGGTACGCTGGTGGCCTGGCTGTGCAGTCAGTTCGCGGGATATATCACCGGCCAGAGCATCGTGATCGACGGCGGTGCTACCCGCTCGACGTTCTAGAGCGGAACGCAGCTGACTGAGAGTGGCCGGCTCGGTTCGCTCCCACCGAGCCGGCGCCTCCGACTCGGATCAGAAGTTTCGCTTGAACTGCACCTCAACGGTCCGCGGCTCACTCGGCATTCCATACAAGGCGCCGGAGCTGGCGTACAGGTCGAACACGGAGGTGTACCAGAGCTTGTCGCCCAGGTTCCTGCCCAGCAGCGAAGCCTCCCATTTGCCGCCCTCCGGCTTGTAGGTGATGCGGGCGTTCAGCTCGTGATATCCCGGGTTGTAGCTCTGCGGGTCCGCGTTGGCGTTGGTGAAGAATCCGCTGTTGTAGATGAAGTCCAGGCGCGGCGTGAGCGAGGCTCCGGTGGGCAGCGGCAGCTCGTATTGCGCCGCCAGGCTCCATTTCATGGGCTGAAATGCCTGGCCCGGTGCTCCCAACGGAATGCCGGACGCTGGATTGATGTCCGTGTATTCGAAGTGCTGCTTGCTCACGGTCGCTTCCAGCGACAGACCCCTGAGGTGGTACTCGCTCTCGAGCTCTACGCCGTAGATCTTCGCGTCACCTCCGTTGACCGGCGCCGCGCAAGGCTCTGCCGCATTGCCGCCCGAGAACTGCGGACAGCTGAGCAGCACGACCTGGATGTTCTTGTACTTGTTGTAGAACGTGGAGAGATTCATGCGCAGGGTGCGGTCGAACCAGTCCGACTTGGCACCGATCTCGAAGGCGGTGAGCGTCTCGGGATTGAAGGGCTGGACCTGCGAGCCGATGAAGGGGCGCGGGTTCGAGCCGCCGCCTTTGAACCCGGTCGATACGCTGGCGTAGGTCATGAGCTGCTCGGTCCAGCGGTAGTCGAGATTGGCCCGATAGTCGACCTTGGAGCCCGAGTACGGTCCCACGGTGCCGGAGAAGCCGGGAGCGAAGAAAATGCTGTCGCCGCCGCCGGTGGTCGGCGGGTTGTCGCGGACGTAGGTGTAGTTCTTGTCCTGGTGAGTGTAGCGAACGCCGGCGTTGAGGTTCAGTGCATCGGTGATGTGCCAGGTGGCATTGGCGAAGGCCGCGTAGTCCTGCTCCCACACCGGATCGTCGCCCAGGAACTCGAAATTCAGGCCCGGGATGACGTAGTCGAGGACCTGGTGAGTCGCGTAGGTCGTCACCTGATCCAGGAAGAATCCGCCGACGGTGTAGTCCAGGAGCGAGCTCACCTTGCCGTTGAGACGCAGCTCCTCGCTGAGGGTGTGGTTGCGCAGGCGCTCGGCGCCGAGCGATCCGGAGAGCGGCGAGACATCGTTGTCCTCGGTCCATTGACTGTCCAGCTCGCGGAATCCGGTGATCGATTTCAACGACAGCGCGTCCGACAGCTTCCAGTCCATCGTGAGGTTCGTGCCCCAGGAGCGGGTGTAAGTGTCGGAGGACCAGCAGTATCTGTTTCCGGCGAGACCCGCGCCGCAGAAGTCCGCGTAGCTGATGAAGGGGTCGTTCGGGACGAAGCGGGAGTCATAGGCGACGCCGGCCGCATTGCCGGCCGGATAGCCGGAGTTGATGTTGGTGGCGATCGCACCCGGCGCGTTCGGATTGACTGCCAGGAGCGTGATGGCCGCGGTCTCGGACTTGTCGACGGTCACATCGCCTGTCAGGTTGGCCTCGAAATTGTCGCCTGCCACCCAGCGCAATGCCACGCGCCCGCCCATGTAGTTCTTGCCGCCTTCGCGGCCGGCTGTGCAGTCGCCTTGAGTCGCCCCTACTGCGGGAATGCCGGAGGTCGGATTCTGGCAGCCGTAGTCCACCCGCGTGACATAGCCGTCCTGCTGATGCGAGACGGCCGAGACTCGCATGAACAACGAGCCCGGCACCAGCGCGACATCGCCCATCGCCTGCAGGTCGATGAGGCTGCGCGATCCATAGCTCGCGCGAACCGTGCCCGTGTTGTCTCCCTCGGGCTTTACCGTATAGAGCTTGATCGCGCCGCCCTCCGAGTTCGCTCCTGCCAGGGTGCCTTGCGGACCGCGCAGGATCTCGACGCGATCGAGGTCCAACAGGTCGAAATTCGAGCCCGTGAGGTTGGTGTAATACACATCGTCGATGTAGATGCCCACGCCCGGAGAGAACGCCGGGTCGAAATCGTACTGGCCGATACCGCGAATCGAGGCGGTCATGCCTGGACCGAACGCACCGCCGGTCTCGAGGAGAGTCACGTTGGGCGCCTGGTCGGCCAGGTCGTGCAGGCTGGTCTGCCCGCGCTGTTCCATCATCGAAGCGTTGACGGCAGTGATGGCAATAGGCGTGTCCTGGAGCCGCTGCGAACGGAACTGGGCGGTCACCACGACTTCCTGCAACTGGTCCGGGTCGTTTGCGGCCGGCGGATTGGCGGCGGTGGTTTGTGCCAGAGCAGGTGCGGCCAGGCACACGGACGTCACGGCGGCCGTCGCGCACGCGCGTAAAATTCGGGTCACGGATTGTTCAACCAAAGCGGTCATGCGGATCTTTCCTTGTCGTTGAAAAGCTGCGTGATTGTGGACGGGCTGACCGTGCAGCGGCAGGGTGAGGAAT
>Ga0105240_10002425_pt1 | contig 29968 bp, 23 predicted proteins | sample KBSC54metaG_FD_80426 | JGI IMG/M metagenome (GOLD analysis project Ga0105240, IMG submission 80426) | Corn rhizosphere microbial communities from Kellogg Biological Station, Michigan, USA - KBS C5-4 metaG | ecosystem: Host-associated > Plants > Roots > Rhizosphere > Soil | place: Michigan, USA... | reverse complement strand
TCAGCCAGTTGTTCGCCGCGTTCGTGTCCGGCTCGACATTGACGGCAATCAGCATGAAGCCATGCTTGCTGTAGCTCTTGTACATGCTCTCCAGCAGCGGCATCTCCTGGCGGCACGGCCCGCACCAGCTCGCCCAGAAGTTGATCATCACCACATCGCCCTTGTACTGCGCCAGGCTGACGTCCTTGCCGTCCCGCGAAGGCAGGTCGAATGCGGGTGCGGGCTGGCCGTTGGCCGCCGTGCCCGCCGCAACGGGCAGCGCCAGGGACACGCTCAGGACGATTCCTGCGATTACATTCTTCATGGTCTCACGAAGCTCCATGCCATACGATCGCTTCAGAAGAAGATACTTGCGCCCACGCGCGCCTCGATGTTGTTGGTCAGCTTCGACACTCCGAGCAGGTCGGACTTGAACACGCGATCCTGCACGGTGATGTGCACCGCGATCCAATCCGACGGCAGTACGCGGTAGCCGGCGCCGAAGTTGACCGTGAAGCGATCGTCGCCGCCGAACTTTGTCGAGCCGATCCCGCCGAGCCAGTAAAACGCGCTGGGCATGGCGATGCCGCGACCGAGAAAGGCCTCGCCAGGCAGGAAGTTGTAACCGAGGGACAGATTGTAATACGTGAAGCGTCTCTCAGCGTTCGTAAGCAGTTGAATGTTACCGCCCAGGGTCTCGAAGCTGGTGCGCCCGGCCGTAGAGCGGCCGTACTCGCCCTGGAAGAAGAAGTCCTCGGTGATGTGATAAGCCGCGAAGGCGCCATAGACCTGGTTCGTCCCGAAGTCCTCGACCGAGAGGGCGCCGTAGTGCAGGCCCAGCTCGATGTTCGAGCTCTTGATCTTCGGCACGGTGATCTTGCGGCGCTCGACCTCGGGCTCCACGACCCGCGGCGGGGGTGCCTCGATGTCATCCTGCTGGCTGGCGCTCGCCGCTTCTTCCTTCGCGGCCTCGCGTTCCGCGCGCACTTCCTGGCGGTGGTGGATCCAATTGCGCACCACGCAACCCTGCAGCGCCAGGCACGCTACCGTCAGAAGAAGAACGCGAATCCCAGTTTCCATTCGTCTACCTGCTCGTTTGCGTTGCGGTGCGTGAACACTTCATGGGCCTTGTACTCCGCACGCAGGAAGAAACGGCGCGTGAGGTAGTAGCGTACACCGCCGCCCACGTAGGCCGTCTGTTCGGTGCGCTCGGCGGGCTGCACGAGGGTCGCCTTCGGCGAGATGTGCACGAAGCCCGTGCCGATCATGAGGAACGGCGTGAGACGCCACTCCGGCGCGATGATGTGCGTCAGGCCCAGATCTCCGGTCGTGCCGTTGGAGAACTTGCCGAGGAACTGTCCGAGCGAAAGCTCGGCCGCGAGCTGCGAGTTGAAATAGAAAGAGGAGTACCCGGAGACCAGGGTCGCCCCGCCGTAGTCGCCGGCGAACATGCCCATCTCCCAGCGATGCGAGGTATAGCCCGCGCGGTCGCCCAGGGGGAAGGTGAACGGTGCGCCGTTGGCCAGCACCACCTGCTGCATGTCCTTCTGCGCGGCCCAACCCTCGACTCCACGCTCGGTGCGCACCTTGAACCAGTCCGTGCGACGGAACAACACGTCGACACTCTCGCCGCGCGGTACGACCGTGAATACCGGATAGCCGCGTCCGGCTCCCGTATGCAGCTCCAGGTACGGCTCGGTAACGAAGACCTGCAGATGCTCACGCGCGGCGCCCATCGCCGGGGCGATGAGCAGTGCGACGAGCAGGCACACAGCCTCAATTGACCGGTACGTTGGGATCGAACGGGTTGTTGTAAAATTGCGCGCCAATATCCAGCCACTCAGAGATCAAGCGTAGCTCAGCCGCGTTCAGAAAACCCACGTGGTTCACCCCACCCGCAGGCGTGGGGGCGGACCCGTCGAAACGGCCGAGGAACGCGCTCGAGAGCGCACCGTTGGCGCTGCCCGCATTCATGTACGGCCCTACGGGGATCGTGGTCGGGTTGCCGTTCGCATCCGGCGGACCCGGCACGTCCTGCAGGGAGCCCATGTTAACTTGTTGCTCGTTGTGCGTGAACAGCAGGTGCTGATACGAGATCGGCTGCACGGGTACCGTGTCCGAGGGCGTATTCGTGAGATTGAGCTGGCCCGCCGGCACCTGCACAGTCGCCGTGCTGCCCGCGGCGGGCGTGGTGCTGTGGCAGCCGCCTTGCGAGCAAGTGTGGTCGGTGAGGACTTTGCCCATCGCATCCTTCGTCTGGCGGGCGTAGTCCCACATCGACTGAATGATCCTGGGGTAGTTGATGACGCTGCGGCAGCTGGGCACCCAGCCGTTCAGGCAGTTGGGCGTGGTCGGGAAATTACCCGCGGGCAGATCCTGGTAGCGCAGGGAGATGTCCGCCGTGGTTGCCGGTGGGTTCGCCCAGATTTCGGTGCTGCTCAGATTCACGCTGGGAACGATCTGTGCGCAATGCGGCGTGTCGTTGGCGCAGCTGGTGCGCCCCAGAGTCTCTGCCATGGTCTCACCGGGGTTGGCGACCAACACCGGATTGGCATCCGGGAAGGCTCCGCCGCCGGATGAGCCGGCATACGCCGCCGCAAACGCGCCCTTCCGCCCGTGCGAGAGCGGCTTCTGCGGTGTCGCCGGATTGTGACAACCATTACAGGTGAGCGTCTCGCCCGGCCGCACCTGCAGCCACGCGGAGTGTACGGGTGAGATTCGGCGGCCGTTCGCATCCAGCACATCGATCATGAAGGCCACGTTCGCCGGCACCTGCATCTGGACCGAGCCGTCGGGTTGCACTGGCTCATAGCCGAGGATCTCGCGCATGTAGCCGCTGGCGCCGAACGCGTCGTTCGACAGATCCACCACCGTCTTGTCGGGGATGGATACCGCCTTCTCCAGGCGAACGAACCGGGCCGGCCGCTGCGCGGCGGGTGTCTTGCCCGGATCCGCCAGCGTTGCGATGTTGGGCTTCGCGGTGTCCACGCCGTCGAAGTCGTAGACGCTCTTGATGTCCAGCTCCCCGAGAGTGGGGTCCTGACCGGAGGCCAGCAGCTGATCCAGGATGATGTTCGGCACCGGGCGCGGCTGCGAGGCGACCACGTCCGTCACCATCACGCCCTCGACCGGCGGCATGATGGGCAGCAGCGTGTTCTGCGTCGGATCGAACATCCACAGGCTGTACAGCGGCTGAGCGGTCTTCACGGTGGGGTCCGCAAGGCGCGCGTCCGTGCACGGGACGATCGCGGGGGGGTTCTGAGTGTCATCCTGCAGCCGGCACTGCGACCAGCTCACCAGAATGCGATTGGTTCCGTCCCACAGCGGATAGGCGGAATTGAACCGTCCGCCCGGCGAGGGGCCGGGTACGTCGATGACATCGTTGGCGGTCGCGCGGGTCTGCGCAGGTCCTGTCATGGTGGCATCCGCCGCCAGCGGCTGGGTGTTCTCCACGAAGTGCACGCCATCGATGATGAGCAGGTCGCCGCCGAAGTCCACGTTGGTGTACGGACGGGCGAGGGTGAGGATGCGGCCGTCCTGCATCTCCCTGGGCTTCACGAACTCGATGGTCGCCATGTTCGTACCGGTCGTGTCGGTTCCGGTGTCATGGCTATTGGCACCGTAGTAGAGCTGGGTGTCCGTCCCGTCCGGATTGGACGAATACAGGTGCATGCCGTCCTTGCCCGGCGCATTGTCCCAGCGGCTCCAGAGGATGCGGCCGTTGGCCAGCACCGTCGGATCGCGATCGTGGCTCTGATTGAAGGAGATCTGGTGAACGCCCGTGCCGTCGGCATTCATCACGTGCAGCACGAAGGCCGGCTCGGTTTTCGCCTCGTCCTGCGCGGTGAACTGCGGCTTGCCCTCATCGAGCAGGATCGCCTGCGACTGCCGCTGGCGGGTCGAGGAGAAAATGATGCGCCCGTCCGGCAGCACGTGCGGTGCGACGTCGTTGACGGTCGCCGGATCCTGGTCGGTGCTCGGGTCGATGGCCGGGTGCAGGGTGTCGCTGGCGATGTCATACACGTAGATGCGCCACGACGGTGCATCCTTCTGCTTCATCTTCATGGTGAGCGGTCCGCGCATCGCGAACACGACCGTCTTGCCGTCCGCGGAGACATCGACGTCCTTCACATCGTAGGTGTTCGTGCCGGTGATGCGCGCGGTGATGTTCGTCTCGGTGGCGCTCGGGGAGGCGCTGTCGCGCTTGTAGAGGTCGGCCTTGGGGACGACCAGCTGGGTGGCCGTCGGCAGCACCGCATCGCGCAGCATGCGCAGATCGTCGCTGGCCGGCGGAATCGTCCGCTTCACGTAGAAGATCGGAAAGTCGATGGTGGCCGGGTCCGCGGACTGGCTGTTTGCGATGGCGACGTTCCCGCCGCTGCTGCACGCGCTCAGGCCGGCAGCCAGGACCATGACCAGAACGAATCCAACCACCAGCCGTTTCATGACTCTCTCCACACGAATCGCCCTCAGGCCTTTCCCCGCGGCGAGCCCCCAATGGGCCGGCCCAAATGGGCCAGGCGAATGTAACGTAATTCCGGACTCCGTTACGCGCGTTCCTCGATATGCCGAATCGATCACGGCGTACGGGCGCAGTTAGCTGTTTTCTTCAGGTCCTCTAGGTAGTCCTTCGGCGGTAGTGACGCCGTGACCGGACTCGCACTTTACCCCGCCAGGGAGGCGGCGAGGGTCACAACGACAAAACTGTCGGCACTTAGCGACGTCCTCTGCATGAGACATTCGGGGCGGGGTTTACGCGACCGTATAGTGCGGCCCGCGCTTGAGGCATTCGTGGGAGTTAGACGAGCGCTATGGATACGAACATGCAAAACCGAACCCTGTCCGCCCGAGCGACGCGAATCGCCGTGGCCACCGCGCTGCTCGCCGTAACACAGTTGGCGGCGCCCGCTCATGCCGGCGTTCCCGAGCAGGCGGTGCGCATCTACAACCGCATCGCCGGCGTACCGCCTTCGCCGAGCGTGCTCGCGCAGATGATCAACGATCTCAACGGCCAGGGCGGCACTCCGCAGGACGCGGCGGCGCTGGCGACCAGCGACCCCAACTTCTACAACGTGACGTTGAAGAACTTCGTCGCGCCGTGGACCAATCGCGACGGCACGGTGTTCGTGCCGCTGAACGACTACACGGCCACCGTCATCGGCATGGTGCGCGACGACGTGCCGTTCAATACGGTGTTGTCGGGGGACATTCTCTACACGAGCAATGCACCCGGACTGCCGGCGCCCTCGATCTCCAACAACAATCACTATCAGGCCGCCGATACCAACGGCGTGGACCTGAAAGCGACCCTCGTGGCGAGCACGCAGTCCGCCGTGTACGGCCTGCCGGCGGCGGCCACTGCCGGCGTCATGACCACCTACGGCGGCGCCTCCGCGTTCTTCATCAACGGCACCAACCGGGCGATGTTCCGCTTCACGATGATGAATCATCTGTGTCACGACATGGAGACCGTCGAGGACATTTCCCGCCCCACCGACCGGATCCGCCAGGACGTCGCGCGCTCGCCCGGCGGCGACAGTCGCGTGTTCCTCAACACCTGCGTCGGCTGCCACAGCGGCATGGATCCGATGGCACAGGCGTTCGCGTACTACAACTTCGACACCACGGCCGGCTCGCTCGTGTATACGCCCGGCATCGTGCAGGCGAAGTACTTCATCAACTCCGACAATTTCAAGCAGGGGTTCGTGACGCCGGATGACTCCTGGCAGAACCGCTGGCGCGCGGGCCCGAACTCGGTGCTCGGCTGGTCGGGCAGCCTGCCCGGGAGCGGCAACGGCGCCAAGAGCCTCGGCCAGGAGCTCGCCGGGAGCGATGCCTTCGCCCAGTGCCAGGTGCAGAAGGTGTTCCAGGCGGTGTGCTTCCGTGCCCCCGGCAACGCCTTGGATCGCAGCGCCGTGGCGAGCATCAAGGCGAACTTCATCGGCGGCGGCTACAAGCTGAAGCAGGTATTCGCCGACACCGCCCTGTATTGCAAGGGCCAGTAGGGGAAGACCATGACCAGGGAGAATTTCATGTCTCGCCTCACGCGTCTGTCCTCGCGCAAGCTCTTGCAGGCCGCCGCGCTGTTGCCCGTCGCGATCCTCGCGGCCTGCAGCGCCGGCGGCCCCGCGACGACGGTCAACCAGCCGACGAGCAACTCCACCGCGGCGGCCAACGCCTACACCGGTCCGGCGGCGGGCAATGCCGACATCCAGGCATTCAAGGTCAATCTGTGGGAGCAGGTGCGCCAGCCCAACCGTTGCGGCGGCTGCCACCACGAGGGCGGACAGTCGCCGATGTTCGCGCGCTCGGACGATGTGAACCTCGCGTACCAGGCGGCCGCGCCGCTGGTGAACCTGACGCAGCCCGATCAGTCGGAGCTGGTCCTGAAGGTCGGTGGCGGCCACAACTGCTGGGTCGCCGACCCGCAGTCCTGCGCCGACACCATGCTCACCTGGATCAAAGCCTGGATCGGCGCCGGGTCCGCCTCCGCCACCGGCATCCAGCTGACCGCGCCCCCCGCGGTGACCGTGGGCTCGGGCAAGCAGTTCCCGGCGGACTCCAGCGGCTTCCAGCAGTACGTCTGGACGCCGATCCTCACGAAGTGGTGCGTCAACTGCCACAGCCCCAACGCGAACACGCCGCAGCAGCCGTACTTCGCCGGCCCCAATCCGGACGATGCCTACATCGCCGCGCAGCCGAAGATGAATCTGAACGATCCGGCGTCCTCGCGCTTCGTGGAGCGGCTGCAGGTCGAGTTTCACAACTGCTGGGCCACCACGGCCGGCGGGGCCCCGGACTGTCCCGGGAGCGCGGCTGCGATGCTGCAGGCGATCACCAATTACGCCAACACCGTCCCGGTGACGCCGGTGGATCCGACCCTGGTGCTGTCCAAGGCGCTGGCCCTGCCGCAGGCGACGATCGCCGCGGGCGGCAACCGCATCGAGGATGCGCTGGTGGCCAAGTACGAGTTCAAGACCGAAACCGGCTCGACCGCCTATGACACCAGCGGCGTGAGCCCGGAGGCGGACCTGACGTTCACCGGCGGCGTCCAGTGGGTCGGCGGCTGGGGTATCAACATCGGCGCCGGCGGCAAGGCGCAGGCCTCCACCGCCTCCAGCTCGAAGCTCGCCAGCATGATCCAGTCCACCGGCGCGTACACCATCGAGGTGTGGGCTGCGCCGGCGAACGTGGCGCAGACCAATGCGTGGATCGTCAGCTATTCCGGTAGCAACAAGACACGCAATGCGACCCTCGGCCAGCACGCGATGCAGTACGAAGGCTACACGCGCAGCGACCGGACGAGCACCAACGGCATGCCGCCGCTGCAGACCGCCGCTGCCAACATGAACGCGCAGGCGGCGCTGCAGCACATCGTGCTGACCTACGATCCGGTCAACGGACAGAAGCTGTACGTCAACGGCAAGTTCACCGGCGACGTCGATCCGGAGAAGGGCGGCTCGCTCGCCAGCTGGGACAACACCTTCGCCCTGGTGCTGGGCAATGAGGTGGACGGCACCCGCCAGTGGCAGGGCGTCATCAAGTTCGTGGAGATCCAGAACCGGGCGCTGAGCGCCGCGGAGGTGGCGACCAACTTTGCCGCCGGCGTCGGCGAGCGCTATTACATGCTGTTCGACGTGAGCGCCCTGTCGGGCGTGTCGCAGTCCTACATCGAGATGACGGCGAGCGTCTACGACAGCTACAGCTACCTGTTCACCAACCCGACCTTCATCAGCCTGGACCCCAAGGCCGCGCCCGCCAACATCGTCCTGAAGGGCATGCGCATCGGTGTGAACGGTGTGATCGGCCTGCCCGGGCAGTCGTATTCGACACTCAACACGACCATCGGCGGGTCGAATTACACGGCCGGGGCCGGCCAGCTGCTCTCGAGCGTGGGCGCGGTGGTTCCCTCGGACAAGGGCGAAGCCACCGACCAGATCTTCCTCTCGTTCGATCAGTTGGGCTCGTCCACGCATGTGTTCACCGATCCCACTCCGGTCGTGCCGGCTCCGACGGACAACGCGCCGTCTCCGGACATGGGCATGCGCAACTTCGCGGAGATCAACGCGACGTTGTCCGCCATTACCGGAGTGCCGATGTCGGACACCGCCGTGAACATGCAGTACAACTCGCTGCAGCAGTCGCTGCCGCCGGTGCCGCAGATCGATGCATTCGTCGCCTCGCAGCAGACGGCCATCTCGCAGCTTGCGGGGACGTACTGCAGCGAGCTCATGGGTAACCAGCAGTACCGCGATGCATTCTTCACCAACATGCTGGACGCGAGCCTCTCGGCCACTGCGTCCTCGTTCTTCGGGGCGAGCGGCTCGGCCAATCGCACCACCGTCATCAATGCGATCACGGCGCATGCGGTCGGTACGGGCGTCAACGTTTCGTACTCGACTGCGATTGCGACCGAGCTCGATGCACTGCTGACCAGGATCCCGACCGTCGCGCCGTCGACCACGGTATCCGCCGCGACCGCCGCCGCGTGCAGCGCCGCCCTGGGCAGCGCCGCCGTGTCGTTGAAGTGATGGGAATCAGGAGAGAAACCGATGTTCTTCATTCAAAAGAAACTTCCCCGGGCTCACGCTCTCGGCGAGCCGCTTCTCCATGATGACCATCCGCGTCCGGTCAGCCGCCGCGACTTCCTGTCCGCCGGCCTGATCAGCGCCCCGGGGATGGTGCTCGCCCCGGCATGGCTCGGCGCGCTGCTGAAGTCGGGCCGGGCGAATGCCGGCAACTCGCTGCTGGACACCGACATCCAGGCGCTCCTGGCGGCCAACCAGTGCAACGTGCCGACGGCCTCCTCGGGCATTCCTTTCATCTGCTTCGACCTCGCCGGCGGTGCCAACCTGGTGGGCTCCGAGGTGCTGGTCGGGCAGAACGGCGGGCAGCAGAACTTCCTGTCCACGGCCGGGTTCGGCAAGCTGGGAATTCCCGGCAACATGGTGCCGACCTCCAGCACTTTCATCAGCAGCGCTCTCGGACTGCTGTGGCACTCAGACGGCGCGATTCTGCGCGGCATCACGGCAAAGGCCGTCACTCCTGCCACGATGACGAACACCAACGGCGCGGTGATCTGCGCGATGTCGCAGAACGATACCCAGAACAATCCGCATAATCCGATGTACGGCATCGCGATGGCGACCAACAAGCAGGGCCAGACCCCCAAGGGCATGCTGCTCAACCTGGTCGGAAGCCAGTCGAGCGTCTCCGGGGGCAACTCGCAGGCGCCCATGCAGCTCATCAACCCGGCGCTGCAGCCGACCAAGATCTCCCAGCCGGCCGATGACGCCGGCCTGGTCAACACCAGCGGCGCAACGGTCGACCCCGTGGCGCTGGCGGTGCTGGAGTCGCAGGAGCGCATCAGCACCGGAACCGGCCTCTACGATTCGACCAATACGTCGGCCGCTGCCGAGAACGCTTTCACGGGCGTGATGTCCGCCCCCGCGGGCTCCAACTCCGGCGTCCAGTTCCTCATCGATCCGGTGGCGGACGCCGCCCTGAAGAACAGTGTCCGCTGCGCCTACGTGAAGAGCGCCAACACGACGGCGGCCTTCGGTGCCTCGCCCCTGGACCCCACCAAGGACCCGCTGATCACCGGTGGCACGACTCCCATCTTCACCGCCACAGACTTCAAGGACAACGATATTGCGGCGACCGCCAGCGTCATGAAGCTGGTGGTGGGCGGGTATGCCGCCGCCGGCACCATCACCCTGGGCGGCTACGACTATCACGACAGCACCCGAGCCACCGGCGAGATGCGCAACTTCAAGGCCGGCCAGATGATCGGCGCCGTGCTCGAGTATGCGCAGCGCGTTGGCACCCCGGTGATGATCTACGTCTTCAGCGACGGCTCCCTGAGCGCCACCAGCATGGTCGACAACAGCACCAACGGGCGCGGCAAGCTCGGGTGGCAGGGCGACAACCAGGCGACCGCCTCGACGTTCTTCCTGGTGTACAGCCCCAACGGGCGCCCGGCGCTGCGCAACGGCGCCGCCAGCCAGCAGATCGGCTATTTCACCGCCGACGGCTCGGTGGTCAGCACCTCCAGTCCGGCGGCCAACTCGGTGTACCAACTCGTGCAGACCGTCGTCCTCAACTACATGGGACTGATGGGCTCGGATGGCCAGTTCGCCACCGCGTTCCCGATGAACACCCTCGGCTCGGCGGCCCAGGGATTGGCGGCCTTCGCACCGATCGTCTGACCGGGACAGGCACCGCGCGCCCTCCTTGATGCCTCGCCGTGCCCGGGATGGGGCTTGCCGGGCGCGTTTCGCCCTGTCGCCCTTCACAGACGCTGCGCTGCCTTCCCAGCGGAAGCTACGGCTCGTTCGTTGACAGCTCGAAGTTCGCTGTGCGAGGGTTGCCCGCGTTTTGTGTCGGCGGTCGCTTTCCTTGCCGAAGGACAACACTTGAGCTTTCAACGGCCGACAGGCGCCAGAGCGCGCCGTGCGTGCGCCGGGTGGCTGGTCGCGTTTGCGCTCGGCGCAGCAGCGGTGGCGTTCGCTGCGGGCCCCGGCTACGAGCTTCTCGGACACGAGGCCCCGGATTTCGCCCTGCACGCGGTGTCGGGTGGCAACGTGCGCCTTTCGGAGCACCGGGGTGAAGTCGTCGTGCTCTCCTTTTGGGGCAGCCGCTGCCCGCCGTGCCGCGAGCAGCTGGCCGCGCTGGACAAGAGTCTGGCCACCTATCGGTCTGCCGGGCTGCAGGTGTACGGAATCAACGTCGACGACGACCAGTCTCGAGCGCTCGATTTCGCCCATGGGGAGACGGTGAGCTTTGCTCTGCTGCTCGACCCGGAAAAGAACGTGAGCCGCAGTTATCAGGTCGATAATCTGCCGATGACCGTGCTGCTCGACCGCAGCGGAGTCGTCCGGTACGTCACGCGCGATTACAACGCGAAGGCTCAGGATTTGTACCGTCAGCAAGTGCGCACGCTGCTGAACGAATGATCGGAAGGAATATGCTGTACGCCGTCCCGCATCGCCTGTCATTCATCTGCAAACAGTCCCACGCTGCCCGGAGCCGCTCCGGCCCGCCTGCGGCCTCCTGGCTCCGGATCCTGCCGCGAGCCGGGTTGCTTTCCCTGGCACTGGTGGTTGGGGGGCTTTGCTCCACCCCGGTGCTGGCGCAAGGCGCCGCAGCGGCCGCTGCACCAGGAGCATCGACTCCCTCAGCCAGGACTGCGCAGAGCCCGCCGCCTGCAGCGCCCGCAGCCGCCGGTACGCGCGGCGCACCGGTGACGCCGGGATCTGCCCCCGCGCCTGCCGCTTCAGGGGCTGCCGCCCCTGCCGGGGACGCGGCCCCTCCTGCGGAGGCTGCGGCACCCGATACCCGGGGGCTGGATGAGCAGGTCCAGGGGTTGAAGAAGGACGTGGTGGATCTGAACCGGGACCTGTTCGTGCTGGAGGAGGAGCTGCTGTACCCGGCGAACACCCAGGTGGCCGTGTTCCTGTCGATGGATGTCGGCGATTTCTTCGCTCTTGACTCGGTCCAGCTCAAGATCGACCAGAAGGAAGTCATCAACTATCTATATACCCCGCGCGAGGTGGAGGCGTTGATGAAGGGCGGTGTGCACCGCCTGTACGTAGGCAACCTCAAGGTGGGCAAGCACGAGCTGGTCGCGTTCTTCAGCGGCAAGGGGCCCAACGACCGCGCCTACAAGCGCGGCGCCACGCTGACATTCGAGAAGGGCATCGGCGCGAAGTACCTGGAGCTGAAGATCAACGACCGGCAGCGGCGGTTGCAGCCGGAATTCGAGATCAAGGACTGGGAATAGACGGCGCGGCCCACGATGCGCGTACTTCCTTTATTACTGGCTGTGGTGGCGGGTGCGGTGCTGGCGAGTGGGCCGGCGGCCGCGCGCCGTCACGATCCGGAGAAACTTCCGGAGACGCGGATCCGGGACCTGCACTACGGCGACGTCCTGTTCTACTACTTCCAGGACGATGACTTCGAAGCGCTCACCCGACTGACGGCATACGAGCACTGGAGGCTGGTCCCGCATCACCAGGAAGAGGCGCAGCTGCTGCTCGGGGGCCTGTACCTGTCGCTGGGAATGCACAACGAGGCCGGCGCCCGCTTCCAGGCGGTCCTGAACCAGGATGTTCCAACCGGCGTGCGCAACCGCGCCTGGTTCTACCTCGCGCAGGTCTGGTACGCGCGCGGCTACCTCGAGAAGGCCGAAGAGGCGCTCCGCAAGGTGAACGGCAAGCTCTCCCCGGAGCTGGAGTCCCAGAAGGAGCATCTGTTTGCCAACGTGCTCATGCACGAGGGCAAGTTCGACGAGGCCATTGCATTGCTGCGCGCCGCCCGCGGCTCGGACATCTGGACGGCGTACGCCAAATTCAACCTGGGTGTCGCGCTCGTGCGGGAGCACAGGCTCGGCGATGCGGATCCCTTCCTCACGGCGGTGGGTGAGATGCCCGCCGGCGGGGAAGAAATGCTCGCGCTGAAGGATCGGGCCAATCTGGCCCTGGGCTACGCCTACCTGCAGGGGAACGACCCCGCCAAGGCACGCGTCTCACTGGAGCGAGTGCGCCTGAACGGACCGTATTCGAACAAAGCGTTGCTCGGCACCGGCTACGCCGACGCTCAGCTCGGTGACTACAAACGTGCGTTGAGCCCGTGGCTGGAGCTGCGCAATCGCAACCTGCTCGACTCCGCAGTCCAGGAGTCATACATCGCAGTCCCCTACGCATTTGCCCAGCTGGGAGCGAATTCCCAGTCGGCGGAGTACTACGAGGGCGCCGTGGAGTCCTACGACAAGGAGAACGTTCAGCTCGACCAGGCGATCGACCGGATCCGCCAGGGCAGCCTGTTGAAGGACATCCTCGCGGGCCAGAACGATCCGCGCCACGGCTGGTTCTGGCAGTTGAAGACGGTGCCCGATGCGCCGGAATCGCGTTATCTGTACACCATCCTGGCCGGGCACGATTTCCAGGAGGGCCTGAAGAACTATCGCGATCTGGTCTTCATGGGACACACGCTGGAGAACTGGAACGACAGCATGGAGGCCTTCAGCGACATGATCGATACGCGCGAGCGCGCCTATGCCGAGCGCCTGCCGCCTACAGATGCCCTGTTGAGCTCAGGAGCGGCGGACAAGCTGCAACAGCGACGCGACGAGCTGGAACAGCGCCTCACCTCGATCGAGAGCACGCACGATGTGGCTGCGCTCGGATCGGAGGAGGAGCGCACCCAGTGGGCGCAGATCCAACGCCTCGAAGCGGCCATGGCCACCGCGCCCGACGCCCCGGAGAATGCGGAGGCGCGCGCCAAGCTGCGCCTCGCCAAGGGTGTGCTGTTCTTCCGCCTCAATGACTCCTTCAAGGCGCGCCTGTGGCAGCAGCAGCGCACGATGAAGGATCTCGATTTGGCACTGCGCGAGATGCAGAGCAGATGGATTCGCGTCGAGCGCGCACGCAAGAGCGTGCCGACCAACAACGGCGAATTCGCAGCGCGGGTCGCAGCTCTCAAGCAGCGCATCGATGCACTGCAGGTGCGTCTGGCGGACGTCGAGGAGAAGCAGGGCGGATATCTCGCGCAGGTCGCCATCGATTCGCTCGAGGCGCAAAAGTCTCGCCTCGCGGCGTATCAGGTGCAGGCGCGGTTCGCGCTGGCAACGATGTATGACCGTGCTGCCAACTCTGACATCACGCACACGCAGCAGGGTATTGCGCCGCAGCAGAAGGAATCGGCGCCTGCCTCCGGGTCGCAGGCCGCACCGGCGCCGCAGTCGCAGGCTGCACCGGCGCCGCAGTCGCAGTCTCAGCCCGCGCCGGCATCGCCCGCGCCGCAGTCGCCGGAGCCTCAGAAATGACGCTCCCGCTGCCCGCGCGGTTCGTGGTCGCCTCGGCGGTGGCCCTGGCGCTGCTGCTGCCTGTGTCGCGCCTCGCGGCCGCAGCAGACTCCGCGCCGACCATCAAGGATCTCGAGTCGCGTCCGGTGACCATCAAGAAGGACACCAAGCTGGATGCGAACGCGACCAAGGCGATGGACAACTACCGGCGCTTCCTGGAGCTGCAGCGCACCGATCCGCAGTTGCGCGCCGAGGCCATGCGGCGGCTGGGAGACCTGAATCTGGATGCCGGGGAAGTCGAGCGCATGGAGAAGGAGGTCAGCTCCATCGATACGCAGGGCGCCGAGGCGATCAAGCTGTATTCGACATTGCTGAAGGCCTATCCCGACTACGGCCGCAACGATCAGGTGCTCTACCAGCTGGCGCGCGCCTACGAGACGACCGGCCAGCCGGAGTTGGCGCTGAGGACGCTGGATCGCATCGTGCGCACCTATCCGCAGAGCCCGCAGATGGATGAGGTCGAGTTCCGGCGCGGCGAGCTGCTGTTCTCCGCCAAGAGCTACCCGGAGGCGGAGAAGGCCTACGCGGTCGTCATCCAACGCGGCAAGGCCTCGAGCTTCTACGAGCAGAGCCTCTACAAGCACGGCTGGTCGCTGTTCAAGCAGGGCATGACCGAGGAGAGCCTGCCGTCCTTCGACAGAGTGCTCGCCAGCAAGCTCGGCCCGCGCAACGGCAAGCCGACGCGGCTCGAGGACCTCAGGCGCGCCGATCGCGAGCTGGTCGAAGATACCTTGCGTGTCATGAGCATCACGTTCTCCTATGCCGAGGGCGCGACGACCCTCGACCAGTTCGTGACAAAGCAGGGGGAGAAACCCTACGCCTACCTGCTGTACTCGCGGTTGGGCGATCTGTACGTCGACAAGCAGCGCTATCAGGACGCTGCGATGGCTTACCGTGCCTACGTGGCGCGCGATCCCAACACAGATGAAGCGCCGAATCTCGCGATGCAGGCGATCGAGGCTTATCGCAAGGGCGGCTTCAGTCAGCTGGTGCTCGATGGCAAGCACGAGTTCGTCGAGCGTTACAACTTCGGCACGCCGTTCTGGCAGAACCGCGACCGTGCAAAATACAGTACGGTGGTGCAGGAGCTGAAGACCAACCTGAAGGACGTCGCCGTGTACTTCCACGCCACGGCGCAGAAATCCAAGAAGGTGGAGGACTACCAGGAAGCCGCCCGTTGGTACCGCGACTATCTGAAGTCCTTCCCGGACGACCCGGACTCCTCGGCGACCAACTACTCGCTGGCCGAGGTGCTGTTCGAGAGCCACCAATACGGCGCTGCGGCAGCGGAGTATGAGAAGACGGCGTACGGCTATCCGAAGAACGACAAGTCGGCCGCCGCCGCCTACGCCTCGCTCGTCTCTTACCAGAAAGCGGAGGAGTCGCTGAGCGGCACGGCCAAGGTCGACCTGCACCGGCACGCTACGGATGCCGGCGTGAAGTTTGCGCAGACCTTCCCGGAGCACCCGGACAGCGCAGGCGTGCTCACGCGTGCTGCCGAGGACCTCTTCGCCGCCAAGGATCTGCCCCGTGCGATCAGCGTGTCCGAAGCGATCCTCGCGCGCCAGCCGCCGGTCGATCAGCCCAAGCAGCGCATCGCCTGGACCATCATCGGGCAGTCGCATTTCGATCAGAACGAGTTCGACAAGGCGGAGCCGGCCTTCCTCGAGGCACGCGATCTGGCCGGAACGGACGACAAGCTGCGCGCCGACATGACCGAGCGCCTGGCCGCCACCGTGTACAAGCAGGGCGAGGCGAAGAAGAAGGCCGGCGACGATGCAGGGGCCGTGGAGGACTTCCTGCGAGTGGACCGCGTTGCCCCGACATCCAAGATCCGCTCGACGTCCCAGTACGACGCGGCGGCCGAGCTCATCACCCTCAAGCAGTGGGATCGGGCGATTGGCGTTCTCGAGGACTTCCGCCGCGTCTATCCCAAGAGCGAGCTCTCCGCCGACGTCACGCGCAAGCTCGCAGTGGCCTACAGCCAGGCCAACCGGCCGGGTGAGGCTGCGACGGAGTTCGAGCGCATCGCAGCGAGCCCGACCGAGGATCGGGCCGTACAGCGCGAGGCGCTGCTGCAGTCGGCAGATCTGTACGCCAAGGCCAACAACACGCCGAAAGCGGTGACGATGCTGGAGAAGTTCGTCAGCACCAACCCGACACCGGTTGCGGATGCGGAGGAGGCGCGCGAGCGTCTGGCCAACTATGCCGGCCAGGGCGGCGATGCCGGACGGCAGGACTTCTGGTATCGGGAGATCATCAAGGCCGACACCCAGGCCGGCGCGCAACGCACGGACCGAACGCACTTCCTGGCCGCGAAGGCGCAACTCGCCCTGGCGCAGCCGGCACGGGATGCGTTTCGTGGGGTCAGGCTGACCGCGCCCCTGAAGAAGAGCCTGGTCGCGAAGCGCAAGGCGCTCGAGGCGGCCATGGAAGGCTACAAGAAGGCGGCGTCCTACGATGTTGCGGAGGTCACGACGGCGGCAACGTACGAAATGGCCGAGTTGTATCGTACGCTCGCGCACGACGTCATGAGCTCGGAGCGGCCCAAGGGCCTCAAGGGCGATGCGCTGGAGGAATACAACTCCCTGCTGGAAGAGCAGGTGTTCCCGTTCGAGGAAGAGGCGATCAAGGCGCACGAGCTGAATACCGCCCGGGCGCGCGATGGTGTTTACGACGAGTGGGTACAGAAGAGCTACAAGGTCCTGGCCGAGCTCAAACCCGCTCGCTATGGCAAGACGGAGCTCACGCAGGATGTCGTCACGACGCTCAATTGAGGGGCGACGGCCCTTCGGGGCGGTTCGCTCTGCTGGTCACGCATCGTGCGATGCGCACGACGGCCATTCTGCGTGCCGTGCACGCAGTAACGCTGTGCTTCCTGCGTGCGAGGTGCGGGGCGTCGGTACTGCGCGCTATGCGCTGTACGCGCTTACGTGCCTTGCGCTTACGATGGTGTTGGCCGCTTGTTCCACGGTCTCGACCTCCGATACCGGAACCAAGAAGGCGCCGGCTCCGGCCGCCGGAGGCGCAGCAGCCGAGAGCGGTAAGGGTGGGCCAGCAGGATCCGCGAGCGCTCCCGGTGGAACCGCCCCTGCCGCTGGGGCTGCCACGACCGCCGGGGCCTCCGGGGCAGGCACACCTCCCGCAGAGATTCCGCCGCGTGCGCTCGCAGACTTCAATCGGGCCGTGGGCCTGATGCGCTCGGGTAACACGAGCGAGGCGGAGCTCGAGCTCAAACAGATCTCCGTGACGTATCCGCAACTGTCCACGCCGTACGTCAATCTGGGCATCCTGTTTCGCAAGAGCGGGCACCTCGACGAGTCCGAAGCGGCGTTGAAATCAGCCGTGCAGCGCAACGGCTCCAGTGCCATCGCCTGGACCGAGCTCGGGGCGACGCAGCGCATGCGCGGAGAGTTCAAGGAGGCTGCGGACTCGTACGAGAAGGCCATTGCGGCCGATCCGAACTATGCCGCCGCCTACCGCAACCTCGGCGTCGTCACGGATCTGTACCTTGGAGATCCCGAGCGCGCCCTGACGGCGTTCGAGCGATACAAGCAGATCACCGGTGAGGACAAACCCGTCAGCACCTGGATTGCAGAATTGCGACAACGGACCGGGAAGTCCACGCCCCGGCCCACGGCGGCGCCGGCGCCATCGGACTCGTCGAACGCTCCCGAGGGCGGTGCGGCTCCGGCTGCGACACCGTCCGGCGGACCACCGGCACCTGCGGATGGGGCGGCTGCACCTGGCACGGCGCCTGCGGATAAGGCGGCACCTGGCACTGCGCCCTCCGGCGAGGCCCCTCCGGCCGCGCCTGCTGCGGGCACCGCGGCGCCGCCGGCAGGCAAGCCCAATACAGGAGAATGATCATGAAGCATCGAACTCTCCGCTTGGCTTCGGTGTGGGCGTTGGTTGCCGCGGCTCCCGTGTGGGCGCAACAGTCGCCTCCCGGGGGCACCGCCGCTCCGGCTTCGACCCCTGCGCGCGAGGTCCCTCGGCCGGATCAGTTGGAGCCGGGTGTCGATACTTCGGCCACGCCGCCATCCAATGCGGCGCCCGAGAGCAGCACTCGAGCGGCGGCGGGCAAGAGCGAGCCGGCGGCCTCGCGCGAGGCGCAACGGGGCCCGAAGGAGACTGTGGCGAAAGCTCCCGAGACGGCCTCCAAGGCCGCGTCGCCGAATGCCAACGGAGCCGGCGGCAGCGGCGACGCGAAGACCGCGGCGCGTGGTAAAACGGGCCCCGACAAGGCGCACGATACTATTCAGCTGGATACGACCGACATCACCGGTAATCGTGAGCTGCCCAAGGTGCTGTACATCGTTCCCTGGAAGCGCTCCGACCTCGGGGACCTGGTGGGCAAGCCGGCGAACAGCCTCCTCGATGAAGTGCTGGCGCCGGTGGATCGCGATGTTTTCAAACGCGAAAACCGCTATTACGACGCCTTGAAGCCGGACGCCGGCGGTGCGGGTCCCGGAACGGCGGGTCCGCCCGCCTCCGGAGCTCCCCCGGCCGGGGGCGGCAAGCCCTGAGGGTCCCAGCACCTCAGGTCCAGCCTCCGGTGAGATGTAATTGAGAGCGGGATCGCAGCTTTTTGCGCTTATGTCATTCAGTTTGGGGTGCTTGTTCCGGCGCTGGTAGCGCGCCGCCATATGTCGGGGTCGCGCGTTGCGCGACCCCCTGAGAAGGTCGGCCGAAGGCCGTGGGAGATACATCGATGGGACTTTGGAATCTGATCGTGCGCTTCTTCCAGGGTGGCGGGGACTTCATGTACCCGATCGCCATCGTGTTCGTGGTGGGCCTGGCAATCGCCATCGAGCGCTACATCTACCTGACCCACGTCGCGGTCCGCAATCGCGGCACCTGGAACGAGATCGTGCCGATGCTCGCGCAGGGCAACTTCCGCCAGGTCGTGCAGGTGACCTCGAAATCCGACTCGATGATCGGTCACATCCTCAACTACGGATTGGCGCGTATTCAGTCGGCCCGCCGCCGCGATGACATCGAGAAGGCGATGGAGGAGAGCCTGATGGAGGTCGTGCCTCGCCTGGAGAAGCGCACCCACTATCTGGCGACGTTCGCCAACCTCGCAACCCTGCTGGGCCTGCTGGGTACGGTCATGGGCCTCATCCGCGCGTTTGCCGCCGTGGCGACCATCAACCCCGCGGAGAAGGCCAACCTCTTGTCCGCCAGCATTTCGGTGGCGATGAACTGCACGGCCTTCGGCCTGATGACCGCGGTGCCGCTGCTGTTCATCCACGCGTTTCTGCAAACCAAGACCACCGAGCTGATCGACAGCCTGGAGATGGCCTCCGTCAAGTTCCTGAACGCCATCACCGAGCGGCAGGCTCCGCAGCCCGCCGCTGCGGCGTGAGTTTGCGCGGCGACGCTGCCTCGCAGGCTTGAAGCATGCGTAGATCGTACCAATCGCGAAAGCTGGCGCGTCGTATGCGCAAGCCGGCCGAGCTGCTGCTCGTGCCGATGATCGACATCTTCACGGTGCTCGTGACGTTCCTGCTGATGACGGCTGTGTTCTCCCGCACGGTCATCCTGCAGTTGAACCTGCCAGCTTCGCAGACGGAGTTCCGCGATCCGCCGCCGGGGCTGCAGCTGGAAGTCATGGTGCGCAAGAGCGGCATGGTCGTGGCGGACCGCAACAGCGGGCCGCTGGCGCCGCTGCCCAACACCGCCGCCGGCTACAACTACGACGGCCTGACCGACTATCTGAAGCGTGTGAAGGCGAAATTTCCGGAGAAGACCGACGCCTCCATCCTGCTGGAGTCGGACACTCCCTACGACATCCTGGTGCAGGTGATGGACCGGGTACGCGTGTTCGAGACCAAGCAAGGGTTGAACACCGTGCAGGCAGAGCTCTTCCCGGACATCTCGATCGGCGATGCCCCGCAGGGCGATGACACACCCGTCGCCGGTGCGCCCCAATCCGGTGCGACGGCGCCGGTGCCGGTGCGCGCCGCCACGGCGCCCGCGACACCAGCGGCTTCACCTCGAGGAGCAAGGTCCCGATGAGCATGTCCAATCGCGCGCGGCGCATGGCGCAGCATCACCTGCGGCATCGGGCGGATGCCGAGCTGAATCTCATCCCGCTGATCGACATCCTCTCGGTCATGGTGGCCTTCCTGCTGGTGTACTCGACCGAGGTCGAGGTCATCCAGAACAGCAAGGGCATCGAGATCCCGCAGTCGATCGCGGAGGCCGCTCCGCACACCTCCGTGGTCGTCATGGTCACCAAGGACGATCTGTTCGTGCAGGGCGAGCACATCGCCAGCGTCGCCGAGGTGAAGGCGGCGCCCGGTACGATCGTCGCGCAGCTGCGCGATGCGCTCAAGCGTCCCATGCTGATCGGGCAGGACAACGCGCAGCGCGACCTGGCACAACGTGAGATCACCATCATGGCCGACAAGGCGCTCCCCTACGAGGTGTTGAAGAAGGTCATGGCCACCTGCACCGATGCTGACTACGGCAAGATCTCCCTCGCCGTCATTCAGAAGGAAAAGCCGGTCGTGGCCGGCCAGTTCAACCCCGCGTAACGTTCGGAAACACCCAAGACCATGGCCACTCTGGTCCCGTTCTATCGCGAATACGAGCTGCCCTGGGAGGGCGATGAGGAGTCGAGCGCGCGCTTCCGCAAGATCCTGCGCGCGCTGCTCATCGTCTTCGTGCTGCTCGGCATTCTTTTCCCGCTGCTGCCGAGGCCGAAGCCTACGGCCACGGAGACGGAAGTGCCGACGCGCCTGGCGCGCGTCATGATCGACGAGAAGCCGAAACCGCCGCCGCCTCCGCCGCCGGTACCGAAGGTGGAAGAGAAGCCGAAGGTGCAGGAAAAGCCGGTTCCGCGGCCGCCCGTGGACCAGAAGCAGCTGGCGCACGAGAAAGCGCAGAAGACCGTCAATCAATTCAAGGACGAGCTGGCGGACCTGCGCGAGCAGATGGATCTGACGCCGCTGGCACAGACGAAGAACCTGTCCGGTGCGGTCGGCGCTGATTCGCACGCCGAGCGCAACATGATTACCTCGAAGGCTGGCGCGGGCAGCGGCGGCATCACCACCGCCAACGGCAGTCGCGGATTCGGCACCGGCGCCGGCTCGCTCACGGGTCACGATACGACCGCGGTCACGTCGCAGATTGCGCGTGGTGGCCTGGATCAGCGCGGCCCGACACGCACCGGCAACAGCGGCAAGGCCGCGCGTTCGCGCGAAGAAATCGAGCTCGTGTTCGATCGCAACAAGGGAGCGATCTATGCACTCTACAGCCGCGAGTTGCGCGACAAACCGGAGCTGCAGGGCAAGCTGGTGCTGGAGTTCACCATCGCTCCCTCGGGCGAGGTCACCATGTGCCGCGTCGTCTCCAGCGAGCTCAACGATCCGGAGCTGGAGCGCAAGATCATCGCCCGTGTGCGGCTGTTCCACTTCGAGCCGAAGGACGTCGAGTCCATCACCACGACCAAGCCGATCGACTTCTTCCCGGCGTAGGCTGTCACCGTCATGAACCTCAATTCGGAGATCGACTTCTTCTCGGAGCTCAGGCTGCTGGACAAGGCACGCCTGCTGAACCTGTTCCTGCACGAGCTGGCCGAGGAAGCCCGCAGCACCTACGGGCCCGGCGCGGACCAGGTACACGACGGTACCCATCTGCGTTTCGTCAACGAGCTGACCCATCGCCTCACCCGCGTCGTCGAGCAGCTGCTGGCGGAGGATGCGACCCGCCCCGCCGACGATGTGGTGCTGCGCATGCTCCTCTCGGCCCGCGCCGACAAGATCGCCGAGCGGCTGGTGATGAATGCCTACTCGCGGGCGATCCAGGGGTTTGAGAGCTACGACACCACTATCCTGATGGGCTAGATCGACGATTGTGCGGTGCGACATCGACCGCCATCGCTCAAAGCGCCCGGCGCAACTGACGCAACGCCTCGCGCATTTCCTCCTCCGTGAGCGCGGCGAATCCGAGCCGAAAGAACGGGCGAGGGCGCCCGTCGAATGAATACTGGCGGGCCGTCTGCAGGACCAGCTTGCGTTGCACAGCACGCTGCGCCCAAGCGTCGACGTCGATCTCCGGCGCAATCGCCGTCCAGATGCAGATTCCACCGGACGGTGCGGTGAAAGACACGGCATCACCCAACTCTTCACGTAGCCCTATCACGGCGCTATCACGCCGCATCTGATAGATTCGCCGTGCGCGCCTGGCGTGACGTTGTACGTGGCCATCCTCGAGCAGCTCGGCGACTGCGCTTTCGAGTGAGTGGTCGCCCTGACGGTCGAGCGCATGTCGATGCGCGGCAACGGATTCCAACAGCGCCCGTGGCCCTACGACGTAACCCAGCCGTACGCCCGGCGCCACGATCTTGGCGAGAGATCCCACGTACACGACCACTCCCGCGCGGTCGGCGCTGGCCATCGGCAACACGGGCCTGCCTTCATAGTGGTACTCGTGATCGTAGTCGTCTTCGATGATTGCGATTCGCAATCGCCTCGCCAGCTCCAGCAGCGCGATGCGCCGCCCGGCGGAGAGTGTCGCCGTCGTCGGATACTGATGGTGTGGAGTCACGTACACGGCCCGGATGGGTGTGCGCGCGGCGGCGCTCGCCAGCGCTTCGACGTCCATTCCTTGCGCGTCGACCGGGATCGGCACGAGCTGGGCGCCGTGTTGTCGGAACGCCAGCCACGCGGGGCGATACCCGAGCTGCTCGACTGCGACGGACTCACCCGGACGCAATAGCGCGCGGCTGACCAGATCCAGTGCCATCTGACTTCCGGAGGTCACCACGACATCCTCTGGCGTGGTTGCCAGCCCTCGTGTGGCCGCCAGCATTCTGGCAAGCGCGGCGCGCAAGTCGGGGTGGCCATGCGGAAAGCCATAACGCAGCGCCGTGCCGGATTGCTTGCGCACCGCTCGTCGATACGCGCGCGTCAGCAGAGTCGTCGGTGCCAGGCGGACATCCGGTGATCCGCTGCTGAGTTGGATTCCTCGTGGCGTCGCGGCTGCCAGGTCCTCGGCCGCAGGCGCCGGGTCGACATCGAAGCCTGCCCGACTGGGAACCTCTTTGCGCCTGGCTGCGCGCCCGGCGAAATCGCGCGGCCGAACTTCCGGCAACGAGCTCGACACGCAGGTGCCGCTCGCTCGCGAGGACTCGATCCAACCCTCGCTCGACAACTCGGCATATGCCGCCAGCACGGTGTTGCGATTGACGAGCAGGGACTGCGCCAGAGTACGCGAGCCGGGAAGCCGGTCGCCTCTCTTGAGGCGGCCGCGGCGTATCTCAGCGATGAGGGCGCGGGCGATCTGCTGAAAGAGCGGCGATCCCGCATCCTCCAGCAGCGTCACGGACAGGCTCCAGGGGCGTGCTGGCCTAGTCAAATTTGCAAAACTGGCTCTTTTGGGTAGGCCATTGTAACGGCACACTGCCCTCCCATGAAACCCACGCCTCGCACTCAGCTCGCCCGCAAACCCGATCGCGGCTCCTATGACCGCGCGACCGTGCATGCCATCCTCGATGAGGGTCTGATCTGCCACCTCGGGTTCGCGGTCGAAGGCCAACCCTACGTGTTGCCTACCACCCATGCGCGGGTCGAGGACCGATTGTACGTTCACGGGTCGGTAGCGAGCCGTATGCTGAAGACGCTCAAGGGCGGCACGCCCGTCTGCGTCACCGTGACGCTCATTGACGGGCTGGTGCTGGCACGCTCTGCGTTCCACACCTCCATGAACTACCGCTCCGTGGTGATACTGGGCGCGGCCTCCGAGGTCACCGACCTCGAGCACAAGCGCAGTGCATTCAATGCACTGGTCGAGCACATCCTGCCCGGCAGAGGTGCACACATTCGCGCCCCGTCCGACCACGAGATGAGCGCAACCTCGGTGCTGTGCCTGCCCATTACGGAGGCCTCTGCCAAAGCCCGTACGGGTGGTCCCGTAGAGGCGGAGGCGGACTACGCACTGCCTTGTTGGGCGGGGGTTGTACCGCTGTCCGTGCAGGCCCAGGCTCCCATACCCGACGCCCGGCTCGCTCCCGATACACCGCTCCCGCACGAAGTGGCCTTCTACACGCGCTGAGGATTGCCGACGCCTCCGGGTGGGCGACGCTCCGGGTGGGCGACGCTCCACTTCCCGTCGATCCCTCCGGGATTCCCGGCGATGCCTCCGGCATTGCGCGCGACACCCGTCGCAGTCTAAGTTCGACCTGGCCGCAACCGCCCAGGCCGAAACAAGTTTGCGCCGCCGATGGTCGAGCCGCTCTCCCAGGTCCTGATCCTCCTCGCCGCCGCCGTTTTCGTGGTGACGCTGGTTCGCCGGCTCGGGCTGCCGGCGATGATGGGCTATCTGCTGGTGGGCCTGGCGCTGGGGCCGCATGCGCTGGGCGTCGTATCGGACTCCGACACCACGCGCCTGCTGGCCGAGCTGGGCGTCGTGTTTCTGCTGTTCACCCTGGGGCTGGAGTTCTCGCTGCCGCGCATGATCGCCATGCGTGCCGAAGTGCTCGGCCTGGGTGCGGCGCAGGTGGGCGGCACGACCGTGGTGTTCGCGCTGATCGCGCGACTCTTCGGCTTGGAGTGGTTTCCGGCGATCGTCGTCGGTGGAGCCCTGTCCATGAGCTCGACCACGATCATCCTGCACCAGCTCACCGAGCGTGCGGAGCTGAATCGGACGCACGGGCGGCTCGCATTCAGCATGCTGCTGTTCCAGGACCTGGCCTTCGTCCCCTTTCTGGCGCTCGCCTCGGCCCTGGCAGCGGGCGACCATCACTTCAGCTTCAGAGAGATGGCCGTCGCAGTGATCGGCGGCGTGCTCGCCGTGGTCGTCGTGTTGGCTGCGGGACGCTGGCTGTTGCGGCCGCTCTTCCATGAGATCGCGCACAGCCGCCTGCGCGAGCTGTTCACGCTCACCGTACTGCTGGTGGTGCTGGGCTCGGGTTGGGTATCGCGTTTCGCGGGACTGTCGCTCGCTCTCGGGGCGTTCCTGTCGGGCATGATGCTCGCGGAGACCGAGTACCGGCACCAGATCGAAGCGGTCATCCGCCCGTTCCGCGACATCCTGCTCGGCATTTTCTTCATCTCCGTAGGCATGCTGCTCGATGTGCGCCTGCTGGTGGCGCACGTCGGGCTCGTCTCGGCGATGCTGCTCGGGGTCGTGCTGATCAAGATGGCGGTCGCCGCGCTGGTGACGCGGCCGTTCACCAACTCACGCTTCAAGGCGCTGCGCACCGGCATCGTCATCTCGATCGGCGGGGAATTCGGTGTGGCGTTGTGCACGATAGGGCTGCAGGCCGGACTGATTCCGCAGGGGCCCGGGCAGCCGTTGCTGGTGGCGGTCGGGTTGTCGATGCTGCTCAGCCCGGCGATCCTCAACAACAACAAACGGGTGGCCCGCTGGCTACTGCACGAAAGCGGCCCCCCGGATACAGCGAGCCAGCGGGAGGATGCCGCGACCCGGGAGATCGCCGCTCGCGAGCACGTGGTCCTGTGTGGCTTCGGGCGTGTGGGACAGAATGTGGCGCGCGTGCTGGAGTCGCAGGGGTTCGAGTACATCGCACTGGATCTGGATCCCGCTCGGATACGGGCCGCGCGCCAGGCTGGGGATCCGGTATTGTTCGGGGATTCCTCCGACGAAGAGATGCTCGCGACTGCCGGACTGGCCAACGCCAGCGCGGTGGTCATCAGCTTCTCCGATCCGTCGACCTCCGTGACCATTCTGCGCAGCATCCGCCGCCTGCGGCCCGCGGTTCCGGTTCTGGTGCGAACCCAGGATGACGCGCGCATCAAGGAGCTGCAGGAGGCAGGCGCCACCGACGTCGTACCCGAGACGTTCGAAGCGAGCCTGATGTTGGTTTCTCACGTGTTGATGCTCCTGCATGTGCCCGTGACGCGGGTGGTGCGCACCCTGGGCGACATTCGCAATAACCGGTATGCGGTGCTCAGAAACATCGTGCGCCGCGGCGACGCCCGTCCGCTCGATGAGACCCATGAGTATCGCGAGGAGTTGAAGTCGATCGTGATTCCCCCGGGGGCCTGGTCCGTCGGCAGGACCCTGGGCGATGTCCGCAGCCGGGGCGTGCATGTCGCCTTCACCGGCATCCGCCGGCAGGGGATCCTTGGGCGCGAGCCATCCGGGGAGACCGTGCTGCGCGATGGGGATATCGTGGTCATCTACGGCCAGCCGGAGGAGCTGGAGCGCGCCGAGGCCGTGCTGCTCGCCGGATGAGCGGGATCGGCCACGGATCGTTATAATTGCGCGCTTCGTGAGCCGCAGCGACATACATTTCCCGCCGAAACACGAGGCACTGCGCGATGACGTGCACGCCCTCGGCGCCGTGGTCGGCGAGGTTCTCCGGGAGCAGGGCGGTGAAGCGCTGTTCGAGATGGTCGAGCAGGACCGCGTCGCGGCCATCAGCCGGCGGGACAGCGATGCGCATGCCGCGGCCGAGCTGGCGGCACGCTTTCGCGGCCGGCCTCCGGCGATCGCGCGGGATCTCGTCCGCGCCTTCTCAACCTGGTTCCAGGCCGTCAATCTGGCCGAGAAGGTGCATCGCATCCGGCGCCGAAGGCAGTATTTCCTGAGCGATGCCCAGCGGCCGCAGCCGGGCGGCGTCGAGGACGCGCTGGCGACCCTCAAGGCGCGCGGTCTGGGACTGCAGGAAGTGCTCAAGCTCCTTGCGAGCGTGCGTATGGAGCCGGTGTTTGCCGCGCACTCCAGCGAGTCGACCCGGCGCACGTTGTTGCGTAAGCAGCAGCGAATTGCCCAACATCTGCTGGACAGGCTCGATCCCACGCTGACTCCGCAGGACGTCCGCAACATCTGGAGCAGCATTCGTGTCGAGATCACCGCGGGCTGGCAGACGGAGGAGCATCCGCGCGAGCGGCTCACGGTCGGCGACGAGCGCGAGCAGATCCTGTTCTATCTCACCGAGGTGCTGTATCGCGTAGTGCCAGCGTTCTATGAGGAGATCACGCAGGCGCTGGCGAAGCTGTACGCCGTGTCCGCCGAGGCGATCCAGTTGCCGACGATGCTGCACTTCGGCTCGTGGGTGGGCGGGGACATGGACGGCAACCCGGACGTGCACGCCAAATCCATTCGCGAGGCACTGGCGCGGCATCAACAGGTCATCGTCAACAGGTACTTCTCCGAATGCCAGCTCCTGGCGCAGCGCCTGTCGCAGAGCGCCAGCAGGGTCAGTATCTCGGCGGCGCTCGCGAAGCGCATCGAGGAGTACATGACGTTGCTGCCGGGTGCGCGTTCGATCACTCCGGCGCGCCACGACCGGATGCCCTACCGCGTGTTCCTGGCGCAGATCGGCGAGCGGCTGCGGCACACCTATGACAGCCGCCCGAATGGCTACGAGAGCGCACGGCAGTTGCGCGCCGATATCGAGCTCATCGCGGCCAGCCTCCAGGCCAACAAGGGTGCCAACGCCGGCTTGTTCCACGTGCAGCGGCTGCTGCGCCGCATCGACACGTTCGGCTTTCACCTCGCGGCTCTGGATGTCCGGCAGCATGCGAGCGTGCTGCATCGGGTGCTCGCCCTGGGTCTCGACGATCCGCAGTGGCCGCAGCGTTCCGGGGTCGAGCGTCGCAGGATTCTCGCGGCGGCGCTCGAGCGGGACGCCGGAACGCGCACCGACCTCGATGCCCTGGGCAAGCGCACCCTGGCCGTCTTCGATGCCATGGTCCAGGGACGCCATCGCTACGGCCCCGATGCGATCGGGTTCTTCATCGTCAGCGGAGCCAGCTCCGCCGCCGACGTGCTGGCCGCTTTGCTGCTGGCGCGATGGGCAGAGGCCTATGACAAGCGAACCGGGGAGGTCGCTCTGGACATCGCTCCGCAGTTCGAGTCCCTCGAGGCGCTCGAGCGCTGCGGCGAGACGATGCGCGAGCTGATGGCCGATCCGCTGTATCGCAGACACCTCGAGGCGCACGGCCGGCGCCAGTGCGTGCTCATCGGATATTCCGACAGCAACAAGGAGGGTGGGGCCTGCGCCTCGCGCTTCGCCATCTATCAGGCGCAGCGACAGCTCGCGCAGGTTCTGGCGGCCGCCGGCGAGCGACACGTTGTGTTCCATGCGCGCGGCAGTAGCCTCGCACGCGGCGGCGGTCGAATCGACGCCCTCGTCAGAGCGGCCCCGGCGGGGGCGGTGAACGGCGTGCTGCGGCTGCGAGAGCAGGGCGAGACCATCAAGCAAGGCTACGGTCTGCGTCCCATCGCGATGCGCACTCTGGAGCGGGCCTTCAATGCGCTCACGCTCACCACCTCCGCTGCACAGCTCGGCATGCTGCCCCCCGACTCGCCTGCGCACGTCGCCTGCGCTGCGACCATCGCGGACGCGAGCGTCGAGGCCTATCGCCTCCTGGTGTACGGAGAGCGCGATTTCGCCGAGTACTTCCGCAGCGTCACGCCGATCGACGTCATCGAGCGCATGCAGATCGGGTCGCGATCCGTGCAGCGTGCGGAGATCGAAGGCATCAAGGGCCTGTTGCCGGTGCCCTGGGTGTTCGCCTGGACGCAGACTCGCCACATGCTCCCCGGCTGGTATGGCGCCGGCGCCGGATTGCGCGCGGCGTTGGAGATGCACGGGCTGCAGGCGATCCGGGACGCCTATGCGAACTGGTTCTTCCTGCGCAACCTGCTCGACGATGTCGAGACGATGTTGGCGCGGACCGACCTGGACATCGCCCAGGCCTACAATATCCTCGTTCCTGAAAGCGCGCGCCGCTTCTTCACTGCGATCCGTGTGGAGTACGAGGTGGCCTGCGAGCACGTGCTCGCCGTGAAGAACAGCCAGCGCCTGCTGGATAGCGAGCCGACGCTGCAGCGCTCGATCCAGCTGCGCAATCCCTATGTGGATCCGATGAACCTGATGCAGGTGGACCTGCTGCGGCGCTGGCGCGAGAGTGACCGTGAGGATCGCGATCTGTTCCAGGCGCTGCTCGCGAGCATCGGTGGCATCGCGCAGGGCCTGCAGAGTACCGGCTGACAGGAGCGGCGGCATGAGCGATGAGGTGACGATCCGTCCGGCGCTGGAGCACGAAACGCCGCTGATACTGCAGTTCGTGCGCGAGCTGGCGCAGTACGAGCGCCTCGAAGAGCAGATGGCGGCCGAGGAGGCGCAAATGCGCGCCGCGTTGTTTGGTCCGCGGCCCTACGCCGAGGTCGTGTTCGCGTGCTGGGAGGCGGAGCCGGTCGGCTTCGCCTTGTTCTTCCACAACTTTTCCACTTTCCTGGGGCGTCCCGGAATCTACCTGGAGGACCTGTTCGTCCGACCGGGCTTTCGGGGGCGGGGGCTGGGGCGGCGCCTGCTCGCCTGGCTGGCGAAGCTGGCGGTCGAGCGGGGTTGCGGCCGCCTGGAATGGGCGGTGCTCGACTGGAACGCGCCCGCCGTCGGCTTCTATCGCAGTCTGGGCGCGGTCGCGATGGATGAGTGGACGGTGTTCCGCCTGACCGGACCCGCTCTGGAGGCGCTCGCCGGTCGTCCCGGCTGAGCGCCTCGTTCGGTTTCAGGGCTCAGGCGATCATCGCCGGGGCATGCGAGCTCAGCCGTGAGCCGCGCGACCGGCGGTGTACGGGGCTGACGCTCTCTACTTCATCATCCGGCACCGGCAGAGGCTGACGGCCTTCCAGGATCTGCAGCAGCGTCTCGCGTGCGCGTGCCACGCGGCTCTTGATCGTTCCTACCGCGCAGCCGCAGATCGCCGCCGCTTCCTCGTACGAGAAGCCGCTGGCGCTCACCAGAATCAACGCGGTCCGTTGGCCGGGTGAGAGCGAGGAGAGCGCGCGGTTGAGGTCGCGCAACTCCAGCTTGCCATCGTGGTCCGGCGGCACGCTCGGCTCCGGGAGCAGCGAGGTGTCGATGCCATGGGCCTCGAACTTGCGCCGTCGCAGCTGCGAGTAGTGCTCGTTACGGACGATGGTGAAGAGCCAGGCCTTGAGATTGGTCCCGGGCTTGAAGCGCTCGATGTTGTCGAAGGCGCGCATCAGCGCTTCCTGCACGAGGTCATCGGCTCGCACGCCGTCTCGTGTGAGTGAGCGCGCGAAGGTATGAAGCTGGGGCACGAGGGCCACCATGTCATCAGTCACCATTTGCTCCCCTCTGGGTGGAGTCATTGAAAGTTCCTTTCCTCGGGT
>Ga0105240_10002419_pt1 | contig 29998 bp, 31 predicted proteins | sample KBSC54metaG_FD_80426 | JGI IMG/M metagenome (GOLD analysis project Ga0105240, IMG submission 80426) | Corn rhizosphere microbial communities from Kellogg Biological Station, Michigan, USA - KBS C5-4 metaG | ecosystem: Host-associated > Plants > Roots > Rhizosphere > Soil | place: Michigan, USA... | reverse complement strand
GCAGCAGGAATTGCCCGACGATGTTTTCCTGCTGACGCTGCTCAGTGGCCTGGCATCGGCGGGGTTCCTCTTCGCCGGGCGCTTTGCCGAATCCAGAGAGGCCATTCGCTTCTTCTACAAGCGCCTGCGTCCCGGGCAGAAGAAGCACCAGAACTTCCTCGCTGATACGGGCATGGGGGATGCGTATCTGGCTGAAGGGCGGATCCGCGATGCGTTGGCGCACCTGATGCCGTTCAAAGAGCAAATCCTGCTACGCGGCAAGGTGGGGCCCGACGCCCTCGGCAACATGATCGGAGCGCTGTGCGAGGCACTGCTGCAATTCAACCGCCTGGACGATACCCGGGAGCTGATTGAAACCTACGCCGAGATGATCAACGCCGCGCAGCTTCCGGAAGGCATTCTCAAAGGCCACCGCACTCGCGCCCAATTGGAGCTGTTGGCGAACCGCCCCCAAGCCGCCGTTCAGACCCTACGGCGCCTGGAGGAGATCGGCATCCAACGGCGGCTCGATCGCCTGGTGGCCTGGAGTCTGCACGATCAATTCATGCTCTCGATGCGTTCTCAGCACCCGAGCTCGAGCGATGAGATTCTGCAGCGACTCGCGCTGCTCGCCGGGAAATACGCGGGACATGAAAATTGCGCCTGGGCGCAGATACCGATGATTTACGCCCTCGCCGCAGCCGAGAACGCGCTGTATCGACAAGCCAACCCGTTCGAATGTCTGCAGTTGATCGAGGCGGCGGAAGCGCTCTGGAGGAAAATCAATCGTCACGCGATTCTGGTCCGCCTCGGATTCATGCGCTGCATCGCCCATCTCGCAGCCGGCAAGCAGCAGCTGGCACTGAGCGAGGCTTCAGAGCTGCTGGCCAAGGCCGCTGAGCTGGGCACCTTACGAATCCTTGCCGATCTCGGGCACATCGCTCTGCCTCTCGCCAAACTGCTCCTCGGCCGCGCGCGCGGCGACACCGAACACGAAATCCTCGACATTGTGCTCACAAGCCCGAATGCGCCGCAGACTCAGTCCAATGGCGCAGCGGAATCCGCAGACACGCTCGCAGAGCCCCTGACAGCGCGTGAAATTGAAGTGCTGGAGCTGCTGGGCAAGGGCTTCTCTGCCAAGAGCATCGGCCGCAGCCTCGACATCTCCCCGACCACTGCGAAGTGGCATCTGAAAAACGTCTACGCCAAGCTGGAGGCCATTTCGCGCGAAGATGCCCTGGCCAGGGCGAGACAATTCCGCATCATCCGTTAGCCATATCAGCGAACGCCGCCGCCGCAAACCACCGTTTCTCCCGTGATGTAGTTCGACTCCGGATAGCAGAACAACGCGACCGCACCGGCGGCTTCCTGAGGTGTGCCGCCGCGACCGAGCGGGATCTGGGTCTCCATGGCCTTTGTGAGGTCAGCGCCGAGGCCCACTCGGATCTTGCGACCTTCGATATCGACCGTTGCGCCACTGCTGGCTGCCGTCTCCGTGAGGCGCGTTTTGATGAGGCCGAAGGCGACGGCATTGACATTCACCTTGTAGCGTCCCCACTCCTTGGCCAGGGTCCTGGTCATGCCGAGAATGCCGGCCTTGGCCGTGGAGTAATTGATCTGGCCCGCATTACCGCCCGTGCCGGAGATCGATGAGATGTTGACCACCTTGCGGAAGTTCTCGATCCCTTCCTCGGCTTCTTTCTTGGCAGCGCCGCGGATAAAGCCGGACGCGGCACGCAGGATCCGGAATGGCGCGGTCAGGTGCACGTCGATCATCGCGTACCACTGTTCGTCGGTCATCTTCTGCACGACGCTGTCCCACGTGTAGCCGGCATTGTTGACAATGATGTCGATGCCGCCGAAATGCTCGAGCGCCGTCTTGATGAAGCGATCGGCGAAGTCGACAGCGGTAACACTACCGACGCACGCGATAGCCTTACCGCCGGTGGCGTTGATGGCTGCCACTGTTTCTTCCGCCGGCACTGCGTCGAGGTCATTGACGACGACGGCGGCGCCTTCCAACGACAGCTTGAGTGCCAACTCGCGACCAATGCCGCGACCCGAGCCCGTGATGAGTGCGATCTTTTCTTGCAACTTGCCCATGGATGTGACTTTCGGTGTGAGAGCTCAGACGAGCGCAACGATCGCTTCGCCCTGAATTTTGATCTCGCCGTACTGGTTGGCCATCTGGACTTCAACGCGCGCACGCCGCTCACCGTTCAGCACAAAGACCTCTGCGACCTTTCCGGACAGGTGCGGCTCGTTACCGAGATGAGTGATGGCCCGAAAGCGCACGCTGTAGCTGCGTAGCGCGCATTGCGGTGCCCATTGCGTAATGAGGCGGGCGATCCAGGCCATGCCGAGCATGCCATGGGCGAAGACATCGGGCATGCCGGCACGACGGGCGAAGTCCGTGTCGATATGCAGTGGCACATGGTCGCCAGAGGCTCCAGCAAACAATGCGAGCAGCGTGCGATCGACAGGTGGCAGGCGCAGCTCCGGCAGGAAATCGCCAGGCTTTACTGTGGAAAGGTCAGCAACGGCCATGTCATGCTCCTACCGGCTCAGCGGTTCACGACCGCCATAACATTGCGTGCTTCGGCGACCAGCTTGCCACGCTGATTGGTGATGCGGGTCATGCGGGTTACGAGCTCCAATGCTCCACCCTTCTTGACAGTGATGTCTGTAATCTGGACGTCGAAGTCGAGCACGTCGCCAGCGTAAACAGGCAGGTGATAAGTGAAGCCCTGCTCCCCGTGAAGGATGTTCTTCATGTCGATGTCCAGCGTGCGCAGCAGGCGCTCAACGTCATCATGGTCCAGCGGGCCACTAAACAGCATTGTGGGAGGCATGAGCAGCGAGGGGTATCCGGCGGCCTGCGCCGCTTCCTCGTCGAGGTACTCTGGACGGGTTTCGCCGATGACCTTTGCGAACGAGCGCACGCGGCCCTTTTCCACTTCCCAACGCATGACTGGGAAGCGATGGCCAATCCATTTGGTGTCGATCATCGGTTGGTTTTCTCAGCCGACGCGCTGATAGAGCGTGACGACGCACGCACCGCCCAAACCGAGATTGTGCTGCAGTCCCATGCGCGCTCCCTCAACCTGACGAGCGCCCGCACGGCCACGCAGCTGCTCGACCAACTCGGTGCATTGGGCCAAGCCGGTGGCACCGAGCGGATGCCCCTTGCATAACAGGCCGCCGGAAGGGTTGGTGACGTACTTGCCGCCGTAAGTGTTGTCCCCATCAGCGATGAATTTCGCGGCGCCACCCGTCGGGCACAGGCCCAGGGCTTCGTATGTCAGAACCTCGTTCTGCGCGAAGCAGTCGTGCAACTCCACGACGTCAATGTCCTGTGGACCAATGCCGGCCTCCTCGTACACCTTCTCCGCCGCGTCACGCGTCATACCCGCGCCGGCGGCGGCGATCAGGCTCGGCTTCTCGAACACATCGGCCCGGTCCGTAGTCATCGCCTGTGCGACGATCGCAACGCTGCGGTCCAAACCGCGACGCGCCGCGAAGCGTTCTGACACAAGTATCGCCGCAGCGGCACCGCAAGTCGGCGGACACGCCATAAGGCGCGTCATGCCAACATGCGCAAACACAACAGGCGACGCCATGACCTCTTCTTCGGTCACGACGGTACGGAACAGCGCCAGGGGATTGTTGGCGGCATGGCGGCTCGCCTTGGCCCGCACCCTGGCGAAGATACTGGGCGTCACGCCGTAGGTGTCCATGTACTCCTTGCCGGCGCCGCCGAAGTACTTCAGCGCCATCGGGGCATCCTGGCCGGCCAGCAGGCCGTCGCAGATCTCATCAAAGCGAGCGAACGGCGACGGGCGGTCGTTCCAGTGCTGTACCAGCGCGCCCGGGCGCATCTGCTCGAACCCGAGCGCCATCACGCAGTCGACCAAGCCTGACTCGACCAGTTGTCGCGCCAAGAACAGCGCCGAGGATCCGGTGGAGCAGTTGTTGTTGACGTTGACGATCGGGATGCCAGTCATGCCGACCCGGTAGATCGCAGCCTGACCGCAGGTGGAGTCGCCATAGACGTAACCCACCACCGCCTGCTGGACATCAGCTTGGGAAAGGCCGGCGTTTTCGAGGGCTTTGTGGGCGGCTTTAGCACCCATCACATCGTAGCTTTCGCTGGCGCCGGGCTTGGCAAAGGCAATCATGCCCACACCAGCAACGATTACGCGATTCGGCATCTACCTGACTCCGTCACGGAGGAACGGCGGGATTGTGTCAAGCGATGCAGCTCAGATAGCCCCTCTCATACGGAGGGGTCGCGACGTCCATCGAGACCGCACGGCGCGTCAAACAACGCTGCAGTCGCGTGTTTCGTCATGCCATTTGGGCTGGGTAACGCGATTGGGTCGCTCGTGCGCTGGCCCCGGCCGGGATCAGCTTGCTTCGGAAATGCCGGACACGTTCGCGTCCAGGAACTCTGAACTACCGGGCTATCCAGCTACGAAGCCCGCCGGTCACGGCCTGTTCAGGCGGCGATTCCCAGGCTCGGACAGCTCCATTGAGCTCATTGCTGCGGCTGAACGTAGATCGCGAGGCCGCCACCCACTTTGCGAGTCAGACCTACATTTATCCCAATCCCGCCTCCCACGGCACTGCGACCCGAATAGGAAGTGGAACCGCCTCCCGTACCCACGGAGCCGGAAGGCTGATCGCCCATCCCCTCCAGAAGCACACCGTTCGCGCCCAACTTGGCGGCCTCGGCCTTGAGCCGATGGATCACCGCGTCGGTTTTGGCTTGCGCGCCGAAGGCAAACGTACCCTGGCTGGAGGTCTCAATGCGCGCGATCTCCTCATAAGGCATATCCGGAGGCCGCGTGTACACCTGCACACTCTCGGGAGATATCGGCGGCCGAGCTTTGCCAATCATCACGTGAGAGGTGGCGCACGCGGCCAGACCGCACAAGGCGATTGCGACGGGCAAAAACAGCAATGGGCGCGACATGAAGCGCTGCATCCGACAATACATCCTCACCCAATCTCGACCCTCCTCCACCGCCTGTCAAGCCCCCGGAAAATCTGTTGAACCCGTGAGCGGCGGCTATGGCGTATCCGCCGACCAGCCGCGGCATTGAGGCGCGCGCATGCTGGCATGGATGGTGCTGCTGGCTCGAGGCTCATTCCATCATATGAAGCACGAGCCATTGCGCAACCAGTGCCGGTCGCGCCTCGCCCTCTATCTCCATCGAGACCTCGAGGCATAATATGATTTGCCGCGGCGCCTTCTCCCGGATTTCAACCAGCTTGAAACAACCCCTGATCCGGTCGCCGCACTTCACCGGAGTGATGAAGCGCAATCGCTCACACCCGTAGTTGACGGCCGCCACCTTGCCCATGAGCTCCGGAGTGGCTGCGTCGGCGAAATAACTGAGGAGCGACAAAGTCAAAAACCCGTGTGCCACCGTGCCCCCAAATACCGAGGCTCGCGCGCGTTCGGGATCAGTGTGGATATACTGATGGTCCAGCGTCGCATCGGCAAAGGCGTTGATCCTCGCCTGGTCGATCAGGAGCCATTCGGACTTGCCGATCTCCTGGCCCAACAACCCGCGATAGGTCTCGAGGGTGAGGCTTCGTCTGCTCATGAGCCGCTCAGGGTTTCCACTTGGCCAACTCCCACTTGGCGATGCTCTCGCGGTGGACCTCGTCCGGGCCGTCTGCAAGCCGCAGGGTGCGGATATTTGCCCACGCAAGCGCCAGGAACGTGTCCTGGCATACACCCATGCCGCCATGAGCCTGTATCGCACGGTCGATAACCTGCAACGCCATGTTGGGTGCCACGACCTTGATCATGGCGATCTCGGTTTTTGCGGCCTTGTTGGAAGCGGTGTCCATCATGTGCGCCGCCTGCATCGTGAGCAGTCGTGCCTGATCGATCTCGATGCGCGAGTCGGCGATATCGCGCCGTAAAGTCCCCTGCTCGGCAAGCGTCCTGCCGAAGGCGACTCGCGATTGCACGCGCCGGCACATCGCCTCGAGTGCACGCTCGGCCATGCCGATCGTACGCATACAGTGATGGATACGGCCCGGTCCCAGGCGGCCCTGAGCGATCTCAAACCCGCGGCCTTCGCCCAGCAGCATGTTGGTTGCTGGAACACGAACGTTCGTGAACGAAACTTCCGCGTGGCCGTGCGGGGCATCGTCGAAACCGAACACCTGTAGCATTCGCTCGATCTTCACGCCGGGAGCGTCCATGGGCACCAGGATCATGGACTGCTGCTTGTGCTTCGGGGCGTCGGGATTGCTGCGACCCATGAAGATCGCGAGCTTGCAACGCCGATCACCGGCACCGGAAGTCCACCACTTACGACCGTTGATGACGTAGTGATTGCCGTCGCGCACGATCGACGCCTGGATGTTGGTCGCATCCGAGCTCGCGACAGCCGGCTCGGTCATCGCGAAACAACTCCGGATCTTGCCTTCGAGCAGCGGCTCGAGCCACGTCTTTTTGTGCTCTGGCGTGCCGTAGCGCTCGAGGACCTCCATGTTGCCGGTATCCGGCGCGGAGCAGTTGAAGATCTCGGGTCCCATCGGCGAGCGCCCCATGACCTCGCATAGGCTCGCGTACTCGAGATTCGTAAGCCCCGCGCCACGGTCGGATTCCGGCAGGAACAGGTTCCAGAGCCCGGCCGCGCGAGCTTTGGCCTTCAGCTCCTCCACGATCCGGGTGGGCTGCCATCGGTTGGCGTTGATTTCGTTTGCCCAGACCGATTCATTCGGGTAGACGTATTCGGTCATGAAGGACTCGACCCGCTTGCGCAGGTCCAACGCGCGGGGGGTGACTCCGAATACTGTCATATGTTGTTCCTCATTCTGCGCCGGCTCAGAACCACTCTTCGCGCATGTCGCGGCAGGTCGAGTTGCGTGCAGCTACCACGCCGAGCCAGGCATCGATCTTCGGAAGCTCGTACTCCATGAAGTAGCGGCAGGCCTGGTGCAAGCCGTGGCAGTAGTCGGCGCGCGAGCCGCGCGCGCCCGCCGCGAGCACGCGAGTTGCTGCAAGCGCCAGGTCGAGCCAGATCCAGGCGATGACCACGTGACCGGCGGCCTGCAAGTATGGCGTAGCATTCGCGAGCGCCTCCTCGGGCACTCCGCTGGACCACGCCTCGGCCGTCGCACGGTTCAGCGCCTCCAGTGCCGCGGCGAGTGCGACGCTGTGGGCCTCGTGCGGAGATTTCTTTGCGGCGGCAACCGTCGCGGTAATACTCACGCCAAGCAGCTTGAGGCCCGCGCCCTCATTCATGACAACCTTCCGACCCAACAGATCGAGCGCCTGGATGCCGTGGGTGCCCTCGTGGATCATGTTGAGACGGTTGTCCCGCCAATACTGCTCCACCGGGAAATCACGCGTATATCCATAGCCGCCCATGACCTGGATTGCGAGACTATTGGCCTCGACACACCATTCGCTCGGCCAGCTCTTTGCAATCGGAGTCAGGACCTCCAACAAGGTCGCGGCATCAGCGGCGAATGCAGGCTCGTTTCGCGAAACGTCGACGAGACGTGCACAGTAGAGTTGAAGCGCGAGTCCACCCTCAGCGTAGGCCTTCTGTGCGAGTAGCATGCGCCGAATGTCGGTGTGCTCGATCAAGCGCACGGGCTTCTGGCTAGGATCCTTACCGCGCGGGCCGATCGGCCGACCCTGCGTGCGGTTGCAGGCGTACTCGAGACTGGCCTCGTAGCCCGCGTAGCCAATGGCGGACGCACAGACGCCGATCCCGATCCGTGCCTCATTCATCATGTGAAACATGCAAGCCAGGCCACCCCCGGCTGCGCCCACGCGGTAACCGATCGCGCCGGCCGAGCCGCGTACCCGGTGGCGCCCCTCGCCAAAGTTGAGCAGCGTGTTAGGAATGCCGCGGAAACCGAGTTTATGGTTGAGACCGGCAACGGCAACATCGTTGCGCTCGCCGGTCAGGGCGCCGCCCGCATCGACCATGTGCTTCGGTACGATGAACAGCGATATGCCGCGCGTACCGGGAACGAGGTGGCCATCGACATCCGGGATTTTTGCGAGCACGAGGTGGACGATGTTTTCCGTGTGCTCGTGGTCGCCATTGCTGATCCACATCTTGTTGCCGCGCAGACGATAGCGCGGGCCCAGCGCATCGGCCTCGTAGTCCGGACCATCAGGCTCGGCGCGCGTCGCCACGTCCGAAAGGCTCGAGCCGGCATGGGGCTCCGACAGACACATGGTCCCGAACCAACGGCCGGCAAACTCGTTACGTGCAAAGACCTGCTGCTGGACAGGCGTGCCGTGAACGCGCAACAGGTTGGCGTTGGCCCGTGTGAGCATCGCGCCGCCACCCACACCAACACCTGCCTTGTCGAAGAAGGCGCCACCGGCGATTTCGACAACGCAGGGAAGCTGCATGCCACCCCACTCGTAGTCCTGGCCTGCGGACAGCAGTCCTGACTCGACGAGGGCGCGTGCCGCCGCGAGCGAAGCCTCGGGCACTATCACCCTGTCGTCCTCCAGCCGCGGCTCTTCAGTGTCGATCAGCCGGTTGAAGGGAGCCACGCGCTCGCGGGCAATGCGCGCGCACGTATCGAGCACCTCGTCGAAAGTCGCGCGCGAGTGATCCGCGAATCTGGGCAGGCTGGCCAGCGATTCCACACCGAGCCAGTCGTACAGCAGAAAATCGATTGTCGTGCGCATGCTGTTGGCGTCAGCCGGGATCGCTGGGGCGGTTAACGAGCACGATCTTGCCCCGTACCTGGCGCGTGGTCATGCGCTCGAGCGCCGCAGGCAACTGCGCCATGGGCAGGACCTGATCAACAACTGGTTGGACCTTCCCTTGCGCATACCAGCGCTCGAGCTCTTCCAGGCCGCGTCGGAACACGTCGGGCTCGCGGCGCACGAACTCACCCCAGTAGACACCCACGACGGAAGCGCCTTTCAACAGTGGGAGATTCAGCGGCAATGCCGGAATCGTGCCCTGCGCGAACCCAATGACGAGGTACCGACCACCCCAGGCGATAGAGCGAAATGCAAGCTCGGCAACGTCGCCGCCTACCGGATCGTAGATGACGTCGGGCCCACGACCGGCCGTTGCGGCTTTGATCGCCGCACGTAGATCGGTATAGCTGATGACCGTGTCGGCCCCCAGCGAGCGCACTAGCGCCGCCTTGTCCTCTGTGGAAACCGCAGCGATGACACGAGCCCCGGCGGCCTTACCGATCTGCACGGCCGCGGTGCCCACACCACCCGCCGCGCCGAGGACGAGCAGGGTCTCCCCTTCATGCAGACCCGCGCGGTCCACGAGCGCGTGGTAGGACGTGCCGTAAGTTAGTAGGAACGCGGCGGCATGCTCGAAAGTCATGCCGGCCGGCATCGGTTGCAGCGCGCCTGCGGGAACTGAGACATGAGTGGCGAAGGCACCGGTCGTAGTCACGGCCATCACCCGATCTCCCGGTGCGACATGCTCGACGCCCGGACCCACCGCCTCGACCACACCTGACAACTCCGCGCCCGGCACAAAAGGCGGCACCGCCTTGACCTGGTATTTGCCTTGAATGATGAGGAGGTCCGGGAAGTTGAGGCTTGCCGCGCGAATCGCAACAAGGACCTCCCCCGGACCAGGCTGCAGCTGCGGCAAGATATCCCACCGCAAGCCAGCAGGGCCGGTCAGTTCGTGGCATTGCCAGGCGTGCATGCGAAAATCCTCTGGAAGTCCCGGCGGATAGGCTGTGCCTGCTGCCCCTCAGGCAGCCAAAACCGCCGAAGCGCCCCCGTCTATCGCGAGAATCTGTCCCGTAATGTGCTTGCCCGCTTGCGAGGCAAACAGAGCAGCCGCTCCTTTCAAATCGTCATCGTCGCCGAGACGGCGCAAGGGCACGTTGGCCACCATGCGATCCACGCCGCGATGCTCGATCGTGCCGCGCGTCATCTTGCTTGGAAAGAAACCCGGCGCTATCGCGTTCACCGTGATGCCGAACTCTCCCCATTCCGCGGCAAGGGAGCACGTCAAACTGTGGACGGCCGCCTTGGAGGCATTGTATGCGACCGTCTCATGCCCCGGGGGATTGGCCCGCAGCCCTGCAATCGATCCCATCATGATGATTCGCCCGTAACGGCGCGGAATCATGCTGTGGCTTGCGATGTATTGGCTGAATAGAAATACGCCGCGCAAGTTGAGGTTGATCACTTTGTCCCATGCTTCGAGGGAGTGGCTCTCCGCGGGCGCGCCCCAGGCCGCACCGGCGTTGTTCACCAGAATGTCGACATGGCCCAGGCGCTCGATGACCTCTGCGCCAATGCGGTTGATCTCCTCGGGATGGCTCGAATCGCCCGCAATCCAGGTCGCCTCGATGCCGCGGGTGGCGAGATGTGCGACCGCCGTCTCGAGCTCATCAGACTTGCGCGCAGTCAACACGAGACGGGCTCCCAGCTCCCCGAGGGCTTCTGCGACTTGCAATCCGAGGCCCCGGGAACCGCCGGTGACCAGCGCTGTACGCCCTGTGAGGTCGAAAAGTTGCGTGATTCGCGTACTCATTGGATAACCTGCGTTTGTGTTGGGATCAAACTATCTCGAACAAACCGGCCGCGCCTTGCCCACCGCCGATGCACATCGTCACCACCGTATACCGGGCACCCCTACGCTTCCCCTCGAAGACGCTCGTGCGGGATGCCCAATCGATCCATGCAATATAATACCTGTACCTGGATACAACCGCGCCTGGTTTTCGGCGCCGGGGGCCATCAGCGCGCGGCTGAGCGATTCAAACCCCTGTAGCGTTCGAGAAGTCCTGATCTAACACCCGGCGATTTGCGGGCGTCAAACGGCAGAGTGTCGTATTGGACGCTTCCCCGAGCGGGAGCTATTATCAGGGCGCTTTTCGGCAGGGCACTGCCGATGGTGGCGGGTGTATCGCGGGCTGCGCGACCCTGGCGCTGATTTTGGGGCAAGTCAAATTGCGCCCGGCAGAGCGCGCGCCGCTAACCTGCAACCAACTATAGGAGCGTGGCGAGGATGACCAGGGCGGAACTCGAGGCATTCATGGCTACCATGGTGGGCTCCGTAGCCGCCGTGAGCGCCGCGGATGCCGAGCAGCTGGCGCGCGATCGTTATGGCATTAAAGCCACAGCCGCGCGATTGACAGGCGAGCGGGATGAGAATTTCCGCCTTGCCTGCGCTGACGGCAGCCAATACGTGTTGAAAATCGCGAGTGCCGCGGAAGAGCCGGAAATTACGGATCTACCCACCGCTGCATTGTTACACCTCGAGCGCGTGGATCCCGCCGTCCCCTGTCCTCGGGTGGTGCGCACTCTCGAGGGTGAGACCCTCTGTCGATATCGGGACCGCGCCGGCCTGGAGCGGACCGTGCGGATACTGACCTATGTGCCGGGGAAGATTTTGCGCTCAGCCGCGCGATCGCGTGCGCAGCGCGTCGCAAGCGGCCGCGTTGCCGCCCGGCTGGGGCTGGCACTGCGGGAGTTCACTCATCCGGCCGCACGGCGTCCCCTGATCTGGGACTTGCGGAATGTTGGGCGCGTGGTCGGGCTGCTGGAGGACTTGCCGGATCTGGCGGAAAGGGAGCACGTCATGAGCCTGCTCGAGCGGATCGCGAGTCTGACCGGCGAACGCTTGCAAGCAGTGCGGCAGCAGGTGATTCACAATGATCTGAACGATATGAATCTCCTGGTCGACCCGGAGGATGAGGCGGTCATCGTCGGAGTCATCGACTTTGGCGACCTGGTGCATACCGCCCTGGTCGCCGATGTTGCCATTGTCGCGGCGGACCAGATTGCCGCGGGAGAGTCCATGCGCGACTCGATCGCCGATATCGTGATCGGCTATCATGAGACCTTACCCCTGCTGCCGTCGGAGCTCGTCTTGGTAAACCCGCTGATTGCCGGAAGAGTTCTGACGGATGTTGTGATTCCTGCTTGGCACCGGCGCCGCAATCCCGCTGGCACGCACTACTGCGATCTATTGCCGGAGACGGTACGCGCTCGCTTGGAGCTGGCCACGGAGCTGCTTTCTACGGAGCTGCCGTTATGATCGAATCGAGCACAGAGAGTCTGCGCACGCGCCGTTCTCGCGCGCTCGGACCGACTTATTCCCTTTTCTATGACGAGCCTCTGCACATCATCCGAGCGGAGGGTGTTTGGATGTATGACGCGCAGGGGCGTAGATACCTCGACGCGTATAACAATGTGCCCGTTGTTGGGCATTGCCATCCCTATGTCGTCGATGCGCTGGCGCGGCAGGCGCGGGTTCTGAACACTCACACTCGGTATCTCGCGGAGGAGCCGCTCGAGTTGGCGGAAAGGCTGCTCGCTACTTTGCCGCGCGAGATCGGCAATGTCGTGTATGCCTGCACGGGGAGTGAGGTCAACGATCTCGCGGTACGCATCAGTAAGGCGGTAACGGGCGGTACGGGGTTCATCATCACGGACTTCGCCTATCACGGGACGACGGAAGTTATCGCCGGCATGTCACCGGAGGATGGGACGGAGCTCGGGCCGGGTGTTTACGCGGTCGCTCCGCCTTTGGGCGCCGATGGGGCTGCCAGGTTTGGTCAGCGGGTCAGAGAGTGCATCGAGGCCATGCGAGCGGCCGGCGTTCGGCCGGCGGCCTTGCTCGTGGATACCATTTTCTCGAGTGACGGAGTTGCTGCTGATCCTCCCGGGTTCCTCGCGCCAGCGGTCGCAGCAATCCGCGCTGCCGGTGGGCTTTTCATTGCGGACGAGGTGCAGCCCGGGTTTGGGCGCACCGGGGAGCACATGTGGGGATTCCAACGGCATGGCGTGACTCCGGATCTCGTCACCATGGGGAAACCTATGGGAAATGGACATCCGATCTCCGCGTTGGCGGCTCGGCCCGACTTGCTCGAGACGTTTGCGCGGGATAGGAAGTACTTCAACACATTTGGTGGGAACTCGGTCTCTTGCGCGGTGGCGTTGGCGGTGCTCGACGTGATCGAGAACGAGCGGCTCGTCGCCAACGCTGGTGCCAACGGGGAGCATTTGCGACAGGGGCTCGTGCGGCTCGCGCAGCGTTATCCGTGGATACGGGAGATTCGCGGCGCGGGGCTGTTCTGGGGTGTCGAGCTCGCGGGGCATCCTGAAAGCGGGTTGTCGGCGCGCCAGGAGGCTGCGCGAGTGGTCAATGACCTGCGCCGCCGCGGCGTTCTCATCGGGACCACGGGCCGGGACAGCAATGTGCTCAAGATACGGCCGCCCCTGGTGATTGGGCGTGCAGAGGTAACCTTTCTGGTCGATGCGCTTGGGGAGGCTTTCGCAGAGCGGTAAGGGGCGCCCCAGGGCGCCTGCGGCGCGTCGGACCGCGCGGCTCACGTTTTCGCAATTCGAGTTACTGGGCGGAGGTTCCGCCGTCAACCGGAATCAACGCGCCGGTCATGAAGCTGGCATCGGCGGAGGCGACGAAGGCGACCACGCGCGCGATCTCTTCGACGCGCGCGACCCGACTCAGAGGAATCGAGGCCGCCAGTTTCTGGATCTTGCGGTCGCGGTCATCGCCGGGAAAAGCAAGATCCAACATCGGCGTGTCCGTTTCGCCCGGGCAGACCGCATTCACACGTATGCCCGCAGCTGCATAGTCGAGAGCCATGCAACGGGTGAGCTGCGCCAGCGCGGCTTTCGACACGCAGTAGGCCGTGGCACCTCGGGCGCCCATGAGCGCCCAATCGGATGCGATATTCACAATGGAGCCGGAGCCCTGTTGGAGCATTTGCGGCAACACGGCGCGCGAGAGCCGGAAGGCAGCCGACACGTTCACCTGCATCACCCGATCCCAATCCTCGTCTGTGCAGTCAAGGGCAGTCCCGTTGATCAGAATTCCGGCATTATTGACGAGTACGTCAATGCGGCCGTACGCATCGAGCGCAGACTCCACGACCGCGCGGGCCGACTCAGGTTGAGCCACATCGGCGGCCATGAATGAAGCCGCAGCACCGAGTGAGCGCAGCTCCGCGAGCGCTTCACACCCTCGTTTCTCGTTTCGCCCGATGAGAAGGAGATCCGCGCGCTGCGAGGCGAGCTCCAGGGCGATCGCCCGGCCGATACCGGAGGTCGCGCCAGTGACGATACAAGCCTTACCCGCAAACAACATGGACAACGACTCCCCGCTCACGCCGGCGCATCGTGTGCGGCTGCACCACGAACAGGGAAATTGGCGCCATGGCTGCCGAGCTTCCTCTTTGGCCCTGATAGTACGATCTGAGATCGCAAATCTCAATACTGCCGCACTGGAGCTGCGAGCACCACAGTCGCGGTGGCGCGGTGAGAATCGCATGGGTTGATATCCCCTCGTGGTGAGGCGAATATCACGTCCCCGCAGGGAAGCCCTTGGAGCAGCGTGGAGAAGTATCGAGTGAAAGCCAACAACCCGATCGGTCTTGGTGTCGTGGACGAAGTCCCCCCCCTGCACGAAATCGTCTATCAACGGCTCACCCGGGCCTTGATGGCCGGCCAGATTGCCCCTGGGCAGAAGCTGACGTACCGCAAGCTGGCACAGGAGCTCGGGACCAGTGACATGCCCGTCCGCGCGGCGCTCCTGAGGCTGCAATCGCTGCAGGCGTTGTCACAGCTACCCAACGGCTCCCTCATCCTCCCGTCCATGACGCGGCAGCATTTCGCCGACCTGATGGACACCCGGGTGCTTTGCGAAGGCGCGGCCACGGAGCGCGCCGCGCAGATCATGCCACCGGCGGCCGTGAAAGCACTGAAGAAAGCCTGTGCGGCGCTGACCAAGGCGGCCCAAACTCAGGACATTGACGCCTATCTCGCGTGCAACTACGAATTCAAATTCCAGATCTATCGCAACAGCCAATCTGAGTCCCTGGTCTTCATCATCGAGATGCTCTGGCTACAGGTGGGCCCGTTCCTGAGGCAATTCGCGAAACATTTCAACGGCGATCTGTCGCGCGTCCTGGAGCTCGACTATCACGAAGATGCGCTCGAGGCGATCGAGCGCCGGGACGCAAAGGCCGCCGGCCGCGCGATACGCCGCGACATTGCCGCGGGTGCCCGATTCCTCGTCGAGCACGGTGACTTCTCCTGAGAAGTTGAGCGTCGGCGACTGACGGCGGGTTAGTCCCGCCAGGCATTCGCGCCCCCGGGCCGGATATCCGCACCTGCCCCCTGCTGCCCTGGCTTTCTTGCCAGTACGCGATCCGTCGCGCCCATCTGGTCCGCTTCGATCGAATCCGGCCGACTCCCCATGTTGTCCTGCGCCGATTTCGGACGTAGACTGCGATCTCAATTTTTGAGATCTCAGATCACAATACCAATGACCCGTGCCGACCCGTCCGGCCCCGATGAGAGCCTCCCTGAGATCAGCACCGCGCCCGGATCGAGCCCAGATGTCGATGAACATGAGCAAGCCAGCGATCGAGCCGCCAGCATTCCCCCATGAGTACACCAATGGAACACAACAGAGATCGCTCACTCCAGGACATGGACCGGACGAGCCTCTTCCATCCGCTGACGTCGATCGCCGAGCACATGAAGAACGGCTCCGCCATCTATACGCGCGCGCGCGGCGTGCACGTTCATCAGGAGCAGGGCCGGGACCTGATCGACATGGCAGCCGGACTGTGGTGTGTGAATGTGGGTTACGGCCGTGTCGAGCTCGCTGAAGCGGCCGCCAATGCGATGCGCCAGCTCAGTTTCCAGCACCTCTTCGGTGCGGCCTCCAGCCAATACACGATTGAGCTCGCCGACCGGCTGCTCGGCCTGTTCCGCGCGCGTGCTCATGCGCCCCACCTGGCGCGTGTCTTCTTCGGAACTTCCGGCTCGGCGCGCACCCATACATTGGCGACATACGCGGAGCCGGGCTGATGGTTGGAGTCGAGTTTGTAGCCGACCGCGGTACCCGCCGAGGATTTGGTCCAGGCCAATCTCCACACCGCATCGTCGCAGCACATAGCGCGCGGGCCGGCGTACTCACGCGCGCCCTGCCCTTTGCCGCCGTCAACTCCTTTTCGCCGCCCTTGTCGATCAGCAACCGCGAGATCGATGAGGCAATAGAGCGTTACGCACGCGCTCTGGATGCCGCGACCCCCGAGCTGCGCGCGCTCGCGGACTCGCCTGACCGACACTCGACGGGGACCCTATGACTACAAACATGACTGCGCACCGTGGTGGGCGCCTCGCAGCCGGCTCGCTCGGCTTGGTCGAATCCGTCATCATGGGCGTTGCCGGTACAGCCCCCGCCTTCAGTGTGGCCGCAACGACCGCCGCACTGGTCTTCGCCGTGGGGGTACTGGCCCCGGCGAGCCTGCTCTATTGCGGGCTCATCATGTTTGGTACCGCGTTCGCGTTCCAACACTTGAACAGAGGTGATCCCAACGCCGGCGCATCTTATGCCTGGGTGAGCCAGGCGTTTGGTCCGGTTCTGGGTTTTTTCGCCGGCTGGTCGGTGCTCATTGCGCAAGCGGTTTCGATGGTGTCCGGTACGATCCCGGCCGCGACCGCAACGCTGTTTCTGCTCGCCCCCTCATACAGCACGAGTGTCACTGCTGTGACTTTGGTCGCGGCGACCTGGATGATCGTCATCACCGCCATCACCATCAAGGGCATCAAGCTCGCAAGTTATGTGCAGGTGGCACTCACGACGGTGGAGGTAGCCCTGCTCATCATCATCATGGTAACGGCCCTGGTGCGCTTTTGGGACCATCCCGCCCATTCCTTTTCCCTGACGTGGTTCTCGGCCCTGCAGTTCACCCCGAAGATGTTTGCCACCGGCGCCTTGACGGCGATATTCATGCTGTGGGGTTGGGATGTGGCCTTGAATCTCAACGAGGAAACACGCGACGCGCACCACACACCCGGAGTAGCGGCGGTCCTCGCCATGGTCGTGCTGCTGCTCCTGTTCGTGGGCTTTTCCGTCGCCGCCCTGATCTCACTGACCGACGCCGAAATCGCGGCGGCAGGCACCAACGTCGTGCAGGCCGTCGCCGACAAGCTATTCCCCCGCCCATGGAGTTATGTTGCTGTGCTGGCCGTAATGCTGAGCACGATTGGCACCCTGGAAGCCGCGATCCTTGCCTTCACGCGCACGATGTACGCAAAGAGCCGTGGCAAGGCGTTGCACGATCGTTATGCGCGCCTGCATCACAAATGGCAGACTCCCTGGATTGCAAGCATTACGCTGCTCGTGATCGCGCTCACACTCGTTCTGACCTCGTCATACCTGCCTACCGTCAGCACGGTCATGCGCGACGCGGTCAACACAGTTGGTTTTCAGGGGGCGCTGTATTACGGGCTCGCCAGCTTCGCCTGCGCTTGGGGCAACCGCAGTGTCATTCGCAAGGGCGATCCGCTGCAAGTGCTCCTGTATGTTTTGTGGCCAGTCCTGAGCGCCCTGTTCCTGGGATTCGTCGCCATCTACAGCATTCCGACCTTTGACCTGGCCACAAACCTCGTCGGGCTCGGCGGGATCCTGATGGGGGTAATCCCGCTATTGATGAACCGGCGGCGTCTGGCGGTTGCGGCGCTGGAGAATCGCGCGGCGCGTGGAACCGTCAGTCCGTAAGGCCGCAAAAGCACGGGTCCGCACGCGAGCCGGCCTGGCCGACCCAAGCCGGGCTTGCGTTACTCACCGTGCGATCCTGGCGCCCCTGGAAGGCGAGCGACAACTTCCGGCAACTGGCTGAGTCGCGGCGCAAAGAAGTTGTGCAGCGGTTTGATCGTGATCTCAGCCTTGCGCGTGATCTGCAACGCCTCGTTGGCCGGGCCCAGCCGATTCTGTAAAAATCGCTCGAAGGCTTCCTTGTCGTCCCAAATTTCAATGACCCGAAACCCACCTTCAATAGGTGCAGTGATGTGAAGGTATATATGAGCGTCAGGGCGTGTTTCGACGCCCATCTCGTCAAGTACCGCGCGGTACTCATCAGGAGTCAGTCCAGCCACGTCGATGGTCGTTACGTACATCATTCAAGTGGTCCTCGATTTGGTCATCTTTTTCGCACCTCTGATCTCATCGCTCGTGAGGGAGCGGCTGCCTCACGGCGGATGATGGGCAAAGTGTAAGGTGATGACCTAGGCGTCCGTCGAACAGATTCAGACGCAAAGAACAGATTCGGCTGAAAACGGCAGGGGTCACCTGGGAGTCAGGTTTTATCAATCATTTCGCTTACGAGCTCGAGCACGCGCTGCTCGCAGTAGCTCGCCAGGGGTCGAACCGAGCTGACGTTTCAAGTGAAGTGCAAGATGACTCGGACTCGAAAAACCCGTCGACAAGGCAGTTTCCAGGATGGTGTGAGTACCTTTATCGAGCAGGCGCCTGGCATGTTCTACCCGCCGCTGAATCACGTATTGGTGGAGAGGCATCCCCATCATACTTCTGAACGTTGCCTTGCAATGTGACACGCTCAAGCCGGCGACGCCGGCCAGCTCCCTCAGTGACAGCTCATGGCTGATGTGCTCGTCGATATACGACAGAAGATCGCGCAGGCGGCTCATCGACATTTTGGGTCCCGTCGACGAAAGCGCGCGAGGCGCGTTCGAGTGCTGGTGCACCAGAATGACACCGAGCGCAGTCGCCAAGCTCTCGGCAAAGAGTCGACCATGGGGGAATCCTGCCTCGAACTCCGCCTTGAGCGCCAAGCCTATGTGCCGCAGGTGAGCGTCTCGAAGTTGGAAGTGCTCTCGAAGTTCGATACGCGCAGGATCGATCTCCATTCGACTCGCGATGTCATCCATCAGCTTTCGCGGCAGCCGTAGCGACAGCTCGCTGTATTCCTCAGCGCTCTCCCACCGACTCGGCATATTCGCAGGAATGATGTTCACATCTCCGTGAGCTCTCAGCCCGCGATGTCTCTTGCCTTCAAAATCGCAGTTGAGGATGACCGTGTTACCGACATGGACGACGATCGCCGGATCAGGAGGCCCGAGGCAATCCTTGACGCCGCGCTCCAAAGACTCGAGTCGCATATAGAGATAGTCACTTTTCCAGACGGTTTCCTTCATCGATCTCTCATGGAAGGCAAGCTACGAGCGGATGCCGAGGCCGGCACCCAGTGCCCCTCGAGTCAGGAACTGCGTTTGAAGTGCTCCAGCAATAGGCGAGCGAGCTCCCTTGGTGCCTCTTCCGCAATGTGATGGCCGATGCCGGCAATTTCTACCCCGGACACATTGCCAGCCAATAGCCGCATACATTCGGCAGGCGCCGAGCCGCCGGCGTATTCGCCGCCGACCGCGAGGACCGGGATCTGGATAAGGTGCCGCGAGCATTCCATCAGTGTGTAGCGCCCCGCCTCCCGAAAGTCCCGATACCATCCAATGGTGGATTTCAGCGCCTGGGGCCGCTCGTAGGCGCGAAGATATAGCTCCCGATTTTCGTCCGTGATGCTCTCTTTTTGCGCCGTACGGTAAAAGAACGAGAAAAAAGCCCGCTCCCTGCCCGGCACCAGTGACTCTGCGGCTCCCGGCCAGCGCAAAAAATCAAAGTGCCACAGGTGCAGTTTTTGCGCAAAGGCCTCCAGGCCAAATCCTTGGAAAGGCACGTCGAGGATCGACAAGGTACGCACGAGATCCGGATACCGGGAGGCGAGAACATAGGCCACTGGAGCACCCAAATCGTGACCGACGATATGTGCTCGTTGCACCTTGAATGCTTGCATGAGCTGAAAAATATCATCCGCGGCCGCCCCGTATTCGTACGGGGGCACCGCGGCTGTGTCGCCGAAACCCCGAATGTCGGGCGCGAAGACCTGATAGCCCCGTGCAGCCAGGAGCGGAATGAGTCTCGCGTAGGAGCGCCAGGTGAGCGGCCAACCATGGATCAAGACAACCGCCTCGCCACTTCCGGCAGTTACCACATGCTGTTTGACATTGTTGGCAACGAGGAATTTGTGTGCGGCAGGGGAGTCGCCTAGCTCAATCGACGCAGGGCTACCGTCCACCGGATGCTCAACAGCATCCATTCGCACCTCAGCCCCTGATGCGAGATTCGCCTGGTTGCCCGCTCGAATAGAGCCCAGCAGCAGCGCGAATTGAGCAAAGGTTCGACGGTCCATCGGCGATCGATGCTATGTCCTCAATGAAGAGCGGTCAAACAGAATCAGACGTTTTAGATAGATTCGGATGAAAATATCAACAACGTTGGTACCCGGGCTCGACGTCCCGCAGGACCACATCGTTCAAACTCTGGAGTGTGACGGCCTGGTTTTCGCACGCCGGGTTTTGGCGCTTAAAACCGGTAGGTGATGCTCAGACCCGTCGTCCGGGGCATACCTAAGTTGCGCAGCCGGTATGGGTTGGCGTACTTCTGATCACTTTCACCGCCGCTGATATCGCATCAACGCTTGGGCTCGGAGTGAAAAATCACGCTGCCCGTTCCGTTGACATCGTAGTGATTGTCGTCACAGACATATTCAGCGACTTTGTAAGTCGAATTCCGCTTGTACTTGAACGTGAACCGATAGGGCGCCACCAGAACCGCCGGGTCCTCGAGGGTCCCCTGTTCCTCCAACATATCGGGCGCAGTGAGCCGCAGCCGCTCGGTGACCCTCATGTCGGCTGAGTGCGGCATGTCGAGAAATCGCACATCCTCGCGGATCCCCTGAGTCTGAATGACCAGCGTGGCACCCTCCCAGTGCGCCACCGAGTAGCCGTGATAGCTAGGCGCGATTTCCCCGGCAGGCGGCATTTTTTCGTTGATGTAAATGCGGCGGATCTCGGCAAGTTCCTCAGCCAATATGAGCAACTCGTCGCGTCTCTGCACGATCTCGAGGGGCAGTATCGCGGTCATCATCGCCGGCACTCCGCTCGGGAGACAGCGAATACCGGCGTCAGCGAGCGGCTGCCCGCTCTCCTCGGCCGCTGCCGACTTCTTCTCGAGAGCCTCGTATTGGGTGGCAAACGGCTCACGGAGCCGCGGCTTTGCACCGGGCATCGGCGCGCCTTCGGCAAAAATCGCCTCGGGCGTCAGCGCAGGATTGTGCAGCGGTGGATAGCGTTCCCATACTCCGGAAAAATCCACTGGCGCAGCGATGCCCGAGCTCGCAGCCAAAATCAACGTAGCGACAATCCCGCCGCGGAGATGGAGGTTGCGCAGCCCGTACCTTTTCATGGTTGTATAGCTCCCGTGAACGCGAACGGCTAGTTGCCCTTCAAGACGGTGCCGTTCGCCAAAGTCACCGAGAACAGCAAACCACCGGGCTGTCCATTCCTCAGCGGATAAATACCCACAGAAATCTGGTCACCTACTTTGACGGAGTTGAACTTCCACCCCCAGCGGCTCAACTCATTCGGGCTGCTGCATTCAATCGCGTATAACGTGCTCGTGCCGTTGCTCCCGGGCACCTGCACCTGCAAATAGGCGTGCGGGTTCGCCCATTCGATCTTGCGCACGGTGCCGCTGATGGTGATGAATTTCGACTTGTCGAACATGGCGAACGAGTGGTGGGCGAGGGCCTCCTGCCCTGCACCGAGACTTGCAGTCAGCAGCACGAGGATCCGCGCCAGCATCTTCACTTCGTGTTTCATGAGCACAGTCTTCAAAAATTGAGCGCGAAGGAACTGCCGATCGTACGGGGCTGAATGACATCCAAAGCGTCGGGGAAGTAACTTCCCAAGCCGCCACCGACGATGCCGCGGCGGTCGAACCCATTGTTCACATATAAGTTCCACGTCCAGCTGCCCAAACCCAAGCTCGCACGAAAATCGGCCTTCGCATAAGCCGGATAGATTTGCCTTTGCGGTGTCGGCATAAAGGCTCCGAGGCGCTCGCCGATGTAGCTCAAGGTGGCGCCCAGCGAGGCAGTCGCCCGAGCCACGGTTGTCACATAATCGACTGAGGCGTTCGCCGAAAAGCGGCTGCTGAAGGGCAGTCGATCGCCGCTTACGCCATAACTGAGGCTGTCCCGCGGCATGTCGCGAGTGAGCACTGACTCATTCCACGTTACCCAGGCACTGGTGCGCAGACCGCGCAGGGGACGAGCATTGGCGGAGAGCTCCATTCCCTGCGCCTTGGCCTCACTTCCATTGGAATAGTAGCCGAAGGCGGTACCGGGCAAGTTGAGAAACACCTGAATGTCTTTCCAGTCGATCCGGTACAGCGCGCCTTCGAAGGAGAGCTTGTGATCGAGCACATCGGCCTTGACACCCGCCTCGTAGTTCTGCGTCTTGTCGGGTTTGAAGTCCCGCGGCGCGCCATCCGGTATCAAACCAACGTTGGTACCTCCGGGCCGGAACCCGGAGGCAAACCGGGCGTACAGCATGATATCTGGAGTGATCTTGAGCCGTGGAGTGAGCAGATAGGTCGATGCGCGCTCCGTGGCAGCCACGCGGGGATAGATGGCGGGGGATGGAACCCCATCGATGATAGATGCATACAGGCCGCTGTCGACCTGAGCCAAGGTCTGGCTCATCCGGCTCGAGCGCGCTCCGAGCTGTATGTCGAACCGTTCGGTGAGGCGGTAGGTCAGATCAGTGAACGCAGCCCACTCGGTAAAGCGGATCTCAGACCCCAGGATTCCGAACGTGCCCAGCGGCACGCTGTCGGGTCGGGTAGCTGTATATTTTGTATAGGAGTGCGTTGCCTCATGGGTGAAGTATCCACCGACGAGCCACTGCAGATGCGCGCCCAATGGCGCAGCCATCCGCAGTTCCTGTGTGAATTTGTTGCTTTTGACCACGTCGGTTTCAAACGCGTTGGAAGTCGGAAATGCCAGGGAGACGAGCGGGCCGACGTTGAAGGTGTTATCCAGCGGGGTGAGCTGGTCGTTGATGTTATATCCCGTCACCGAAGTCAGGTCCAAGGACCCCAATTTCGCGGTCGCAATGGCGCTATAGGCCTCGAATTTGCGAGCGAGCCGACCCGCATTTGGCATGAATGCCTGTTGCAGGTCGCCCATTCCGGGGCCGATCGTCACGTAGGGCTCTCCAGACTGCTTGTTGTTCTCAAACAGGCCACTGAGCTTGAGTGAAAAGGCATTCACAGGCTGCCACAAAGCTGAGAGGTGACCGCCTGCGATCTGTGTATCGTTGACGCCTCGCGCGCCCGTCTGGACATTGTCGATATAGCCCGGTTCCCAGCGCGCGAATCCGCTCGCCCGTACGCCGAGCGTGTTACTGACCGGCACATTGACCGCGCCGCTCGCATCGTAACCGGGCTGCGTGCCATTGCGGACCCCGGCAACACCGAGTTCCGCTCGCCCACCGAATTGCACCAGGGACGGATCAACAGTCTCGTATTTCAGCAAGCCGCCCATGCTCGCGGCACCATAGAGTGTGCCCTGAGGGCCCCGCAGAATCTCGATTCGTTGCAGATCGCTCGGATCGAGCTCCGGGGTGATATAACCGCCACCAAAGGCTATCTCGGACCCCAGCGGTATACCGTCGAGCATCACACCGACGGTGGGATTACCGAAAGGCGCGGGGGCAATTCCCCGGATCCCGAGCATGGGCGAGCCCCCCGCATCAGTCGATGTCACCGAAAGGCCAGGCACCTGGGAGCTGTAGTCCTGCAGTCGGAACTGATTCGTTTCCGCGAGCTCGGAGCCACCGACAACCGTCATCGGAATCGGGACATCCTGGAGTCGCTCCGCCTTTTTTTGCGCGGTGACGATCACCTCTTCGAGGCCGCCCCCCGATGGGGTACTCTCATTCGACGTATCCGCGCCCGATACCGCACCGGCGGATGAGTGGTTTGCCAGCGGTGCCTCTGCGACATCTGCAGGTCGTACGATCGCTCGAGGCGGGACGCTCGTCTGCGTCGATTGGGCGAATGCGCTCGCCTGGACGGTTACGGTGTGCTCATCGAGAAAGCGATAGGTCAACCCCGTACCTTGCAGGAGCTGCGCGAGTGCATCGCTCACTGAGAGATTTCCCGCGGCCCCGCCAGTGCGCACCGAGCCGACCTCGTCGGTTGCGTAAACGAGTTGCAGATCGCGATCACGAGCGAGCTTTTCGAGCGCCGCTCCGAGCGGCTGCGCTGCGATGTCAGTCTGTTTTCTGGCTATGGCGGCGTCGGCGTGTTCACTGGCCCCCACGCTCGAGAGGGCGAAACAGGACAGAGCGAATGCAACGCTCAAACGCATTATGACTCCCCTTCTGCTTTTTTGACACAACAGCCTCGGCGCCGCGTTGGACGAGAAGGCCATGTGTAAGGAGAGCGTTGGGTACAATCCTGTGGCTACCGTGTACGAGGTTTTTTTTTCATGGCCGGCTGCGGGACTCGAGTCACCGTGCCGACACGACGATTTCATCGGCCGTCTCGGTCACTTTCATCTCCGGGCGGCCCGCGAGAAATCGGATCAGTGAGGTCGGGTCCGTCGAGGAGAATATGCCGGTGACTTTGAATGACAACAGCTCCGGAGCACGGATCACCAGGTGCCGGGTGTTGTACCGGTTGAACTCCGTTGCCACGTCCTTGAGCCGGGTACCGTGAAATACGATATGGCCCTGCGACCAGGCTGTGGCGGCGGCGATGTCTGGGGAAAGCTGCTTGACGGCGGCCTGAGCCACCACGACGGCCTGCTCGCCGGAGGTGAGCAGGAGCGCGCCGGTCGCGAGGTCGTGTGAGGTCATCCTGTCCGCACCCGAGTACGGCGCTGCTACGGCTTGGGAACTCTCGGGGTTGACCGCTTCGCCTTGCATGATCGGCAGCACTGCCACGGTTCCTTCAATGACGGAGACCGTCGTTTCGCCACCTTTGCTGTAGATATCAAACTGAGTGCCGATGGCGCGGACCTGACTTCGGGCCGTGTGCACAATGAAAGGCCGAGTCGCATCGTGCGCAACATTGAACAAAGCCTGTCCGCGCAGGAGGTCCACATCACGTTGACGGGAGTAGTACCTGACGCGAATTCTGGATTGCGCGTTCAGCTCGATAACCGAGCCGTCGCTCAAGGTGATGAGATGCTGCTCTCCAACGCCGGTGCTGTAGACTCCGCGTACTTCGTGCCAGTACCACTGCAAGGCCGCTGAGGCCGCGAGCAGGAGGCTGGCCGCGAGATAGACCAGTCTTCGGCCCACCAGCCGTGCGCTTACCCGAGTCGGTTGTGAACGATCTGTAGCGTTTATGCCGTGCGGCCGCTCGGAGTGCGACGTGCTCAGCGCGATGACGTTGGTTTCCGGCTCGCTCGTTTCCAACAGGCCGCCGTCGGGCACCGAATGAGCGGGATCGAGCGCACTCCCCTCGTTCCAGATAGCCGCCAGCTCGAGGTACGCCCGCATATGCTCAGGTGAGGTGCGCAACCACTCGTAAAACGCCTTGCGTCCCGCGACGTCGATGTCGCCAGAGCGAAATTCGATGAGCCAGTCGGCAGCCTCGGCATAGAGCTGATGGTTGAACGGTTTGCCTCGGTACGGACGCATGCGTAAGCCTCCCTACTCCGTTTCCCGTAACCGCCTGCGGAGCTCGAGAACGGCTCTGGCGAGATATTTCTTGACCATCTGCCGCGAGACACCCATTCGGGTCGCAATCTCCTGCAACGTGCGGCCATCCCGGCGGTGATAGAGGAAGGTGGCCCGCTCCCTGGGATGGAGCTGATGGAGCGCATGCTCGAGCTTCTCGAGCGCCTGTTGGGCAAGCACTTCGGCAGCCGGATCGTCCGGCACCGTCCCGGTGACTGCAGCGAACATGTCCTGAAGCTCGGTGCGACTTTCAATGTTTGCCTGGCGCATGCCGTGCTGATGAGCAACGTGCTGAGCCACTGTGAACAGGTACGCTTCCGGCGATCGGATGGCCTCGTAATCGGGGATTCTGAGCATGCGCAGATAGATTTCCTGGACCAGATCGGGAACATCGGCGCTGAGCTTGACCCGCCGTAGAAGGAAGCGGCGCAACTGGCCAGCCTGGCTCGCCACCAGCGCCGTTACGAAAGCCTTACCGGTATCGCTCGACAACTCCCCATTCCTCGTACAAACGAACGCGTGCCTGCATGCCCAAAGAAGAGCGTCGACGCTGCCCGAGTGGCCACCGACCGCCTCGGATGTCACTGATACAAAAAGAAATTATCCTTTGCGCGTCAGTGCTCGGCCCCGTGCAAATGGGTACTCGGGAAGCGCTCAACGAGAGGTGTGGAGCAGGCGTTCGCGCTCGGCGCGAACGTGGACGAGCGTTTGGGAGCGGTACCGGGCCACTTCGGCTGCTGTGAAACAGGAGAAGGCTTTTGTGCCGCTGAACGTCTCGATCATCCAGTTCAGGAGGGCTGCCAGCTCGGCATCGGTCAACATCGACTGTGAGGAGCCTGGGACCTGCACCAGAAATTTGCGGCCATCGGGCAGACGCGCGAAAGACAACAACGTGTCGCGTATGGCGGGTACGCGACCGGGAGTGCCGGAGCCGTCGGGGGTGTGGCACCCCATGCACTGGAGGGCATAGTTCATGCTCGGCTCGAAGCTCCACGCGCTGCTGCAGGTTAGTATGAGCAACGTGCCGACCAGTGCTACGCGTGAGCGCATCACTTGGCCTCCCCTATCACTCGTGCAGTGGAGCAATGGTAGGGAACATTCGCCTTGGTGCTGCCCGAGCACCAGTTGTAGTCGTTTGACTGGAACGGGACGTAAAGCGGCGTGTCACGCTCATTGCGGTTGCATTGGCAACGTCCGCAGGCGCTCTTTCCACAGCAGTCGTTATAGGAAATCGCATAGTGCTTCCCATCGACCGGATTTTGGCAGGTGCCGATCCAGGTCACTATGGACATCTCGGTGCCCGGGGGACATTCCGACTGCGAGCCTCCGCAGCAGCTGCAAGCGAAGCCGTCAATTGCACAGTGACGCCAATAGTCGCAACTGGTGGGATCGTCATTTGGCTTGGGATGGGTCCCGGTCGAGCCGTTGTCCGCGGCTGCCCCCCTGGCGATAGGCAGGAGCGGCATGAGCGCGGCGCCGACAATCGCGGCGCTCAACGAGCCAAGTAAGCTCCTGCGTGAGGTCCGCCGAGCCAGATTGCGCGTTGATCGCTCAGTCAATGTATCGAGCCATTTCATATGTGATCCCCGTCAGGCCGCCCGGCGCGTGTGTTGGGTTTCGAGCTATTGCTGCAGCCAAATGACCCCCGGGGTCGATCATGCTTGTGCTCAGGGAGGCACCATCAGCGTCGGCGTGGTTCCAATGCTGGCGATTGAGCGCAGATAGGCACCCGAGCGGGCGTCGTAAATGTCGGTTGTGGTGCTCTCGATGAAGATGCTGAACAGGAGGGGGCTCGAATCCTGAGTGACCTGGATCGAGCTTGCCGGATTTTTCAGGGAGACCTGCCGCACCCGCACCTGCTTATCCAGGTCGTAGACCCAGACATCTTTGCCAGGGTCTTTGTGCGAGGACCGTGGGCCCTGATGCATGATCGCGTACAAGTGGTGGGACCCCGCATGAACCGCCAGTTGCTGTAATCCGCCTGGTCGCCAGAATTGCTGGCGATCCGCGGAACTCAACAGGGGCCACGGGGTTGCGGCCGTCAGTGCTTTTGACGGACCAACTTTGATCGGGTAGACCATGCCGTCATAGGAGGGGAACAGCCAGGTGTCGCCAACACGAACGCCCTTCTCCGTAACCGGGTCCTTTTGGACCTCGAGCATGCGTGGTGTGCGGTCTTGATGCGCGGGCGTTCCGTCATCGTTCAGGCGCACATCCAGCAAAGTGCCGTCGGCACAAAGACTGAAGAACGAGCGCGGGCCAGTCGGATAGACCAGCGCACAGCCGGCTGTCTCGATCTCTCCGACGAATTTTCGTGAGCGGGTGTCAACCACGCTGACCGATTGAGCGGGGTTGAAGTTGTAGACCAGCAGGAACCGATCATCATCGGTCAATTCGGCATTCGCCATGACGGACACGTTGAAGGCTCGCTTGGCCGGTATCGGTATTTCACCCACTGAGGTCAGGGCGCTGGGGTCATAGAGCGAGATCACATCCGTCCGGGTGCCGCGAGTGGTCCGCGAGAAGTAGGTCTCCGGTGCATAGATGACCTTGTGGTCCCTGGGGATCACGAGGCGGATGAAGCCGAAACCGGTACTCAGCTGACCCAGCAACGTGCCGTGATCGCCATCGATGAGATAGGCTTGGCCGTCGGGCATATGTGGGAAAACCAGATCGTTCACCCACATCCAATGGGGCGAAGGAACTCCCAGCTTGCGAACGGCTCCGAGCGGGTCGTTAGGCAGCACCGAGGCTCGAGCAACGCTTGCGATGACAAGGAGCAAGAGTACGCCAGCATTGGCAACAGGGCTCGAGCGGAATGCGCGCAGACTCACTTTGGCTCCCCGGGGCTGTGTTCTTCGGTGATCCTTGACATCCAAAATATATAAATGTGGCGCCGTTATTGCGATCCGATTTGCGCCGAGGTTATCCGGAAAGCGAAATTCTGGAGTCGCCTGCGCGAGATCGTCACAAGATCATGCTGCCGAGGGACATAACCCGAGGATCACTGGCGTAACGACTGATAGAGCACCGTTGACGTCGGCGAGAAGCCGGAGTACTTTAAGCCTAAACTAATTGGTGGCGTTGTACCAAGCAGGAGTCGCCCTGGGTCCGTCGACGATGCTGGCCACAATCGACAAAGCGCAGATCAGCGAGGCAGTCGCCCGGTACCTTCCTGACCTTCAGGGAGCGAGCACGGCGCAGTCCCTCGAGGAAGCGCGTGAAATCGTCGGTCGGAAAATCTATCCGCACCGCCTGCGAATCGTCGCCGGCGGCGGCTCCCCGCTGATGTGTCTCACGTCCGCTTTGTCTCTGGGAGAGTGTGCGCTCAGTTATGTGCAATACGGTTACGACGTGCTCATCCAGTCCGGAGTGATCAGCGAATATCAGTTGGTAAAGTCCACACTGGGTGGTCAAGGTCGGGTGACTTGTGGAGACCAGACGGTTGTCTCCGCAGCAAGCTCGATCATTATGACTTCCATGACCGCGCCCACCGAGATCCAAATGACGGGGTCATGTCGACACCTCACGGCGCGCGTTGCTCGCGGGACGCTCGAAGCGCGCATCGCCGAGAAGCTCGGAAAACGGCTCACCGAGCCGCTACGGTTCGACCTCCAAGTCGCGTCCCAGTCCGACTTTGGCCGCGCTTGGCAGCAATTACTCGCCCACATATGCAGTCTATCGGCGCGCGCGCCCGCCGTGCTCGCCAGCGAAGATGTCCGCCGACAATACTCGCGCATCATGATCGAGATGTTGGTGCACTCGGCTCCGCATAACTACTGCGCCGCCCTCGAGGCTATCGTGACCCGGTCGGTCGCTTGGCACGCCAGGCGCGCCCGCGATTACGTGCATGAGAACATCGCCGGTATCCGCTCGGTGGCAGAGATCGCCGCATCGATCGGAGTCAACCTACGCACACTGCAAACTGGCTTTCGCAAAGCATTCAACATGACGCCCGTGGCTTATATCCGCCATACTCGGGTACAAGCCCTCCATCAGGCGCTGTTGGATGCGGATGGCAGACAGAGTATCACCGAGCTCATGCAAGGGGTCGGCATCATGCATTTCAGCCGCTACGCCCAGTACTATCGGCAACAGATCGGCGAGGCGCCTTCGGTCACTTTGAGGCGCAAGCGCTGAGCCGGCACTCGTACCGGCCTCTAGGACAACATGCCCCCCACAGGTGGCTCCGCCGCGCAGGCGATGAGCCCCTGTCAAACAGTCGACCGCCAGACCTTCAATTCGGTGTGTTTGGCGATATTTTCGAAGTCGCGGTCAGTACTCAACAGCGTAAGGCCGTGGCGAATACATAAGTGGGCAATCAACGCGTCAATCGTCCCAGCCTGCACTCCCGCCCGGCGGCAACTGTTTCTCAGGGCAGCGGCTTCGATGTAGTCGTCCCTGTCCGGAGCGAGGAGCGGCACTGCAGAGAAGTGCTCGAGAATGAGAATTCGCGCTTTCGGTCCTGAGAAGCCTTGCAGAAGCTCCTGCAACACCAACCCGGTCGTAACAATGATTTCGCCCTCTTCCAGGGCTCTTTTGAGAGTCGTTACCTGGGCGCAATCATCAGGAGCGTCGCGGCGAAAGGCCAGAGACCACACGCTGGTGTCGACGAAGAGACTCATTCCCGCGATCTGTCAGATTTGTAGTCGTAGGAGT
>Ga0105240_10002417_pt1 | contig 30006 bp, 27 predicted proteins | sample KBSC54metaG_FD_80426 | JGI IMG/M metagenome (GOLD analysis project Ga0105240, IMG submission 80426) | Corn rhizosphere microbial communities from Kellogg Biological Station, Michigan, USA - KBS C5-4 metaG | ecosystem: Host-associated > Plants > Roots > Rhizosphere > Soil | place: Michigan, USA... | reverse complement strand
CGAACATCTCAGCCAGAAATCCGCGAGCGTTTGCATTCGGACCCCGACCGCTGCTGGAGCTTTATCAACGCTTTATGACTTCAGAACAAAAGACCCTGATATGGCACCGCCAGTTCTGCCCCGCTAGTCCGGCCGGATCATTTCAAACTGATCGCGCGTGCGGCAATACCAGTGTGGAGATGCCATGCGGCCGACGAGAAAAAGCTTGTCGCTCCGGACCCGCTTCTTTTCGGCGTCGAAAAGTTCATCCCGCAAATGCACACGCTTGATCAGCCCGATGACCAGTCGATTATCGCCGATCTGCAGGGTGCCCCATTCCTGGCATTCCAAGCTAACCGGAGACTCCAGGATTCGCGGCGGCTTGACCAGTGAGGATTTGCAGGTATGGAGGCCGGCATGGTCCAGTTCATTCTCCCCATACGGCAAGGACGCCGCGCACTTGTTCATCGCCTCCGCAATGGCTTCGTCCACGAGGTTAACGACAAATTCATGCGTCAGTCGGATATTGCGCGCCGTGTCCTTCGGTGTCCCATTGTCCCGGTCGCCAGGAGCCACTGCCAAGACCGGCGGGTTTGCTCCCAAGAGATTGAAGAAGCTGAATGGGGCGGCGTTTATCTTGCCCTCGGGATCGACCGTGGTGACAAACGCGATGGGGCGCGGCGTGACGAGGCTGGCCAGGATCGGATAAGCCCGGTCGGCCAGTTGTCCTTCTAAATCCAGTTCCATAGCGCCATAGCTTGCTCGTTTTTGGCGCGCACGACAATGCCACTCGTCACTCCGGACGCCAGTTGGTGGCAGATGGTATGATCATTGGTCGCCCGAAGAGTGCCCCGGTGAGCGGCGGGTTTCCTGTTCGCCGGGTTCGGTTGACTTGAAACTGCGATAAAGCAGCACGTCATAAACCACTTTCAAACCGCCCGCCAGGAACAAGGGAACGTTCACCAACGCCGCCGTGGCGAACAGAGAGCCAACAATCACGGGCGATATCCCTGCCCCAATGGTGCGGGCTATCCCTGTTACACCCGCGGCCGCGGACCGCTCGTTGGGCTGGACCACCGAGACGGTATAGGCCTGGCGCGTGGGAACGTCCATCTGCGAAATGGAAAAACGCAGCAGCAGAACGATAATCGCCAGGGTGGCGTTGGGCATCAGGGGGACCAGGATCAACAGCAGGTTTGAAGGCAGGTGAGTGAAGACCATCGTATTGATTAAGCCAATGCGCGCGGCAATTTTGGTGGCGCTCAAAGCGGAAATGCCTGCCAGAAGGTTAGCCCCAAAAAAAATGGCGCCCAGCCGCGCTGGGTCCAATCCGAACCGGAGGTGAAACCAGTAAGCGAGGAGGCTTTGCATCACAAATCCGCCGGCGAATGCGTCGAGGCCAAACAAGGCGGAAAGTTTGAACACGACCTTCTTTGATTGCTGCAAGCCCAGAAACGGCTTGGCCAGCCGAGAGTCGAGCGAGGTGGTGGATCGGATCTCCACGGAGGCCGAAACCTGGGAGAACAGAAAAGCCAAGAGCAGTCCTACTCCCGCGTACATGATCACGATTAGCTGATACGCGGTGAGCGGCTCAAGCCCGAACGAGCGCAACCCCTGAGCCAAACCACCCCCAGCGAGCGTCCCGATGCCAACGGCGAATGATCCCACCAGGTTGTACCACGCAAAAACACCCGTGCGCTGGGCGGGCGCGATAATCTCCGAAAGCGCGGCCTGTTCGATGGGGAGAAAGGGGCCCACTTCGTAACCGCTGGGGCTGATCACACCAATGATCGCCGCCATCAGCAGTACCCAGTAATTTCTGCTCAAGGCGAAGATGACGCCCGCCAACACCATCAGGAGCGCGCCACCGATTAACATTTTGCGCCGCCCCCGGAGGTCGGCGGAGGTCGTCATCCAGAGGGAGATGACGGTATCGCCCAGCAAGGTGAGCGAGAGCAAGGCGCCGATGCGCCGAGTGGAGAGCCCGATTTGCGAGAGGTACAGAGCCAGGACGACCGAGAGAAGGCCGTAGGCAAACATGCGCAAAACGCGCGTGGCAAACAGGAGGCGGACATCGGATGCCAGTGCTCGAAAATTTAACCAGGCCATTAGAATTAGCGCTCGGCCAAAATATGTTGGCCACTGAAGATTTTTGCCATCGAAATGTACCAGGCGTGATGCGCAAAGTGATGTTTTTGTGCGTGCCGCTTTGGAACCTTGCTGTGCTACCGGGCGGCAGTAGTTCAGTAAATTCTCGCTCGAGCTTGATCTTGACTCTCCGGCGCATCCAGGTATGGTCCCTCCCACGATGCGCGTGACTTCTGTCCAGTCCATGATGATCGAGGCGATCATTATTAGCCCCTTCTCGGGGCAGGGATAATCGCGCGCTCGTAACCAGCGAATTTCAATCCAGCCCTGAGTCAAAAGCTCAGGGCTTTTTTGTTTTTACCCACCCCTATGAAGCCCTATCAAACACCCGAGTTGAGTTTTCTCGATGTCTTGGCCGCGCGCGAACGTTTGCGTGGTGGTATCCCGATGACGCCGTGCACGGAATCACCAGGCCTATCGCGGCTGACCGGCAGCCGCATATTCTGCAAGCACGAATACCTGCAGTCGACCGGGAGTTTCAAGGAGCGCGGGGCACGCAATGCCCTGAGCTTACTCCCCAGCCCGAAGGCCCGGCGAGGGGTGGTAGCGGCGTCCGCCGGCAACCATGCCCTGGGCCTGGCGTGGCATGGCCGGGCATTGGGCATTCCGGTGACCGTGGTGATGCCCCGTTCGGCCGCGCGCGTCAAAATCGACCAATGTCGAAGTTTAGGTGCCGAGGTGATCCTGGCCGCGGAGACGTTTGATCAGGCCCGGAGTCGAGCGATGCAATTGGCCTGGGAACGAGGTGTGCCCAATGTTCATCCCTTCGATGATCCGGCAGTGATTGCAGGGCAGGGGACAGTCGTGCTGGAGGTGATTGAGCAGGTCCGGGAATGCGATGCGGTGGTCGTGCCCGTGGGGGGTGGTGGTCTCCTGGCAGGCGTAGCGATGACTTTGCGAGCCTTGCGTCCGGAGGTGGCTGTGATTGGGGTCGAGCCGAACCACGCGCCCTGTTTCTCCACCGCCTTGGCCTGCGGCCAGCCCACTTTTGTCCCCACCTGCAGGACGCTCGCCGACGGATTGGCCGTTGCTCAGGCCGGATCACGCGCCTTCCAAATCGCCGCACCCCTGGTGGATCGCCTCGTTACGGTCACTGAGTCCGCTCTGGCGGCGGCCATCCGGTGTATCGGCGAGACTGAAGGGGCCGTCGTTGAGGGAGCCGGAGCCGCACCCTTGGCGGCCATTCTCAGCGGGCAGTTACCCGAGTTTCACGGGAAGAAATTGGTGCTGTTGCTCACGGGCCGAAACATTGACCCGGCAGTCCATCGTGCAGCGCTGGCCGAAAGCAGAATCTGGCCAAGTGGTCGATCTCAATCCAGCGCCTGGGCAGGGGAGAGCGTCCGTGGTGCTCGAGCAGCGGTTGCCGGCCGAGCCGCCGAGCCAGAGGTGGGGGCTGGGGGCGTTTCGGGTTGATCGGGTGCCGACAGCAACTCCACCCAAAAACAGCTGCCTTGGCCAAATTCTGAGGTGACGCCGACTGCCCCACCCATGCGCTCGGCCAGCTTCCGAACAATGGCCAGTCCGATCCCCGTACCTTCATGTTCACTCGTGAGGCGCTGGAACATGCCAAATAGCCGGTGTTGGGCATGTTTCGGTATTCCAATGCCGTTGTCCTGGACATGAATTCGGACCCTATCATTATGCGTTTCGGACCAGATGTGGATTCGCAGCGGGCGGTCGGGCACCGCAAATTTAACCCCGTTCTCCAGCAAATGAGCGAAGCACTGCGTCAGGCTGGCCTGGTTTGCCAGGACCCTGGGCAGATCGGGGGAGATCTGGATGCGTTCCCGATGCGGTTGCAGGTCGGGGTAGGTGTCAATCAACTCTCCCAACAATTCCCCCACATCAATGGTTCCGAGAGCCGGATCTTCCTGCAGCACCTTCGTGTAATTCAGCGAGTCGCAGATGAGCGAATCCAGGCGTCCCGCAGCGGCCCGGATCCGCTGGCAAAATTCCTCTCCTTGCGGTGTCATTCCAGAACACTCCTCCCGGAGCAGTTCCGCATAACTGCCCATGGCTCGCAGCGGAGCACGCATATCGTGGGTCAAGGCATACGAAAAATGTTCCAGTTCCTGAACAGTTTTTTGCAGCCGGGCGGTTCGTTCGTCGACCAGTTCCTCCAGGTGATCTCGGGATGCCTCGATTTCGAGCTGCCGGGCCTCTGCCAACAAAGCGTTCTCTGCCGCTTGTCGACGCGCCTTTTGCAGCCATTCCATCAAAACGACAATCGTTCCAGTGACCGAGAAATATAAGAGGATCTCCACAAAATCCGAAGGTCCACGCACGGTCAGGGCGTTTCGAGGAGGAACAATGAACCATAAGCTCGCGGCAAAGCCCAAACCCAGAACGGTCAGCGCCGGGCCAAGTCCCAGCAGAAATTGCGCAATCGTCACCGCGACATAGAACGCGGCATACGGATGGGCATCTTCGCCGAGAAAACGGTCCAGGCTCAGCCGCAACAGAAATGCCGCGACTACCAAAAGAACCGCCATCGCATAACGCAAAACCATCCCCTGCTGCCGCAGAAACATTCGTCCTTGTCTGCGGCCTGTGGCTTCTACATCACTCATAGCTTTAAAATTCATCCTGGCTTTTTTCGGAGACAGACACGCCCCCCCGATCTGTCACAGGTACAGACAGATCGGCTTATAGCAGGATTCCCTCTCTGAGTTACCGCCAAACCTAATGCCGAAAGGCGCACCGTGGCTCATCATTTTCGACGTTTCAAGCAACATTTTGTTCAATCTTGGGCGGGACGTTCTTCCACCTGGGCGGAGCGCACAGGGTCGCGTGCTGCTGCGGGCGTCCGTTCATCCACCTGGAGGATTGCCTTCCCGCGTGGGGCGGCGTTTTGGGCCGGCGTGAGCTTCGGGCTGCCGATTGGTCCAACTTGATTAAAGAATGAGAAGCGTGAGCCACCATTCCCGGGTCTTGACACTTCGTTTAAACCGTCATACTGTACTAGGACAGTATGCAGGCCCCATGCCCATTCTCCTCACCCTTAAAAGCTCCTTATGATTGAGCACCTCGCCCCCGTCGTGGAAGTGGAAAACCTCGTTAAACGATACGGGGATTTCGACGCGGTTCGTGATTTGAGCTTCCAAGTGGAGCCGGGAGAGATAGTCGGCCTGGTAGGAGCGAACGGCGCCGGGAAAACAACCACCCTAAGAGCGATCACGGGCATACTTCGCCCCACTTCCGGGACCGCGCGCGTCAGCGGGCATGATATCCGGCGAGAGTCCGTGGCTGCCAAACGGCAATTCGCGTACATCCCGGACACCGTTCACCCCTATGACTTGCTGACGGTGACCGAGCATTTGCATTTCATCGCCTTGGCCTACCGCATAGAAAACGCCTCACAGAAATATGGCGCGTTGCTGGAGGAATTGGAACTGGCCGACAAAAAGGACGAAATCGCCTCGAATTTATCGCGCGGAATGCTGCAAAAGCTGTCCCTGGCCTGCGCTTTCATCCGCGAGCCGCGAGTGATCATCCTGGACGAACCGTTGACCGGCCTGGACCCGCGGGGGATTCGTAATATCAAGCAGTCCATAAAGCGGCGAGCCGCGGCCGGCACGGCTTTCCTGCTCTCTTCGCATCTCCTGGTTTTGGTGGAAGCGCTGTGCGACCGAGTTTTGATCCTGCACCGGGGCCAGAAGATGGCCTTCGGTTCGCTCGACGAGATCCGGGATCTGGCCACACTCCATACCGAGGCCTCTTTGGAAGAAGTCTTTTTTGCCGTGACTGAGGATCAGCAATCTCCGGCGACCACGACGGCGATGCGCGCCTGAGTGTGCAAAATCAATAACCAATGTGAATGCAGCCCTCGTTTACCTCTGGTTAGCGCTATCAAAGCGCAAGCTCCTCCGGTTCGGCAACGCCTTGCGTCGGCCGACGACCTTGATCGGCTTCCTCGCTGTGGTCGTCCTGGTCGGGTTTATGTTCTCCTTCCGCCGACACGAGGTGGTCGGTCACCTGGTAGAGCCTCGTATTCTGGGCGGATGCGCGTTCCTGATGATCTTCGCCTCCTTATTCAAAGGGTTCCTCCAACGCGGCCTGGTGTTCGACCCGCCGGACATTGATTTTTTGTTCACCAGCCCGTTTACGCAACGCGAGATCATATTTTATCGGCTCTTCAGCCAGTATACCTTCGCGGTGGTTCAGGGAGCCGTCTTCATGGCCTTGTTCGGCTCTCATTTCCGTTTTCCCGTCTTCGTTGGCCTTTGCGTCGTGCTCCTCCAAATTGTCTGCTTCCACCTCGCGACCGCGGCGGCGCTTTTCGGAGGCGCACTTTCCGCGGCCACACATCAGCGGCTACGCTGGATGATGCTCGCGGTGTTCTTCCTGCTCGTCGCCTTATACCTGCGTGGACCTTGGGAACTGAAACTCGTGCCGGGATTCTTCTCGACCGCGGCGGCGGGGATTCTGTTTTATCCGGCGGCCTTGCCGGCGGACGTGGCCAACGCAGCCATTTTTCATCGCTGGGGGTTGGTTTTTGCCGGCAGCCCAGCCTTTTCTCTCCAGCCGCTTCGAGAGCCGATGCTCTATCTCGCCGGCTTTGTTGCCGGCGCCCTGGGCAGCTTGTGGCTCCTGTTGAGGTTGAAAGGAGACGTCTTTGAACCGTCCCTGGCAACCAGCGGGCGTGAAGCGGAGAGACGCCTTCGGCTCAGCCAGGGACGTCAGGTTGTGCAGACGCCTTCAGGCCAGCAGCGGTCCGCCCGGCTACCTCGCTGGCGGTTTTTGGGCGGTGTTGGGGCTATCGCTTGGAAGAACTTAATTGTGGCCCGCAGGTCAAAACGGGAATTGTTGTGGGTATCCGGTTTCGCTTTTATTTATACGGGGTTCACCCTGGCGCTCCTTTACCTCTACCATCATTTTGTAAAAAAGGCCGGCGTAGATGTCCCGGTCCGTGAGATGGAGGGATTCCACTTGGGAGTCGCGTTATTCCTGGCGGGACTGACCTTCTTTCTTCAACGAATGGTTCCGTTTGATCTTCGTCGCGACGGCCATCACCTGGCGGGTTTCCGCACGTTGCCCGTGTCTCCGCTGGGGATGGCGCTTGCGGAGTTGAGCGTGCCCACCTTCTGCTGCCTGGCGTTGCAGGCTCCATGCATCCTCGCACTCCTCTGGTATGGGCGCTTCTCCTGGCTGACCATGCTGTTGCTCGTGTTAGCGTTTCCTGCCGTCGTGCTGGCGTTGAATTCCGTGTGGAATCTGCACTACCTGATCGCGGCCGCGAAACGTGCCGGAGGCGAAAACGTGACGGCGGTGGGCACCCTGATGATTGTGGCGCTCTCCTTCCTGATCTTTTACCCCGCGGGATGGACCATGTTGTGGCTGGGCCACCATCTGGGCGAAAACGCAGGCCTTCAGGTTCCCCTGGCGGCTGGAGTGACTGTGCAACTTCTGATTGACGGCCTCATCATCCTGGTGCTCGCCAGACTCCTCCAACGGTTTGAGGTTTCGCGCGACGTGGCTTGAAATTTCTATGAGCGATTTTACCTCAAGCCCCACCCAAACTCCCACCGGCACCACGTCCTTCCCCGCCAAACTCGTCAATATTTTCGTCGCCCCCGGCGAGGTATTCGACGAAGTGGCTGGTTCGCCTCACCGGTTGTTAAACTGGCTAGTACCGATTTCCCTGGTTTGCCTGACCAGCATTCTTCTTTTGGCAGCAGCTACTGACCAAAAGCAGATTGCCGCCGCCGTCAGCGATTTGGTGGACCGGGGAGCGGTTGCCTCAACCCAGGTCGATGCCGTAACGGCTGGGTGGAAAAAGGTCTCCGCGCTAGGTGTTTGCCTCGTGGCGGTGGCCGGCACCATTTGGTCGGCCCTGGTCATCTGCCTCATCGGCAGGCTCTTCTTGAAAACAAAGGTCCCATTCGGCAAGGCGCTTGAAGTTGCCGGGTTGGCGAGCCTTATCCTGGCTTTGGGCACCGTCGTGACACTGGCGCTGGTGGCCGCAACGGGAAATCTCGCGGCGCGTCCGGCTCTCTCGCTGCTCCTCAGGGGTTTCCCCTCAGAGGATTCATTGTTCAGCCTCCTGGGCATCGTGGACGTCTTTCATATATGGACCGTAACGGTCCTGGCCATCGGGCTCTCGCGGCTCACGCGTGTTTCGCTTAAGGAATCCAGTTTCTGGGTTTTTGGCTATTGGCTCTTTACGCGGATGGCCTTGGTACTTTTGGCGTAGTCAAGTGAAGGCTGGCCTGGCGTTCGCCAATGCGTCATTTTCACGCAAAGTGCGTGAAAATCACGCGTTCCGGCTTCCGGAACTTGGTAGAAACGGGCAGAAATTGGGTTTTTTCCCATGTCTCTCGCTGGCATTGGCTATGCTCTAAGGTTGCAAGAATGCGATAGTGCGTGGGTGAGCTGTGAGACGGGATGAGCGACATATGAGAACGCTAGTGCGGAAAGTTTCGACCGGGCTCTATTTCCAAGGACCGGACCGATGGACCAACAATCCCACTGAAGCACACAACTTTAAGTTGATCGATCGTGCGTTGGACTTTATCCAAAGATGGAACCTGGAGGACATCGAATTAGCTTTTGCCTTCGATGATCCCGAGGACGTTACCCGTGTACCGATCGATAAAATGGAACTCAGGTATTCCGAGGGATAATTGGAGGTCGCGAGCCGACCCGGGGCGCGGTGCAGCTTCGCATTTACCGCGAAATAAGGAGCGAAGGAAGATCCTTTTTGTCAGTAGCTATTCTTAACACGCAGCAGGCTGGTTGATTTCAGCACGGCCGTGGGAGCGGTCGCCTTCTCCAAATCCCGTCTGAGCCCCGTTTTCGACAGTGGCGCACAGCAAAAAGGCTGTATACTGTGGCTGGCATGGTTGCGCCCGCCTCCCACCCCCCAGACGCTATCACTTTGAAGCCGATTGATGCGCATGTCCACATCGTCGGCAACGGCAGCGGCGGCACGGGTTGTTGGCTGCGGTTGAGCCCCTGGCGTCGACCATTTGCCGCGTTAATGCTCCGCCACGCGCGACTCCCCTCGTTCGCTCTCGCTGGAGACCTCGATAAAATCTACGTTGAGCGCCTCCTCGAGATGCTTCACGGATCGTCGTTGGGGGCCGTTGTCATCCTTGCCCAGGAGCGGGTCCACGACGACCGAGGCCGGGTCTTGGAGAACGCGGGCTCGTTCTATGTGCCGAATGACTACGTGCTCCAGCTCGGCCGCCAGCATCCCGAGTTTCTCCCTGCGGTTTCAATCCACCCGGCTCGGGCTGATGCGCTTGAGGAGTTGGAGCGTTGTCTGGCGGGCGGCGCCGTCATGATGAAATGCCTCCCGAACTGCCAGAACATCAATTGCAGCGATCGCCGGTATGTGAAATTCTGGGAGCGAATGGCCGAAGCACGCTTGCCTTTGCTGGCCCATACCGGCGGAGAGCACACCCTGCCGGTGGTGCGAGCCGAGTATTCCGACCCGCGCTCCCTCACCCTGCCACTGGAATGTGGCGTGACCGTCATTGCCGCGCATTGCGCCACTAAAAGCGGCCTAACCGACCCGGAATATTTTTATGTGTTCACTGAGATGACGTGCCGGTTTCCCAACCTGTATGGCGATAACAGCGCTTTTACCGTGCCCATCCGGGGACGCCATGTTCCCGAATGCATCCGCGCCCCGCTGGTCGAACGGTTGGTCCACGGAAGTGATTTCCCCGTGCCCGTCTATGGGCATTTTCCCTGGTTGCGCGGTTATATTAAGTGGAGCACTTTCCGCCAGTGTGAGCGGCAGCCCAACATCCTGGAACGGGATTATCAGCTGAAGCGGGCCATGGGTTTTCCGCCGGAGACCTTCACGCGGTTGTGGCGGTTGCTGAGGCGGCCTGCCCAGGTTTCCAGGGAGCCGAGGAGCGCATAGTACAAAAAAAAACCGGGCTAGTCAGTCAGGGGGTGACCGAAGAGCCCGGGGAATTTTCGAATTAAGTACAACAGTAGGATTACGGAGAACATCGGCCCTGGTTTGTACCGGAACCCGAACCGAAACCTGTTTTGGGCTAACAAAGAACAATTCCATTCTGCCCAAGAAATTCTAAATCTAAGGCGTAATCTATGTCTAATAAATCACTGACCCTTATTCCTGTCAACTGGTTTTAAAAAGTATTAACCATGCTTGACACTAAAATAAGTTTTCCAGCTGAGCCAATCATACGCTTACGTTACTTCTGACCCATCTGAATTCAAATCCGTTCAAACAAGTATTTTCGCTCTCAGAACCAGCCCAGAGAGCCGCGGTGCCCGCCACGGCTCCCCCTCAGGGCGTGCCCCTCAACCGGGCCAGCAGGCCCGAAAACCGCCGGTCGGTGCGGTTGTTGCGCACCGCCAGAGCCAGTGCTTTCGGCTGGCCCACCAGTAAAACCAGGCGCTTGCCCCGCGTTACACCGGTGTACACCAGGTTTCTCTGCAACAAGAGATAATGCTGCGTCGCCAGCGGGATCACGACCGCCGGGAATTCCGATCCTTGCGATTTGTGGATCGTGATCGCATAGGCCAGCGCCAATTCGTCCAGTTCGCCAAACTCATAGACCACTTCGCGGCGATCAAATGTGACCTTCAATTCCCGCTCGTTCAGGTTTACGCCGGTAACCTGGCCGATATCTCCATTGAACACCTCCTTTTCGTAATTGTTTTCCGTCTGGATGACTTTATCGCGGACCCGGAATTGCCAGCCAAACTTTTCGACCACGGGTTCTTCGGGTGTGGGAGGATTGAGTTCTTTTTGCAGGCGCAGGTTCAACTCACGAATGCCGAGCGATCCGCGATGCATCGGGCTTAGCACTTGGATATCCCGTATGGCATCCAACGCGAACTTGTTTGGAATCCTCCGCTTGACCATTTCGATGACCGTCTCGGCGATCCGCTCCGGTTGCTCGCGCTCGATGAAATGGAAATCCGACTCCGCGCCTGGCTCGGGCGCCTCCGGCTGGAGGCCCTCGTTTATCCGATGCGCGTTGGTGATGATGCGGCTGCTCGCAGCCTGGCGAAACACTTCGGTTAACCTGGCCACGGGAACCAAGCCGGACTCGATGAGGTCTCGAAGCACCATTCCGGGGCCGACGGAAGGTAGCTGGTCCACATCCCCGACCAGCAGCAAATGCGCCTCGGTGGGCAATGCGCGTAACAGGTGTTGCATTAAAAGCACGTCCACCATCGACATCTCATCCACCACCAGCAGGTCGCAGCGCAAGGGATGGGTCTCGTTGCGGATAAAGCCGCCCCGGCCCGGCTCAACTTCCAGCAGCCGGTGGATCGTCCTGGCCTCGAGCCCGGTCGCTTCCGAGAGGCGTTTGGCCGCGCGGCCCGTCGGCGCACACAGCTGGCAGCGGACCTTCTTGGCGCGCAGGATCTCGAGCAGGGCCCTCAGGATTGTCGTTTTGCCCACGCCGGGGCCGCCCGTAATAACGAGCAGCCGCTGTGATAAGGCCCGGCGGAGAGCGGCGCACTGGCTCGTGGCCAGGTTTTTTCCAGTCCGTTCCTGGCTCCAGGCGATGGCCATCTCCAAGTCGATCGGTGGGTACGCGGCGGGTAATTGGCTGAGGCTTTTGATTCGCTCCGCAATGGCTTCTTCCGCGCGTTTGAGAGCCGGCAGAAACACCAGTTCCTCGCCCGAAATCTCGTCCCGAACCAGCTCGTGGGCAGCAATCGTGCGGGCTAACGCGGTCTGGATGATCTCGTCTTTGACCAACAACAGCTTGCCGGTTTCGGCTTTTAGGAACTCCGTCGGCAACGCACAATTTCCCTGGCTCATGCCTTCCAGGAGAACGTGCCGGAGTCCGGCGCAGGCCCGCAGTACGGAATCGTGTGAAATCCCGATCTTCTGCGCGATTTGGTCGGCCGTTCGAAAGCCGATGCCAGGTATGTCCTGTGCCAGGGCATAGGGGTTGCCTCGTACTTCCTCGATCGCGTTAGCCCCGTAAGTTTTGAAGATGCGGACCGCCCGGCTGGTGCTGACTCCATTGGAATGCAGAAACACCATGATCTCGCGAATCACCTTCTGCTCTGCCCAGGCTGCCTTTATCCGCCGTCGCCGCTCCGGACCGATGCCATCAATCTCTTCCAGGCGCGCGGAATAATTCTCGATGATCTCAAAGATCCCCTCTCCGAATTTTTCCACTAGCTTCTGGGCGTAGATGGGTCCAATGCCTTTGACCATGCCACTGCCAAGATACTTGACGATTCCTTCTCGGGAGTTGGGCGCTGTGCTCCGCAGTAACTCGGCCCGGAACTGCCTCCCGAACTCCCGGTCCGCCACCCATCGGCCTTCGGCAGTCAGCCATTCCCCTGGGTTCGCGGAGGGCAGAGAACCGACAACGGTAACTGGCTCAGTGACTCGGGCCACTTTGACCTTGAGGACCGCGAAACCATTTTCTTCGTTGAAGAAGGTCACCCGCTCGATCAGACCCGAGAGAGCCTCCAGAGGGGCAACGGGTGGGGAGCCGGTCATGTAATTATAACCCTCAAGGCGATTTGAATTGGCTTAGCTCCGCCTTTCCTGCTTCCAGTTCGGACCGCGGAAGCTTACCGGCCTCCAGGGCGGCGTCGCTTTGGCTCTCGAGCCGTCGGTAGAATTGGAAGCCGAACTCGACCAGCCCCGGTTGAGCCGGACCGGCTTGGAGCAACGCAAACAGCGTATCCTCAGCCTTGGAGAACTCCCCCAGGCGTTCGTAATGTCGCATGAGCCGGACCTGCGTTTCGAGCGGCAAATCCTGGTCGCTCAGCGCGGCGAGGAACCCCTCGATTTTCGGAATGAAGGCTGGGAATTCCGCGACATCGCCTTCGGCGAGCACGTCGAGCAACAAGTGCAACCCCTTGAGGTAGCATACCCGGCTCTCCAGCGTTTGATGTTGGGCTGCGGCCACGTCTCCAGCCTCTCGCAAAAGGGTAATCAGGATCCAAGTCTTTTCGCGCACTACTTGGGTGGGTTCACCCTGGATCAAGCGGGCCAGCAACTCGGTCTCCGAGAACCGCGCGACCACTTGAACGTCGGCCCCCAGCAAACGTTGGAACTCCTTTTCAATTTCACCGGAAGCCTCCTGCCAACGCTCACTCTTCTTGAAAAAATTGATTTGTGCGAGCGCCTGGAGAAACTGCTCGATCATCCTCAAAAGATAATCGCGTCGGATCATACTCAAGGAGTCAGCGCGGGAAGGTCGAGCGCAGTGGCTGAGCCTTTCGGGAGCAGAGCGAAACCGTTGAACGGCTCAAAAGAAAGCCTAACGATGGCCGCCGCCGCCACCACCCGACCGTCCTCCGAAACCCCCACCGGAGTGCATTCCACCGCCGCCGTGGAGCCCTCCGCCATTGAAGGACCCGGAGCGCGCCATCATGCTTCCGGATGGACGTGCCGCGAAATTGCCAGCGGGACTAAAAGAACTTCTCGACGATGACCGGCCGGCATACGTGCCTACGGGCTGCCAGGGTTGGCCACGACCAGGGCTCCCGTAACCCGGGCGGCCGTTGGAATGGCCGTTGTAGTATCCGGACCCATGGCCGTATGAACCGTGATTATACCCATTGTACCCGTGGCCGTTGTGCCCGGAGTGGTCGTGGTTATAGCCGTAATAATGGTGATGTCCATGGCTGTTGTAATAATAGAAAGGCGAATAGAAGCCGTACCAGGGGTATCCATAATTCCACCAATAACTATAGCTATACGGGTATCCATAATATGGGTATCCATAATAACCGGGGCTGCTGGTGGTGTAATAAGGGTAGTCGGAATCAGAGAAATCGGAGTCGTATCCGGCTGCCGGGGCGTAGGGGCCGGTGGGAGGCGGATTGGCTGGTGCGGGAGCCGTGGCCGCGTAGGCCTGCGCCGCGGATCCTGCCTGGGCGCGCAATTCCGATCCGTGCTGAATCATCCCCGTGATGATTTCATCCGGCACACCCTTTTTCTTTAGATCAATGATGACATCGGCGCTGAGAGTGTACGCGGTAGGAGAGTTCTTGATATAGGCCTGCAAGACCGCTGGATCGACCTTGGCCTCGACCATCTTCATGATCTCCTGAACTCCTGGAGCGTAACTCACTCCCGGCGCCGCCTGGGTTTGGGCCGAAAGTGGGGCGATGGTATCACCGGTTAATGCGTGAGCTGGGCTGACGACGAAGGCGGCTAAAATCAACCCGGCGGTAAATTTGCCACTCCATCGGCCAATCGAATTCCTGCTGCGCCTTGAGAATTTCATAAACTGCTCTGGTAACGCGTTCCAGAGGTACCATTGTCGCTTTTAGGCCGTTGTCAAGGATTCTCGAGACCCGCCCGCGGACCATCACCGCGGTGTCCCGCCTCACATCCCCATAATCTGATACCCGCAATCGACATAAAGCACCTGGCCCGTGATGGCCGCCGCCCCGTCGCTGGCGAGGAACAACCCGGTGGCCCCGAGTTCCTCAGGCAACACATTGCGCTTCAGGGGAGCGTGGGCTTCGTAATGCTTGAGCATTTCGTTGAACCCCGAAATCCCCCGGGCAGCGAGCGTGTTAACCGGGCCGGCGCTGATGCAGTTGACGCGGACCTTTTTCGGACCCAGGTCGTACGCCAGGTAGCGAGTGGAGGCCTCAAGCGATGCTTTGGCGACCCCCATCACGTTATAGTGCGGCACCACTTTTTCCGCCCCGTAATAGCTCATGGCCAGAATGCTGCCACCCTCGGTCATCAGTGGAGCGGCGGCTCGGGCGAGACCGACCAGCGAATACGCGCTGACGTCGTGGGCGATGCGGAACGCCTCACGGCTCGTATTGATGAACTCGCCTTCCAGGGCGTCTTTTGGCGCAAAAGCCACCGAGTGGAGCAGCAAATGCAGCTTTCCGAACTTCTCGCCCACGGTCTTGAACACCATGGCGATTTCCTCTTCCTTCGTAACGTCACAAGGCAGAATCAACGCGTCCGTTCCGAAAGCTCCTGCCAGTTCCTCAACATTGTCCTTGAGTCGCTCGCCCTGGTAAGTGAAGGCAAGCCGCGCCCCGGCTTTATGCCAGGCCTGGGCGATAGCCCAGGCGATCGAGCGTTTATTGGCCACGCCAAAGACAATTCCTAGCTTGCCAGCAAGTAACATAGTTTGCATTTCGTTCCGAACTACAGGCTTAAAACGTCCAGTCGGTGGCGCATACCACTACGGCAAATCGCTCACAGTGGCAAGGCCGATGAACAGCCGAGTGGCCGCGGATCTCCGTCCCGGGGGCCGTTGCGGGCCCCGCCGGGGAGGTGTGCGTCGAAACGCACAGTGACCAATTCGCTCTGCGGGAGTAAAAGAATGACAACGGTAGGTCACAGCTGGTGTGACTGGTTTTGACTTGTGAGGCGGTAGCGCGGGACTCCCAGCGAGGTGCGCTGCCGCCTTCGCATTTTCTTTACGGGGAAATTCTTCTCGCCCTTGAGCTTAAGTGACGAGACCGTTGCCTCCTCCTCACCGGCAAAGCTTCCAGCTGGCCCCCAGCCACGAGGACCAAGCTCAGCTATCGGCGCTTCCCGTTTGATCGCCTCGGCGGAATCGGCCAAACCTCAAGGCGAGCGTCGGAAGCACCAGCACGTTCAGCAGCGTCGAGGTAACGAGACCCCCCAGAATGACGATTGCCATCGGACCCTCGATCTCACGCCCCGCTTCGCCGGAACCCAAAGCCAAGGGTAATAGACCAAGGCCGGTCACCGTCGCGGTCATGAGGATCGGCATGAGCCGTTCCGAAGCGCCCCGCATCACCGCTTCCGGACCCCAGGTCATTCCTTCTACGGTCACGAGGTGTTCGAAGTGGGAAATCATCATGATGGAATTCCGGGTGGTGATCCCGAAGAGGGTGACGAAGCCGACCAGGGAGCCAATGGTCAGCGAGCTCTGTCCTGGGTTGAGCAGTCCGTTCAGCCAAACAGCCAGGACACCCCCGACAAGGGCGAAAGGAACGTTGGCGAGGACCAGGACCAGGTTGCGCCAGTCGTGAAAAACAATCGATAGTAAGAGCAGAATGCCGACTCCGGCGATGGCCGAGTGGAGCAACAGCTCGCGTTGGGCCCGTTCCTTGGCCTGGGCCGTCCCGCTGAACACGGCGTAGATTCCCGGCGGAAAGCTGACCTGGGCAGCGACCAATCGTTTGGCTTCCTCGACAAATGAGGACACATCCCGGCCTCGCGTGGCACACGTCACCGTTTGCCGCCGCCGCGCCCCTTCATGCGAAATCAAAGGGCGGCCGCTGCCTAGATAAATGTCCGCGAGCTCGCGTAGCGGGAGGCGGGATCCCGAGGGGCTGCTTAACATGAGTGAGCCCACAGCCTCGGGGTTCTCCCGATCCGCCGGATCAAGGATTACGGCCACACCCGTGGTTTGATTACCCTGGTGCATCTGCGCCACCACGGTGCCCTGGTAGGCGGTCTCCACGCCCTCCAGGACCTCGAGCGGGCGGAACCCGAATTGGGTCAACCGCTCCGGTCGCAGCCGGATGACAATCCGCGGAGCCCCTGGGGGCGCTTTGATTTTCACATCGACTTGGCCGGGCACCAGCCGAAGCACATTGGCAACCTCCAGTGCCTTGCGATCGAGCAGATCTAAATCGTCGCCAAACACGTTCACCACGATCGGGGCCACTTCGCCGCTGATGGTTTCACTGAGACGATCTCCCAAAAAAGTCATGACCTCGGATTGCAGACCAGGGAATTTATCCAGAACGCTGCGGATTTCGTCGGCGACCTTCGCCTGGTCCTGCCCCGGGACGGGCCTGAGCTCGACGTGGAATTCGGAGCGGTTGGGATCCCAGGTGTCCTCTCCGAGTTCAGCGCGGCCGACCTGCTCCTCGACCGTGGCGATATTGGTATTAGCAAGCAGTTGCTCGGAAACGCGAATGCCCAGGCGTACCGTTTCCGGCAACGAGGTCCCCGGTGCGGCGGTAAGTTGAAGCACATAATGGCCTTCACGGAACTCCGGAAGGAAATCGCCCCCGAGGAATCGCAGCCGGGTGGCGGTCAGGATGCAGAGCAACGCCACCACCGTGATAATCAGTCGGGGCCAACGGGAGACCAGGGTCAGCAAGTGGCGGTACCCAGTCTTCAGCCAGCGCTGCAGGAGCGGTTCTTCGGTTCGGGTCAACCCTCGGCTGAAAACCAGGTAGGACAACGCGGGGGTCACGGTCAGGGCAACCAATAACGAAGCCAAAATCGCTAGTATGTAGCTCAACGCGAGCGGGGCAAAAAAGCTGCCTTGCAGCCCCGTCAGGGTCAAGACCGGCAGGAAAATCAGGATGACCACGAAGGTGGCGAACACAACCGCTCGGCGGACCTCCAGCGAGGCCTGCAACACCACGCCAAAAACCGGGCGCGGTTCGGCGCGCCGGCCATTTTCCCGCAACCGGCGGAATATATTTTCCACATCGATTATCGAATCGTCAACGACTTCTCCCAGCGCGATAGCGAGCCCGCCCAGGGTGATGGTGTTGATGGTGATCCCGAGCCTATCGAGCACGATCACCGCGGTGAGCAGAGACAGTGGGATTGCCGCCACCGAAATGCAGGCGGTGCGGATGTTTCCCAGGAGCAGGAACAGCACCACCGCCACCAGGATACCGCCGATCGCCAGCGAGTGACGCATGTTCGCCAGTGCTGTTTCGATGAACGTAGCGGGCCGGTGCAGCCGCGGATACAGTTGAATCCCTTCTTTCTCCAGGACAGGCTTCATTTCGTCCAGCGCCGATTCCAAGGCTTTAGTCACCTCCATGGTATTCGCGCCGTATTGGCTGGACATGGTCATCAGCACACCCGGCCGGCCCTGGACGACGGCGTCGCCGAACCGCGGCTCGGCACCCAGTTCGACGCGCGCGACATCCTTAAGGCGTACACTGAAACCATTCGTCTGGGCGACGACTACCTCCGCCAGCAGGTTCGGTGTCAGGGCTTGTCCTTGGGTTTCCAATGAAATCCGTTGGTTACGGGTCTCAACGTAGCCCGCACCCAGCACGCCGGTCGAAACGCGCGCGGCGGCCAGCACGTCGGACAGGCTCAGGCCGTAGGCTAACAGACGATCGGGCAACACCTGAATTTGCAGCTGGCGGACCAGGCCGCCGAACGTGCTGCATTTGGCTACACCAGGGACCGAGAGCAAGCGCGGTTTAAGCGTCCAATCGGCAAAGCTGCGCAAATCCATCGGCGTCATCCGGTCGGATACCAGGCCGATCTTAAGCAGATCCATGGTTGAGGAGGTAAGCGGGCTCATGCGGGGCGTCCCGACCGTGGTGGGCAACGCGCCGGCGGTCTCGCTCAGCTTCTCGGCCAGCGTCTGACGAGCTCGGAATACGTCGGTCCCCTCCTTGAACACTGCCGTGATCACCGACAACCCTTGGATGGATTCGGAGCGAAGCGATTCCATGTCCCCCAATCCACTCACCGTCGTTTCCAGGGGGCGGGTGACCAGTAATTCCACCTGTTCCGGCGTCAGCCCGGGACATTCCGTCTGAATCTCAACCTGCGGCTGAACGAAGCTGGGGAAAACGTCGAGCTTGGCGTTGTTGACGACATACAGGCCATAGCCCACGGCGACGCAAGCCAATACGAGCACTATGCCGCGGAAACGGAGCGAGAATTTGACCAGGGCTTGGAGCATGCCTCAGAGCCGGGCGGCAGAATTAACACCAAGCGGAAACCTGGGGTCGAGATCTGCCTTCCTCACGCATGGCGTTCCTGGTCTCACTCCCCTCCCTGTGCTTTCAACTCTTCGGAGAGCAGTTGTTGCGCTCCGACGATTACGACTTTATCGCCTGGACTAAGGCCTTCGCGAACAAAAAGGCCGTTGTCCAGAGGCGGACCAAGCTTAACTTCCACCCTTCGAAAAGTGTCGTCGTCCGTTTGGAGATAAACCCAGGTTGCGCCGTTAAATTGCACCACGGCGGCGAGGGGCACCGCCGCGCCTTTTTGCGGTTCTCCCGAGAATGTCAAATAGCCGCTCACGGACTGCCCGGGCGCAAGCTGCGGGGTGTTGGGCTTGACCATGACCACAAAGCCGCGATTCTGCATTTGCGGATCGGTCACTGGCGCCGCCCCAAGCAGTTCCGCTCCAATCGGCTTAGTTGGCTCAGCCAGGGTCAACACGCGCGCGCCGGTCGGTGAGCCGGGCAAAATTTCCCCGGCGGAAACATTGAGTTGGATCAGCGCGGCCGCCAGCGCGCTAAGGTCGCGCACCAACACCGGCAAATCCTGGCGTTTGGCGATCGGGCTTCCCCAGGCAGCAAGCAAGCGCAACCGGATGGCCTGTACCTGCGTATTGTCGCGAACCGCTGCCGCCTGCGCAGACTGCAAGGCGCGCTCCGATGCGTTGTGCTGCGCGGCTAACGTCTGCAGCCGCTTCAGTTCCGCGTCGGAAGCGGCGGCTGCGGCTTGGGCAGTTTGCAGATCGGCAACCATCGTAGTCAGGGGTGAAGGATCGAGAACATGCCCATACGCCTTGGCTTCCGGACTCAACTGCGCTTTCGGCAGCGGGCTGGTTTCGAGCCCCATGACCTTGCGGGTCGCCGCATCCAGGGTGATGGTCACCTCGTCGTTGGTGCCATGCTTCACGCGTGACGCGGGCTCCGGCTGTTTCTCGGCTTCCGTAGCTTCCTTCGCTTTCTGTTCACAGCCACTGAAAGCGCCCATGGTTACCAGCAGGCAAGCAACACAGCAACTGGTTCGCAGGACCGCGCGGACGAGGGCGTCCGCGCTCCGTAATGCTTGGACCGGCTCAACGTTCATGGTTTTGACTCGATTGAAAGACGGACGGGGGCAACTCGAAAGGACGTTGGATCGCATTTTCAAGCGAGCCGAGGGCCTGTTGCAGTTTCACCTGGGCCTCGAAACGCGCCATCTCGGCAGTGTTCAACTCGACTTGCGAGGTGAGGACGTCCAGTTGATCTACGGCTCCGGCTTGGAACTGCGCGGCAATCCGTTCTTGCTGCCGCGCTTGTTCGGCAGCCAAGGCTTCCAAGGTCCCAAAATTGGTGCCCGTTGCCCGGAAGGAGGATATCGCCGCATCAATTTCGCTCAGGACCTTGGCTTGAAGTTCAAGAAACCGGGCGGCGCTGGCGTTGCGCCGCGCGGCTGCTTCGGCAATCGGCCCCTGGTGACGACTGAGCAGCGGCAACTCGATCGTGCCCCCGAGTTGCCAGTCATGTTCGCCGGTGCTGCCGGAATTCCACATGTAACCGGGGGAAAGATGGATGTCGGGGTACTGCTTGGCGATCTCCAACTGGAGCGCCGACTGCGAGGCGGCGTAATCCGCCAGCGCTCCCAGAATGTCGGTTCGTCCGAGGAGAGCCATCTCACGGGCCTGTTTCGACGTCAGATCATCCGGGCCAGGCGACGGCGCCAGGTCAAAAACGAATCTTGTTTGCCCCAGGGCCGCATCCGGCAACCCAAGCGCGGCGGCCACATTGGGCCGAGCCTCGGCGGTTAACCGTTGAGCCTCGGCCAGGTCGGCGCGCGAGCGCATCAGTGCCAGCCGGGCGGTATTTACTTCAAATGCGGAAATTGCTCCAGCGCGATATTGACTCTCCAGCCGGGTCAGGAGGTCCTCGCGCAGGCGCACCAGGCCCTCCAAAAGCCTGGACCTCTGCCCTGCTGCCACCAACTCCAACAGGGTTGTTCGCAACCGACTCCGCACCTGCCAGGCCATGGTGGCAACGTTCAGACGCGCGGCTTCCGAAAGGTGCGCCGCCTGGTCCATGCGCCGTCGTCGCTTGCCGGCTGTCTCGATGGGAAAGTCGAATATGATCGATGGGATCCAAGGGCTGAACGCTCCTTGGGCTGGTTCGAAGGCCGCTGAGGGTGTGACCGTCGGGTTAGGTCTTGCGGCGGCGGTCTTTTCGCCCGCGGTCACCACCTGCCAATCCGCTCTCGCGACCTCGAGGCTCGGGTTGTAATAAAAAGCCACCAGCGTGAGCGTCTCAAAGTCCCAGGGCGCCTCAGGCCAGTTCTTCAGGTCGCGGTGGAGGTTTTGTTCAAGGAACACCTTCAGATCGGCATTGGTCAGCGAGCGGCTTTCCAGGCGGGCAGCTGTCTGTTCAGGGGCGAGATCTCGAGGCTGGAAACGCACGCAACCGGCGAAAGCCAAAGCGCACGCCGCAAGGCAAAGCTTGGGGACAGCATTCATGCCTCGCCAGCGGGGACCCACCCAGAACTCTTCGCGTCGGGCATTGATGCGAACATGCCAGCCCGGAAGCCAGGGTAAAGCTAAAAGTTCCCGTTGGGCTGCCCGGGCTTTCCTTCGTCGTCAGGGACTCGTCCCACTTTGGCCTTTGCAGCCGGCCGCGGTGAATTAAAAAGAGGCGAACCGGCCTGGCTGGCGACGGCCGGGTAACTCGCGAATATCAGCATACCAACGCCCTGGCTAAACTTCCGCCCAGTTATGAACATTAGCCAAGCCCTCGAACACGCCCGCTGCGGCCTTGAACGCGATCTTGCTCGTTTACCGGGAGGTCCTGGGCCAGCCGCTGGCCAAGGTCGATTCCTTGAGAGCGCAGCCTTTATGTTTCCACCGCCATGAAATTCCGGCGGGTTATCTTACCGCCGCTGAATCGCAAATGGACATATGCGGCAGCGACCCCCTTCCGAGGTTCGAGTAGCGTTCTATCGAAGCGCGTTCGGGGCTTTGCGGAGCCAGGCGCCGTCTTTGAGGCAGAAACGAGGCAGAAACGGTGCAGTTTTGGTTCAGCCGGGGTCCGTTCGCCCTTTTCGCTCGGGCAGCCGCGCGCGCGGCCGTGCGGGCAGAATGATTGAGATCATGGTCGCCACGGGCTGTGACAACACAACCCTCTACTCATATAGGAAAGGCAAGAGAGCACTTTTCCCGGGTCGGCGGCGGATTTGTATCAAATATTTCTTTTGAGAAGTGGATCCGCAGCTATCCGATCGCGTCTTCTCTGGTGGGCTTTTCAGCGGAATCAATAAGCTGTTCTGACCCCTACTCGAAACCGCTAATCTGCACTAATCCGACGCTAATCGAACAAGATTTCATGAAACCATAGATTCGCACAGACGAAGGGTATCGTTCCATGGCGGCCGCGTTTGAGGTGTATAACGACCCAGGCCGCGAGCAAACCGCGAAGAATTCCCCAGACAGGACAGGATTAGCGTACATTAGCGCAGATTAGCGGTTACATTTCCCGCGACGCGAATACCGGTGCCGGCCAGGACTCTCACGATCTCGGCCCAACTCGCCGGCCTGGGCTCATCCCGCAGCGAGTTCTGCTCGCGCCGCCCGCCGCGGGCTTTACTGCCCGGGTTCCCCTGCGTCGTCAGGGACTCGCCCAACTTTGGCTTTTGCAGCCGCAACTGATGGTTTACGCACCTGCTGGAGCCGGTTGGCCGCCGTGGGCGGAAGCGTCGCAAAGTGCTGTTTTTTGGGACGAATTTCACGTGATAAGCAGAGTTCAGGATGTGGGCAATGTTCTTATTACTCTTCTAATGCAGTCGCCATGACAATAGATGGTCAGAAAATGCCACCATCGGTGTGGCTGAAAATGGCCTTTGGCTCTGAAATTGAGCCGCAATGGACGACGTGTCATGTGGCGATTTGGTGTATGTGATGGCTTTCTGCCTGGGCGGCTTGGTTTTCGCGCTGGGGCCGATTGTGCTGGTCCAGTTTGTCGCCGCCCGCGAGACCCGTAACTACGCTCAGAAGACGGAGCAATTCGTTGAGTGTGGGATGGAGCCCATCGGCGATGCCTGGATCCGTTACAGCGCCGTGTATTACCTGTACGCCCTGGTGTTCGTCGCCTTCGCTGTGGATGTGCTCTACCTGGTGCCGGTGGCCCTGGTCTACAACCGGGTGAAGGGGTTCGTCATTCGCGATTTTTTGGAGTTGCTGATTTTTGTGGCGATTCTTTCCCTCGTCCTTGTTTACGCCGGGAAGAAGGGAGTTTTTGAATGGAAACGAAAGAAGATCAACTCCTGAAGGACTGCGCGCCTTACGTCAAGTTCGCGAAACTCGACGAGCTGCTTTCTCTGGGCCGAGCCAACTCACTTTGGCCGCTCACCTTCGGGCTGGCCTGTTGTGCCATTGAGATGATGGCGGCAGGGGCTTCCCGATTCGACCTGGCACGCTTTGGCGCGGAGGTGTTTCGACCCTCGCCACGTCAGGCGGATGTCATGATCGTCGCGGGGACGATCAACAAGAAGATGGCCGAGGCGGTGAAAACGCTCTACGACCAAATGCCTGAACCCAAATGGGTCATCGCGATGGGGAACTGTGCCATCTCGGGAGGGCCTTTTGTTTTCCCAGGCCAATACGCCGTCGTGGAAGGGGTGGACAAGTTGTTCCCGGTGGATGTGTACATCCCCGGATGCCCGCCACGGCCGGAAGCCCTGATTGAGGGCCTCCTTAAGCTCGAAGAAAAGCTGACCGGCAAACGCCGGTGGCCGGTGGTGAAACCCCAATGACCAGAATGGAGGCATGCCAATGAGTTCGGAGAATGTGAGCGCGAATGCCGCTCCGGGAAAACCCGTGGAGAAGGCGCCCCAGCCAGCACCCGCGGCAACGCCCCCCGCGGTCGCGCCCGCCCCGGCTCCGGCGCCGCTATCCAATCCCCTGGCGCACCTGGCGGTTTCGTTCAAAGGAGCGGACTACACGCTCCGCGGTTATCACGCCGAGGCGAGTGTTGGTCCTGACCAGGTCGTCTGGGCCGCTGAACAAATGGACCATGAAGGGTTTGCGCTCGATACGATAACGGGAGTGGACTGGCTGGCCGAAGGGCAGATCGAGGTGGTCTATGACTACTTCCATCCGCTCAAAACTCTGAGAGCGGTGGTTCGCACCCGGGTACCGCGCGACAACGCCGCCGTGCCGACGATTTCGACCGTCTTCCCCGGAGCCAATTGGCACGAACGCGAGGCGCATGATTTCTTTGGCGTCCAATTCGTCGGCCATCCAAACCTTACGCCCTTCCTTTTGCCGGAAGATGCTACCTATCACCCCCTCAGAAAGGATTTCACGGCTTGAATGCTCGCGAAGACATTTCTGTGGCGCCAACCTGCGAGCGACCGCAGGAGACTTTCGTTCTCAACCTCGGGCCGCAACACCCCGCGACCCATGGCGTTTTGCGCGTGAAGCTGACGATGGACGGAGAGTACATCGTCCGCGCGGAGCCGGTCTGCGGCTACATCCACCGCATGCAGGAGAAAATGGGCGAGAATCGCACCTATGCCCAGTTTCTGCCGAACACGAGCCGCATCGATTACCTTTCCGCGATGACGTATACGCACGGGTTTGTGGGGGCGGTTGAGCGTGCCGCAAAAATCCAGGTGCCGCTCCGTGCGGAATACATCCGGGTCATCACCTCCGAGCTTAATCGGATCTCGAGCCACCTGGTGTGGTGGGGAGCCTTCCTGTTGGACCTCGGCGGATTCACACCTCTGCTCTACGCGTTCGAGGACCGTGAACGGATCCTGGACCTGCTCGAAGGCATCACCGGGGCCCGGCTGACCTACTCCTACTTCCGCATCGGCGGCTTGTATAACGACGTGGACGAGACCTTCCTCAAAGGCACGCGAGAGTTTTTGGCCCTGATGCGATCGCGCCTCAAGATGTACCGGGATTTGGTCACCAATAACATCATCCTGCGCAAACGTCTGATCGACATCGGACCCATCAGCGCGGAAATGTGCCGAAAATATGGCGCGACGGGCCCGGTCATTCGTGGGTCAGGCATCGCCTACGATGTCCGCAAGAGCGAGCCGTATTCCGCTTATCCCGAGTTCGATTTCGACATTCCAACTTTCCCCGAGTGTGACTCCATGGCCCGCTACCGCGTGCGGATGGAGGAAATTGTTCAAAGTTTGAGGATCATCGAGCAAGCGCTCGATCGGCTTCCGGCCGGCCCGGTCATGGCGGAGAAGGTCCCGCGTGTTTTGAAGCTGCCCGCTGGTGATTATTGCTACGCGGTGGAGGCGGCCCGGGGCCGATTCCTGGTCCGCATCGTCAGCGATAACAAAGAAATTCCTTACCGGGTCAAGCTCCGGACTCCCTGCCTGTCGAATCTGAGCCTCTTCGAAGAAGCCAGCCGCGGGATGCTGCTGGCCGACGCGCTCGCGGTGATGGGGAGTTTGGACCTGGTGATTCCGGATATTGATAGGTGAGCCTAGTGAAAGCCGCGCAACAAACATCTCGTTCTCAGGCCGAGTGCCCTCTCCAATCCGGCCCCAGGGCAGGGCGCTGCTGGACAGTACCACGATTGTCTCTGCGCTTTATTGAAAGGGCCGCTCCATGATGCACGCCACGACCGATTTCATTGCACGGTTCTGGCCGGAACCGCTGCGGTTGGTGCTCTTCTTGGTGGGCATCATGTCCTTTGTTGGATTTAACGCGGCCTACCTGGTCTGGGTTGAACGCAAGGGCGCGGGCCGATTTCAACGGCGACCAGGCCCGACCGAAGCCGGCTTCGCCGGGCTTCTGCAACCCATTGCCGACGCGATCAAATTGCTCTCGAAACAGATGATTGTTCCCGCCGGGGTGGACCGCAGCCTGTTCCGAATCGCGCCGCTGCTGGTGATGGCGCCGGCCCTGGCTGGGTTGGCGGTCATTCCGTTTAGTGAACAGCTGGCGGCGCGAAACATCAATGTGGGACTCCTGATGATCTTCGCCTTCGGCTCGGTCAATGTCATGGCCATCATGCTCGGCGGGTGGGCCTCGCGGAACAAGTACGCCATCATCTCGGCCGCACGCGTCGTTTCCCAAAATGTCGCTTATGAAATCCCCATGCTGCTCGTCGTGATCACGATGATCCTGGTGAGCGGCACCATGAACCTGAACGACCTCGTGAAGGATCAAGCCGGTGGTTTCTGGCACTGGAACCTTTTCCGGGTTTGGATTAACCCGCTGATGCCCGTGACGTTCCTGATCTTTTACACGTGCATGTTGGCCGAAACCAACCGCGCGCCCTTTGATATGGCCGAGGCGGAGAGCGAACTGGTGGCCGGTGCCTACACCGAGTACTCCGGCATGGGATTTGGCGTCTTCTTCATGGCGGAATACGCCAATATCCTCTTGGGCTGCAGCCTCGGGACTGTCCTCTTCCTCGGCGGCTGGCACAGCCCTCTTGGGTTCCTGCCCAACCTGGGTCCGCTCTGGTTCTTGCTCAAAATGTACTTCCTCGTCTTTTCCGTCATTTGGGTACGATGGACCTTCCCGCGGACGCAGTTCTACGGCCTGCTGAACCTGTCCTGGAAAATTTTGATCCCGGTTTCCCTGGTCACCTTGGTTTTGACGAGTGCCATGGTCAAGCTCCTATGAAGAACGCTCTCTCAGAAATTTACCTCGGCCTGAAGAGCCTGTTCATCGGGATGCGGATTACCATCGGCGAGTTCTTCAAGCCGACCGTTACGGTCCGCTACCCCCACCAGACTCTCGAGATCCCACCCCGATTCCGCGGACATATCGAACTCGTCCGCGACTCGGCGACCGGCCAGCCGAAATGTTTCGTGTGCAAGCTGTGCGAAAAGGCCTGCCCCAGTGATTGTATTACCGTCGAGGGGGTCAAGCCCGAAGGGGCCAGGCGCAAGACCGTCACTTCCTACCGCCTCGATTTCACCAAATGCAGCCTGTGCGGTTCCTGTGTTGAGGCCTGTCGAGACGGGGCCATTCGCTTTTCCAGAGATTACAACCTCGCTGGGCTAAGCCGAGAGGAGTTCATTATGGACCTCTTTCAAAAACTGGAATCTGAAAGCCCGAAACCCAAAACCATCACTGCGCCGCCAGTGAACACCACCGCTGTTTCTCCAACTGCACCCGTAGCTGCCCCGCAGCCGCCCAGGGTCGAGCCGACAAAGCAAACACCCGTGGTGGCCGGTGGCAGTGTTGAGGCCAGCCCAATCCCGGCGGCTCAGAAAGTGGAGGTCAAATGAACCCGTTTCCCGCAGCCAACCTTCTCTTGACCGGCATCTTCCTGTTCTGCCTGGCTACCCTCGCGGCCGGTGCGCTGCTGGCCGTTTTCAGCAAGCGCCTCATTCGGAGCGTCTGTGGTTTGGCAGTGTGTTGCTTCGGCCTGGCGGGCCTCTACTATTTTCTGCACAGCCCGTTCCTGGCGATGATGGAAATTCTTGTGTATGTCGGTGCGGTCTGCGTGACGATTGTCTTCGCGATCATGCTGGCGGAACCAGAGGAACCGTCGGACGCGGAAACGAGTGGCGCAAGCATGATGTGGGCGAGCGCGGCTTTGGGCGTCTCATTGGCTGTCTTCTGCAGCCTGGCTTGGTTGGGCTCCCAAACGAAGTGGACCTACCCGGTTCGTCTGGACAACGACGGCTCGATTGCCGCGATTGGCATCGCGCTCCTGACGACTTACAGCCTGCCGTTCGAACTCATTTCTTTAGCTCTGCTTGTCGCCATCCTCGGTGCTCTGGTCCTGGCCAGGACGGGGCGGAGTCTTCCCTCCGAAACCAATATCCCGGTTGCTAACGGCGAGCCCAAATGGCCGGGCACCAACGGAGCCCGGCGGCGGGTCGACGGAACGAGCAGCGACGAATCGCTTGAACTACCCGACGTGGTCACCACAGCTTCGGCCCCGCACGGGAGTCATGCCCATAGGGCCGCGAAAGCCAGCCAACCACGGGAGGAATCACAACCCGTATGAACGAAACACCCGCACTCCTTTTTAACCGGCTGGACCTCTATTTGATTGCGGCTGCCTTTTTGCTGGCGGTGGGCATCTATGGACTCATCCGGCGGCGCACCCTCATCGGTATGCTCATTTCTGGCGAGCTTATCTTCTCGGCCGCGTCGCTCAACCTCATGGCCTTCAATCGGTTTACCGCCCATGACCAAACCGTGGGCCAGATATTTGTCCTGTTTATCATGGGCTTGGCCGCCGCGGAGGTGGCCATCGCTCTCAGTCTCATCATCGCCGTGTATCGGAATTACCAATCGGTCAGGGCAGCGGAGCTCTCGGAGTTGAAGGGTTAGATTTATGCAACCTACACATGACATCCGGCTGCTGCTCGCAATCCTTGCCCCCTTGATCGGCGCGGGGCTGGTGATGGCGAATGGCAAGCGGCCGAATGTGCGCGAAGCCTGCTCGTTTCTGGCGGCGACAGTTCTGTTCGTCATCACGGCCTCGATGGTGCCGTCGATTCTTGAGGGCAAGCGTCTCCATTTCGTCTTGTTCCAACTCTTGCCCGGGATCAATGGGGCCAGTGGACTGAGCATCTCTCTGCGAGCCGATGCGCTTTCGATGATTTTTGCGGTCTCCGCTTCCTTCCTTTGGATACTCACAGTGTTCTACTCCGCGGGTTACATGCGCGGTTTGGAGGAGCATGCTCAGACCCGGTTCAACACCTGCTTTGCGCTCGCGTTGTTTGGCGCCATAGGCTGCGCCTTTTCCGACAACCTCCTGACGCTCTATCTCTTTTACGAGATCGTCAGTATCTGCACCTACCCGCTGGTCGCCCATCACCAGGATGAGGAAGGCTATGAAGGCGGTAAGAAGTACCTGACCTATCTGACGGCCACGGCCAAAGGTTTAATCCTGCCCGCGATGGTGCTCATTTATGTCCTCAGCGGCACCCTCGACTTTGCCTCGAATATCCATACCGGCATCATTCCGCCGAACGTCCACCATGGTATCATCGCCGCGCTTTACGCCTGCTGCATCCTGGGCTTCGCCAAAAACGGTGTCATGCCCTTCCACAACTGGCTCCCGAGCGCGATGGTGGCGCCTACCCCTGTGAGCGCGTTGCTCCACGCCGTCGCGGTCGTCAAAGTCGGCGTGTTCTCCACCGTGCGCGTCATGCTCTATGTGTTCGGCGTGGATACCATGCACGCTCTGAACCTGGGACTGCCCACCGCCTATTTTGTTTCGATCACGATCATCGTTGGATCCATCGTGGCCTTGAGCAAGGACAACCTCAAAGCCCGTCTGGCTTACTCCACCGTGAGCCAGCTTTCATACATCATACTAGGCGTGGCGCTGCTGACCCCGGCGGGCATTGAAGGTGGTTTAATCCACATTGCCAACCACGCCTTTTCTAAAATCACCCTGTTCTTCTGCGCCGGCGCGATCTACGTCGTCACCCACAAGAAGAACATCTCGGAAATGAGCGGATTGGGCCGGGCGATGCCTTTCACCTTCGGCGCGTTCGCCCTGGCGTCGCTCAGCATGATCGGCGCTCCGCCGGTCGCCGGGTTCGTCACCAAATGGTATCTCCTGAATGGAGCCTTCGACGCCGGTTCGGTCGGCATCATCATCGTGTTGCTGGTCAGCACGCTGCTGAACGCAGCCTATTTTGCGCCGGTCGTCTACCAAGCATTCTTTGGGCGAGCGTCAGAGGCCGATGCCAAGCACCAATATAAGGAGGCGCACCCGGCGATGCTCATCCCGTTGAGCATCACGGCGGCCATCTCCGTTCTGATCGGTTTGTATCCAAACTTTTTAATGCACCTGGTGCAATTTGTGACCAGGCAACCCATCTCATGAATCTGGTTAAGCTCATCGAGTTCCTCCGTAACCGGCTCCGGCTCCTGGTGCGGGTTTGCTTCGGGGTTCTGGCCGTGCTGATCCTGATCGACGCTCTCTTTGTCAACAAAGCGCACGCCCATACCAGCGTGGAGCGTCTCCCGGGGTTTTGGTCCATCTTCGGTTTTGTGGGCTGTGTGCTGATAATCATCCTCTCGAAATGGTATGGCCATTCAGGGATCATGACCCGGGAGGATTATTACGATGAATAGTCCCTGGATCCATCCTTCGCTGATTCTGATCGTCGGGGCGCTGCTGCTACCCCTGGTCCCTTCGCGCTGGCCGAGACTCAAGCAAGCCTATCTGTTGCTGGTGCCCCTCCTGGTCTTCGGTCGGACGTTAGCCTTGGCCAAAGGCACCTTCGGCGAAGTGCAAATCCTGAGTTGGACTTTGATTTTTGGTCGCGTCGACTCACTG
>Ga0105240_10002414_pt1 | contig 30034 bp, 29 predicted proteins | sample KBSC54metaG_FD_80426 | JGI IMG/M metagenome (GOLD analysis project Ga0105240, IMG submission 80426) | Corn rhizosphere microbial communities from Kellogg Biological Station, Michigan, USA - KBS C5-4 metaG | ecosystem: Host-associated > Plants > Roots > Rhizosphere > Soil | place: Michigan, USA... | reverse complement strand
TGAAACGATTGGTAGTAGTGGATTGCCTCGAGCATGGGCAACGGCTCTGCCGACGCCGTTGTGGCAGACAGAGGAAGGCTGCGGGCCCGATCGAACATGCGTTCGGCAGCAGCCGGATCCCCTGCAGCGCTTGTAATCGCAGCGCGCATCGAGAGCACGTGTCTAAGCAAGTGTGGGGAACTCGCCTGCACGGCATCGTGGGCCCTCTCCATGGTGCGAGCGGCAGATTCCGCATCGACGCGCCATGCCTGAAGGTAGCTTAGTGCGATGCTTGCCTCTGCGAGCTGCTCGTATTGTCCCGCACTCCCGAATAGTTCGATTGAACGTATGTAAGCAGCAAGCGCTTCGTCGGCGCGTCCGAGGCTGCGAAGCGTCTTTGCTCTTTCATACAGCACTTCTGCCAGGCGAGAGTCGTTGAATTCCTCCGAGATAGCAAACGCGCGATCGAGATGTTCGAGTGCCTCTTCGTGGGCAGATCCGGCCCGCGCGCGTTGAGCTGCGAGCAGAAGATATCTTATTGTCTTTTCCGGACTCGCAGCGGCGCCGGCCTGATAGAGGTGGTGCGCAAGCTGGCTTGCATGTGAGTTGAGCTGACCTTCCTGAACTTTCTCGATCGCCTGGGCAATTCGGAGGTGAAGACGCTGCCGGCGGGGGTAGGAGATGGACTCGGCAAGGGTCTGCCGAACCAGTTCGTGCACGAAGCGGAATCGAGGATCGCGTTCATCTGCTTCATTGGTGACGAGATGCGCGCGTTCGGCTCCTTCAATCGCATTGAGTGCTGCGTCGGGTATCTTGTTTTCGAGTTCCTCGAGCAAACGCAGGCTGAAGCTGCGTCCGATCACGGCGGCGGTTGTCAGTACGCGGCGCGAATCTTCACTGAGCCTGGTTAGCCGGCGTCCAAGAACGAGGCGAACGCTTTCCGGAACGTGCAGATCGCTGACGCGCAGATCCGGATGCCATCTGCCGGTCTCGTCGAAGAGGGTGCCTTCTTCGGCAAGGTGCCGGAAGACCTCCTCAACAAAGAAGGGGTTACCATCGGTCTCTTCAAAGACGGCTCGCACGAGTGCCGGAGGTGGAGCCTGGTCACTGAGCACCGCAAGGAAGGCGTTGACTTCAACGATCGAAAAGCGCCGTAACACGATGCGAGACGCTTGTCGCTCGCGCAAGAGAGCCTCAAGCGTTCTCGCAAACGGGTGGGTGATCTCCAAGTCAAGATCGCGAAATGTGCAGATGATCAGCATCGGCGTGCTCGCAATCGTTTGCGCGTGATGCTGCAGCAGCAACAAGGTGGAATCATCCGCCCATTGGAGATCTTCGAACACAACGACCAGGGGGGTAACGCTCGCTGCGCGCTCCACGAACGAGCGAAACGCGTTGAACAAGAAGCGGCGCTGTTGCTCCGGGGGCAACTGCAGAGCAGGTGGTATATCCGGGTATATGGTGCGCAGTTCCGGCATGAGCCGCGCGACCTCAGGGGCATTTTCGCCGAGGGAGTAACGGAGGCCTTCACGAGGAGCCATACGCCGGATGTACTCGAGCATCTCGATGAACGGTGCGTACGCCGGCGCTCCTTCCATCTCATGGCAGTGGCCTATCACGCTCAATGCGCCCCGTCGCCGGGCTTCCCGGGATACCGCTCGGGCCAGGTAGGACTTGCCGATGCCCGGCTCACCACCGATCATCACCATTGAACCGTGGCCGGCAATTGCGTCCGACAACAACCGCTTCAGTGTTTCGAATTCCTGTACGCGGCCAATGAGCGGCATGTCTACGGGGCTGGCCGACTGCTGCTCTGCCAGCGACTTCCTAATACGCTTGAGATCCGCGAGGACTTCGGACATGGACTGGTACCGAAGATCGCGTGACCTGACGAGAAGGCGCCGGATCAAAACGATGAGGCTTTGCGGAAGATCTTCTGTTTCGCTACCAAACTCACAGAGTTCACCAGCCTCGCTGTATCTGCCTCTGCTGGGATGGCAACCTGTGAAGAGTTCCGCTAGCAGGACCCCAAGGGAGAAGATATCGGAGCGTTCATCGAGCCGATCACCAGCCTGCTGTTCCGGTGACATATAAGCTGGAGTGCCCGAAGTTGGATGTCCTTCTGACCTGCGGCGACTCTGTTGATCAGAATTCTCCCTCGCGTCAGGAGCGCTGTCATCCGAGACCTGCGCAAGCCCGAAATCCAATAACTTTACCAATCCAGACACAGTCACGAACACGTTCGCGGGTTTGATGTCGCGATGGATTATCCCTCGCTTGTGAGCGGCGCTCAGCGCGTCGGCCACTTGAGTGGCGAGGCCGACCTTCTCACGAAGAGCAATCTTGCGTTTTTCAGGATCGCCGGAAGAATCGAACCGCGCGATCCAGCTTTCGAGAGTTTCACCTTCGAGAAACTCCATCACGATGAAAGGCCGCCCCCGATGCTCGCCGATATCGTAGATGGTGCAAATATTTGGATGATTAAGGGAAGAGGCGGTCCGGGCCTCCTCTTCCAGCCGCTGAAGAATGGATGGACGCCGCGCGAGTTCTTCGGCGAGAAACTTGAGTGCGACCGGGCGATGCAGCCTCAGATCTTCTCCTCGATACACCACGCTGGTCCCACCGTCGCCCAGAATACTGAGAACTCGATAGTGCGATACCTCCTGACCAAGGAGTGATCCGGGACGACCCTGCTGTAGCGAGGCTTGCATCTGTAGGAGCGGCGTGTCGCCAGCCTGCTCCGGCGGTATCACCAGGCGATAGCCACGGCGGGGAACGGTTTCGATTTGTCCATCGGTATTGGAGGTATAACGGAGTGCTGAACGCAGCTTGAGCATGGCTGCATTAATACTGCGCTCCCACTCGACGATTGTTCCGTTCGGCCAAAGATTGCTCCGGATATCATCTCGCGACAGCACGCCGCCGGCTCGTTGGATGAGCATCTGCAGGATGCGGAACTGCTGATCGGGCAGCCGAATACTGCCCGAGCTGCCTTGGAGATCAGCCGTTTCCGTGTTGAGCGCGAAAGGACCAAATCTTACCAGGTCCGGCATCAACAACTCCTGCTATGCAAGCTTGTCCGCACCAGTCTATACCCAAGACTTGGCGTCATTTGAGCGTCAGTCATCTGTAAATCATCTCGAAATCACATCCAGACAATTGAGTAGGGGCCCGTTTAGTGCGACTTTTAGGTCCTCAGCAAAGCGAAGGTATGGTTCCACAGGCTCAAACCACGCACTCAGTTAAGAGGACCTCCAATGAAGCTCACAAAGATGCATTCGGTTTGTGGCATGAAGTACGCTTTCACCCTCATGCTGCTAGGCGGGTTCGTTGCGGCAATGCAGGCACAAATCGTCACCGGCGGCCAGCTCCCTAACGAGCGGAAGACCAGGAACGTGGTCGTTGTGATGCTTGACGGTCTCCGCTGGGAAGAAGTCTTCCGCGGCGCCGATCCGAAGCTGATCAATAAGAAGGGCCCGCGAATGCTTGGCGCCTCGGAGAAGAGGACAGCGCTCGCGAAAGAGCTGTACTGGCGGGATGATCCCATTCAGCGTCGGCAGCTGCTCATGCCGTTCCTGTGGGACGCGTTCGCGGCCCAGGGTCAGATCTTCGGGAACCGGGATTTGGGTTCGGACTCCCACGTAAAGAACCACGAGCGATTTTCGTATCCGGGTTACAACGAGACGCTGACCGGGCGGCCGGACGACCGGCACATCCACTCAAACCGAAATATCCCCAATCCCAATGTGACAGTCCTGGGATGGCTGAACCACAAGCCGGAATTCCAGGGGAAGGTGGCGGCCTTTGGAGCTTGGGCTGTGTTCGATGGGATCTTCAATCGGCAGCGTTGCGGATTTTTGGTAAATAGTGGCTACGATCAGATCGACGAGGAGTCGCGAAGCCCTCAACTGGACCTGCTGAACCATCTGAAAGAGAAGTCGCCCCGGGTTTGGCTGGACGAGTCTTTTGACCCGCTCCCGTTCTACACCGCCATGGAATACGTGAAACTCAAAAAGCCACGGGTTCTGTTTATCGGGCTTGGTGAGACGGACAACTGGGCGCACATGGGCTCCTATCCGGAATACTTGAACGCTGTGCACAGAGATGACCAGTACCTGAAAGAGCTTTGGACGCTGCTGCAGTCCATGCCCGAGTACAGGGATCAGACCACGCTCATCATATTGCCGGATCATGGGCGTGGATCAGGACCCCTGTGGAGGCTTCACGCACTGCCGGTGCCGGGTGCCGGACAGACCTGGATGGCATTTCTCGGCCCGGACACTCCGGCTTTGGGAGAGCGTCGCATGGCTGCATCAGTTACCGATAGCCAGATCGCAGCGACAATCGCGGCGGCTCTCGGCGAGGACTACAACGCCGAGATGACGAAAGCTGGAAGGCCAATCGAAGATGTGCTCCACGAGTCGATCCGGGTTGCCCGCGCAACAGAGGTAGGAGTGCAGCAGCAGGAGAGTTTAAGCGAAAGACAGCAGAGATGAATATGTCTCCAGGGCCACAGTACTCGCTGTCCCGCGATATCCCCAGAAAACTCTGGTGACAGGCATGAACAACAGAATGTCGCTCATATTCGTTGTCGGAACATTGATGGTATTCGGCTGTGGAAGATCGCACTTGATCGCCACCATGTCGCCGATGGAAGCGACAGTAAAAGCAGGCGGAGTGGTCACGCTTGTCGGTGATCAGTCCGGCTTTACCAACGCGCCGGTGATGCAGTGGTGGATACAGGAGTCTAAGAGAGCAAATCCGAAGATCACTTGCGGAATGTTCGATTATCTGCCCAAGGACTTCACAGGATGTCCATTTGGATTCGTTGTCTACCGCACAGATCTCGTGTTCCCGGGCACAGCCGTGTACCACGCTCCGCCAACTCCAGGTGTTTACCACGTCACCCTTGGCATCCTGCAGGCCAGTGAGTGGAATTCTTTGGAGGAGAGAACCGCCACCGCGGCGATTACGGTCACGCCTTGAGAGAGGTCCTCCCGCGAGATCTGCTGCACTGGCCCGGAATAGTGAATGGGTAAAAAATATCGATTCATTTTCTGCCCGACTTGAGCATCCGCAAGAGAGCAATGATCGCCGTCATTTCACTTCTGGCGCGCGCTCCCGGCCGCACACAAAGCGAGTCCCTGGGCAACGGACGTGAACTCGTCGCCGCCTTGAATTCGGTCGTGGCCGAAGCGCTTGCTGAAGATTCGCCGAACTGCAGGCACAAAGGAGCTGCCACCGGTCAGAAAGACACGGTCCACTTCGTGCGGCTCGACCCCGGAGCTCTTCAGTAGCGCATCTACACTGTGCTCAATCGCGGCGAGGTCTTCGGCAATCCAACTCTCAAACTCGGCCCGCGAGACTGGGATGCGCAGTTCGATCGTGGACGCACCGGCTCTGCCATCGCGGAACGTGAATTCTGTGTGATCCCGTTGCGACAGCTCGAACTTCGCTTTCTGCACGGACTGATGCAGCTGATACCCGAGGTCGCCTTCAACGATTGCGATCAGTGCCTCGATCTTCTCCGGCTCGAGTGCACGAATCCACGCGCTCTTCAGAATTTCGCGGACATTGTTGGTGCGCAGGAACGAGAGATAATGCCAGCGTTCCAGGTGTGCGTAGATCCACGCGGGAACCGCGGGGAGGATCTTGTTGAGTGAACGCGCCTCGGAGTTCGATCCCAGCGCCGGTGAAACCAGTTTGCGGACTATGCGGGCGTCAAACGTGTCGCCGGCCAGGCCCACTCCGGTGTTGCTCAAGAGGTCTTCTGCCTTGCGGCCGCGGCGACGCACTTCCGGACCGACGCGCATGAGTGAAAAATCACTCGTGCCTCCGCCGAAATCGCCGATCAAGATTAATTCATCACGGTCAAGAGTGGCCTCATACGCATAGGCCGCAGCCACCGGTTCCAGTTGAAATTCCACTTCCTCGAACCCGGCTGCGATGAGAGCCTCGCGCAAGCGCGAAACGGCGAAATCATCTTCCTCTTCCGACTCGGCTCCAACGAAACGCACTGGCCTCCCGACAGTAGCTCGCCGAACGGGGCGCATGAATTGCCCTTCGGCCCGCTTGCGAAGATCGCTGACGATACGAGTGACCAATTCTTCAAGCCGGTGCCGGCGACCGAAAATTTCAGTGCCCGTAAGAGCGCGGCTGGATAGGTGCGACTTTAGGGACTGGATCAGACGTCCCTTCTCTTCAGCATCGAGGTAGCGCTCAACGGCTTCCGGGCCAGAATAGCCGTGCACGCGACGTTGGCCATTCGCGGTCTTCCATTGTTCAAAGTACAACACCGATCGGCAGACCGGGATAGCTTCGCCACGAAAAGGAAAATTGGCGAGTTGAATTTTCCCTCCGGGCTGCAGCATCGCAACCGCGCAGTTCGTAGTCCCAAAATCGATGCCAAAAGATACCTGGTCACGCTCGCCTGAGCCCATCTGTTCATTATTCCAATCAACTTGCGTTCAGGGAGAATAGATCAATTCATCAATTGTCCGGCTTCAGCGTGTGATTGCCCGGCCGAAGCCACAACAGGCCAGAGAGCGATCACGCGTCAAAGAGAGTCGTATATGTCTGCGCGTTCGGCAACGTCATGAATCTTGATGGACTGCCCCTGAGCCTTTCAGGACTGCCAGGTACTCGCGGAATTTGAATCGCGCCGCGATGAACTGATCGTGGGTGAGTTGCAACTCGTCGTTGATCAGCCTTATTTCGCGCTCTTCAACCGTAGTAATCACCTTGTCGGCGGCGGCGATGGCGAATAGGCACTCTAACAATGCCAGCCGCTGTTCGAGGTTTGCCATCTCTTTGAACTCCTGCGTGACAAGGAAGTTCTCTGTGCCTCCGAACAGTGTTGCCTGTGTTTTGGCGATCTGTACCACAAGCACTGCCTGCTCCTCGGGAAGACTGCTCAGGCGTATGACCTGGTTTTCCATCTCTCTGGTCTCGACGTCGCTGATGTTCATATCAGCTCGAGCTACACGGCTCAGAATGTAAGCAAACGCAGCGATGAAGCGGGCACGATCTGGTTCCAAATTGTCCAGTTGCCGCACGATTTTCCGTACCGTCTCAGTCTCATCCCTGCCGAGATTGTCACCGCGGCTTTGGCCATCTTCCACCAGCCGCTTCAAAGCGTTCAGAAAGTTTCCTATACCCATGATCACTCTTTCTAAATTCGATGCCTACCCGCGATTCAATAAGTTTAGCCCCAACGTGATCCAGGACGTCCGGAAACGCACTTCGCTGAGTGCATGGATCGATGTGTACACGGCGAGCGGAAGTGCAGGATCAGCGGAGGCGTCTGAGTCCGCGGTTGCGCAGCCATTTGGCGACTCCGAGCGCGAGCAGCAGCCCCCCGAAGGGAAGGCACATGAGCGCGACAATCAGTGCGAACCATCCCGTGTTTGTGCTTGCGCCTGTAGGACCAAATCCACCAAACACTGTCTCGAGAAGGACGGCGGCAAGCAGGCCAGTTCCGACGATCGATGATCCCCAACGGAGAAGCTGACGGGTACCATCGTCCGTGATCGTTGCGCGTTTGGGAGGTGCAGGTATCTGTTCGCTCACGGGCATCGGCTCACCTTCCCTGCGCTAGGCGCAGCATCACGTACGTGATCACGCCGGTGATGGAAACGTAGAGCCAGAGAGGAAGCGTCCAGCGCGCAACTTTCCGATGTTGCGGAAAGCGGCCCGAAAGCGAGAAAAAGAAGGTGACCAGCACGAGGGGGAGAGTCGCAGTGGCGAGAACGATGTGACTGGCGAGGAGTGGCAGGTAGACGGAGCGATACGCGGCGTGGAGGGGGTAGCGTACATCTCCGTGCAGATAATGATGCAGGATGTAGCAGATGAGAAACAGGGTGGAGAAAATGAATGCAGTGATCATCGACGCGCGATGGGCGGCGATTCTCCGCGCGCGAATGAACGTAAACCCGACGAGGAGAGCTATTGCGCTGAGCCCGTTGAGGACGGCATTGAGGGCTGGAAGGAAGGGGAGTCTAACCCGTGCGGTGTCGGCGGCTGGGTGCTGATAGATCAACCAAAACAGAAAGAGCGAAGCGCCTGCGCTGATGGCCAGGATGGCAAAAATGGCCGGGCGAGTGTTCGCTTTCGGTTTGGATGTGGTCGCCGCGGTCCCCATAGCATTCCTTAATGTTTCGCGATCGCGCAGAGCATCAGCGTGGTCAGCAGCAGCGGTAGATAGATGACGCTTACTTTCAGCAGATCGCGCGCCACCGAACGGCTTTCTGTCTCCGAGGCAGTGCGAAGAATCCGCGTGAAGCGAATGGTGTAAGCGAGATAGAAGAGGCCGAGTGCCGTCGCTGGGACAACATAGATCGCTCCCGTCATGCCAAGCCGCCACGGCGCCAGGCTCACCGGAATCATGATGACGGCATAGAACAACGCTTCCACGACCGTAGATAATCCATCAGGTTGCACAACGGGGAGCATGCGGATTCCGGCGCGAGCATAGTCGTCGCGGTAGAGCCACGCGATAGCCATGAAGTGAGGAAATTGCCACACGAATAGGATCGCGAACAGAGCAACGGCTGGCCACTCCACACTTCCGCGGGCGGCCGTCCAGCCAAGCATTGGCCCCATTGCACCGGGGAATGCGCCGATGAATGTTGCCAGTGTGGTTACGCGTTTAAGAGGCGTGTAAATCGCAACGTAAGAGAAGGCGGTAAGCAGTGCGAGTGAAACCGTGAGTAGGTTGGTGTGGAGCAGCAGCCACCACGCACCCAGCGCCAGTGCGCCAATGCCCGCGAAGACTCCCTGAGTCAGAGAAATGCGCCCGGCCGCGATCGGCCGATCGGATGTGCGCTTCATCTTGGCGTCGCTGGTACGCTCGAGCGCCTGGTTCAGCGCGCTTGCTCCGGCGGAGACCAGCCCGATACCGATGAGTGTGTCGAGCAGGCCGCGTTGAACGCTCGAGATGCCCGACTGCATAGATCCCAGGTAGAAGCCCGCCCATCCCGTGACCACTACCAGTCCTGTAACACGAACTTTAAACAGTTCGCGCATGTCGTTGATCAACGTGGCGGTTACGCCTGGAGTGGGGACGTGAATGGGATGTGCGCCGTGCCCAATTTCCGCGGGTTTGAGGAGGTTAGCTTCGTGCGCGGCAAAATCGGGGTGGGCGGCAGCCTGAGAAGCAGGAGTCATAAGGGTGGAGAGGACCTCAATGAAGGCTCGCGATGGACCGACGTGCCTGCTTTGATGATAACAAGCCCGGTACGGCTATCTGCCCTGACGTAAGTTGTTCAATCGATTCCGAGATAGTTCTGTGCAATGTCGATGATCGCGGAACGGCTGGGTAGCCAGGACTGCCACACCGAGTCGCACCAGCGGCCGATCATCGCATCGCGAGCGGGTCCGGGTTCGGCCGCAACAACGTGCTCGATCGTAAGTGTTCCCCTGCCGGACGGAATCGGAAGCCTCGGCCATATCCTTGATCGGTTTGCGAGCTGCATGTGCGCTCGCTGGACCATACGGCCAGTGTAGCTTTTTTCGAGATGAAGGTACAGTCCGATGAGAGCGAAGACGACGGCCATGGGCTTCTTTGCGTCGTCGGCATTCTGCGCGGTGTAGGCATCCACTACAAGTTGGTGAATGATGGCGGGGTCTGGGTGTGCCAGCGTGTAGAAGGCGAGTTCGCTGTAGAGATCGTCATCTTTGAACATGGAAGATTGCGTCTCCGGCTCACCCAACTCGCGGTTTCAGACCGGCTGCTTCCATTACCGCCTCAGACACCTCACGGGCTGTCTTCTTGTCGGCCGGGATAGAAACGTGAGCAGTCCGATAGAGCGGCAACCTGCGCTCATATCGCGCGGCGAGGTTGGCTTGATCCGCCAGCACCGGCCGCGTGTCTTCGGTTCCGCTGCAGCGGGAGAGCGTTGTCTCAAGCTCTACTTCAAGGTGTACCAGCAAAGTTCCGGGATTCGTGAGCAGAAGGTCACGCGTCTCTTTTCGTTCGATGGCGCCGCCGCCGAGTGCCAGCACGAGATTCTCGCCGGAGGTAAGGCGCGCAATAGTCTGATGTTCTAGATTTCGAAAGGCGCTCTCGCCGCTATGCGTGAAGATCTGGGCGATAGTGCTTCCAGCTTCGGCCTCGATAACATCGTCAACGTCGATAAATCGCCAGCCTAGCCGCTCAGCGATCAGCGGACCGACAGTGGATTTGCCGGAGCCCATGAAGCCGGTGAGGACGATGCGTACTGGCGTGATTGAGGTCTTAAGGCTCATGCAATTTTGCGCAGGGCGTCTCTGTTCGCGATCGCTTCTACAAGTATAAAGACGCGCTGTTGCATCCCTCAGCCGAGAACCATCACAATCGCGCCTGCGGTGATGAGCAGTCCTCCGGCCACCGCGGGAACCGTCAGCTTTTCGCCCAGGAGCAGCCACGCAAAGACCATCACAAGCGGCACGCTGAGCTTGTCGAGCGGAGCCACACGCGATGCCGGACCGAGTTGCAACGCGCGGAAATAGCAGAGCCAGGAGAGTCCGGTGGCCATGCCGGACAGCGTGAGGAAGAGCACCGTGCGGCGGTCGAGCAAGCGCAGTTCGCAGTGCTTGCCGAGGCCGATCGCAATCGCCCACGCGAACACGAGAACTACCGTAGTGCGCACGGCAGTGGCAAGGTTCGAGTCCACGTGCGCCACGCCCACCTTGGCCAACAACGCAGTGGCTGCTGCGAAAAGTGCTGAAAGGAGTGCCCATCCGATCCAGGTCATGGAACTAATGCTATCTGCCCGGCGAGACCTGTCATGCGGCAACTGCACAGGTGTGACTCCAACCCACCGCTACAATGGACTGAGCATGATCCGCCATACCATTCTCCTGCCTCTTGCAGTGGTCGCGTTTTTGACTGGCTGCGGGTATCACACCGTAGGTGCGGCGACACATCTGCCGCCGGAGGCGCGAACGATGGCTGTGCCGGTCTTTGCGACGCACACCGAGGCTTACCACACTGAGGTCGCGATTACGGATGCGGTGATCCGCGAGTTTGCGGCGCGGTCGCGGATGCGGATCTCGCCAGGTGAGGGCACAAATCCAGACGTAGTCCTGCACGGAACAATCCTGAACGAAGTCGTTGCCCCATTGACCTACAACACCACCACCCAGCAATCGTCCAGCTATCTCATCACGCTTGTGATCTCTGCGACTCTCACGGATCGCAACGGCAAAATTCTCTACGAGAACAAGAATTACGTCTTCCGTGGGCAGTACCAGTCCACCGCGGACTTGCCTACGTTTCTGGACGAGAGCCCAGCGGCGGTGGAGCGCATCTCCAGAGATTTTGCGCGGGCACTTGTGGCGGATGTGCTGGAAGGACTGTAGGGGGCAGCGAGCAAAGCATCCGGAATGAACAGCAGACGTACAACCCCGGATCTGGCGCGTTTGCGAATAAGTTTCCGCCTTGGTTTCCTCAGGTGCTGGTTGAGTACTCCGCTGTTATCCTTAAGGCAAATGAGCACTTCGGGTCGAGACAGCAATGCCGAGAGCTTCGTGAGATGAGCGGCGCACGCTGGGGTGCCGGATTCACCGCGGTAGGCCGCTTCGTGTCGGAGATCGAGGCCGCAGCCACCGGGAAGGGCTCGCTGAAGCCGGGATACGTGCTTGCCGGAGACGAGATTTTCCTGCTCGACCGGTGCCGTGACGCCGTTCTCAAGGCGTTTGTTCCTTCCGAGCTCAAAGATTTTTGCCTGTCCGATCTGGACCTGGGCTCGACGCCGATATTCGACGTTCTCGATCGGGCACAGACGCCGTCGCTGATGGCGCCGTTCCAGGTGATCTTCGTTCGAAATGTGCGGCAGCTCTATACCCGTGGAGCGAAGAAGGAAGAGTTCGCCGCCCTCGACCGTTATTTCCGATCTCCGAATCCCCAGGCGCTGCTCATCTTCGTTGCGGATTTCCTGCGGATCCCGACGGACACCCGGCGCATGGAACTAGACGATAAGAACCGGTTCGAACGACTCGACGAGACGTTGGGCGAACACTGCGGAATGGTGGAACTGGCGCGCGTGAGCGAAGAGGATGCAATACGTTGGGCGGCCGCAACGGCGCAGGCTTCGGAGACAAGGATCGATCCCGATGCGGCGCGCGAGCTGGTCGACGCGCTTGGGGCCGACATGATGCTGATCGCTTCGGAACTGGAGAAGCTGCTGCTTTACACCTCCGGTCGCGGACGGATCACGCTGGGCGATGTCGAAACCATGGTGCTGGCCGCCAAGCAGCGTTCGCTCTATGAACTGACGGATGCGATCAGCTCTCGCAACACCGCTCGGGCACTGGCCCTGCTGCACGGGTTATTGAACAGCTCGGATGCTGGCGAGGATGCGGCGATCGGACACCTCTATATGCTCGCGAGGACATTCCGCCAGATGCTGGTCATTCTCGAGAAGAACGTGCGCGATTCGCGGGCCATCTGGCAGGCACTGTGGCAGGGCTTTCGCATGCCGCCGTTTGCGGCCGATGATCTGATCAAGCAGGCACGGCGCTACAAGAGCCGCCGCGAACTGACGCGGGCATTGCGCCTGATTGCGCGTGCCGACCTGGAATTGCGTTCTTCTCCGCCAGACAAACGGCTGGTCCTGGAGCGGCTTGTGTACGATCTCGCCTCGGAGCCAAGACCGGCATTGCCCGCATGGGCTTCATCGCAGCTTTCTTTCGAGAGCTAGCGAATTCCGTGCTGGACGAGCCACGCGGTGTAGGCTCGGTCTTCGCGTAGAATGTGATTCGCCAGCCACTCGCGCAGAAAAGTCATCAGTTGGATGCTGAGGGCTGCCTCGCCTCGATCAAAGCGCTCCAGATAACCCGCCACCTGCTCCGTCAGCTCATGATGACGCCTGCGATGTTGAGCCAGATCAGGGAAGCCGGTTTTGGCAAGGAGCGCTTCCTCTGAGGAGAAGTGATCGCGTGTGTATGCCAGCAGGTTGCGCAGGAGGCTGCCTGTAATCGCCTTCGCTTTGCCGTGCAGCATGGCGCTATGCAACTCGTTGAGTGAATCGAAAAGGGACATGTGCTGCGCATCAATCGACGCAACACCGACTGAGTAGGTGCTGTTCCACGACAACAGGGCCATTGCATCTCCTGGCTGGGTCACTAAGCAAGAGATCGGCAGTTGCAATCACAAGTTGAGTTGTGGACTAGAAAACGCCGCGATCGTTGAGCCACTGACCGTAGGGCTGATCGACTTCTTCGACATGCTCGTGGTACCACGCAGGAAGGAATTCGAGCAGTGAGCTGAAATGTACAGCATCTTCACGGTTCACCTGTTCCAGAGCGGTGTAGAGGCGGGCCAGAAGCGCATTGTGCGCGGTTCGATGCTCCTCCACCTCGGGGAAGCCCTGCTGCTTGAGCAGTTGCTCTTCACTGTGGAAGTGCATCTGGGTGAACTCAATGAGGCGCTCGAGTTGAAGGCAGATGTCGCGACGATTGGTTCCGCGGACGAGCATGCGGCGCAATTCGTTCAGCGTGTCCATCAGGACGCCGTGCTGATCATCCATGGCTTGCACTCCGATAATGCAGTCGTGGCTCCAGGTCAGCAGCGTCACAATTCGTCTCCGCGATCAGAGGCAAGTGTAGCTTCGCTGCAGAAACTCTCAATGGCCCTTACGGGTATAGATATGAGTCTTTGGGTTCAGCGGCGTGTGACTTCCGGCGCATTACCAACGATTACTCAAGGATGATGTCGGGCTGGGGTTCGTGACCACGAGTGGTGAGGATGATCGCGGCTGTCAGAATGAAAGCACCGCCGACCCATGCGTAGGGCCCGAGGTGCTCGCCCAGGAGGCGCACTCCGAGATATGAGCCGAGGGCGGGCTCGATGTTGAGGAAGACGCCGGCGCGCGAGGCGGGCACGTGGTGGATGCCCCAGTTCCACAAAAAAGTTGTCGTCGCAGTGCAGGCCAGACCGCTGATGGCGAGGGCAATCCATGCGGTTGACGAGACGTGAGTGAACGGAGGGGGAGCGATCTTATCGTGACGCCAGGGGTTGAGCAGAAGCGGACCGAGTATCCATACGATCAGCATCGCGGTGCCGGAGAGGATGCAGTAGGCTGTAACGACGATAGGGCTATGTGACTGCATGAGCTTCTTGTTGAGAAGGACCCACGCCAAGGCAACGATGAGCGACAGGACTACAAGCATGTCGCCGTAGAGTGTGGGCTCGCCCTGCGCGGCAGGGCCCCGATGGCCTCCCAGAACGATCAGGGCCGCGCCGATGGTGGAGCCGACCAGGGCGAACCAGCCGACGGAGTCGAGGCGTTCGCCGGCAAACAGAACTGCGGCTGCTCCCAACAGCACAGGCATCGTACCCACCATCAGGGAGGCGTGGCTGACGGTGGTGTGAGCGAGGCCATGGAACTGAATTAGGAACTGGATAGGAATTCCGAAGGCGGCGGAGATGAGCAGGATGCGGATCTCGCCTGCCGTAAGGCGAACGCGGTTGAGCAGCGCTACGGGCAACAGGCCGAGGCAGGCGAAGAGGAACCGGTAGATCACCATGTGCTCCACGCTCATCTCATTGAGGGCCAGCCGGCCGAAGTAGAAACCCGTACCCCACAGGCATCCTGCAAGTGCGCATGCGCCATAGCCGAGAAAGGCGGTACGCGGGCTGAGGGGAGCGGTAGAGGGCATCTCTTCTTTTACTGTCGCATGAGAGGCAGTTTCAAACTCCCGGCCTCAACTCCTTGTTATGAGGAATGTGCCCGTTTCTGAAAAGTCAGGTTTTGTTTGTATTTAGCATCACAAATAGCTGAATCTAGAATAGTTATTGTAATCGTTTTCTGTCTGAGTCCCATAAGGGCCGTTCGAGGGCGGCTTTGCCTTGGCTCAGAAGAATATTGAGTTTTCGCAAATCCTCGTGGCTGATGCCTTCGTGTTCTCTTTCTAAAGCAAGTCTGGCGTCCTTTGGACATTGCATAGGAGTCTGTGATAGCGTCTTTGAAATGTCCAAAGGAGATAGCCTCGTGGGCGATCAGAAGTCGGATGTACTGCAGGGAACGCTGGACCTGATGGTGTTGAAGACCCTCTATGCCATGGGGCCGCTGCATGGGTTTGGAATTGCTCGGCGCATCGAGCAGGTCAGTGACGGAGTTCTCGATCTGAATGAGGGAACGGTGTACACGGCGCTGCTTCGGTTGCAGCAGCAGGGTTGGATCGCGTCGAAATGGGGGACAAGCGAGAACAACCGTCGTGCAAAGTTTTACTCGATCACGCCACGGGGGGCTATGCAATTGGATCGCGAGGCGGAGAACTGGCAGAGGGTGGCAGGCGTCATCGAGAAGGTGTTGCGGCTCGAGAGGCAGGGGTGAAGCGATGCTGAATGTGCGGACGCTGTGGGCGAGAGTAAAGGGACAGGCTGAACAGAGGCAGGAAGATGATGCCTTCGACGAGGAAATCCGCGAGCATATTGCATTGCTGGAGGAGCGTTACGTCGCGGAGGGGATGAGCAGGCGCGACGCAGCGAGGGCGGCGCGACGCCAGTTTGGAAACGTGACCGGGTTGAAGGAACGGCAGAGAGCGCTTCGTGGATTCCTTTCGCCATCGGAGTGGTGGCAGGATGTTCGGTTCGGGGCACGGATGCTTGCGAAGCGGCCGCTATCGAATGCGGCGGTTGTGGTGGCCCTGGCGCTGGGGATTGGGATGAATGCTGCCGTGTTCACATTTGTGAATGCGCTCCTGCTGCGACCGCCCCAGGGAGTGGACGCAACGAACAGGTTGATCGAGATCTGGCTTCACAACCCGAAGTCGAGCGGCGCACAGGGCTATTTGCCATTCAACTATCCCGACTATGCGTATTACCGCGACCACGCGCGATCGGTGGAGGGCCTACTCGCGTTTGATGGGGATGGAACCGACGCTATCTGGAACCACGGGGGCCTGGGTGAGATTATGCACGGGCAGCTTGTGTCAGGGAACTTCTTCCCGCTGCTGCGCGTGAATGCAGTGGCGGGACGAGCACTCGCTGCGGATGACGACAAGCTTGAAAACCCCCGACAGACCGTGGTGCTGAGTTACGCCTTCTGGAAGGAAAAGCTGGGCGGAGACTCCGGGATCGTGGGGCGCACGCTCATGCTGGATGGATCTGCGTTCACGGTTGTGGGTGTGGCACCGCCGGCGTTTAAAGGACTGCTCGTGGGGTCGGAGCCGGACTTTTGGGCGCCGTTGGCGGCGCAGGCGCAGTTCTCTCACAGCAAGGGACGACTTACAGATCGAAATGAGTATTGGCTGCTCGTGGGCGGAAGGATGCGCAGCACCGGGGACCGGAAGAACGCGCAGGCCGAGATGCATTTGCTGGCGAGGCAGATATATCAAATGCATCCTGGGCCGGACGATTTTATGGATGCGATGGTGTATTCACTGATGCTTGTGCCGGGGCCTTTTCGCGTATACGTCGGAGCGTTTACCGGCGGGTTGCTTGCGGTGTTCGCCCTGGTGCTGCTGATTGCATGTGCGAACGCAGCGAGTATGCTGCTTGCGCGGGCTACACGGCGGGCACGGGAGATGGCGACGCGGACGGCATTGGGCGCGGGGCGAGCGCGACTGGTGAGACAGATGCTTGTCGAGAGCCTGATGCTGGCAGGACTTGCCGGCATGGCGGGCGTGGCGATTGCATGGACGACATCACGGCTGCTGATGGGGCTCTTGAAGCCGGCGAATTTGCCGATCGCGCTGGAGATTCCGCTGGACTGGCGGGTAGTGTTGTTTACGGTCGCGGTGTCTCTGGCGACGGGCGTGGCGTTCGGATTGGCGCCGGCGTTGAGGACGTCCGCAGTGGATGTCGCGCGGGTGCTCAGAGAGGAGTCACAGACCGCGGGACGCAAAAAAGCGCGAATGCGAAACGTGCTGTTGGTGATGCAGATGGCGACCTGCGTGGTGCTGCTGGCCGGGGCTGCACTGTGCGTGCGCAGTCTGAAGAATGCGACTGCAATTGATCCGGGCTTCGAGACGCATCATATCGCGCTGGCAAAGCTTGATCCCGGAAGCCTCGGCTACTCCTCGGAAAAGATCAGAGATTTTTACGCCCAGCTACTGGAACGCGTGAAGCAACTGCCCGATGTGACATCTGCCAGCTACACCCAGTTTGTGCCGCTGGGAGGCTCTGGGCAGCGTACGTCGGCTAGCACACGGCTGGGAAACGACCCGAATGCGGCGAGGGTGTGTGTGGATCGCGTGGAACCGGGGTGGTTCCAGACAATGGGAATCCCCGTGCTCCATGGAAGAGACTTGACCCAAAGGGAAGCGGATGCGGGGACGCCGGATGCGGTATTGATTAACGAATACCTGGCACGGAGGCTGTGGCCGGGAGAGGATCCGGTGGGTAAGCGACTGGCGCTAGGCGGCGAAAACACGATGAGCCAAGTGGTCGGCGTGGTGAAAAGTGGAAAATACCGGACACTGGGTGAAGAACCAACGGCAGCGGTGTTTCGTGGAACAATTCCAGCGGCCCGGACCCTGGTGGTTCGTACGGCGGGAGACGACCGGAGCTTGCTGGGCGAAGTGGAGCGAGTGGTGCCCCTGGTGGATCCTTTGATGGCTGCCACGGAGGTACAGACCATCGAGAATTTCATGACTCTGCCGCTGTTTCCGGCGCGCACGATCGGTTGGCTGCTGGGCGTTTCTGGAATCCTGGCTGTAGTGATGACGACCATCGGCCTGTTCGGCGTGATTACCTATGTGGTTTCGCAGCGGACGCACGAGATCGGCGTCCGCATGGCACTGGGAGCTCGGCGGAGCGATGTTGTGAAGATGGTGATGGGTCAGGGGCTTCGGCTGACGGCGATTGGCCTCGGGATTGGGTTGTGCGCGGCTTTTGGGGCCGCCAGGCTATTGGCTCCGCTGCTCTATGGAATTGGCGCAAACGATCCCGTAACAATGTCGGCGGTAGCAATTGGACTGACGGCCATTGCGTTGCTGGCGTGCTATCTGCCGGCACGAAAAGCAGCGCGGGTGGACCCGTCGGTGGCGTTGCGGTACGAGTAGCTTCGAAACTGACTGATTCCTCAATAACTGGATGGGGAAGATATCCCTGACGCCGAACCGGTGGCTCACCAGCAGCAGCCGGACGATGTCTGGACGGGCAGTGAGCCAGCCGACAAATGCGCGTGTTCTTTCTTCCGGTGAAGACAATTCATCTCTAAAACTTCCATGTAAATAAATTGGTTTGACCTTTGCAGCAAACAGGTCAACAATCGGGCAATCCCCGGTGTATCGTCCCCAAGGTCAAATTTCTGACTCAGCTCCGATTCGGAGGTCACAGATATGCGTGCAAACGTTTCTGTATCTCAGTTCACGCTCGTGGTCGTTTTTCTGGCGCAGGCGTCTGGGCAGGGAGTTGAACCCAGGCAGAAAGCATCGGCCGATCGTCTTAACCAGGATGGTATTGAGCAGTACAAAAGCGCCCTTTACGAAAATGCGCTGAGCACCTTCACTTCGGCATTGGCCATCTACCAGGTGAGCGGGGATACAAAGGGCGAGGCGACGGCGCTGAGCGAGATTGCAATGTGCCTGGATGGCCTCGGACAAAAGCACAGGGCGTTGGATTATCTCGAGAAGGCGGTGCCGAAATGGCGCCATGTCCCGGACGCGGACAACGAAGCATCCACGCTGGGAAAGGAAGGTGACATCTACCGGAGTTGGGGATTCCCGGACCAGGCGCTCCGATATTACAAGCAGGCCCTCCCCCTATTCCTGATCGCTGGTGACCGAGCAGGCAGAGCAGCCACACTGAACAACCTGGGGCTCGCGTACCTTGAGATGCGCAATCGCAAGCACGCACTGGAGCACTTCCGTGCGGCGGCCGAGCTCTACGGCTCACTGGACGACGTCGGAGGCCAGACATCGGCATTGATCAACATGGGTGCGATTTACAACCAGGCGCATGACTCATCGCGAGCGCTCGAGGTTTTGGACCGGGCACTTGAGATGGCAAAAAAGTCCGGAGAGCAGGATCTTGAGGCCGGGACACTGAATGCCATCGGTCAGGCTTTTGCAAATCTCAGAGACCATGACAGAGCGCTCGACCGCCACAACTCCGCGCTATCTGGGCACCAGGAAAGCGGGAACGAGGGACCCAATCAAGAGGTTTTGAGGAATATAGCGGGGTTGTCGGCAAGCAAAAACAGGTAAACAGATCCCGCCGACGGGTGGGGATACCAAGCTGCTGTTTACATGCTTTGCTTGCTCATTTGATGCCTACCTGAAGCGCATCGTTCGCCATGCCGGCCTTCAGTGGTTGGCATGGCCTTTCTTTTTTCTGGCCATAAACTAGACAGCGATAGCGAATTCAGCGCTCGAAGAGCTTGAGCAGTTCGGAGAGTCGTCGGCTGTTGAGCACCGCAGATTTGTCGAGGCCGGCGCGGCGGCCCTGTTCCAGGCCGAATCGGATGGTAGCGAGTTCGCCGGTGCTATGCGCGTCTGTGGAGATGGCAATGAGAACTCCGGCTTCCCGGATGAGCCGCGCGTTTTCGGCGGAAACATCGAGGCGGTCGGGGCTGGAGTTCAGCTCAAAAAAACAGCCCCGCTCTTTGGCGTGCGTGATGATGCGCTCGATATCAAGTTCGTAGCCGGGGCGCTTCATGAGAAGGCGACCGGTGGCGTGGCCGAGAATGTTGAAGTGGCGGTTGTCCATCGCGCACAGAATGCGTTCGGTCTGCTGTTCCTTATTCATGGCGAACCGCGAATGGATCGAGCAGACGGTGTAATCGAGTTCGCTCAGGATTTCGTCTGGGTAATCGAGCGATCCGTCAGCGAGGATGTCCACCTCCGCCGATTTGAGGATCCGAATTCCAGAGAGCTTCTCGTTCAGCTTGTCGATGGCGCGGATCTGCTTTTTGAGCCTTTCGACGGAGAGGCCGTTCGCGATTTTCAGGCTTGGTGAGTGATCGCTGATGCCGACGTACTCATAGTGGCGGCTCTTTCCAGCGAGGGCCATCTTTTCAAGTGTGTCGACGCCGTCGCTGGCTTCCGTATGCATGTGCAGGTCGCCGCGCAGGTCGTCTTGCGTGATAAGCGCGGGCAGTTTGCCTTCGCGGGCGAGGCGGACTTCGTCGACGCCTTCGCGGAGTTCGGGTGGAATGAACTGGAGCCTGAAGCCCTTGTAGAAGGCTTCTTCTGTCTGGAAGTTTGCGCTGCGTTCGAGCGCCGAGAGGCTGCCCGTAACACGCGTGAGGCGGGAGAGGTGAGTCTTCGAGCCCGTGTGCCGGATGAGGGCGAGGCCCCAGTTTTGTTTCGAAGCTGGTTCGAGCCGGAGCAGCGGACCCGAAGGCAACGCAAAAGTTGCGGATTTTGGCGAGAGCTCGAGCATCGGGGTGCGTCCGCCAAAGCGCTGAAAGGCCTCGGCTGTCGAGCCGAAATCGGCTGTCTCGACGACGAAGTCGAGATGGTCGATCACTTCCACACAGCGGCGGTAGTCTCCAGCGGCGATGGCGCGGACCGCGTTGCACTGCTTGAGAAGGAAGTGCTGGATGGCGGCGACGAGCGAGTGAGCGTGATAGAGCAGGATCGCGTTGGAGTCGACGAGCCCCTGGCGAATGTGTTGAGCGATGCGCGCGCCGAAGGCCCCATCGATCTGCCCGCTGTCGAGCGCCTGGCGAAGTTCGGAAATCGAAGAGATTCCGAGTTTTTGGTAGATTCTTAGGACGCGAGTTGGGTCGAGGCGTGGGTGCTGGTTGATGGCGACGACTTCAGGCGGAACTTCGGCGCGGAGTTTTTCCAGGCTGCCCAGCTTCCCTTCGAGCACGATCTCGCGCACGGCATGGGCGATGGCCTTTCCAATGCCGGCGTATGTCGTCAGATCACTGTCGCTGCGCACGAGTTCGTCGACACTCTCGCCGAGGCCGCGAATGGTTGCGGCTGCACGCCCGTAGGCACGAATCTTGTAGGGGTTGTCGCCTTTCACCGTGAGAAGCTGCGCCAGCGAGGAAAGGCGATCGGCGATGTCGGCGTTACTGAGCGGCGTGGATGTCGGCACGGGTGCGGACTAGAACTCCTGCACGGTTCGATGCAGTAATCAGGAATGCATCTGGAGAGTAAGCGCTAGAAGTGAACTATTTAAACACGCTGGATTCCGTCGCTCCGTAGTTGGGAGCTTTGGGCACGCAGCCATCGACGAACTTGAGGACGAGGTGGTTATCGTCGCCCAGTCCCGAGCCGGAGAGGACGTAGGGACGGTATTTCTCCGGCGGGTCGTGATTATCGAGGTAGCGCTTGATAAAGGTGGGGCAACCGAATCGGAGGCCTTCGGGATCCTCAGTCCACCAGACCGCGCGAACGGTAAAGGGGCGTCCGCTCATGGCGATTCCGGTGATGGTGGAATAGGAGCCGTCTTTGCTGGTGGTGATCGATTTGAATTCACTGATCTTGAAAACGAGCGAGCGCGGCTTTGCGTTCTTGTCGATGAACTTGCAGGCTTCCGCCTCACAGGTACGCTGGACGCTGTAGATGTTGATCGTGACCGGCTCGGTGGAAAGGTTTTTGTATTCGATGGAGATCTTGCCGGCAGCGGGATTGTAGAACGTGCTCGCTCCAATGGAAGTTGCAATCGAGTTATGCGCATTGGGGCTCAGGTCGGTGGCCTGGACGCAATTCATTGTGCATGATTTTGCCTGCACCGCGGTCCAGCCGATCTCGATGGGTGCCGTCGACGGGGTGGTCAACACGTAGGTCTGACCCGGCTTGAGCACTACGCCTGACTTTACGGGTGTGTGCACCACCGCGCCGTAGGAGACTCCCGCCAAAAGCACGAAGCCACTAAGAATGAAAGTGCGCATAGGGTTTCCGCGATTTTAACCCCAGTTTGGGTCCCGCAGACGAAGGAGTTTTACTCGCGAACCTTATCGGGCAAGCTGGCCGATGGGCAGATCGATGACGCGGAGATCGGTATCGCGGTCGCGGGCGGTGAGCAGAATCCGGCCGTTGCCGTCGGCCACAAAGCTCGATCCGCCGTAGGTCCATCCGGTCCAGGGACCGTGGGTCATTTCGCCGACGAGGTCGACGCCGGCCATGGGGCATCGGACTTGGGCGGCGCGGCGGCTGACCAGATCTTCAAGTTCTGTGGAGTGAGCTGGCCACTTGTCATCGGCAGCGGCCCAGCCGTAGGGGACCAGCATCAGGTCAGGCTTGAGCGTTTTCATGCGCTCGACAAAAGCATCGCTGAATGTATCCGCGCAGATGAGGACGGCGATCTTGCCGAACTCGGTATCCACAACGCCGATATCTTCGGGGCGGCCCTGCGAGTAGGGCGGAGTCATGAGCTCGGGAAGCACGTTGATCTTGCGGTGCTTCCAGAGAAGCTTGCCGGATTTGTCGACGAGGATGGCAGAGTCATAGAGGTGGTCGCCGTCTTTCTCGTCGAGGCCGATGGCAATCATCAGGCGTACTTGCGCGCTAGCGAAGCGAGGCGATCGCTGTCTGCACCCGGGATCGGTGTCGCCATGCGGTGCGCGTCGGGATTCTCCCAGCCGAGAATGGAGGATTCCGGGAAGACGGCAATCTGCGCGTGCTGCGTGGCCGCTTGCTCGAGGGCGTATTCGATGCGGCGGAAGTTGCCTTCGCGATCGCTGTCGATAACGAGGATCTGACAAATAGCGAGACGGACGTGTTTGCGAGGTGCTGGTTGCGCGGTGATGGAGGCCGATAATAGAGACGCGGTGGCAATGATTAAGGCAAGAGCGGACTTGAGCACGTGACGGCTCCTTCTGCCGGAATCTAGTTCGGAAGAATTGTACGGAAAGGCCTGAACTTTTGCGATTCGCCACGCCGGCGGGTCTGTTGGTCACCGATTTCGAGCCACAGTACAAGACCTGCGGCTATGATCGTCGATCATGCGACGACTCATCGAGATCGGGGTGTTGGTTGCGCTGTTTTTCCCGATTGCTGGGCAGGGACAAGGCAGAGAGGCAGAAGAACTGGTTCGGCAGTATGTGGACGCGCGCTCGCAGACGATGCAGGAGAGGGCGAGCTCACGTGATATCGAACGGGTTTTGTCGTTCTGCGATGAGCGGTTTGTCTATGAACATCCCTCGGCAGGTGCACGGATCGTGGGGAAAGAGAAGGCTCGCGCTGGGATGAGCGGGTATCTCGGCGAAACGAAAAATGCAACTTATACGTTACAGATCCTCGCGAGCAATTCTCATGTGGTTGTAGCTCAAGTTGATCAGCTATTTCTTATGAAGCAGGAGAATGGGATTTGGACGCCGGGGAAGCGCTCGAACATTACCGTTTTTGAGGTGGAGCGAGGAAAAATCGCTCGGATTCTTGACTACTGATGCGAGCTAAACACCACGGCTGTGCATCCATTCCACACATGGACCTAAACATTGCGATAAACTCGCGTTCAATGGGACTTGCCTCCAGATCACTCATCGAACAGAGAGAGCTGACTCTTCGAAACCGATTTTCTCTTCTCGCGCTGATCGTCGAAGACAGTGCGTCCGTTCAGCGATGGCGAGATCTCCCGCTCGTGACTGACAGCGGTGGTGAAGTCGGCGACAGGGTCTAGGTTGGCTTCGACGTTGCGGGTGAGTTTGTCGAGGCGGCGGAAGCCCTCGACCTTCTCGGTCTGGCCCAGTTTTGCGGCGGCAAGCGCCCGGCGCAGCACGGCCAGCGATTCGTCGTAAGTCTTAAGGGGCACCGGGAACGGGTGGCCATCTTTGCCTCCATGCGCAAAGGAGAACCGGGCCGGGTCGTCGAAGCGGCTCGGTGCGCCGTGGACTACTTCGGCAACAAGAGCAAGCGACTGGAGCGTGCGGGGTCCCAGACCTTCCACTAATAAAAACGAGGCGAAGTCGCTCAGGTCCTTCTCGTGGGCTACGGCGAGAACGGCGCCGAGGCGTTTCAGATCGACGTTTTCCGCGCGGACGTCGTGGTGCGCGGGCATGACGAGCTTGCGGATCTCGCCGAGAGACGATTGCACCGGCTCGTGAGTTATCTCGAGCAGCGCGTGCTGGGCTTTGTCGGCCCGGGCGTTGACGAGGTTAAGAATGGTGCCCTGGGGTTTGCCGACGATCGCAGTGTGGGGGTCGGAGACGAAGTCGCGGACGGCGGCGGAGTGCCAGTGGTAGCGGCGCGCGAGGTGGTTGGCCTCGTTCATGCCTTGCTGGACAACGGCCCACTCGCCGGATTTGTGGATCACGAAGGAGTGTAAATAGAGCTGAAAGCCGTCCGCGATGGCGTTGTTATCGATGCGGGCGGTGAGGCGGCTTGTACGGGCCAGTTCGTCGCCATTAAGGCCGGTACGGGACGCAAAATCGACAAGTTCATCCGGAGTCCGGCGGGAGTGCCGTCCGCGTCCTCCGCAGAAGGTAAAGCCAAGTTCGGAGAACCGAGGATTAAGTCCCCGCTTCAATGCGCCGAGGACCGAGGTTGTGATGCCGGAGGAGTGCCAGTCCATGCCCATTACGGCACCAAGAGCCTGAAACCAAAAGGGATCGCTGAGACGGGTGAGGAACTCGGAGGGGCCGTAGGACTGGATCACACACTCGGAGATGGCGGTACCGAGCAGGGTCATGCGCTCGGCTAGCCAGGGGGGAACACGTCCGCCGTGGAGGGGGAGATCGGCGGTTCCAGAGCGCTTCACTCCCCTATTTTCTCTCAAACGGCAGATGAACGTCGGGCAGGTCAGCCAACCTCGGAGAGGGCGAGGTCCTGGACTGGTTCGGTGGACGATTCGAGTTCCGCTGAAGGGACAAGCTTCGCCGCCACGGGCGGTTTCGCCTTCTCGACTGGTATATGGACGTCAATAGTGCCTTGCAGAACGGCTCCCTCTTCGACGCAAAGACGCTTCGTTGCCAGATCTCCAAGCAGTGATCCCTCGCTGCGTATCTCAACGCGCTCGTCACTGTGGAGCTTCCCGCAAACATCACCCATAATGACAACTTCGCGTGCTGCGATGTCGGCCTTTACCGTGCCTTGTTTACCGATGGTGACTCGGTGTGCGGGCGCGCTGATGGAACCTTCCACAGACCCATAGATATAGATGGGATCAGAGGCAGCAATCTCGCCCTTGATGCGAATCGACTTGCCGATCATCGTGTACTGGTTTTGAGTGGCGGAGCCGGGCAAGGCAGCCCCCGGCTGAGAGTTCTGGCTGTCACTGGAGTTCGACATTGAGATTGATCCTTTCGTCTGTGGGAGCGTCGGGCTGCATGTATTCGGGCTGTTCGATTGCTGATCTCTATTGATATGCGGGCCGGTCGCGCCGGTCTTTGAGCCAAACCGAGGTTCCAAACAGATCCAAGGGATTCCCGATTGTAGCCGTGTATCGGTCATTTGGAGCAATTACGGGAGTTCCGTTGGTAATGGGACCTTCGCCGATCCGCCAATTCGGCGACAGGGGTTATCCGGGACGAAGAGTCGGTCCTGGATTGAAGGCTGATTGTCTTTCCTTTGTAAAAAGAGGAACCTGCATCATCGTCAAGACGTCCAAGTTGGTGCTACTATCGATGCCACAGTGCGCCTTGCCTCATCTCGTTCTCCAGGGCGCGTATCCTTCAACACGTTCGTCCAACCGAAAGAAGGATGCGGACATGAAAAACTCGATCCTCTCCCCGGTAATGGGCTTTGCTGCGGTGCTGCTGCTGGCCTGCGCAGCCCAGGCGCAATCAACTGATTCAAATCCAAATCCATCGGCACCGGGCACATCGAAGGTGCGTATCGTACGGCTCAGCCAGGTAAAGGGCGTGGTCCAGATCGACCGGCATATCGGCCGGGGCTTTGAGAACGCAATCACGAATTTGCCCGTGGTGGAGCAAAGCCAGATTCGGACCGGCGTCGGCGTTGCCGAAGTTGAGTTTGAAGACAACAGTTCCCTGCGGATTGCTCCCAACTCGCTGGTAGAGTTTCCGCGGCTGGAGCGGGAGGCGTCCGGCGCGACTGCTTCGGCGGTTCACCTCGTGCAGGGAACGGCCTACGTGAGCCTCGTCAAGCAGCAGGACAAAAAGGCGCCCGCAAACGACTTCGAGCTCATCTTTGGATCGCGCAAGCTGGATCTGGATCCGGCCACTCATGTGCGCCTCGATCTGGACGGCTCGCAAGCCAAGCTAGCGGTCTTTGATGGCGCAGTGCGGACAGACGCTGAGAACGCCGGCGAAACTATCTCGAAGAAGAAGACGGCATCGTTCCAGATTTTCGACAAAAATGAACCTGTGGTCACCAAGGACATCGTCGCGAATCCAGTGCTCGATGAGTGGGACCACAACGAGGCCTCCTATCACGCGAATGCCGCCTCTTTCAGCCGGTTTAACTCGCCGTATGCCTACGGCCTGAGCGACCTGCAGTATTACGGATCCTTCGTCAATGCCCCGGGCTGCGGCTCGATGTGGCGGCCTTACTTTGCGACCGCCGGATGGGATCCGTATGCCAATGGAACTTGGGCGTGGTACGGAGGATCGGGATACTCATGGGTCTCGCCTTATCCCTGGGCGTGGACCCCGTATCACTCCGGCACGTGGATGAACTGTGGGGACGCGGGGTGGGGTTGGTTGCCCGGCCGGGACTGGTACGGTGTCAATAATGTGGCATCGCTTCCATCCAGCACAACCGGCGGTACGGCTGCTGGAACTGCAGGACCCGCACGGATCAGAGCGCCGCATCTGCCGGCTCATCCGCCGGGGCCGAATCAGCCGACATTGATCGCCGCCAATTCGAAGCCGCTCCCGGCGTCACAGATTGCCACGCCAAACTCGTTTGTGTTCCGCAAGGACTCGGCCGGCCTGGGTGTGCCGCGCGGAACTCTGGGCAGGTTGGACAAGTTTTCGCACCAGACCGCAACCCGTGGTATTGCCCAGACGCAGATATACACCAATGTCCCGCAGACTGGCCGTGCCTACGGAACCGCGAATCAAGGACCGGGAATGACGGGATCCATTTATCGCGGGTCGCCGACGCCGCCCTCGTACTCGTCCGGATCGATGGGCTCGAGGTCCGGAGGCAATATGAACTCGGGTGTAAGCGCGGGTTCAAGTGCGGGTAGATCGGGTGGCGGAGCGCCCATCAGCGCACCGGTTGCCTCGGCGCCAGTGGCAGTACACAGATAACAGCACCTTAGCTGCAGAACCACTATGCGCATCCTTCGGGGTGCGCACAGTCGTTTTGCTCCAGATTTGTCGGCACTTACTCGATCACTTAGCAGGAACTAGATTTCGGACCAACCACCTCCGGGGTCAATCGGCGAAAATACAATCGATGGTGAAACAGGCATTTGGGCTGGTGTGGAAAGCTGTTCTGCGGCGTGGATTTCCGGTCTTCGCGGTAATGGCGGTTCTGGCGGCGTCTTCCGCCGCTCATGGCCAGTTCTTCAAGCATCACGCCAAAAAAGGGAAGGATGCCGAGCCTGTGGAGGCACGGAAGCCGGAGTTTCCCGCATCGCAACCGCCGACGTTCAGCATCCCTGTCGAGCCGCTTGGCTTCTTTGCTCCTGGTGCGATTTACGAAGGCCAGCGCGAGAGCTTGGTGTCGTTGGACTTCCTGGATGAAGACCATCTGCTCTTCACGTTCCATGCGCCGGGTCTGATCCGAAGGGAAGGGAACCCCGCAGCAAGCAATGAACGTCAGATTCGCGCAGTCGTGCTCGCACTGCCGAACGGTGGCGTCACTTCAGAAGCGCTCTGGTCTGTCCACGATCGCGACCGCTATCTATGGATGCTGAATGACGGGCAGTTCCTTCTACGCGATCGCGGTGACCTCAAGATTGGGGATGCTTCGCTGGATCTCTCGCCCCTATTTCACTTTCGGGGTCCGCTGCTTTGGGTGGAAGTGAACCCCACGCAGGAGTTGCTGGTAACGGAATCGAAGGAAGCTGCGGACGTGAAGGCCAAGGCAGGCGATGTGCAAAGCCCGCCAACGGCTTCAACCTCGATCACGGTGGATGGGGAGGGCGCGAATGCGGAACCGGATGTGGTGTTGCGTATCCTGCGTCGGGCTAGCGGGCAGGTGATGCTGGCCAGTCGTACCAGAAAAACGGTGCATCTGCCCTTCAACTCGGAGGCCTACGTTGAAACCCTGCGCGGAAACGGACACGAGTGGGTTCTGAACCTGAATTACTTCCGCGGCGGCAGCCGGATCATCGGAAAAATTGATTCAATGTGCGCGCCCGCCGTGGAGTTTATTTCAAACCCTGAAGTGCTTGTGACCGGTTGCAGCCAAGATGAGAGTAGGCGAATGTTCGCAATATCCACTGACGGAAAACGCCTATGGAATGCATCGAAGCCGCCTACCCAGGTATGGCCCAGACTGATCATGGCACCGAATGGATTACGCCTTGCCCGCGAAACGCTGCTGGCCACGCACGCGGTGAATCCCATGTCGCCGCTCAGTTTCGATGACGTGAGGGCTCAATGGGTGGAGGTGTATGACGCATCCTCAGGAAAAGCGGAATTGACCGCGCCCGCGAGCCCGATTCTGGATGGCGGAGGAAATGTGGCGATCTCACCGTCGGCCCGGCGAGTAGCCATTCTCGATGCAGGCGCCATCCAAATATATGAACTGCCGGCGCCGGCTGAGAGGCCTCTTTCGGCGAACTAAGTGCGGGTGTTCAGGGTTCCCCGATGACGTGTAAACTTGCCTGCGGAGGTTCTTCTTGGCCACGGCTGTTGTGCGATATACGGCTGCGGCGGTCACCGACCGCGGGCGCAAGCGTCCTTCCAACGAAGACGCCTTTGGCTTCTCCGTCGAGCATGGTGTCTACGTTGTCTGCGACGGCATGGGGGGCGCGGCCGCCGGAGAAATCGCCAGCAGTCTCGCCGTAGACGAGGTCCTTCGTCTCCTGAAGGGGCGCAACCAGGAAAGCGAGCCGCAACTTCCCGCTGCCGCAGAGAGCGCAGTTACCGCTGCCAACGAGGCGATCTTCTCGCGAGCCCAACGCAATCACCGGCTCAATGGCATGGGCACCACTCTGGTGGTGATGGCCACGCAAGAGCAGCACGTCTGGGTCCTCAATATTGGCGACAGCCGCTGCTACTTGATGCGCCGAGGGAAGCTGGAACAGCTTACGCTAGATCACTCTCTGGTTGAGGAACAGGTTCGCCTAGGACGAATGACGCCGCGCGAAGCCCTCCAGTCTCCTCTGAAGAATGTGATTACCCGGGCACTGGGAACGCAATCGCAGGTGACGCCCGATATCTTTGAATTCGAGGCCGAACCCGGCGACATCTTTCTGCTCTGCTCAGACGGCCTTACACGCGAACTGCCGGACAATACCATTCAAAGTCTTCTGGATTGCAATCTGCCCCTTGAGTCAATGGCATCCCGCCTAGTAGAGGCAGCCAAGAAGGCCGGTGGGCACGACAATATTACCTGCATGCTGGTCCGTGCAGAGGCGTGACAGAGTTCACGACCATTAAAAATCAGGCTTGATGAGCGTGATCCGGGCCTTCCGGAGAAAGCAAGGTCGAAATCGCATCGAGCATCACTGTGGGGTGCACGGGCTTTGCCAGAATTTCGAAGTCATGGCCCTCGTTCCTGGCTTTCTGCATAAGAGCTTCCACTGACGGCTGACCTGAGAACAGCAGCACATGGCAATCAGGCAGGTTCTCTTTCAAAACGACGGCAAACTCGATGCCGTTCATCTTAGGGAGCATGACGTCCAGGATGGCAAGGTTGGGCGACCAGTTCGCGATTGTCTCGACTGCATCTTCGGCGGAGTAGACGACACGAATCTCGTACCCGTGCGACGCTAGTATCTGTCCCAGCGTATCAGCGATGACTTTCTCGTCTTCGACGATTAAGATGCTTCTCTCTCCCACGCGCCCAGACATCACGGCCTCTTCTCATGGGGAGAATGCGAGTCAGCCCACCACTAAGTCACTAAGATGCAGGAGGATGAATGCCAGGTTGGCTGTAAGGCACTCAGAAAATCGCTTTTGGGAGTTATCAACATAGGTCTGATGCGAAGCGCCGGGCTGTGGCAGCGCCGCCCCGTCGGCATGACGTGGCGGCATCCCTTGAACTTGAGCATACGGATCTCTCTGGGGGGAGATACCCTCCCCCTGGCTTCTTCGGCTAAATATTCTGTTTTCAACCGGTTAGGAATTGCGGGTGGTTCTAAGCAGCT
>Ga0105240_10002413_pt1 | contig 30045 bp, 31 predicted proteins | sample KBSC54metaG_FD_80426 | JGI IMG/M metagenome (GOLD analysis project Ga0105240, IMG submission 80426) | Corn rhizosphere microbial communities from Kellogg Biological Station, Michigan, USA - KBS C5-4 metaG | ecosystem: Host-associated > Plants > Roots > Rhizosphere > Soil | place: Michigan, USA... | reverse complement strand
CTTCATAAGAATCCTTTGTGTTGTTGCCGGCACCAAGCCGTACAATGCCGAGCGGCGCCGAGTGCTCGCCAAGAAATGTCTGACCACTGTGATTTTCGTAGCCGATCATGTCGCCGAACTGTTTTGTGTCAACGATAATATTACCAATTAGTCGCTCGGATTCTGCATAGGTTTCTACATCGAGTAGTCCAATTCCCTGCAGAGTTTCGCCCCCTGCAGTTTTAAAGAACGTACCAAAAAGCTGGTACAGCCCGCAGACCATTAACATGGGGACGCCTTTGTCGGCTAAAGCTTTGAGTTTTGGGCCGATGCTAATCAGGTCGTGAACGATTTTATCCTGACCACTATCCTGTCCACCTCCACCGACAATGATATCTACGTCTTCAGGAAATGCGTCGCCAGGATTATAGGCAATATGGTTGACATCGTACCCATACCACTCGAGGCGGCGCTGCAAGACGAGTGCATTACCATTGTCGCCGTAGATATTCATATCTCGCGGGTAGAGCTGTAGAAGTGTAATTGATTGTTTACTCATCCGATCGACTCCACGCTAGCAAGCTTCGCAAGTTCGCGTCTGATACCCAGCATTGCGGTGTAGGTGCAATAAATACGTTTCGGCGTGTTAACGTTCGAGGATAGAAACTGCTTAAGAGCCTTACCTGTATGTGGTACGACATGCAAGATCGGCACTTCGTCGTATTGAAGTCGTAGCGCCATATCATAGGCACGGATACCTGCAACCATACTGACTCCGCTCGGCTTTAATGAATCGAACGTCACGTCCCAGAGCCATGACATATCGCGTCCATCGGCATAGTTATCATTAATAGCAATCATTGTCGCGTGATTAGTTGGTGAGAACGATTGAAGCCCTAGGCGAAATCCAGAGGGGTTCTTGACCAGCACCAACTCAACAGGCTGGCCATCAATCACGATAGTTTCGCCACGGCCAAAAGCTGGAGTCACTTGAGATAGCGCGGTTACAAGCTTGGTCGCTGGTACCACGTCACTCAAAATAACGCGCACCAACGCAAGCGCTGCCGCACTGTTGTATACGTTATAGATACCATTTAATTTGAGTTTTGTCGTGATGTCTTGATTGTCGATTCTAAAAGTTGCCGATGTGCCGTCAAACTGCATGAGTGTCACTTCGGCCGGTAAATCAGAAATGTGTTTGGCTTTGCCATGGAGGTTGTCATCGCTTGGGAAGGTTGATACAAGACTAGGCGCAAGGCCAAAATAACGCACTGATTTTGCATTGGCAGCGAGGCTCGCGATCCGTGGATCTTCACGATTAAGAACTACCGTTTCAGTCGTAGCCGTCACAATCGTTTGCAGCAGCTGGGCAGTCGCATCAATTTCTCCGAAGCGGTCTAACTGGTCTCGCATCACATTAAGGATGAGGCTGAAGCGCGGTGGAATCGTACGAACGAAGTGCACAGCATGGGCTTCATCAAGTTCAAGCACGGCAATGTCTGCCGAAAGTTTTCCATGAATATCAATTTCTCCAAGTAGTGCCGCCGCAACCCCGCGCGTAAAATTACTTCCTGTTCGGTTAGTAAAAACACGCAGTCCTTGGCTCTCGAGTAGCTCAACAACCATTTTGGTAGTTGTCGTCTTGCCATTTGTGCCACTCACAATGACGACGCCATGGGGAAGCGAGGCGAGAGTGTCTTTTATAAAATTCGGATCAATTCTTTCAACTACCAGTCCAGGTAGTGCCGAGCCGCCACCACGTAGTTTTGCAACCGCTTTCACGGCTTTCCCCAAGATGGTCACATAAGGTTTAGGCATATGGTCTATTATAGCGTAAGCAGGTATAATGAAGACATGTTTTTGGTGGGTATCCTCTCCTGGTGGTATGGTAATGGCTGGAAACAGCGTCTTACACTGACACTGGGCAGGCTCAGTCGCATTAGTGACTTTTTTTCTATAGGACTTCTTCTGTCTAGTTTGTTTGCTCCGTTTCGTCAGATTTCGGCAGGCGGAGTCAGCGGATCTCTTGGTGATCAGATGCGTGGGCTCATCGATCAGTTACTATCGCGCTTTATTGGTTTATTCGTTCGTCTTTTTATGATTGTCTTTGGTGTCGTCACACTGCTGGTCGTAAGTCTTTGGGGTGCAGTTGTGCTCCTCGTGTGGAGTATCGTTCCTATTTTTCCGGTTATGGGACTTATTGCGACTGTGATTGGATGGGTGCCAACATGGCAGTAACATTTGAATATCGAAGTTACCGAGCTGAAAAAGCTCGTATCGGTATGCGTATTACTCGTACCATCATGCTGTTATTAACGTTTGCGACCTTTGTGTTAGTGTTCGGAGGACTAGCGCTAGTATATACGGGCTGGGCGATTGGCTGGGCAGTCATAGGATTTGCCGTCATCCCAGCGATGGTAGTTGAGTGGAAAAAAGGTGAACTCGAAAACCTCGCTGTAGGGAGCGATGAGACTGCAACCCACGAGCTGTTAGACGGGGAAGTGCTAGGCTTACTTCCGAACAATCCCAGTCCTTACGATATTGCGACTATTGTCGGCATGGTTACTGGCGGTCATTTCTTTGCGGCAAGATTTGGCGTCGGGGGTGGATTCTTACAAGAAATTGCATCAAAAAACGCCAGTGATACGCAGGCGGTCTGGGACGAGGCACTAAAAGTTCGCGCCGAAGCCGGTGTTAAAACAATATCTGCCGCGGTGCTTTTGGTTGCATTAGTGCGGCTCTACCCGCAGCGTGATGCACTACTTGCGCATGTCCAGCTGTCTACGAATGATTTGCTGTATGGTATTACTTGGCTGGCATCAATCGAGGATCTTATCGAGAGACAGAAAGAACCGCATCTGACGGGAGGGGTCGCACGCGATTGGTCATTTGGGTGGATTCCTATGCTGTCACGTTTTGGACAAAATATCTCGCAAAGCTCAGACGGCGTACAGTTTCCTCTCGAGGCTCACACCGATGCACTAGAAAGCCTGACTCAAACATTAGGATCAAATAGTCACACGAGTGTCGCACTGGTCGGTTCTGCAGGAAGCGGCAAGACAGAAATAGTGCACGCGTTCGCCGAAAAAATCCTTGATGCACGTGCTGACGTGCCAGCGAGCCTTAAATTTCACCAAGTATTTATGCTTAGCAGTTCGAGCCTCATTTCGGCGGCACCTGGTCGTGGTGAACTAGAACTACTTATGACAACCATATTGAATGAAGCGTATAAAGCAAAAAATATTATCATTTGTCTTGACGATGCTCAGCTATTTTTTGAAGAGGGAATTGGTTCAGTTGATCTTAGCAGTACCTTGCTGCCGATTATCAAGGCGGGTAATCTACCGATGATTCTCACGATGAACGAGCAACGCTATCTACAAATCAGTCAGCGTAACTCTGAACTTACAACTGCGCTTAGTCGTATCAATGTAGGACCTGCGAGTCGTGAAGAGACGATGACGGTCATGCGCGATCGACTTATGATGATCGAGTTCGAGCGCAATGTAACCTATATGTACCAGGCACTCGTTGAAGCCTATCGTCTGAGTGAACGGTACGTTCATGATCTTGTGATGCCTGGCCAAGCGCTGAGCTTACTTAAGTCAGCTGCAGAATATAGCGAAGCGGGCCTTGTCACTGCAGCCTCGGTCGGCCAAGCTATCGAGAAAACTGTGGGTGTCAAAATTAGCAATGCGAGTAGTGACGAGGAACGTGACAAATTACTAAATCTCGAGACCTTAATTCACGAACGTATGATTAACCAAACAAGAGCAGTCAGTGTTGTCAGCGATGCTCTACGCAGGGCTCGAGCTGGAGTGCGCAATCAAAATCGCCCGATCGGAACGTTTATGTTTCTAGGTCCGACTGGAGTCGGTAAGACTGAACTCGCCAAAGCCCTAGCCACAGTGTACTTTGGGGGCGAGGATCATATGATTCGTCTTGATATGAATGAATTCGTTAAAAGCGATGACGTCGCCCGACTTATTGCGGATGGTGCCAAGGACACAGGAAGCCTTACTGCACGGGTGATGAAACAGCCGTTTAGCGTCATACTTCTCGACGAAATAGAGAAAGCACATCCAAATGTACTCACCACGTTTTTACAGCTCCTGGATGAAGGAATTTTACGAGATGTAAATAATCGTGAAGTGAGTTTTCGCGATGCCATCATTATTGCAACGAGCAATGCAGGTGCGGATCGTATTCGCGAACAGATTGAACGTGGACTGAAAATTGATCAATTTGAAGATCAGTTCGTTGATGAACTTATTAGTAGTAACCAATTTCGCCCAGAATTCCTGAACCGTTTTGATGAGATAGTCATGTTTACGCCACTTGGCAAAAGTGAACTGATACAGGTGGTCGATTTAATTTTGGCTGATGTCAACAAGACATTGGCTCAGCAGAAGGTATCGGTGACGGTGAGCGACGAAGCAAAGGCATTTTTGGTTGAAGCGGGTTACGATCCGCGACTTGGTGCGCGTCCTATGCGACGAGTTGTTCAACGAGCAGTCGAAAATACAGTCGCAAAAAAAGTATTGAACGGTGAAGTCGGTCCAGGCGGAGTTGTCGAAATCGACTTAGCGCAAGTTCAAGCGCTTGTCTCTTCGAAGACTAAAGCCGACGAGATAGCGTCAGCCAGTTAGGCGCGAATAATCTCTTCGCCGCCGTCTGTTATTCTTATAATTTTTGAGGCACGACCCGTAACGATACCTTCCTGATAAAAATCAACAGTATCTCCGAAATAGCTTTTTGCTTCGGTGATTGTCGTCGCAGGTTCGAGGCCTTCTGGGTTAGCACTTGGAGCAACCAGCGGACCAGTCTGCTGTAGGAGGGTCTGTAGTTCTGTTTTTTCTGGCATTCTAAAGGCAAGCGATTTTGTCCCTCGATGGAGATATGCAAGATCTGGATTATCGCATTCTAAAATAATACTGACAGGTCCTGGCCAGTATTTTTCTAAAATTGCTTTTGTATGGTCATCTAGAGTAATCCCGAATTGTGTTATGTCACCTATATCAGCAATCAAAATAATAAACGGTTTAGTTGGGGTGCGTCGTTTGACAACATAAATGCGCTCGACGGTTGCTTGGTTTAACGCGCGCCCAACAATACCGTAAATCGTATCAGTCGCGACGACACCGATACCGCCATTTATTAGTGTGGCTGCATTTTTATCCATGAAATTACTATAGCAAATTTAAAAGACGGCACGTGGCCGTCTTCTAAATATGGGGCGAATGATGGGGATCGAACCCACTACCTACGGAACCACAACCCGTCGCTCTAACCAAATGAGCTACATTCGCCATGATTTGTAACCTAGCAATTGTAACAGATTGAAAGATATATGAAAATATACCGTTCTCCACCCTCCCCTCGCAAAATATTACAAATTCTGCCCGGCCGGACCAATTTTGTAATATGAGGGTAGGGTGGTAGATAGAAGATGCTTCAATAACTAAGGCTGGCCTGGTATAATGGCTAGACATGCGGGCGTCGTATAATGGCTAATATGCGTGCCTTCCAAGCATGCGATGAGAGTTCGATTCTCTCCGCCCGCACCAAATCGTTTATGGTTTATGCTTAAAGTACTTCTTCATAAGTACTTTTTGTTTGCTATGATACTTATATGAAGATTACTCGAGCAAAAGACGCGTTGCATGTCACAAAACCGGAAGGTACTGATGTTCACTACTACTTATTCAAAGACTACGAAGTCCACTACAATGACCAAGCCCCTCATACAACCCAGACTTGGCATCACCATGAAAAGATATGGGAAACACTCTACATAATTGAAGGTGAGCTTGAAGCCCAGTGGCGAGATGGCAAGGAAGAAAAAGCTCAAACGGTAACTGCTGGTGACCTCATCGAAACTGAACGTACGCCACACACATTTTCGAACAATACTGACAGCACAGTCCGGTTTTTGGTCATAAAGCGGATACCGTCAACAGAGAATCACTCTGAGACTCTAAAAACTGATAAAGTATTAGACTAAACAAAAAGCAAGATTGTTCTGACTTCAGACACAATGCTGCACCACAGATAGAACCATTGAAGACGTCAGAACTATTCTGGCGTTTTTTGTTACTATAAGAGTATGACAGAACCAAGGATGATATATAAAACTGCGCTTGCTGTATTTAAAGATAAAAAAATGATCATGGTCCGAAACGATGAGAACGATACTGTTTTCTATACTCTCGGCGGAAAAATAGAAGAAGGCGAGTCAGGTATTGAATGTTTAGAACGTGAAGTCCAAGAAGAAGTTGGCGTGAAGATTCAAAAGGGTTCTGTCAAATTTCTTAAAGAATTTGAAGCGCCAGCATACGGCAGGGAAAATACTCTCGTAAACATTAAGTTATATGAAGGTCGTCTAAGTGATAAACCAAAACCTTCAAGTGAAATTGTTGAAATTGATTACTTTGATACCTCCGTTGATAAAAAACATCTGACTGCGATTAGTATAGATATGTTCAGTTGGTTGAAAACAGAGGGATATATTAATTAGCAAAGATCAAACTTTGCCTTACGAAATCATAAAAGACATTAGGGAGGATGTCTTTTGCTATACTAACAAGTATGTCTGAGACAATTTTCGATAAAATCGTTAATGGTGAAATTGCGAGCTATATCGTATGGGAAAATGAAAAGCACATCGCTTTTCTTACACCATTTCCCAATACACCCGGCCTAACCGTGGTTATTCCCAAGAAAAATATCGGTGATAATATTTTTGCACTTAGTGATGAGCAATATGTTGATTTCATGAGGGCTACAAAAGAAGTAGCAAATATTCTAGAAAAAGCACTGGATGTAAAACGAGTAGCACTTGTTTTTGAAGGCACTGGAGTTGCCCATGTGCATGCTAAGTTATATCCTCTTTACGGGTCGTTAGCTAACGAGACTAATGTGTGGGGGGAGACGACAGAATTTGTCGAGGAATATCGTGGATTCATTACGACGCTTGAAGGTCCAAAAATGAATGAATCGAGGCTCGCAGAGATTCAAAAGAAAATTATTGCAGCTCAGAAGTAAAAAGTTCGGACATCGTCTAGTATAATAAGCAGGTACGCCCCGGTAGCTCAGTGCCCGAGCAGAGCGAGATATAAATAATCCAGCAACTCTATCCACTGAATCCATGCTACCAAAGTATTTTAACGTACCAGTACAACAATTTGCCCCGGTAGCTCAGTGGATAGAGCAGAGGACTTCTAAGCCTAAGGCCGTTGGTTCGATCCCAACCCGGGGTACCATAAGATTATGAAATTATATTTATCATCATATAAAGTTGGCAATGATTCAGAAGGTTTTAAGAACCTTGTTAATAAAGCCAATGCAAAAGTAGCAGTTATTGATAATTCCCGAGATTACAGTGTAGACCTAGAACGAAAAGCCAAAAGCTTGCAGAGCGAACTTGATGCGATGACTGAACTTGGCTTTGATCCTGAACATCTTGACCTAAGAAACTATTTCGGTAAGTCGGAAGCTTTGTTCGAGAAGCTGAGTAATTTTGATGCGGTGTGGGTAATTGGCGGTAACTCGTTCCTACTTCGCAAGGCGATGGAACAAAGCGGATTTGGTAGAGTAATTGAAGGTCTCATTAAAACCAATAAACTGGTTTATGCAGGGTATAGTGCCGGAATAGCTGTCGTAGCGCCATCACTTAAAGGTGTAGAGTTGGTTGATGATCCTAATGTGCAGGTCGAGGGGTATAATCCAGAGGTTATTTGGGAGGGGTATGGATTGATTGATTTTTATCCAATTGTTCACTACGATTCGGATCACCCTGAATCTCATCTTGTGGATGTAGAACTGGAGCATATTAAGTCATTAGGAATCAAGTATAAAACGCTACGTGACGGCGATACTATCATTATCGATACACCGTAATTTGGTTTCAGCTAGCGACATCCTACTGTACTAAAATCATCTGAATACTAGATGTTATAATTAAGGAAATGGTGTGGCGTTTTCTTTTGACTCTTATCTTCTCTGTTGTTTCTCTTGCGGTTGTCGGTTTAGGTGGTTCTGCACATGCTCTCAGTTCGGGAAACCGTCTGATAACGGTATATGATCGAGGTGTTACACATGTTTTTATAACCAAAGACAAGACGCTCGGACAGGCTCTAAAAGACGAAAATATTATACTGGATGCTCGTGACACGGTCGAACCTTCCGTAAAAGAAGTATTGATTGCCTCTAGTTACCAAGTAAATATTTACCGCGCTCGGCCAGTGATTATTGTTGATGCCACTGTCCGCATAAAGACCGTGTCACCATATCAGACAGCCAAGCAAATCGCTAAAAGCGTAGGGATAACTATCTATGACGAAGACATCACGTCACTGAAACCCCTGGTCGATTTTGCAAGTGACGGAGCGGGTCTAGAACTGACGATTGTTCGCGCAACACCAATCAATCTCAATCTTTATGCCAATGATACCGAGGTGCGTACGCAAGCGAAAACGGTAGGCGATATGCTAAAAGAAAAAGGGATTATCCTTAGTGCAAATGATCGTGTCTCCGTACCACTACAGACGCCAATCTCGCAGAATATGGAAGTACGCGTGTGGCGAGAGGGCGCTCAAACCGTCACGGTTAATCAACCGATTCCCGTGACTAGTACCATTGTCTATAGCTCTGATCAGCCCATTGGATATAGAGTTGTTCAGACAGCGGGCATTCCAGGTAACAGGAGCATTACCTACCAACTCGTTGTAAAAGATGGTGTTGAGATTTCAAGAGTAGAAATAGCAAGTATTGTCACGAGAAATCCGACCGAGCAGACTGAAGTTATTGGCATTCGAAATGATGGATCGGGACTGACGAAAGCAAAGGGTGCTCAGTACTTTACGGACAGCAAAGGTGTGTCGCACCGTGAAACCTACTACGATCTTAATATGAGTTCAGCAATGCAAGCATGTGGTCAGAATGGACAATATTCTGTACGACCTGATGGAGCCAAGGTCGACAGTGACGGCTATATCATTGTCGCCGCTGACTATTCGATTTATCCAAAATGCTCAATTGTTGAAACGAGCCTAGGGCCAGCAAAGGTCTACGATACAGGTGGGTTTGTAGCGAGATTCCCATACGGATTTGACCTTGCGACCGACTGGTCGAATCCTGACGGCATTTAACTATGTCTAATCGGTGGTATGGGTCTTACGCTGCCAGTTCATATGCAATGAGCGCTTGACTAGCTTGACGACCTAAAGAAGTTCCAAACGCATGACCGATAGGAGTAGGTTGACCTTCTGGGGTAACATCTCCTTTTCGGGCTTTCATCATGACATGTTGGGCATGGCCACCCTTTTCATTGATTGCTTGAACGAGCTTTCGAGCGTCTTTGCCCGAAGAAACAACACTTTCTCTGGCGGTAATGAGAGTAAATCTGGTACTGCCAAGATCGAGACCCGTTGACGAAGAATTTTCCATAAGTTCAAGCAACCCCGTATCAATGCCTACACGAACCCCCAGGCCTGTGGCGATAGTTGCTAAAAGTTGACGTGTGTTAAGTCGTTTAACGATCTTTTGATGTAGTTGTTCGTACGGAGCAACCTCATGATTAATTCGTTTGTTTTCCTCGAGGTATATCAGTTTACGAAATGCTTCAACGGTATTCAAGGAGGACACAAGATCTGCAATTTTACCAAGCGAGAGTTTACCAGAAGTATTGATTGGCTCAATAAGGTCTATTTTTGTAAAGTTTAGATTTTTTTCAAAGCTACCGTGAGCAACTGATTGCAGAACACCAACGACGCTATGCGTACTCATCGATTCACCTAAAAGTTGAATTTCTTGTCCATCTTCGAGTCCAATAACCGCATCTATAGCTTTAAGTTGTGCCGTAGATGTTGGCTCCCAGTTGCCCCTAAGTAGCGCTGATGTTTGGTCGGGTATCTGAAACGCGCCCTTAGTGCGATTCGGATTCTCTCTGTTCATTGTAATTCCGGGCATTTCGCAAATAATAACTCGAGATTTTGTCTGTGTTGCATATATGGACATACGTCTCTCTAAGAGTTCATCAATTCGGTAATTATGAGACGTCAGGTAGATGACGGTCGGCCCCTCTCCGTTGGGCCTTGCGTCGATATCCGTTATATTAAATTGTTGTTGGTTTTCGGGGTCGGTGTAGCGGTGTCTTTCGATGTGTAAATGCTCACCTTCGTATCCAAGTTCCGTACTTGATGCGCCAACCCAGGGCTCAAAGTCGACGATCCGTTTTATGTGTTCTTGTGTTTGTGTTGGCATGTCGGGCATTATAATACCACTTTTTGTGCATTTATGCATAAGGACTATTTTCGTTATTTGTTTGTTATACTTAAGCCTATGAAACCTATTATCCGAGTGGTGGGCGCTATCCTGGGCGCAATTCGCGCCGAACACAGACAAATATATAATCGTTATTTTGGTAAAAATGAAGAGTTTGAAGGCGACGCCAAGGAAATCTGTGAGCAGATTGTTGATAAGCTGTGGTACGACGATTTCTATCGTACGAGCCTAGGACATTTTAACTTTTTTTGGATGCGTGATTTTGGGACAGTCGCCGAGTCGTTAGTGAACCTAGGGCACGTTGACCGCGTTCATCATACGCTTGCCTGGGCGCTTAAACACTATCGTCGTGCGGGAGCAGTGACACTTTGTATAGATAAGGATGGTAATACGTTTAATGCTCCTGCCAAAAGAAGCGTGGATGCTCTGCCGTGGCTTCTCCATTCGCTCATCGTGAGCAACTATTCAATGAGCTTAGGCGAACGAGCATTTCTTAATCGTCAACTGGAAAAATACGTCAAGACGTTCTTGGATCCAAAGACGGGTGATCTTAAAAAAGTTCGCTACGCAGAAATGCGTGACGCAGTGAATTACGATCGTAGTGCATATTCAATTACACTGATTGGCAGGATGGCACACTGTGCGCATGAACTTGGCCTTCGAACATTTCCCTTCCATACGCCACATTATCAAGATGATCTAATTAAGAATTATTGGAACGGCGAGTACTTTCGCGCGGATCGGGCGACGACGGTTTACAGTTCAGACTCTGCACTTATGCCGTTTTATCTTAACGTGATTGAAGATAAGGAAATGGCCAATAAAACGCTCGATTACATTAATTCAGCTGGTCTCAATAAACTATATCCACTCGAATACTGCGATCATCCAGAGGTATTTCATTACCGTTTTGGCATGGGGAATTTCCTGATGCCAAATTACACCGGGACGACAATTTGGACCTGGCATGGTACCTTTTACCTCCACATTCTAAAGCGCAATAACCGCCCAGAGTATAGCGAACAGCTTGCTCACTTTGAGGCACTTATTGAGCGACATAAGACATATCCAGAACTAGTCAATTCAGATGGTTCATGGTTCAAGGGGCCGCTCTATCGAGCGGACCCAGGCATGGTGTGGGCAGCGCTCCTTTTGGAGTTATATGTTTAAGGTTTAGCGACGCTGAATCCGCTGACGCCATCGCCTGTCACGTGGCCGTTTGAGTCACTCACAAATGTGTAAAGAGGCAGGCCCTTGTAAGCGTATTGTTTAGTGTTATCGCTCCGAGTGATAATGGTAACGTTAGTCGGTAGTGTAGCCGAACTACCTGGTGCGTATGCTGGCCACGCGCTTAGGCATGCTCCCGAACAGTTACTCGTACCGCTTGTATCGGCGTTGTACGTGTAGAGTGCGTTGCCGTTACTATCTGCTAGGTAACTACCGACGTTAGCATCAGATTTGGTTTGGATAATGTTGCCGGCAGAGGTTGAGCTGTTGGTGGTGTTTGTGGCAACCGCTGGGGCTGCAGTTTTATTTGAGGCGCTCATACCTAGAACTATACCTACGGCTACAAGTATAACTACAACTATACCTATAATGGTGATAACTACTTTTTTGCTCACGACTAAACTCCTTATTATTACTCTCAGTATAAACCATGAGCAAGTAGCTGTACAAAAGTAAGTCTATTCTGTTATATCGCGGATGACTGAGATACGTGCTCCGAGCGTATTCAGGCGCTGAGCGAGGTCTTCGTAGCCACGGCTGATTGAATAGACATTTCGAAGTGTTGACACGCCAGGAGCGGCCAGCATGCCAAGCAGAATCACAACCGCAGGACGGAGTGCTGGTGGGGTGACGATTTCGGCCGGTTTCCACTTGGTCGGGCCTTCGATATAAACACGGTGCGGGTCGAGCAGCTGAATGTTAGCGTTGAGCTTGGACAGTTCGAGCAGGTAAATTGCACGGTTTTCGTAGACCCAGTCATGAATCAAAGTTCTGCCTTTGGCAGTAGCGGCGATAACGGCAAAAAATGGCAGGTTATCAATGTTAAGGCCAGGGAAGGGGAGTGGGTGAATTTTATCCTGAGGCGCGTGAAGCGGCGTAACCTTAGTGACGATATCAACCAAGCGAGTCTTGCCGTTTTTAGCTGGATATTCATCGGACATATCGTATTCAAAGCCCATTTCCTCGAGCGTTCTGAGTTCAATCTCAAGAAATTCAATCGGTGCGCGTTTGATGGTAATCGACGACTTTGTAACGATTGCGGCTGCGATAAAGCTCATTGCTTCGATAGGGTCTTCGGAAGGCCAGTATTCAACTGATTTGTTAATATCGCGAACACCTTGAATCTTGAGTGTCGTTGTACCAATACCCTCGATTTTAGCGCCGAGCTTTTCAAGGAAGAAGCAGAGATCTTGCACCATATAGTTCGGGCTTGCGTTACGGATGGTCGTAACGCCATCGTTAAGGGCAGCTGCCATTAAGATATTTTCGGTTACCGTGTCGCCACGCTCAGAAAGAACGATTGTACGTTCAGGTTTTAAAGCATTCACCGTCGCGTCGTAAAAACCAGTGATGGTATTTACTGACAAGCCAAAGTTAGATAGGCCGCTGAGGTGCGGTTCAACGGTGCGCTCGCCGAGGGTACAGCCACCAGCATAGGGGAGTTTAAAGGTTTTATAACGATGGAGAAGCGGGCCGAGGAACATAATAATGCTTCTGGTGCGACGGGCAGCCGAGAGATTCATATCATCTAACTTTAGTTTAGCGGGGGGGATAATTTCGAGGTCGTTATCGCCAAACCAACGAGTTTTAACACCGATACTGTTTAGGACTTCGACAATACGGTTAACCTCTTCAATGCGCGCAACGTGGCGAAGAACAGTCGTACTACGGTTTAAAAGTGATGCGCAAAGTAGCGCAACTGCGGCGTTTTTACTCGTATTAACCTCGATAGTCCCTGAGAGTTCGTGGCCGCCTTCAATCCGAAAGTTGACGTTTCCAGATTGATTGAGGGTCACAATCTGGCTTGACAGGACATCGCTAATACGAGATAGCATATCAAGGCTGATATTTTGACCACCTTTTTCTATGCGATTAATGGCACTTTGACTGGTGTTGAGTGCTTTAGCGAGTTGTGTCTGGGTCATACCTCGAGACTGCCTTGTCTCTTGAATAAGCGTCCCAATCTTTGCCTTATACGTGTCTGTAGTCATAGGTTCCATGGTATACCATTCATGATATAATGTCAACGCTATATGTAGCGTATCGTAGATGCCGAGTAACCTCATTTTGGGTGTTTTTGGCAGTTTGCCTCTGGGTTGGTATACTTATGAGCAGTAGGGGAGAATAAGCCAATGAAAGACACCAAAATTGCAGATTATATTGCTGGCGAAGAAAAACGTGAGCGTGAGGGCCTAGAACTTATCCCAAGCGAGAACTATGTGAGCCGAGATGTATTGACGGCTCTTGGTAGTATCTTTACCAACAAATATTCCGAAGGCTACCCGGGTAAGCGTTACTATGGCGGTCAGGAATTTACGGATATGGTTGAACAGCTGGCGATCGATAGGGCAAAGAAACTGTTCAAGGCAGATCATGCAAACGTGCAGGCTCATTCCGGTGCTCCTGCCAATGAAGCCGTCTATAGTGCATGGCTTGAGCCAGGCGACACTGTACTTGCGATGGATCTATCACACGGTGGTCACTTGACGCACGGCGCGCCGGTGACGCGAAGCGCGCATCTCTACAACTTTATTCGTTACAAGATGAAAGACATCTCGACGGGCGAAATTGATTATGAACAGCTAAGGGAATTAGCACTCAAACATAAACCAAAGATTATTATCGCTGGGTTTAGTGCTTATCCGCGTGAACTTAATTATGCAAAGTTTGCTGAGATTGGGAACGAGGTTGGGGCCCTACTAATGGCGGATATGGCCCATATCGCTGGACTTATTGCGGGTGGTGTTGCCAAGAATCCCTTTGATTTTGGATTTCATGTTATTACCACGACAACTCACAAGACGCTTCGTGGTCCTCGCGGTGGCTTGATTCTTTCACGCGGTATCGTCGGTAATCCATTAAAAGCACCAGAAAAAACGCTCGAAAATATTCCAACCCTGATTGACCGCGCAATATTTCCAGGTATGCAGGGCGGTCCCCACATGCATTCCATTGCGGCCAAGGCCGTTGCATTTGGTGAGGCTCTTGAGCCAGCATTTAAAGAATATGCTGCTCAGATCGTGAAAAACGCTGCCACACTTGCGGCTGAACTTCAAAAACGCGGTTTTGAGCTGGTTACGGGCGGGACGAGTAATCACTTGATACTGGCAGACGTATATAAAAGCTTTGGTATTGACGGCAAGACAGCCGAAATTGCAATGGACGCGATTGGGCTGACGCTTAATGCAAATTCCGTGGCTGACGACCCGTTGCCACCGTTTAGGCCTAGCGGCATTCGTCTAGGGACACCGGCGATTACCACGAGGGGACTAAAAGAAAAGGACATGGCAACAATCGCCGAATGGATGAAACAAGCGATTGATGCGCGCGACGATAAAAAAGAACTACAACGTATTCATGAGGAAGTCAAAACATTTGCACTCACCTTCCCCCTTCCAAGCGATAGGTAGTTAAGAACTCTCATCGCTATGTACCAAAAGGACTCCCACCTGGGAGTCCTTTTCTGTGCTATATATCGGTTACTAAGATGCTGGAACGATGAACGATGATGAAGATGTCGCTGCACCATAGTAGATGTAGGTCGTCGAAAGACCTGGTGTCGAAAGTGTTGGATCCCAGTAAATAATCACACCACCAGTTGGAGCTGCAGCAGTACCTGTGAGCAAGAACGAAGGTGTTGAAATGCTGGTTGTTGTCGTAGTCTGCGCAACTGCCGCTGCAATGCCTGAGTAAGGACCAGCTGCACCGGTACCACCGCGACTTACCGTAATACCGGTAGGAAGGTGGGTTGATGTACTTCCGGTTGTAAAGTCGGTCGTAACTGCTGGATACTTGCTATTATCGGCGTTAAATGCCTCTGCTACGTCACGCATAGCTGTCGCGTTCGTAACTGATTTTTGTAAGTTAGCACGTGCCGTGATACCACTGTAGGCCACAATCACGATAGCAGCCAAGATTCCAATGACCACAATAACGATCAAAAGCTCGACAATCGTGAAGCCGCGATCCTTTCTTAATTTGTTGATTTTGTTAAGAACCATTGTCTTAAGCCCCCTAGTTAGTTGTTATGTGATTAATATACTACGTGTACCCCATAAACACAAGCGGAATCACAGAAAATAGACCCCTCATAAAGAGAGATCTATTATCCATACTAGCTAGTTAGGTTATGAAGCTGGAGCAATAAATGTAGAAGTTGCTGTCGCTGCACCATAGTAGATGTAGGTCGTCGAAAGACCTGGTGTCGAAAGTGTTGGATCCCAGTAAATAATCACACCACCAGTTGGAGCTGCAGCAGTACCTGTGAGCAAGAACGAAGGCGTTGAGATACTAGTTGTTGTGGTTGTTGCGGCAACAGCAAGCGCAATACCTGCGTAGGTTGTACCAGCTGTACCACCACCCTTTTGTGGAGAAATACCCGTAGGAAGGTGAGTGGATGTTGTTCCTGTTGTGAAGTTACCTGTAATTGCAGGATAGTTACCAGTATCCGCGTTTGCCGATTCTGCCACGTCACGCATCGCTGTCGCGTTGGTAACTGATTTTTGTAAGTTGGCACGTGCTGTGATACCACTGTACGCCACAATCACAATAGCAGCCAAGATTCCAATGACCACAATAACGATCAAAAGCTCGACGATGGTGAATCCGCGGTCTTTTCTTAATTTATTCATTTTGCTAAGAACCATGTCTTAAAGCCCCCTAATACATTAGTTATAGTTTATAGCCCAAATATACTACTAGTGGACAATAAACACAAGCGCTTTCTCTTGCCTTACCACTCATCCATGAAGCTAATATCGTCGAGCGAGGTCCAGCTTGCACTGGCTGAAGAGGCCTGCCCAACAATGAGAGTACATCCAGTTGAACTGCTCGTTGCAGGGGTAACATCAATTCTACCCCACGCTCCAGATGCAACGGTTGTTATGATAAGCTCTTGTTTTGGACAAAAACCGGCTGGTAAGGTGCCAATAACGGCCTGTGACGTGACGCTACCACCTTTTATAAGTCCTTTTACTAGCACCATACCGTCTGGTGATTTGGTAAAGCGCGGAGACGAGTATGGTGACCCATACCACACCCAGCTATTAGAAAGAGGTAATGTACACCAACTGGTCGTACAGGTAGTACCCGTAGGGTAGGCCGCTGGATAAAATAGGGCATTTAACCCCAAGAAGGCATTACTTGTTCCTTTAGCCACGATTTGTCCACTGACGTAGTTGACGCCTATGAACCCTAGACCGTTATTGGCATCGTTCGAGACGTGCTCGTAACTAGCAGGCTGTAAAGACGTCGGAATAGTTACTATTGGGGTTCCATCAGTCGTCGTCCCGCCTTTAACCAGGCCTTGCAAGTGGACTCGGTTGCTATCACTAGCGTCAACGTAGTATGAGGCGGCAGGGTAGGTCGGAGCAGCATAGTTTGTCCATCCGTTTAACGTAGTTAATGCCGTAAAGCTTGTCGAGCTTGGCATAAAGTTTATACCATCAAGACTATACCAAGCATTACTACCCACCTCAAAGAGTACGTTGCCATTTGCGTCGACATCCACCCTTGCCACCGAGCTGTTTGCACTATTTTGAAAAACAGTGTCCGAGGCAGGTCTATACCCGGGTGGCAGCTGCGCGATCGGCACCAACGAAGCAGAGCCACCCTTAACGAGGCCTTTTAAGACAACCATACCCTCTGAAGTTTTAGTGTATCCGCTTGTTGAGAACACTCCTCCATAATCGCTCCAGCCGTTTAGTAGTATCATAGGCGTAAACAGGGGAATGGTGATGGTCGCATTACCGTAGCCGGAAGTAGTAGGGGTGGCGGCGCTGTTGATGGCGCTGACCCGTACGTTCACGGGTTGGTTTCTTGTACCCTGGACCGTGTAAGAGGTAGCACTTGAATTAGATAGCCCACTTACCCAAGAGCCACCGTTGATATTGTAGTCAAGGTTGTAGCCAGTTGCCCCTGCAACTCGTTCCCACGTGAATGTCGCTGATGTCGAGTCAGCCCCAGATAACGTGGCCGTCACTACTGGAGCGGTCGGTGTTGTAGGGGTAACAGGAACTACGGTGGACGAAGCATTGACGTCAAGCCTCGTCGCACGCATGGTTGAAGTTTGCGAGGAAGTGCGCCCCGCAACGGTTTGACTGGCTGTAATCGTCACCGTGGCGGTGGTCACTGATTGCAGCGCGGTCCCCCGCACGGTATCGCTATTGGTAGCGAGGCTAGCGGCAGTATTCTCACTGGTTGAATTCGCTGAATTATAGTATTGAATACTGAGTCCAGACGTACTAAGGCCTGTTACAAGTTGGACGTCCTGAGTTTTGCAGAAACTTGCCGTGTAGCCCGGCGAACAGCTTGGTTCTTGCCAAGCGAGATTGCACCAGCTTGCGGCAGTATCCGTATAGTTTGACTGCATAACTGTTCGTCGCCACAAGGTACCCACACCCGATACGTATTTAACGAAATAAATAACATTTGTTGATTGAGGAGTATTTTGCGTCACGAGTGTATTTGTGCAGGCGTTTGGTGCATTTTGAGCATAGACATAGGCGCTCCCAGTTACAAGCGGGTTACCAGTGGTCGCGATAGAATTAAGGATGAGCATTGTACCCGTTGTTGCATCGACGTTCTTGAATCCGGCAGTCCCATCATCAAATCCTTGACCCGTTTGTGGCGTAATATTGTTAACGGCTAGAAATGCACTACTCAGTTTGATATCCTGCTCAACGCGGTTAAGTGCGTCCTGAATATTAAAAAGCAGGTTGCTTGAGCTACGCGATGCAAGCACGTCGCCAGTCATACCAACAATGACAGTAACGAAAGCGCCGATAGTAAGAATTACGACTGGTGCTACGACCATCAGTTCGACGATCGTAAACCCCTTTTCCTGTTTCTGCCGCTTAAAGTGAAACATAAGTCGAGTACTCCATCGTTTGCTGCGGCGTGTTATAAAGCACGATTATATCAACCTTTGACACAGACGTTACTGCCGTATACGGGCAGGTGATATTGACGGTTATGGTGACATTAGTAAGTCCACCAACATTGACCGAGCTGCCGGTGGGGCCGAGCGGTGTCGCGGCAACACACGGAGAGGTGACGCTAGCTGAGTATTGACGCATGTAATCGTAGGCAACACTAGCTGCTCTGGCATCCGCACGAGTCTGGCCACCATCTTTGATGATGAGATTATATAACTGATAGCCCGAGACTAAAAACGCCACCGCAACAAAGAGCGTAATAAGAAGCTCGACGATCGTGAAGCCAGATTGTTCTGATGTATGGCTCATTGGTTTTTACTCTGGAATACCTTTACGACGTTGGAACTACTCGTACTATCCGTTTCGTCCCAATAGTAAATATTAAACTTTCGACATTCATCCGTGGGGGCAGTACATAGCGTCCAGGTTGCACCGCCATCTGTCGTTTTGAGTGGCTGATAGACATAGACATCATTACTACTTGATGGCTGTGGGGTGACACCGCTCGTTGTCTGAATAGCATTGGTCGCAGCCACCAGTGAAGATACGCCGGTACTTGGGGCGACGAGGGTATTTGGATCAACGGTGGAGCTTGGTGAAAGTAGCGATTTAGGGTCTATGTCACGGAGCAAAGTTGTTTCTTGACCGACAATTGCAGTTGTCGGGTATTCACCGACATTTGAGCTGGAATCGCTGCCTGATTGGTAATAGACGTCCATATGTGCAGCGATTGCGGCGACATCGTCTCTGCGTTTTTCATCACGCGCGTTTACCTGCGTCCCGCGAAGGTTAACGACGGCGAGTACCAACAGAATGCCCATAATCGCAATGACAATAACCAGTTCCACGATAGTAAACCCACGACGATTCATGGTACTAGCATAAGAGTTTTGCCCCTAAACCGCAAGCGCTTAGATTTGAAGTGGCTCTTGTTCGATAAGGATATTGAACTTGTCACGGACTGCGGCAATAATTTCGTCGCGAGCGGCAGCGAGATCCGCATAACTGCCGGCCGATTCGTTAATAAGGACCAACGCATTTTTATCATGGACTTTTATGCCATGAAGTACTTGGCCTTTAAGGCCAGTTTGTTCGATGAGCCAGCCAGTCGGAACTTTAAAATGTCCATCACCCATGTCGTATGCTGGAGCGTCAGGAACGATGGCTCGCAGGCTATCCAGTTGCCACTGTTCGACGATGGTATTTTTAAAGAATGAGCCGGTGTTCGGTAAAAGTTTGGGATCGGGAAGTTTGTTGGCCCGGATATCAATCACGGCCTTACGAATCGTCTCTGGTGTAAAGAAGGTGATTGAGTGTTCAGTGAAATACTTTTCGACGGCTTCATAAAATGGCGGCTGGGGATTATTTTTGGATAATTTATAGGTGATAGACGTCACGACGTAGCGACCCATTTGACCATTTCTAAAGATACTATCACGGTAGGTAAAGTTACAATCGGCATTTTGAAGCGTTACAAATGAATCAGCCTGACTATCATAGGCGGTGAGTGATTCGATTGTTTCAGACACTTCTTGGCCATAGGCGCCTACATTTTGAATCGGCGTTCCGCCAGCGGTGCCCGGAATTGCCGAGAGCGCCTCGATACCGCTGAGGCCCATTGAAACAGTTCGCTCAACCACACTATCCCATATTTCTCCCGCACCGACGCGGATCGTGGTTGAGTTGAGGTCGTCAGCGACTATTTCAAATCCTGGGATTCGCACGCGCACCACGATACCCGCGTAGCCCTCGTCAGTTGCAATCACATTACTGCCACCACCAAGCACAAAGACAGGCAGCGACTGGACTTTCGCATTACGATAGACTTCTTGGACTTCTTCGGGAGTGTGAACTTCAGTAAAAAATCGAGCCGGTCCACCAAGTTTCATTGTGGTGAAGTTTTTAAGCGGTATGTTTGTATGCATGTCCATGTGGACACATTATAGCTCAAGTCTGGTGTCCATGGTATAATTACCTCTGATACGCACCCGTAGCTCAGTGGCCCAGGCGAAGCCGGCATAGAAAATAAGCACGAGTGCTCGTTCTCGCTAAACAAGAACGATTGTCATCGCCAAGTACCTACCTTACACAAAATACGCACCCGTAGCTCAGTGGATTAGAGCACTGGTCTTCGGAACCAGGTGTCGCAAGTTCGAATCTTGCCGGGTGTACCAAGAAAGAAGGATTAGCTTGTAGCTAGTCCTTTTTTCTTAGACTTGAATTTGTCTTCGTTTGAATATGACGGCACCTATGATAGTTGTCGCTAGGCTAAATATGCCAAACACAAGGACTGAAGCGAGAGGAATTGAACTATTCGCAACTATATCTCCTGGTGTAATGTAGTGAAATAGCGACAAGTATTTGAGGCCATCAAGATTCGATACCAGGCTCGAGGCAATAAAGGCTGCATACATAACCAGTAGAACTGCACCAGTTAAAGCACTGACCCTTGCGGAACTGCTACTCATTGCCGAGAACATAAACCCAAGACTCATAATGCTCAGTCCAAATAGTAGTCCTGCAAGGCCTAGCCATAAGACGCCTGGCCCATCAATTGCATAGTTGAATAGTTTTGCAAGTGGCCAGACGATTACTTCAGAAAAACCAATAGATACACCGAGGCCAATGATTCCTCCTACGTAGCGCGCAACATATAGCTTGAGTCGGCTGATAGGCTGGGACAGCAAGAACCCCATGGTTTTATTCTCGATTTCTTTAGCGATAACGAACGCACTATAGGCAATGACAAGAAGCGCCATAATGAGTAACCATATAAAGCCGAAATGCTTACTGCTTAGGTATCCCATCAAATCCGGCGTGCTATTAGTAATATTGAGTGCCGACATCAGCCCCTTCGGTAGGGACGCGTATATTTTGTCGTAGTTTGCTGATTGACTTTGAATAGAAGGATACACGGCCAGGTAGAGAAGCAAAAAGCCAAGCCCGATTGCACTGTAAGTAATCCAAAGTGTCCGTTTTGCCTTGAGGACCTGCGCGAGTAATGTAGAAAATATCATGTATAAATCTCCTCAAAAATATCCTCAAGGCTGGCACTTGTTATCTCTAAATCTTCGACGTTATGCTTCGCGAGGATTTCTAGGACCGGTTGAAGCGAGCCTTTTACAGTGAATACAGCCGTATGTGGTGTGGTAACGAGATCATCGACGTCTTTTAGTTTCGTGAGGTCTGGCGTGCCATCGACAAAATGCGCTTTAATTTTATGACCATGATTCGATCGTAAGCGTGTAACTGTTGTATCTTGGATCAGTTTTCCGTTATGAATAATGACGATTTTGTCACACAGGTCCTCGACTTCGGATAAGTCATGAGAAGACAAAAGGACCGTTCCGCCACCGAGTTTGTATTCACGCAGTAGCTTGTGAAATGTCGATCGTAGCAGTGGATCCAGGCCTCTGGTTGGCTCATCCAGAATCAAAAGCTCTGGTGCAATAGCGAGGGCTAATACAATAGCAAGCTTTTGCTGATTACCGGTCGATAGTTGTTTTACTTTTTTGCCACCGTCAAGTTCGAGTAGTTTCTTGAGCTCATTTGCTTTTGCATGAATATCCCCGCCGCGAACATTAGCGAGAAACCCTATATGCTCGTCAACAGTCCAATCTTGATAAAGAACGGGCTCGGCAGGCACGTAGCCGATTTTTTCTTTTAACTCAACAGCATGCGCTACCGAATCACGTCCAAAAATAGTTACGTTACCAGCACTCGGGCGCAAAAAGCCCATAATAGTGCGAATGGTCGTTGATTTACCAGCGCCGTTCGGTCCTAGGAAACCAAAGATGTGCCCGGCTTCGATTGTGAAAGATACGTTATGGAGAGCCTCAACGCTACCAAACTTTTTCGAAAGGCCATTAACCTCAAGCAGATTCATGAGACTTATTGTACTCTACTTAATGTACAAAAAAAGCTGTGAAAATCTGTGAGATCCAATCGTTATACCAACCCTTTTTGTTATACTTACGTCATGATTAAAACAGTATTTTTTGATTGGGGCGGTGTAATCGCGCCTGATCCTGGTGACGACTTTTTATCTTCACTTCTAAAAAATATTGGTGCAACCGACGAACAAATACATGAAATATTTAAGACATACATGCCTCGTTTTACGCGAGGAAAAATCACCGATGCTGAGTACTGGGAGGAATTAAAAAATCATTACGGTTTTGAAATTCACGACTCGATTTCGGATGAGTTTAAAAAATGGCGAGGCCTAGTCGCAGACGAAAACGTACTTCAGCTAGTTAGGGACCTTCGCGTGAAAGGCCTGAAGGTAGCGCTCCTTACGAATGTTATCAAACCAAGCTACGAACTTATTAAACAAGCAGGTTATTATGATGTATTCGATGAAGTAATTGCATCGTGTATCGTTGGCTATGGCAAGCCAGACAAAGAGATATATGAAATTGCCTTAAAACATATGAATGCTACGCCCGAAGAGTCACTATTTATCGACGACAAGCAAGTATTTCTTGACCCCGCTATTCAGATAGGGATGAAGACAATACTTGCAACGAGTTCTGATCAAATCATTCGCGATGTTCGAACTTTCACCAAGTAATACGCTTGTGATAACAGAGGTCATGTGTTAAAGTATAAAGCTGTATGGGCCAGTAGCTCAGCTGCCCTAGGCGCTTGTCGCCGAGAAATATATAATAAGCACCAGGTACTCTAACATCTAGAATGAAGATGGGTGAGTGAGTACTAAGTTCTTTGTAGAATGAGCAATAGTTATGGGCCAGTAGCTCAGCTGGTTAGAGCACCTGCCTCTTAAGCAGGGTGTCCGGGGTTCAAGTCCCCGCTGGCCCTCCAAAATAAAGACATCGACCTTTTCGCTACCGGTCGGTGTTTTTATTTTTGATACAATGAGTTTATGACAGATCTCCCTATCCAAATTGTTGACCACCACGACAATCCAATAGGTGGTGCTTCGAAAAAAGAAGCATGGGAAAAAGGACTACTGCATCGCATTATTCGGATCAGTATTTTTAATGAAGACGGGCAACTACTCGTTCAAAAGAGAAGTACGCAGAAAGAGCTATTCCCAGGACGTCTCGACAACTCGGCGGCTGGGCATGTGGATGTGGGTGAAACATATGAACAGGCTGCGTATAGAGAACTGAGAGAGGAGCTAGGTCTAAAAGATGTATCCTTAACGCATATCGGTGATTATTACGTTGAAGTTCAGGACGACTGGCGGACTATGAAGCGCTTTACACGGGCGTATACTTTAACTCTCCACAAACCGTACCCTATATTTGATCTACCTGTTGATGAGGTGGCATCAACGGAGTGGATGGATGTCGAGGATGTAAAGAAAATCGTGATTGATAGTCCTGATAAAGTTACTGATGGTTTAGAGCAAATTGCACAGCGATTTTTGTAGACATAAGAATAGTCTCTGACGCTTGGAAAGGGTGTTTTTTATTTTGATATACTTAACCTAATGAACGAAATAGAGCTGAGTGTACAAGAACTTACTGACATTTTTCACGAGTATTCACCAGAAGATATTGTTCAAGCCACTCGTAGCACCGAAGCATTTGCTAATGAAGTGTATGATGTCACTGATACTCAAGCTCAACGTTATTTCCTAAAAATCCTAAAGACACAGCAATCCGAAATCATCGCTAATGAAACACAGATGCAACAACAACTTTTAGCTGCAGGCATACAAACGCCAGAGTATCTTGAAATTAAGCCAGGCATGTATGTAGGTAATCACGATGGTACAAGGTTTATTCTTAGTAAGTTCATTCCTGGTGAGTCGCCAAAAAATGTTACGCCTACACTCATTGAAAGTTTTGGGACGACTCTCGCACAATTACATGATGCTCTTAAAAATACACCTGTAACTGCTAATGGAATGCAGTGGCTCAATCTTGAGCGAATAGAAAGCGATATTGCAGGTTACGACGGTGACGTGAAAGACAAGCTAGCTAATCTGATTAATATGGGCAAGGCTATCTTTGATCATGATCTTCCGGTTACGACCATTCATGGTGATTTTTGGACGGGGAATGTCTTTGCGGAGAATGAACACATTACCGCCGTCTTTGACCTTGAAACAGCTGAACATACAGTGAGGATAATTGACGTGGCCCGTACCTTCACATCGATGAGGCGGGAGACACATATTCCCTCGCAACAAATCATTAATTTACTGATAAGTGGCTACAATTCAGCTGCCCCTGAACCACTAACGAATACCGAAAAAGACGACCTTCACATAGCAATCGCATACGTTGCTGGTGTGGTTGCTACGTGGCATGCAATTCATGGTACGAGGTACACAGGGCCATATATTGAGATTGGCGAGGAAGCGCTTGCCTAAGCTTTTTTAACGGGTGCCCATTTAGAGTTGTCTAGTGCCAACCAGGCGTACCAGACAATTGGCACAAAAATGGCGAGTACCACGAACCAACTTTCCTTGCCAAATCGTAAACCAATTTTGTACATAGCAATATAGAGGAATACGAGCGAGACGTAATTAACAAATGGGATTATGGCGAGCACTGCCCAGAATCCTTGCTGATCGCCGAGCTCCAGGGTCTTCCACATGTTATAAAACGGTACCCAAGCGATCCATGCGGGCACACCTGCTTTTTGGAAGATTCTGCTCAGTAAAAGTGCGACAATGACGTAAACAATGATCATGATGACAAACATGATACTTAAGAAAACCAGAAGTGATCCGACAGCTGCCGCGGTCATAACGTAGTCAGTTGCGTGATGAAAATAGGCGAGTTGCGATAGATTACTCATACTACATCTATTGTACCACTCGGGCCTTCTTTGTTAAGCTAGGAGAGATGAAATTACTGGATGGAAAAGAACTGGCTGGATACATCAAAGAACGCCAGCTGAAACAAGTGCGGAACTTACGCCAATCGTGGCGAGTTATTCCGCGTCTTGCGATCATTCAGACCATTGATAATCCAGTCATTGATACTTATGTGGCGCTCAAGAAAGTGTACGGTGCTGATATTTTGATTGAGGTAGACGTGCATAAAATCGATCAGAAAGAGCTAATGGATACCATAGCGACTCTTAATGCCGACCCACTCATCCACGGTATTATTATTCAGTTACCACTGGCTGATGAAGCTGATACCGAAAAAGCGGTTGATGCTGTCGTTCCTGAAAAAGACGTCGATGGACTTGGTAAAAATGCAACACTTACCCCTGCCACTGCTATGGCAATCGATTGGCTACTGGCGGGCTACAACGTGGACCTGAACGGCAAGGCAATTGCCATTGTTGGCAACGGCAGGCTTGTCGGCGCACCACTCGGAAAGCTTTGGAAAGGCCAGGGACTAGATGTTTCAATTTATGATTCGTCAACCGAAGATTTGGCAGCAAGATTGCAACTTGCAGATGTGATTGTGACAGCGACGGGTAAAAGCGGACTGATTACGCGCGATATGGTGCGACCTGGATCAGTTGTCGTTGATGCGGGAACAGCCGCCGAGCACGGCAAGATTGTAGGTGATTTAGCTAGCGAAGTACGTGAACTCGACGACATTACAATTACGCCCGAAAAAGGCGGCGTTGGGCCACTTACCGTCTGCGCGCTGTTTGATAATGTGATTAGATCCGCTCGACGAGTCGCGGATGTTAACGGTCAGCAAGATCTTTAAGCGGTACCGAGGACTTCTTTAACGCGTCCAACAACTTCGCGGGGAGTCAAATTGGCTTTTACGATGTAGCCCGAGATGCCCAGGCTACGAATTTCTTTGGGTGATTCTTCCTCGCCAAGGTTCGTCAGGATAATAACGGGGATATTTTTACCCCATTCACTTTTTCGAATAACTGCAAGCGCTTCGGCGCCGTCCATTTCCGGCATCTGAAGATCGAGAAGAATCATGTCCGGTAAAAACGCCTCAATAAGCGCCACGCCCTTTTTACCGTTGTCAGCAAGCTGCACCTCAAAGCCATCAGCCTCAAATTTCATGCGGTACATTTGGCTAATAACTTGATCATCTTCGATAATAGCTATTTTAGTCATTGTTGCTACAATAATAGCATAAGTGATATCAACAAGGTGGGAAAGCTATGATAACAAAACATAAGGTATCTCGGGGTCATCCGGCTCAGGCGAGTGACTTTTATGCTCAGATTACTCACTCGTTAACTGCATCGACCGACCTTCGTGCTCTGATTGAACATCTCAGCGAAGAGATTGCTTCGCAGCTTGATGTTCGCTACGCTTCATTTTTTGTTTTTATAGATAGCGACCGTACTATAAGTGGTGGAACTGAGGGCAGGCCAAACGTACCAAAAGCCGACGCGCAGTCTATCGACCTCTATATGGCAGGCAACAGAAGAATCGTCAGCCTAGGCGACCTTAAAAAAGACGATCGGCTCTATCGATTGATGGTCAGTCATCAAATAAATATTATCGTGCCGCTTGTGCGGGGTCATACTCACCTTGGCTATATCTTTATTGGCGACTCGCTGTTTGGCCGTCACACCAAAAAACAACTGGCTCTGATGAGCTCAATCGCCGATGAAATTGCGATTGCTATTCAAAACACTGTCTCGATTCACGCTCTCCGAGAGCTAAATGCCACGCTCAAACAGCGAATTAATGATGCGACACGCGAGTTGCAGTCTAGCAATGCTCAGTTGCAGCTGCTTGATAAGTCCAAAGACGAATTTATTAGCATGGCATCGCATCAGCTCAGGACGCCCCTTACGAGCGTGAAGGGTTACCTTAGTATGTTACTTGAAGGTGATGCGGGCGAAATTAACGAAACCCAACGGCAGTTGATTGATCACGCTTTTAACGGTAGCGAACGCATGGTACATCTAATTAGTGATTTCCTTAATCTTTCGAGGTTGCAGACAGGTACGTTCCTGCTGGATGCTCACCCGGTCGACATAGCGAAACTGGTGGCACAGGAGCTTGACGCGCTTAAAACGGATGCAATGTCGCGCGGTTTGTCGCTTGAGTATACACCGCCAACCGATGCGCCAATGGTAACGATTGATGAGGATAAAGTTCGTCAAGTCATTATGAATCTTGCCGACAATGCGCTCTACTACTCAAAGGAAAACTCGACTATCAAAGTAAGTCTTGAGTTTGATAAGAAATTCGTGACGTTTAGAATCAAAGATTCTGGTATGGGGGTCCCAAAGGCTGATCAGCCTGGGTTATTTACCAAGTTTTTTAGGGCTAGTAACGCAAAAAAGCAACGTCCAGATGGTACCGGCATCGGACTATTCGTCGCTAAAAAGGTAATTACAGCCCATGGCGGTACGATGCTGTTTGAGTCGATTGAAGGCAAAGGAAGTACCTTCGGCTTTCGTTTGCCACTTGGCGGTCTACCCGCCGCTAAAGATGTGAATTAGCTCCAGAATAATAATAATTACAGCCACGGCAACACCACTGGCTATAAGGACGGGCTTTGCGATGCGTTTGTGCTCGAACCACCACTGACCCAATTTAGTGCGGTTCGCAGCCGATATGTGCGTAATGACCGGCCGCGCCATCGCGGCATCGGCGCCAGTGTAGGCCTTGTTGCGCTTCTTTTTATTCTTTCCCATATTTATTAGCCCCTTACCTACATCCCATATTATCCATCATTATACCAGACCCAAATATTACAAATTTGGTCCGGCCAGGCAGAATTTGTAATAAAAGTAACCCCCGCATAATACGGGGGTTACTTGTCTGAATCGCTTCAGAAGAGCGGTCAGACTCCTAGTTACAGGCTTGCACCAAGGCGACGACTACGTACGTAGTAAACTACGCTTGCGATCAATGCACCAAGGCCAAAGAATGCGACAATGTTTTCACTCGCACCAGTGTGAGGAAGCTGAGGTGGGGTTGGACCACAGGTAGCGTTGTTAATGACAACATTTGCTGTGTCTTCGATGAATCCACCGTTTGCAGTAGTGCGCTCTTTATTAACAAGAGTATTTGCACCACAGGCCAGCTGAGCAACTGAGGCTGTTACCTTTGCATTAAATACGAGGGTTGCAACAGAGCCAGGCTTGTAGCTACTGATGTTGATACCACCTGCTGTCATGAGGTTATCGCTGACAGCTTTACCACTTGGGTAGTTTGGGTTGGTAAGAATAGTTGAACCAGGAACGTATGTAACACCTTGTGGCAACGTATCGTTTACAATCACGTTGTATTCGTTAGCTGCACCAGTGTTCTTGTAGGTGATTTGGTACTGAACCGTATCACCAGTCGTAACGTTAACTGATTTGCTCCAGGTTGTATCACCGAGTTTACGAACCTGCTTAGTCGTACTAAACGAGTCAGTAGGGGCAAACTGTGGCTTAACGGTGAATGTTAGGTAACCAGAGTACTGGAAACAACCAGGGATGTTGCCATCTAGGTGGTCGTATCCAAGGGCTGCACCCGTGCTAGTAAATACGCTTTCAGGAATCGCAACACCATTTGGACCGAATCCATTGTTGTTGTAGTGAAGCGTACCGGTTTCGTATGCAAGGTTGAAAGGAGACGTACCGTTGAAGGTTGCCTGATCCCAAATTTCACCAAACGAACCTGCGTTACCAGTTGCATTTGCGCCAATATTACTTGCGTCAATGAAACCGTTTACATCGATTGAAGTTCCAGTTGTAGTTGGAAGGTCAAACTTTGCAGTTACATTGTGTGCAACCAAATTAAGGCTGCTCGCTGCGTCGTTATGAACGTACATACGTACGACATATTCTTGGCCAGGCTGAACAGTAACACTGTCCTGCCATAGACCAGTCGAACCAACCTGGCGAATGCTGACGAAGTTACGTTCGTCACCGATGTCAGGGTTGTTTGTTATTGAGTCAAAAACCACGTGGTCTGAAGGGTTTTCGACGGTGAATGTTGGACGCGATGGTCCCCAGGCAGCGGCGATTGCAGGAACTGCAACGGCGGCTACAATGACAGCCGCAACGCTAAAGCGTTTTGGCATCGATTTGATCAATGAAAAAATCTTCATTATATGCTCCTATTTCTTGTTACTTTATGGGTAACGGTTAGTTAAAATGTATACGTTAAAAATTGATATAAAACTATTTGCCTGTAATTAATTGTTAACGTACACATCCCACCATGCGGACCACAAATCAGATCATTACAAATATGCACATATAGGTTGATCCGCAGGGGACCAACCAGTCTAGCGAGCAAGCTCACCAGAAAGGTCGGTCCCCGCGGGGTCAAGCGGTAGATCTTTTGTTACTGCGGTGCATCCGGATCGCCGCCCTCAGGAGTGGGGGTGGCGGTCACTGTCGGTGCCGGAGTCGAGCCAGTCGGAGGACTGGTCGGCTTCGGCGACGGCGGATTGGTGTGTGATGCCGAAGGCACCGGTGTCGGCGTATTCGTCGGGTCGAGACCAGGGTTCTGGTTCTTCCCACCGTGTCCGCCGTCGTTGCCGTGATGCGAAGGTCCAGCACCCGATCCGTCCTTGCAGACGGGGTAGGTGCCGTATGGGTACTTCGATCCATACACCGAGATGCAGTCCTGGTTGGGAATGCACGGCGCATAGGTAGTGCACTTCGGCAGGTGCGGCGGCGGAGGCGGCGTGGTCGTGCACGGCAGGATCTCATCGCGCCCATCGAGGGGGTTGATGCCTACCGCGACGACGCACTT
>Ga0105240_10002412_pt1 | contig 30045 bp, 18 predicted proteins | sample KBSC54metaG_FD_80426 | JGI IMG/M metagenome (GOLD analysis project Ga0105240, IMG submission 80426) | Corn rhizosphere microbial communities from Kellogg Biological Station, Michigan, USA - KBS C5-4 metaG | ecosystem: Host-associated > Plants > Roots > Rhizosphere > Soil | place: Michigan, USA... | reverse complement strand
TGGACGGCGTCTGCGCATCGACCATGCGGTACTTGCATCGGAGACCGGAACCGGCAATAGAAATCGTGCGATCGCTTACATGCTCCTCAATTCAGGGATCATCGACAACGAGGTGCACGATACCTTGCATCAGTATTTCGCGCAGTGCTCAATGCTGGTGAACTGCCGCGACCTGGCCATGATAGCTGCGACGATGGCGAATATTGGTAACCAGCCGACTTCGGGCAAACCCATATTCGACTTTCAGTACCTGAAGTACGTGATGGCCGTTATGTTCAGCTGTGGGCTCTACGATTATGCGGGTAACTGGGCCTTCGAAGTTGGGCTGCCTGCGAAGAGTGGAGTGTCAGGCGGGATCTTTGGCGTCGTGAACCGGCAATTCGGGATTGCGGTCTACTCGCCAAAGCTGGACGCGCAAGGGAACAGTGTACGGGGCATCCTTGCTTCAAAAGAGTTGGCGAACCACCTCGGACTGCATGCGTTCGACTTCAGCAACGTAGGGTCGACATTTGTTCAGGCCCTGCTGTAATTCTCCGGTTGCCCCCAGACGGGTATGTGACCTACGGTCCACTTTGAAGGAAAGTCGCCGACGCGCCCTTCTGCCGAGCGGTCCGTGAAGCGTTCGATAAAAGAACGCGTCGCCGTTTTACGGCAACTTGCCGAGAACGCTGATCGACTTTAACTCAATGAGTGATTTGGCCTGTTGGCGACAGCTGGCCCGTCAAGATTTCTGGCGAGAAGCCGACTTTCGGGAGTTGGTTCGCCCATCGAGATCAGGCTGCTCGCCGACTGTGGCAGAATAGAACGGATGAGGCTTCTAGCCAATCTATTCCGTTGCACGGGGATGGCGCTGCTGCTTTTTGTGGCAGCTCAAGTGATCACGTGCGACATCCTGCACTCGGATGATTGCTATGCCTCATCTCAGGTGCCGGGCCATGACAGCAATCAGTCACAACCCGCGGGCGATTCCTGCGTATGCTGCTGTTCCCACATCACCGTCGCGGCTGCATTTGTATTCATTCCCCGGATGGTAATCCTGCCGGCGCCTGCCCATATGACCGTAAAACTCCCCGCCTTTGACCCACCCAGCGTCGAGCACCCTCCTCAACTCTCGTAGAGTCTCGTTTCTCATTCCCTAAAAAACAAAAACTCAGGAGTTGTGTATGCCCGGGAGAAACACTCTCTTCCTGTGCGCCCTGCTGCTTTTAGCGTTGCTTGCTGGAGCGCAGCAACCGTCTTCCACGCTTACGACGGTGGATGACCTGGTGCGAGCGGGTATTGCGAACAATGGAGACCTGGCCGCAGTCCGTGAACGGATTGCAGAAGCGAAAGGTTTGGCTAAGCAGGCGCGCGTGACACCGTCGCCGGTCCTGGATCTGACAGGTGACACAGGCAAACCGCTGGGCACAATCGGCGAAGAACAATACGGCGGAACCGTGTCGCAGTCGATCGAGACGTTCGGCAAGCGCGGAAAGCGAACTCGCGTGGCAGACTCTTCGGTCGCCATCGCCGAAGCTGATCTTGAGCAACGGTCAGCGCAGTTGGCCTTTGACATCAGATCGGCCTATGCGGAGTTGGCTGCAGAGCGCAGCAAGCTGAAGCTTTTGGACGGCCTCATTGGCCTGAATAGTGACTTGCTGCGCTTGACTGAAGCCAGGGTGAAAGAAGGCGAAGTTGCGCTCCTCGAAGCCAGCCTGATCAAGGTCGAAATCAGCCGGACCGAGATCGTACGGAGCAGTATACAAAGCCGCCTCACTTCCAGTGAACTCGAACTCCGCCGATTAACCGGACTCGATGAAACAACGCCCCTTCCCAATGCGGAATCGTCGGCGCCTCAACTTCCATCGCTCGATGTGCTCAAACAGCAGGCGCTTGAGAATCGCGCCGATCTCAAATCGGCGCGCCTCGAAGAAGAGCAGCGAAATGCAGGTGTTGCTCTCGCCCGTGCCGAGGCGATGCCTGATGTCACAGTTTCCGCCGGATACAGCCGGCAGCACAGTCAATTCGACGGCCTGTTCGCATTCAACAGTGCGGGAACACTGAGTCCAATCCAAGACCGAATGGATGTTCTCAGTTTCGGAGTGTCGATTCCGCTTCGGACCGGCCCCAGCGGCGCAGGGAATGTGCAGGCAGCGACGGCACGGGCGACAGGCGCGCGATCACGCCGCACGTATCTGGAGAAGAATGTTCCCCTAGAAGTGGAATCGGCCTATCAGCGCCTGAAGACTGCGACCAATTCACTCGAGACGCTCAAGAGCGGAGTACTCGATCCATCGACTAACAATCTCTCCATCATTCAAGAAGCTTACAAGCTTGGTCAACTGCGCATGCTCGACGTGCTGAATGAACAGAGACGCCTGGCGGACGCACAACTTGCGTTCATCGATGCGCAAGCAGACGCAGCCCGCAGTTGGGCCGAAGTTGAACGTGCCATTGGAGGAATTCGCCCATGAACCGGATATTGGTTTTTTGTCTCTGCGGGACTGTGCTTCTGGCTGGATGCAAAGGAAAACAGGCAGCAAGTGACAGAGGCGAGTCTCAGTCGGAGTCGGCACAGAAAAGCAATCTCGTCGAAATGAGCGCCTCCGCGCAGCAGCATGTCGGAATGGTAATCGAGCCTGCGCAAGTCACACAGCTCAATGAGTATCTTCGCGCCACTGGAACCGTTCAGCCGATCGATAGCCATGTTGGAGTTGTCGGCCCGCTCGCACGCGGCAGGATGGTCGAGGTCAAAGCAAAAGTCGGTGACCGGGTCAGCGCCGGACAGACCCTGGCAATCTTCGACAACGTCGAGGCCGGAGAACTCATCGCACAGGAACAATCTGCCCGCGCGGAGCTGGAACGCCTGAATGCGCAGCTGATTCCAGCGACCAGGCAGGCTGAGCGCAGCCGTAGGCTGGCCGACATCGGCGCTGGCTCGGAGAAGGATTACGAATCAAGTAAAGCCGAGATGGATGGGATTCAGGCCAACATCCGCTCGCAACAGGCAACCATTGATGGAATAGTGCAACGTCTGCGACGGTTCGGAATCTCAGGCAACAACGGGCGTACGACCTTCCTCACTCCTCTGATGGCACCGTTTGCCGGAGTCGTGACAAAGGCCCAGGCCTCCCAAGGCGATGTTGTCGATGCCGGCAAAGATGTCTTCACTGTTGCCGATCTGTCCCGCGTGTGGGTGCAGGCCGAGGTTTATGAAAAGGACCTCGGCCGAATCCGCGTCGGCCAGAGCGGTTTCATCTCTGTGGATACCTATCCAAATCGCACGTTCGAAGGGAAGGTCGCCTACATAAGCGACGTGCTCGACCCTCAGACCAGGACTGCCCGTGTCCGGTGTGAAGTGGCAAATCCCGAGATCCAACTTAAGACCGACATGTTCGCCAACGTCGAGCTGCCGACAACCCTAAGCAAGCAGGCGCTCGCTGTACCCACCAGCGCACTGCAGCAGGTGGAAGGCAAGAACGTCGTCTTCGTTCGCCGCTCACCCACGCAATTTGAGAAGCGGGAGGTGGAGAAAGGCGTCACCGTGAAGGAACGCACCGAAGTTTTGCGCGGTCTCAAGGCGGGTGAACCTGTGGTGACGCAAGGCGCATTTCACCTCAAGTCGATCCTTGCCGGTGGCGAACTGGGGGAGGACTGATCATGGAGCGCCTTGTAGAGCTCGCTCTTCGCTACCGTGTCCTGGTGCTGCTTGCATTTCTCTTCGTAGCGGTGATCGGGTTCGTATCGCTGCGCAACCTTCCGATTGACGCCGAGCCAGACGTGACGCCCAACCAGGTGCTCGTCCTCACCCGTGCCCCAAGCCTCTCACCGCTTGAAGTCGAACAGTTAATTTCGTTCCCCGTAGAAACTGCGATGCGCGGACTTCCGGGGATTGAGAGTATTCAATCCACATCGAAATACGGATTGTCCTATGTCGCGATCTATTTCAAAGACGGCATGGACCCGTATTTCTGCCGCACCCTGGTGAATGAGCGCTTGCCACAAGCCAAGGAATCGATTCCACCGGACATAGGAGTGCCTGAGATGGGGCCGATAACCACCGGACTTGGTGAGATATATCAATTCAAGGTCACGGGCGAAGGTCGGAGCCCGATGGAACTGCGAACCATCCTCGACTGGGATATTGCGCCCAAACTACGTGCAGTGCCAGGCGTGGTCGAGGTAAACACACAGGGCGGTGAACTCAAGACGTACGAAGTTGAGGTCGATAGCGAGAAGCTCACCGGATACCACATTCCGCTTCGACGAGTGATTGAGGCGCTCCAGAAGAACAATGCGAACGCGGGCGGCGCCTATCTGGAGCGCTCGGAGCAGCAGTCCCTGATTCGCGGAGAAGGCCTCATCAGTAGTCTCGCGGATATTGAGAATATTGTTGTCGGCAATTCTCCAAGCGGAACCCCGATTCTGATTCGAAATATCGCAAACGTGCGGTTTGCTCCGATGGTTCGGCGCGGTTTTGCCACCCAGGACGGAAAGGGCGAGATCGTGATGGGTGTGGCCATGATGTTGGTCGGTGAAAACTCCCGCGCCGTTGCCATTCGTGTGAAGGATAGCCTGGCCGATATCCAGGAGACTTTGCCAGAGGGTGTGCGGATCGTTCAGCTCTACGATCGCACAGACCTTGTAAATCGCACGATTCATACCGTCACGCGAAATCTGATTGAAGGCGGTGCGCTGGTGATCGCGATTCTGCTGCTTATGCTGGGCAGCGTCCGCGCCGGAGTTGTAGTCTCCCTGGCAATTCCGCTTTCGATGTTATTTGCATTTATCGGAATGGTACACGCGAAAATCTCGGGCAATCTGATGAGCCTGGGGGCCATCGACTTCGGCTTGATTGTTGATGGCTCGGTCGTGATCATCGAAAACATCCTGCGTCGGCTTCACGACAAGGGCCCCGAAGACCCGCCGAGCGAAGTGATTCGCTCAGCCGCGCGTGAAGTTGCGAAGCCCATCTTCTTTGGCGTCGCCATCATCGTCTTGGTGTATGTGCCGATCCTCACCCTCGGCGGTGTGGAAGGCAAGATGTTCAAGCCTATGGCGGCGACAGTATTGTTCGCTTTGATGGCTTCGCTCGCAATCGCGCTCTTTCTCATGCCCGTGCTGAGCTGGTATGTGCTGCGCAACCGTTATGCCGAGGAGCATACATGGCTCATGCGCAAACTGAGTCAGTGGTACGAGCCGGCGCTGGAACGTGCGATTCGCCATCCGAAAAGAACGGCCGGAATCGCGATCGGAGCCTTTGCGGCGTCTTTGATCGCCGTGCCGTTCCTCGGAGCGGTGTTCATTCCATCCCTCGATGAAGGCTCGATTCTGGTGATGATGTACCGTGTGCCAGGCATCTCAATCACTGAATCACTTCATGGAAATCAGATCATCGAGTCAGTTCTGCATGAATTTCCGGAAGTCTCAACTGTCTTCAGCAGGACAGGAAGCCCTGAAGTAGCCACGGACCCGATGGCTATCGATCAGAGCGACGTCTACGTCGTGCTGAAGCCCGAAAGCGAATGGCCGAAGAAGCGCAGCAAGGAAGATCTGATTGCTGCGATGCAGAAGCGCCTGAATGAAGAAGCTCCGGGCGCTCTGTACAGCTTTTCGCAACCGATTCAGATGCGCGTACAGGAGTTGATGGAGGGAGGTGCGCGAAGTGACATTGCAATCAAACTTTTCGGAGATCAGCTCAACATCTTGAAGCAAAAAGCAGACGAAATAGCTTCTGTGATCAGCAAAGTTCGTGGGGCGGAGGACGTGCGTGCGGAGCGGGTCTCCGGTCTCCCCTATTTGCGGATCCACCTGAAGCGCGATGCGCTTGCTCGGCATGGTTTGGATGAATCCGATGTTCTCGATACCATTGCGGCCATCGGAGGCAAGCCTGTCGGAGAGATTGTCGAAGGCAATCGTCGATTCGCGCTGCAAGTGCGATTCCCTCAAGACGAACGCGCAACGGCGGACGATATTGGCAATCTGCGCGTAGGAGACAACGAAGGGCATTTCATCCCTCTTGCGCAACTCGCAGATATTGAGGATGAAGAAGGCCCCGCCCAGATCAGCCGCGAGAACGGCGAGCGACGAATCAGCGTTGAGGCGAACGTGCGAGGCCGCGACCTGGCTGGTTTCGTCGCCGATGCTCAGAAAGCCGTTGCTTCGAAGGTCTCTCTCCCCAGCGAGTACCAAATCAAGTGGGGAGGCCAGTTTGAGCAGTTGCAAAGCGCAAGTGTACGGTTGATGATCGTCGTCCCTGCCGCACTCACGCTCATCTTCGTGCTGTTGTACTTCAATTTCCAGCACGTGATGCCGGCACTCCTGATCTTTTTGAATATTCCTCTCGCGGCTACCGGGGGAATTCTCGCGCTTATGTCGCGCGGTATGCCTTTCAGCATTTCAGCCGGTGTCGGATTCATCGCACTATTCGGGATTGCGGTCCTGAACGGAATCGTTCTCCTGACCTATATCCGGGAACTGCGGCGTTCTGGGATTCCAATTGAAGTTGCGGTTCGACAAGGAGCAAAAACCCGGTTGCGTCCCGTTCTGATGACGGCTCTTGTGGCAAGCCTTGGCTTCATTCCTATGGCTATCTCGCACGGGGCTGGAGCCGAGGTTCAGCGCCCATTGGCCACAGTCGTCATCGGAGGATTGATCACTTCTACGCTATTAACGTTGCTGGTCCTACCATCTCTCTATCAATGGATAGAGCAACAGCGAGAGGTGCGGCTTATTTCGAGATGACGCGTTACTAACGAAGCCGGTGTTTGATCCCGAGAGACGGTTGAGGAGAATTACAGGCCGAAAGCCCGAATGTCGCCGAAAGGGCAATTCGTTCATCCGATCACGGTTTGTTAGCGTGTCTGCAGGAAAAATACCTCCCAAAGTCCGCCGATGGGGGCTATAGCTCTGGCGCGCCGCAGGACGGTGTTCAAATTCTTCTACGGCGGTACAAGGAATGGTTCGCCGCTCGCGATACTCCGTGCTTGTTAGCTCCGGAATCTCAGCCAATCGCCTCGTCTCCAACTGGACCCTAGATTGCAACAGCCTAGTTGATCTCACGGGAGAACAACTATGCAATGTGCGAATCCTGAGTGCCGAACGCCAGCTGAAGACTTGAGCGCTGGAGTCCTTCGGTTGGTCGAGTTGGACGTTCCGCCGGAAGAACGAGTAGTCAGAAGCGACGGCGGCTTTCCGGTATGTTCGGTCCCGAGCCGCTACTTCTGGCTCTGTCCCAGGTGCTCTTCGTATCTCAGGGTTCGCCGATGGACACCTGACGGAGTCACTCTCGAAATCAAGACTGGTGACAGGGCTTCCCATAGCAACTATTCGATAATTCCCTTTGCTCAGCACCGTTCGCGCACTCTCTCCAAAGCAATCAGAAGGACGGCTTGAATGTGGAGCAAACTCAGTTCGTGGTGCTTTGACTGGCAGGCACATGCACGATCATCTCTCGTAACACCGGCTTTCGTGCTCGCAGGGATGATCGCCGCGTGGAGCGGGCCGCATTTGTTCTCGAGCCCTGGCCTGCGCGACTTCATTCTTCTGACCACCATTGCCATCGGCAGCCTGCCCATTTGTCTTGACCTGCTATTGCAGCTGAAAAGCAGAGGCTTCGGCATTGATATCCTTGCCTTCATCTCGATTGGTAGTGCGCTTTGGCTGAGGCACTTCTGGGTGGCCGCAATCATCATTCTTATGTTCTCCGGCGGGAGAGCGCTGGAAGAGTTCGCAACACACCGGGCCTCATCCGTGCTGCGCGCTCTTGCGCGGAGAATGCCCCAAATCGCTCATAAGAAGATGGATGGAGGAGTCACTCAGGATCTACCCATTGATCAAGTTGTATCCGGTGATCTGGTTGCCGTTTACCCTCACGAGCTCTGCCCTGTTGATGGCATCGTCGTGAGTGGTTACGGGACGATGGATGAGGCGTATCTCACCGGAGAACCCTTCGAAATTGAAAAGGCGCCGGGCGCAGCCGTCCTTTCCGGAGCAGTCAACGGAAGTGCCGCTCTCATTATTCAGGCTACGCGAGTAGCGAGTGACTCGAGGTATGCCCGGATCGTGGAGGTCCTGCACGCATCCGAGAGAAATCGGCCTCGGATGAGACGACTGGCCGACAGACTTGGGATGTGGTACGCCCCATTATCGATTGCTGTCGCAATCCTGGCCTGGACACTCACCGGGGATGCCGACCGCTTCCTCTCGATCCTGGTGATTGCGACCCCCTGTCCGTTGCTTCTTGCCATACCCATCGCAATCACAAGTGCCATCTCGGTGAGCGCTCGCCACGGAATCGTAATCAAAGACCCGTCTGTCCTGGAAAAGATCGGCACCTGTACCACGCTTATTGTCGACAAGACGGGAACCCTGACTTATGGCAAGCCGGTGCTCACTGAGGTCGTGTGCGCCGACTCCTATCCACGCCGGGACCTAATTCAGCTTGCAGGCAGCCTGGAGAAGTTCTCGAAGCACCCTCTTGCGGGAGCCGTGCTGAACGCCGCGGCTGAAGAGTACATTCCCCTGCTGGTGCCCGAGAACGTGCGAGAGGAAGCCGGCCAAGGTCTGGTTGGAAAGATCGAAGGCCGCAGGATAACTCTGACGAGCCGCAGCAAGCTGCCGAATGACGTGCGCCAAACCCTCAGTGACATTGGACCGGGCATGGAGTGCATCATCCTGATCGATGCGAAGGTCGCCGGAGTGCTCCGTTTTCGTGATCAGCCCCGCACTGAGAGCCGGCCTTTCCTGCAACACGTCAAATCACATCATGGCTTTCGCAGAACGGTACTCCTTTCCGGCGACCGGCCTTCAGAGGTGCAGTATTTCGCTCAACAGGTTGGAATTTCGGAGATCCATGGCGGGAAATCCCCCGAGGAAAAGCTCGCGCTCGTTCAGGATCTGACCAAACAAGAGCCCACACTCTATATCGGGGATGGTATCAATGATGCTCCGGCAATGATGAATGCCACCGCAGGTATCGCTCTCGGCGTGAACAGCGATGTAACGAGCGAGGCTGCCGGAGCTGTAATTCTCCAGTCCTCCCTGGCTACCGTAGATGAATTGATCCACATTGGAGATCGCATGCGCCACATCGCCCTGACAAGCGCGATCTGCGGTATTGGATTGAGCGCTGTTGGCATGGCCGTAGCAGCAGCCGGATATCTCGCCCCCATTCAAGGCGCAATCCTGCAGGAGTTCATTGACCTTGCGGCGATCTTGAATTCGCTTCGGATGATTGTGCCAACTGCGCCGTTGCGTGACTTCAAATTCAGCGCAGCACCCGTCAAGGCGGCGCTCCCGGCCAACATGTCCTCGCAGGCAGTGCGTACTCCGCTCATTCTCGACCGCTCCAGACGTTGAGAAATCAAGACGAGGCGACAATTCTTTTGACATGTCGGTTTTGTTTGCGGCCCGTTCCTCTCGATAGATGCTGCATTTCCTGAGATGTCGGTTGGAACGAAAGATGCAAATGGATAGGTAGCAGCCTGACGAGCCGTTCGAGAATCGGAAAAGGCTGTATGCAACCTGACGCTGGAAACAGGTCGAGCATACTGCAGTCCTCTCGCAGGCAAGTCCTGCAATCATGGCGACGCAAAACTTACGCCCTCGGAGGAGATATGAGAAACCGCTACGTTGTTTGTTCAATGGGGAGTGCAGCTCTGGGAGCTCTCCTGATGCTGCCTCCTATCACCCAGGCTCAAAACAAGGATTCGAAGGTGATTACCGATCTACTGAAGGAGGCTGAGTCGCACGCAATTCTCGCTTCTGTCGATGCCGAGACGCTTGAATCCTATACTCGCTCACACACCGTGTCGTGGCAGTCGCACGCTTATCGCCTGCGCAACGTCGCAGATCATGCTAACGACCTGATCCAGGATTTCAATAAGCTCAGTTCGATGCGCAGTGAGGGATCGCCGTGGCAACAAGAGGCCATCGACCGAGTCGATCCTCTTCTGAAGGAAATGGCGGACCACCTGAATACCACCATCGCTCACTTTAGAGTTAACAAGCACAGAGTCAACATGCCGGCATTCGACAACTATGTGAAGGCGGATCGTGAATACATGGGCAGGACGTCCGAGTTGATATCGTCCTTTGTCGACTATGGACAGACCAGAGCCAAGGCAATTGATCTTGAAGCTTCTCTGGACCTGCCGCCCGCAACCGAAGTCTCCAAGGAATAGTTCCGTACCAGGCTGGTCTACGCGAACGAGCCCGCCACATGGCGGGCTCGTTCAGTTTCAGCGATATCTGACGGGCTCTCGCTTGAAAGCCCGTCATTCCGTCCCGATGCACTGCAATTCGCGATCAAGGGAGGGATTCTTCGCAGCGCTCTTTGGAGCGCCAGAGCTGATTTGATCGTGACTGCGCTTTGCAGATCTGGTTGGCATTCGGCTTCATAGGCGGTCGGAATGGCCGAAGCTGTTCTTTAGGGCCGGATTCGTTTGTCTCAGCTTTTTCCGAGCCCCTCGATCTGCGGCTTAGCTATTTTGACCGCTGCCGAAATTGCCGCGACACTTGTTTTTCGCCGAGTTTCAGAGCTTGGCGCTAACCATCTGTTTCGGCCCTGGAAATGTCGCTGCCGGAGATAGTTCAAACAGGTAATCGTACGGCGCTCTAGATGCCTGCAGAGAGGCACGCCCTGGTTGCTGCGGTTCTTGTCCGATTGAGATGAGAGTGGCACAAGCAAGGTGCCGAGGAATGCGGCGCTGCATTCTCCAGAACAAATCATATTCGTTCTTCCTTTCTGGTCAGTCTGGGCGAACGCAAAATGTTCTGAAAAATGCACCTGCCGCACTCTCTCATCTGGGGGGCAGGTTATTCAGCAAGGGTGCGGAAGCGAGGCCATCCACCGCACCCTTGTTGACGGACAGGCGGACAGTTCTCGCCTGAATCTACGCGCCGGGCTCGATCACTCGAGCCACGTCGGAAATGTGAAGCTTAAGCGGGATCAGGCAAAGTGAGGACGCGACGAAACTCGCCGCGTCCTCAGTCAGCCTCAGAAGCTGAGTTTTCCACCTAGCTCCAAAGTACGAGGATCCCACGCGCTTGTAATCTGGCCGAATTGACTGCCGCCATAACTGGTGTTCAGTCCGTTTGGCTGGAAATGGTTGAAGGTGTTGAAGGATTCAACGCGAAGTTGGAAACTAGTTCCTTCTCCGATCGCGAAAGTCTTGTATAGCGACGTATTGAAGTTCTCGCGGCCGGGTCCAACAATCGTGTCCTTTCGCGCATTTCCGAAGCCCAGGTTCGGACCTCCGAGCCATGCGGGGACAGGAGCAGAAAACGTGCTTGTGTCAAACCACTGGTTTCTTTCTTTCAAATAGCGAGTCTTTCCAGTCTGATTGGGACGGTTGGTATATCCACCGCCAAGCCCGATTGGGTCGTAGCTGATCGACAGTCCCGGTCCTTGGTTCGCCGGAATCACGCCCGACTCGGCCAACGCTGTGCCGGCAATCTCCCACCCGCCAAGCATCGTCTTCGTCCAGCCCGTGCTGTTCTTGAAGAACGGCAGATGGTAGACGTAGTTGATGCTCAGAATGTGCCGCCGATCAAGAGCGCCCGAACCCTTGTCGTATCGGAGATTCCACGGATTGCTGACATTGTTCTTGTCGAACGTGGTCAGGTCGATTTCATGCGACCACGTATAGTCCACCTCCCCGCTGAGCCCCCAGCGGTTCTGGATGCGGAGCCCGGTCTGGAAACCGTTGTAATTTCCGTTGGTGGTGTTTTCGATCTGGTTGATGTTGCCGAAGCCCTGGAAATTGCGATACAGATCGGGATTCGGAAGAGTCGTGGGAATAGCGCCGTTCGGACACCGATCGGCACCACCGTTGTACTTATTGCTGCCGTCGCCATACCGGCAGCGAACATTCATGTCTGTTTCAACTGGAAACGTGTTGATCTGACGTTGAACGTTCTGATGCCAGGCAAGGTTCCCAACGTACTGGACGACCCAGATCATTGAAGGGGCGATTTCGTGCTGGACGCCGAGGCTGAACATGGCGACGGCAGGCGCCTTGTAGGTCTGCGGCATGTTATTGAGACCCGCCGGGAAGAAAGGCTTAGAGGCTACGTCGCCATTCGCCCAGCTCTTCGACGGTGTGCTGAAGTACACATTGTTTGCGCTCGGGTTGTAAGCGAATGGAGGAGTTGTTGCCGTGTCATAGATGTCATTGCCCTGCATACGTTCGAAGAACGTGCCAAATCCGCCGCGCAGAACCGTCTTGCCAGTGCCAAACAGATCTTGCGAGAATCCGAGTCGAGGTTGCAGGGTGTTGTAGTCGTTAGTGACAAGGCCATGCGGGAAACCGTTAACGCCCGCCAAACCAATGCCGTTCAAGTAGTATGGAATTCCATTCAATACTTGGAAGCCTGGCCCGCTGGGATCCATCGATCCATCAGCATTCCACTTCGGCTGGGCAGAACCCAGATAAAGATTTGGATCGAAATTTGCAACTGCGTTGCTCCGCTCCCATGCATGAGGTAGAGCATCGTAGCGAAGTCCGAGTTGTAAAGAGAGTCTGGGGCTCACGTGCCAGTTGTCCATGACGTAAGCCGAGGGAGTCTGGTTCACGTAGTGCCGCACCGGCGCCTCCATGAATTGCTGATAGTTTCCCGAGAAGCCCATCAGCATGTCCATAAACGCGTCGCCTGATAAATTGGCGTTGAAGTTATACTGCCCCATTACGTTGCCGAACAGTTGCTGATTCTTTGTGTACCGGTTGTAGCTGACGCCGAACTTCATGGCATGCTTGCCTTTGGTGTAGGAAACATCGCCCTTCGGCATGTAGTCCTGAGCCGCGTTGTGCCACGGGGCAGATCCCATCTGCTCATTTGTGTTGTAAGGGGTGCCCCAGCCCATACCAGGAACAAGCTGCGATCCGTTGTTGAAGAAGGTCCCCGCATTCCAGCCGGATGGCTTGTTCGCCAACGCGCTGTTCGTGATGTCGATGACGTTGCCGTCGTAGTTGATGCTGGCTTCCACCAGCAGGCTCGGATTCAATGTACCCGTCAGCTTGATCGCTGCGGAATACGACGGATTCGAAAGGGTTGAAGTCACAGTGTTGTAGCTTGCCGAAAGCCAGCCAAGGAAAGGCACACCATATCCCTGACTTACCTTGTCGTGCATGAAATGCCCTAGGATATTCCATTTGTCGTTGACCTTTTGGTCGATACGAACGATGTCGTCGCGAACATCAATCGGATTAGCAATATTTGCGACAGCCTTGTCATCGGCGGTTGTTGGTTTGGGTACGATTCCCGAGCTGAGGAACAGCACTGCATTCGGATCGAATAGCTGGTATGGAATTGTGTTGTTGGGGAACGGCTGGCCAGGTGTCAGCCCCAGTGACGTAAGCTGCGCGTTGAATGCCGGATCGCCCACGACAGGGACGATGATGCTTGTCGTCGGAGCAAATCCAGGAGCAACGTAGCGGAGGTTTTGCCCTGCGGTCGGCCGGTCTGCATTTGGAAGCGTCGGGCTGTTGGTTGTGCCGGCGCCGGAAAGGATCTTCCGCCATTCTTCATTCACGAAGAAGAACGTTTTATCGCGGTTCTCGTTGTAGACATTCGGAATGTAGAGCGGGCCGCCTAGATTGCCGCCAAAGATGTTGTAGTGTGCATTGGTCTTGGTTCTGGAGATGGGCTCTTTGGCATTATAGGCAGGCGTCCGGTTGAACTCGAAGAGCGTACCGTGGTACTTCTGCGATCCTCTCTTCAGAGAAAGACTCATTGTCGCGCCGGAGGAAATGCCGTAGTCTGGAGGATAGTTTGAAGACATCACGTTGAACTCGGCGATCGCATCCTGAGATGGCATGATGTTCATGCCTCCGGCACCGCCACGGTCATCAGCTTCGGCTCCGTCGATGAGCCAGATATTGTGACTCTGGCGAAGACCGTTCACGCTGATGTTGAAGTTTGAAGCTACTGAGGTCGGAACGTTGCTATCCGGCAAAGCCGAACTCACGCCCAGGCCAAGAGCTGCGAGAGCTGCGAAGTTCCGGTTCTGAGTCGCGATTGAACTGATCTGCTCGGAGCTGATCAGCGAGCTCACCACGTTTGAATCCACCTGCGGCACAAGCGCATTGGCTTCAACAGTGACGGTTTGCGCCTCCGAACCGATTGTTAGTTTTGCATCGACACGCACCGTCGAGGAGACGTTCACTACAACGCCGCTTTGGATGTACGTTTCGAATCCCTTCATGCTGATCTTGAGAATGTAGGTTGCGGGGTTGAGACCACCGATCGTGTACAGGCCGGACGGGCCGGTTTCAGTTTCCTTTACAGATCCAGTGGCCGGATCCGTGAGCGTCACCGTTGCTCCGGACACAACTGCTTCGGTTTGATCGGTAACAATGCCCGTCAGCTGTGAGTTCGCCTGCGCGTACGCGCCGACTGTGCCTCCCAAAGCGATGAGCAAAGCCAGCAAGATGAACCTTTTGATTGATCTCATAGTGCCTCTTGGACTGATGATCCATCGGGTTGATGAGGAGTGGGATGGCTCCCCGCATTACCTGCTTGATCCCGGCTCCAAATGGTCAGGAACAGGGGACCTCCAGCCTCTTGACCCGGCTCGAATCTCAGCGAGACTGGTGCGGCAGACTCCGCGCCGGGGTCGCTGACCTTACAAGATCGCCTCCTTCCTTTGCTCCTTGTTCATCTCCTCTGATTCCGGAGCAAACTTCTTCGGCGCCGAGGCCGCAGGTATGCTGAGGGCAAGAGCGTCATCGGAATCACCTCTGGCGATAATCACGGGACAACGCGCTCCCGCAATGGCGCGGTAGGTCACTCCATTCCGCCATGATTCCTCCGACCGCGTATTCCCCGGCGAACAGAGAACGATGAGATCCTGCTGAGTTGAGGCGCAATGATGTAGGATCTGCTCAACGGGCTCGCCTTCGCGAACCGTGACTTCGGTCGGGCAGAATAGCTCGGCTTCCCGCCACGTCGTGAAAGGCAGGTTAGCGATTACGCCTTGTGGAGTCGGCGGCACCTCACCATCAGAGCGGCTCTCGAACACATGGAGGACGTTCAGCTTTGCACGGTTTTCCTGAGCCAGCCGGCAGGCAAAACTCAGGGGAACCTCGCATCTGGACTCTGCTGACACCGCCAAAGTGATATTTCTAGCGGCTGCCCTGCTCGCGTGAATGGAATTTCTTCCGATCGCACAGACCGGGACATCGACTCCTCGCAGTACCTGCTCGGGAATCGGGAGGATCGCCTTTGTTGCTAAGTCCGGGTCTTCCTCCAACTTGAGCAGCACTCGGTCAACGCCGCAAGAGCGGACCAGTCGAGGAATCTCCAATTCGGGCGGGCCGGATAACAGGACAGGTTCACAGGTAAACCCCAGCCAACGCAGCTGCCGCGCGATGCGGTCCATGGCTTCTCTGGCTTCCCTGATGCTCGGGGATGCGCGTTCTGGAGAAGGCCTCCCGCATTTCCGAGTACTGGGCTCGTAATGCGAGTGAGCAAGAATGATCTTCGCTCCGCTTTGCCTTGCCTGATTGATGATGTGAGGCAGCAGTGTCTGCTCGTCTGACAGTGTGGTGACCCCCAGGATGATCTCGGGAGCGCACCACATCCGGAGCGTCTTGGCCGATACGGAGCGCCGGGAATAGGGGGCGAGAATCGCCGTAGATCGGAAGACTTGCATTGAACGACTCCTCAGCGCTTCAACCTGGAGTGAAGCGCTCGCTGTCAGGAAACGGGGTTGGGCCCTGCTTCTACCGCGTTTCGAGGCACGTCCGTTGCCAATCTCTGGTCGGTGCCCTCGCCTCATTTAAGGAACTTGGCGTCGGAATGAACGGGAACACGCCAAGAGCTGTCAAAAAGTTTGGACGCATGTACAAGAATTCGTCACTTCGTCCGGCAGACCGGAATGCGGTTGCAATCGGCTGGGGTCCTCGAATCACCGGTCCCTCACGATTCGGTACCGGCCGAATCCGTTGTGTCGGGATTGTTTGACAGCTTCTATTTGGCTCCCGGCTTCGCCGACGTTGTGAACGTGAGATTTTGGCAGTCCTCACTCAAGATGGCGCTGAAAGTGCTCCACAGCTGACTAGACCTCGGCCTCGCGAATCGTGAGGGAGGAGAAAGACGAAAGATGACCAGACTTCATTCGATGATCGTGTCCGCGTGCAGCACTCTTGGGCTTGCATTCACCGCCGCAGTGATTGCGTGTCCCCCAGCCTTCGCCACCACACTTCAAAACCTGCAGACCGCCTTCAACGGCGAAAGCAATGCCAACGCCCGGTACCTTGCCTTTGCCAAGCAGGCAGACAAGGAAGGCTACGGAGAAGTTGCCAGCATGTTTCGCGCCGCCGCGCGAGCCGAGAAGGTTCACGCGATGAATCACGCCGCAGTCATAGAAGAGCTCGGAGGTGCTCCGACAACAGACGTAAAAGAGCCCGTTGTCAAATCCACCCGTGAAAATCTGGAGGAAGCAATCAAAGGTGAGTCGTACGAGCGCGACACGATGTATCCCGATTTTCTGAAGCAAGCAAGAAACGATCGAAACTCGCGCGCGGTAAGGACACTGAACCTCGCGAAGAGCGCCGAGTCTGAGCATGCCAAGCTCTATGCCGCCGCTTTAGCCAATCTTGAAAGGCTGAAGGGCTCAAAAAGCACTAGCTATTTTGTATGTCCTGTCTGCGGCTTCACGGTCCAGGAAATGAACGTCAAAGAGTGTCCGAGCTGTTTCACTTCGAAAGACGAGTTCGAGAAAGTCGCATGATTGAAGGCTATTTTCCGACCTTCTGATTGAGGGGTTCACAATGCTGCAAATCCCACCGATACCCGCCTGGGACTCTCTGCACGTGCTGATTATCCACTTTCCAGTTGCACTTCTGCTGTTAACTCCCATCTTCATCGTGATCAGTGCCGTGCTCGCTCCTCCAAAAGGGAAGCCGTATATGATCGCCGCACTGATCACCCTTCTTCTCGGCACTGCTTCGGTCTTTATCGCGACATCCACCGGACATGCCGCTGCGGAGTTAGCCGAGCGCGGAGGACCGGTCGACGCGGTTCTCAAGATGCATGAAGAATTGGCAGAGGAAACCGAAATAGTCTTCGCTGGACTTAGCGCAATCCTACTCGGAATGTATGCTTTGCCCAGGATTCTCCGACGGGACGAGAATCGTCTCTTTTCTAGCTTCCTGCCTTCCGCATTCCTCGCCTTGTACACGGTAGGTATCCTGTTTCTGGTCAATACAGCGCATGCCGGAGGCCGACTGGTTCACGAGTTCGGTGTACATGCCATTTTGCCGAGTCAAGCCACTCAGCCCCCGCTGCCTGAGCTTTCTGCAGAAAGCAGCGAGCACCGATAGCCATGCAGAACCGATAGCCATGCAGAAAAGTCCGGAAGGAGGATTTAGGCGTACTATTCTGGCATAGCCCAAACGCTCAAAAGAACGATGCCCGGCATCATTCCATTCAAACAGTTGGAAGCACTAGCATTCCGCAGACAGCAGATCGCGTTCGGTGTTCTCACACTGTTTGTAATTGCCGTGTTGCTGGTGATTCACACTTTATTTGCGTCTTTGCTCGGCGAGCCGAGCCCAGCCGTAATTCTGTTGCTTGGTGCAGCATTCTCCGTCAAGACGCTGGAAATCGTCTGGCTTCAAGGCAAGCGTGAAGGAATCAATGAAAAGAGTGCACGCACTGCAACCTTGACCTCGGTTATTGGCGTTTTCGTACTCGCTTTCTTGCTCGCTTATTTCACGAATCGTGATGATCCTCCCTATTTTGTTATGCTCGCAGTGCCCATTCTGCAATGCGCTTATCATCTGCGATTGACTTCGACTATTTTGGCGATCCTTGCGGCGATCGGCACGATGTTCGCTTGGGCAATGCATTACTTCTCCACTCATCCTCCACCGCGACCCACCGAGTATCTCGAAATCGCCATGATAGCCGCGATATATGCCCTGATGGGTCTGCTTGTGTGGTACCTCGTCAATCAGCTCAGAAGCAACGAGCTAAGGCTCTACGACAATATGAGGGAGCTCGAATCAACGCGGGAAAGGCTCATCTCAGAGGAGAAACTTTCTGCAGTTGGCAGGTTTGCAAGCAGCATAGCGCATGAAATTAGGAACCCGGTCGCGATGATTACAAGTGCTCTTGCAACCGCGCATGGTCTGCCTGCAGAAGGTCCGGACCGGGAAGAGATGTTAAGCATCGCTGGCCGCGAGGCCAAGCGCCTCGAAAAGCTGACGAAGGATTTTCTCACCTATGCTCGACCCATGAGACCAGATGTCTCCGAAACATCTCTCGTTGACATCCTGGAACACATGGTCGAGCTGACAAAGATGCACGCTGCCGGACGGAACATCGCTGTCAGCTACGAGATCGTCGGCACCACACACGCATCGATCGACCAGTCACAGATCGAAGCGGCTCTTGTAAACCTCTGCCTCAATGCTGTGGATGCCACTCATGAAGGAGGTCGCATCGAGGTGCGCTCACGAAACGATAGCGGGCGACTGTTCCTGGACGTTCAGAATTCCGGACCCCGCATTGAAGCAGATAACTTGAAGCAGATCTTCGAACCATTTTTCACGACCAAGCCGGGTGGCACTGGCCTGGGGCTGGCAATTGCTCGCGGGATCGCTCTGGCACACGGCGGCGATCTTTATATCAGCAAAAACGAAGATAAAAAGGTCGTCTTTACGCTTCAAATTAACAATGTCTCCGAAGCTCTCGGCGAATGAGGAAGTAAATGGCAAAGATTCTGGTGGTCGATGACGAACAAGGAATGCGGCGCATCCTCGATGTAAATCTCCGCAAAGACGGCCATTTGATCGTGGAGGCCGATGGCGCGAGAGCCGCCCTTGATCTCATCAAGCGCGAAGATTTCGACGTTGTATTGACCGATCAGCGTATGCCGGATGGGAGCGGCCTTGACGTTATTCGCGCGGTTCGTGAGGATGATCCAACCACCTCTGTCATCTTTCTCACTGCGATCGGGACACTTGAGCTCGCAGTGGAGAGCATGAGGCAGGGGGCGTTCGACTTCCTTACCAAGCCATTCGATCCAGAGGTCGTGAGGGCTTCGGTACGCCGAGCATCCGAGCGCACAGCCCTAATGCGCGAGAATGCGGTCCTGAAGACGACGGTCCGCAAGCTCGAAGGTGCTGATGAAATCCGCGGAACAGGACCGGCCATCGCCGCCGTCCGCGAACTAATCATGCAGGTGGCTCCTACTTCTACCACGGTCCTCATCACAGGTGAAACCGGCACCGGAAAAGAATTGGTCGCTCGCGCGATACACCGGAACAGCGCTCGATCGGCAAAGCCGTTCATCGCCATCAACTGCGCGGCGGTAACAGAGACCCTCCTTGAAAGCGAACTCTTCGGTCATGAACGAGGAGCTTTCACTGGAGCAGACCGTGCGCGGGCCGGTCTATTCGAAGCGGCACATCAGGGCACTGTGTTTCTCGATGAGGTCGCGGAAATGTCTCCCGCCGCCCAGGCAAAGCTGCTTCGGGTCCTCGCGGACGGCGAAATACAACGGGTTGGATCGTCCGCCACTCGTCGAGTCGATGTGAGGGTGCTTGCAGCGACCCATCGCAATTTGAGCGATCGAGTTAATTCTGGAACTTTCAGGCAGGACCTCTATTATCGCCTCGCAGTCGTTCCCGTTCGACTGCCCGCGCTTCGAGAGCGCAAGGAAGATATACCCGATCTCTGCGCGAGTCTGTGCCAGCGAATCGCCGATGAGATGAAGATTGCCGTCAGACCCGTATCACCTGCAGGACTTGCGAAACTTTCGACCTACGGCTTCCCCGGCAACATACGAGAACTGCGCAATGTGCTGGAGAGAGCTCTCATTCTAGGCAGATCGGCTGCCCTCGAGGCGGATGATCTCTTCCTGCCCTCGCCGGCTATGGAAGGCCCGGCCCCGGATGATCTCATCTCCTCGATTCTCCAGCGGGTCCCCAATCAGGTCAATCTGCGGGAACTTCTTGCGCTATTCGAAAAAGCGTTGATCGTGCGCTCACTTGAACTCGCGCACGGAGTTCAGGCCGAGGCGGCGCGTAAGCTGGGCCTCTCTCGCAGCGATCTGGGCTACAAGTTGGGCAGGCATGGTCTTGCCGGGGTCTCCGAGGCATCTCCCATCACTGATGACCGCCATGGCGCCCCAACTCTGGATCGCGCTTGAAACGGGCCTGCCTCGATGCTTCAACCGCAGGCACTGCAGGTGGGGCAATGGAAGATCAACTCAGATATCGTTCCTTCCTTTCTTGGGACGTGGATGCTTTTTGTAACTTCCCGATACAAAATCCGAGATCGGTGAGTGAATTAGGGATATGTGCATCAACACCCGAAGTTCGTGACTGCTATCGCCTTCGCTATGACACGAGTACGATCCATTCACCTCAACCAGAATTTTTGCTGCCGGCACTTGCAGAGGGCCATTCGAACTGCGAATGACCCTCTCGATGAATCGAAACCGAAATTACTGTACGGTCACTGTAAATGAGGTGTGCAGCTTCAACGACTCATCCATGGCGACGGCGTATATTCCCACCGTGTGTTTGCCAACCTGCGAAAGCTTACTTGACTGCATCCGGGTAGAGGAATATTCTCGACCCACTTCTCCGATCTTGCTGGCTACGAACCCTCTCTATCTTCTTTCGCCACGAACTTGCGAGACCTCGATGGTGCATGACTATGACGCCGGAGCGTTGGAATCAGATTAAGTCGGTGCTGGGAGAGGCGCTGGAACTCGCTTCAGATGAGCGCGTTCAATATGTCTCGCATGCCTGTGGGGATGACCCGGATCTTCGGCGCGAGGTCGAGAGTCTGCTCAAGGGCGAGCGGAAGATGCACTCAAGCTTCCTTGAGAAAGAAGCCTTGATGAACATTGCAATCGACGTGACAGACCACGAAGAGAGCTTCTGGATTGGGCGCCGGATCGGCTCCTACCAGCTTGTCGAGCTGATCGGCGCAGGGGGGATGGGTGAAGTTTATCGAGCGATTCGTGCGGACGATCAGTACCAGCAGGAAGTAGCGCTCAAGCTGATACGCGCTGGAGTTGACTCAGCCTTCGTCATCAAGCGATTCAGGAACGAGCGTCAGATACTGGCCTCCCTTGAACACCCGAACATCGCGCGACTTCTGGACGGAGGAACCACCGATACGGGGAGTCCCTACCTTGTAATGGAACTCATCCGTGGACAGTCGATCACGAGCTATTGCGAAGCGAAGGTGCTGTCGATGGCGGAACGATTACACCTGTTCCTTATGGTCTGCTCGGCAGTTCAATATGCTCATCAGCACCTGGTCATACATCGTGACATCAAGCCAGGCAATATTCTCGTCACTGCGGAGGGGGTTCCGAAACTGCTGGATTTCGGAATCGCGAAGATTCTGAGCTCTGACCAAGAATTGCAGTCGGACTCCACAAACTCGCAGTTTCGTGCGATGACTGTTCGATACGCGAGTCCGGAGCAGATCAAAGGCGAGTTCATTACCACAGCGACAGACGTGTACTCGCTTGGAGTAGTACTTTATGAGCTGCTGACCGGACAGAGTCCTTACGGGAAGCACGCCCTTAAGGGAGAGCAGTCCATCGCTGCGATTCTCGAAACCGACCCGGCGAAGCCGAGCACGATCAGGCCCATCGGTCAGACCGAGCCTGCAGAAATTTCTTCGGGGCCGCGTCGCTTTTTTCGACCCCGGCGCCAGATCTCCGCAGACCTGGACAACATCGTAATGATGGCGTTGCGCAAGGAGCCGCAGCGTCGTTACACGTCGGTGGAGCAATTCGCAGAGGACATTCGTCGAAGCATGCAGAATCTTCCAGTGGTTGCCCGGAAGGACACTGCACGATATCGTGCCGCGAAGTTCATCGTTCGGCACAAGCCAGGGGTGATTACGGCGGCACTCGTCACGCTCATGCTGATTTCTGGAATTGCGATCACAACCCAGGCAGCACGCATCGCGAGGAAACGATTCAACGACGTGCGCTCGCTGGCGAACTCCCTGATCTTTGACATTCACGATTCTGTGCGGGACCTGCCAGGGTCAACGCCTGCCAGGAGGCTGATCGTGGAGCGGGCGCTGAAATACCTGAATCAACTGTCGACCGAATCAGCCGGCGATCTCGGATTGCAGCGTGAACTTGCTGCAGCCTATGAGCGAGTTGGATCAGTGCAGGGGGACTATCTCGAAAACAACCTTGGCGATGGGCAGGCTACGCTATCCAGTTATCGAAGGGCGCTCGAGTTGCGCAAGCAGGTGGTGAGGTCGTCGCGAGAGTGGAATGACCGCTTGTTGCTGGCGCAGGATTATCGGCTCGTTGCTCATCAGCTTTGGGCCAACGGCGACCCTCGTGGAGCGCGTGAACCGATTGGCAAAGCCATCGAAATTTCCGAGTCGCTGAACGATTCCAGCCCTCGCAATCCGAAGATATTGGCAGAGCTGGCATTTGAGTATGAGGTGTCAGGACGGATCGGCTATCCGGACGATCCAAATGTGAACCAAAGAATGATTCAGGACTATCGAAAGGCTCTGTCTGTGGACCAAGTTGCGTTGCAGATTAACCCTCAGGACATCCATACATTGCATGGGTACTCCATGGACCTGAGCGACATCGGCAACATGCTCGAGTCAATTGACCCTGCTGAAGCGCTGAAGGAATACAAAGAAGGGCTAAAGATAAACGAGCGCTTAACTCAGCTTTCAGCAGATGTGCGGTTCAAGCGGAGCGTTGCTGTAGCTTACGGGAACATTGCCAGCGTCTACGACGACACCGGCGACTATGCGCACGCGGTCGAGAATAATACTCGCGATCTTGCCATCTATCAGGAATTGGTTCGCACCGATCCACAGAATGCACTGCTGAGGCAAGGCTTGGCGATCGCGTACATGAACACGGCAGGATCCAAGTCGCGAGCCGGACGCATCAACGAGGCGCTGGAGGATTCAAAGAAGGGTCTGGAGATGATGCAGGAACTCGCCGGGTCAGCTCCAGAGAACGCATTTCAGAAGGGGATACTCGCGGCAATGCACGTCGTGCGGGGGACGATTCTGACCGCGGCTGGCCAGCCCAGTACGGCGATCCCTCTGCTGGAACGTGCCAAGTCGATCTACAGTGCGCTGTCGGCCTCAGGGGGAATCAATGTGTCCAATGTTGCTGCTTGCGACGTAAAGCTGGGCGAGGCTGCAGTACGCGCGAAGAACTACGCGAAAGCAGCGGACTACTTCGATTCCGCGCTTGAAGTTGTGCGGCCATTGGTCGGTCGCGAACCAGCCGACCTAGATGCTCTGTATACCGCGGCTGACGCATACTCCGGCCTCGGCGACGTCGACTCGGCAAAGGCGAGCGGCAGAGGTATGACGAAGGCGGAGAGAATGGCTGCATGGAATGACGCGAAAACAGCCTACACGTCGAGCCTCAAAACATGGCGAAGGATCGAACACCCCAACCACACGGCCCCAAGCAGCTTCCAGGTCGGTGATCCCGCCATTGTTGCAAAGAAAACGAAAGCAACGGAGATCGCGTTGGCAGCATTGCACTAGATGCAGGATAACGAGGGGAGGTGGCGAGCTGGGCGCAGCTAACCCTGCCGCTCGCTGCCGGCGTTCATCGCGTGGTGCAACCAGAGGCGGGCTGTTGCCCATTCCCTCTTGATGGTTGCAGGCGAGATCTTCTCAACCTCGGCTGTCTCATCGATCGAGAGGCCGCCGAAAAAGCGTAGTTCTACGATTCGACATTGGCGGGGATCGAGTTTGGCCAACCGCTCCATCGCGTCGTCCAACACGATCAAGTCGACGTTTGGGGCACCGCTCGAAGAGGCGAGGTCATTGGGCAGCACGGTTATGGCATTCGAGCCGCGTTTCGCTGCTGCGTGCTTTCGGGCGTGATCGACCAGGATCTGACGCATCATGCGCGCCGCCAAGGCAAAGAAGTGCGCGCGGTTTTGCCATTCGATCGGTTGATTACGCGCGAGGCGCAGGTAGGCTTCGTGGACGAGCGCGGTTGGCTGGAGCGTATGAGATGCGGACCGGCTCGAAAGAGATCGTCGTGCAATCCGGCGCAGTTCCTCGTAGACCAGCGGGATCAGAACTTCTCGGGCATCGGCATCTCCCTTGCTCCAGCGTGCGAGCAATTCGGTGACCGGCTGGGACGGAGTCGCTCTCACAGGAACTCCCGAGAAATGAAGGATTTGACTGCATCTTAGCTGGCTATGAATCGCGAAGTCAACGGAAGTGCTCCGGGGCCTTTTGCCGCGCGATGTGGCCTGAGCGCAGCAGAAAGGCAGATTTGGATGATCCAATTCTTCGCGATTCTACGTTTCCCAAAGTAGATACCGTTCGCGCCTTCAACGGCTCATGCGTGCTCCCCGATCTCCTGCTCTCAACATTGAGTGCTTTCAAGACCGAACGACGGAGGTAATCGATGTCTACGCGCTTCCAGCGTTTTCTGTACCAACTGTCTCTCGTTTCTGCCCTGCCGCTGATCGCCTCGGCGCAGGAACTCCACTTCAAGAAGAGCGTCTCTATGAACGGCAACACGTTGTCTACATCGGAGACGTGGGTGAGTGGTAAGCGCGAGCGCACGGTGACTGCTTCGCCCGCCGGAGATCTGGTGGCCATACATCAGTGCGACCTGAAGCGCACGGTGAGCGTGAATGATGCGGCCCAGTCCTACTTCATCGCAAAAGATGCCGAGGATGAAGCAGCGATGAAGGCAGCCGCACTGGTAACCGGGCAGCCATCGCCTGGAGGGGGCGGCTCTATTACGCAGACTGTTACGGTAGTCGACACGGGAGAGCGGAAGCAGATGTCTGGATATGCCGCGCGTCACCTCAAGACGAAGGTTGTCGTGGAGCCCTCGGCCGATGCGTGCTCGCAGACCAAACAGAGCTTCGAGATCGATGGTTGGTACGCGGATCTTTCGAAGGAAGGTTCCACTTGCGCGCAAAGCTTGCCGCCAGTCAAGCAAGGTGCGAACTGCAACGATCGGCTGATCGTGCGGAGGAGAGGGGCAGGGAAGCCGGGATACCCGCTGCACGAGACGATCACGTTGAAAACCGAGGGTGACGAAGCTCCGACAAAGGTCGACATCGTCACCTCAGACATTTCGAAGCAGCCGGCTAAACCCGAGCTGTTCGACATTCCGGCCGGATATAAAGAAGTGCATTCAGAAGCCGAACTCTTTGCGGCAGCGCTCCCTCAGCCAATGTCTGCAGCAAACGTGCCTATGGAGGCAGCTGGCGCTGCGCCGGTCGCCGTCGAGAACCCCACGGGTGGGCAGGGGATGGCTGCTGCTGCGATGGCGTCCGCGATGCCGACCAAAGGGGGAATTCCGTCGGGCATGTCGATCTTGCAGATGATGGGTGGAAAGCTTGGCGGTGCTCCCCAGCAGCAGAGCGCAGCTACGGCTGCTCCGATGCCTCTGCCGCAGGCCTCGGGCCCAAAGGCGCCGGGTAAGATCCGGATCGGCGTGGCTCCTGCGTTGGCGCAGATGGGGCAGGGCAACACTTCTCAGCAGGACTTTGGAACGCCAGTGCGGAACGCCATCATCCTCATGATGAGCGGTCCTGCAGTGGAGATCACAGCAATCGACGCACGCATTCCAATCCAAATGGAGGCCGAGGCGCAGCAGAAGCAATGTGACTACCTGCTCGTTTCGAACGTGACGGTGAAGCGCAATGCATCCACCGGGTTTGGAAAGCTGATGAAAGCCGGCAGCATGGCTTCCAATTTCACGCCTATCGGCATGATGGCGCACACCATGGGCAGCGTGAACGGTGCGATGGCGGCGGCGCAGACGGCTGGTGCGGTGATGCAGCAATCGGCGGCGATCAGCGCGCAGCAGCAGGCCATGAGCCAGCTATCGGGCTTCAACGGGCAGATCAAGTCGAAGGACGAGGTCACGGTTCAATACCAGCTCTTTCCGACCGGGCAGCCGCAGCCGAAACTCGATACCACCCTGAAAGGCAAGTCGAAGACCGACGGGGAAGATGTGCTGACGCCACTGATCCAGCAGGCGGCTACGACCATCCTGACGGAAGTCAGCAAGAAGTAATTCGTAGATAGAACTCCCGCGAGGAACTGCGATGCATTGGTCAGTCAGGTCTGCAATCGGTGCTCTTTGTTTCGCCTGGGTTGGGGTAATCCGTTGCGTCGCTCAGAGTCCGATTGCAATCCCGGGGCCGAACGACGGCTATCAGATCAGCAAGAGTGATACCAGCCAGGCGGCCCCGGCAGGATATGAAGGCCGGACCGAGATGTCGACTCAAACAGCCGTCGGAAATACTCCGGCAACAGCAGGCAGAAAGATCGTAGCTAGCTTCAAGCTTGGCAATCAGGTCAGGACATGTCCGCATGCCGACGGAACGGCGGAGGGTGAAGGAGTGTTCTCCGTTTATATCGATTACACCGATGCACAGGCGACCGGGACGGCCACGATCCATATCGAGATGAGCACAAAGGGGAAGTACAAAGGGCAGGTTGGGGATAATGCTTTGCTGCAAGGGGCGGTGAAGGGGGAGTTCGACTACGCCTACTCTCAAACGGGTAAATTTCGTGACCAGAGCGGCGCGATCACTAATTCTCCGCCCAGCAATGCTCAACAGCACATCTCGATTCCCATTGTAGTGATGCCGAACATGAAACCGCCTGACTTTGGGGCATTCTCCGGCGGGGATCCGGCCCAAGCTCACTATGGAGGTGCGCTGGGAGCGAGCATGGCGCTCGCTTACTGGGCCGGCGTTTACTACTCCATAGCCCAGATCAAGTGGTATGGCGGCGAGACGTCGGGAGGCGGCACTTCCGCTCGTGCCGGGCAGTGCGTCGTCGTCGCGTTCGATCCGCCGAGCTACACGCTGCAGCCACCACTGGGCTCCACTGCAGATGTGAATGCGGTTGTGAAAACAAAGAACGGCGAAATTGTTCCCGCTCATTTCGTAGACGCAAGTGCCTACTACGGCAGCATGGTTTCGCCATCTCTGGGCGACTCCAGTCAATCCTCCCCGTTGAAATTCACTTATACCGCGCCGAAACAGAAAGTCCCTAAGCCAGGATTCGGGGTAGGCGCGCTCTCGCGAGCTGGCGCAGCAGTGGGTGAGTGGCACACAGGCCTCGGCACCGGATGGAGCGGGCAGATCACCTACGAGCAGACGTTCACTGGCGATGATGGAGGGTCGGCAGGCATTCAGGAGTGGTCGAATTCTTCCCGCGTCTCCGTCACGGTCACTGTGGAGAACGGCGTCGCCACATATCACGGTCATGTTGAAGCCAAGAACCATCTCACTAGCTGGCGTCCCGTCGCAAAGGCCGCTCCGGCGCTTGACTATAGTGAGGACAGCGAAGAGAGCGGCGATGGAGACTACCCAGCGTCTGTAGTGGTCCAAATTGACGAAAGCCGTGGCGCGTACGGCGTAAAGGTTGGACCGGCTCTGACGTCTGACGGGAGACCGAAGGCGCCATGGGGACCTATAGGTAAAGCTCGTTTGGTTTCATGCAGGCAGGGTGCTGGCTGTCAAAGCTCCGAACACGACATCAGTATGCCGACAATTGCGATGTCGGGCCCGCTCTCGGGAAAGCTGCAGGATCCCAATCACATTCAGGCCTCGTACACCGATCAGAAGACAGAACAGGGGCGCTCGCACAAAGGAGTCATCGTGGAGACCACGACGGTGAACCTCGCGCGTTCAGGAACGACCAATAGGTCGGGCGCTTCAAGGCAGGGAGGAAACTGACGTGAATAGCCAATATGCTTACCTGGCTCGTATTTGCCGGGCCCTACTATTGGGCTCGGTGCTTTTGCCTGGATCAGCGCAGGAGCCTTCCCCTGTCCACAAGAGATTCACCAACGACGATGTGATCGAGCTCGTACATATGAATCTCTCTGAATACGTGATCGTTTCAAAAATACGCACCATGAATGCGGCAGACCCCGAATCCATCCGCTTCGATACCGGTGTTGAGGGACTGAAAGCTCTGAAAGAGGCGAACGTTCCCGACAGCGTCATCCGCGTAATGATCAATCCTGCGCCTCCACAGCCCACTGTTATTACCCAGGCCGCACCGATGACACTCGATGCGAATCTTCCTCCGCCTGAAGTGGGAGTGTACTGGAAAGACGAGAGTCGCTTTGTCTTAATTGAAGGGCAAATGCTCGCCAATGCCAAGGTGGGCGGGAAGGCGGGCAGCATGTTCAGCTATGGCTTTCGCGGCATGCACTGGGACGCAACCTTGAAGGGCCCTAACTCCAGCCACATCGTTCGCGATCGCAGGCCGGTGTTTTACTTCTACGTCCCCGATGGCTCCAGCTCTTCCGATTACGTGCTGTTGAAGCTCAACAAAAAAGGCGACCGGCGTGAGTTCCAGGTGGGCACCATGGCGGGTAAGTTCGGAGGCGGAAAGGCCGGCCTCAAATCGGATAAGGAAATCCCATTCGAGGCGGAACATGTCGGAATTCGCACCTACAAGGTGACGCTGCGTCAGGAGCTAAGCCCCGGCGAGTTCGCTTTCTTCATGGCGACCGGCCAGCAGTTGAATGGCACCGACAGCCGAAGCGGAACCGGCGGCGCAGCAACGGGCCGCATCTACGATTTCCGCTTGCCCGAGTGACCGAGCGCCCCGGATAACGAAGTAGGTCACGAAGTTTGGAGATGACTGCTATGCAATGGATGTGGAATAGACATGTCTTCAAACGCCGATTTAGGACGTCCAGATATGCTGTCGCGGCATTCGAGTTTGCGGCTCTCATCTGCTTGGTCGTGTGCGCGTCGGCTCAGACGCCAGACGCCGTGTGGTCGGGGCAGGTGCAGTGTTCGCTCTCGGTGCAGCTGTCGGGATACTCGCACAAGGAAACGCAGACTTGGCGGCTGACCGGTGAGCCGCCTCGGATGCAGGGCAGCATCGCTGTCTACCCCGCAACATGGACGCCATCCTCGGACGGATCAAGCCAACGAACAGTCAACGCTCAGGTAACAGCGTCGCAGTGGAAATCGAGCTCGACGCCTATCAGCGCTCCGATCGGGATGTTCTTGCGTGTGAATGGGTCACTAGTCATCAAATCGTTCCATTCCCTGCTTTCAGCTCCGAAGGCGATCACCATTACTCGCCAGGTCTCGTTGCTCGGAACGACTCCAACCTTATCCACTGTTCAATACGCAGCCGATGAATGGATCATGCCGCCGATCGAGATGGCAGGAGCTACCTCGGCAATTTCAGGCGCGGGAACAACATTGGTGGGCGCAACCGCTTTTCCAGAGCGAGCCGGCGGTTCAGCCCAGACCGCCAACTGCACATGGCAATTCACAAAAGGTGCAGCCTCTGGCACGGGCAATTCCAGCACCACAATGTCACCTATACCTCAGCAGCCACTGCAGCTCACAATAGTTCCAGTCATCAGCGATGTTTCACCCAACAATGTGTTGGAAGGGCAGCACAATCTGCCGGTCGTCATCACGGGAAGCTTCACTCACTTCATCAACGGTCTAACAACGGTCGATTTCGGGGCACCAAACCTGATCACCGTGAAATCGGTCAGTGTTACTTCGCCAACTATGTTGACTGCTTATATCAACGTCGTCCCGCTTGGCTCAACGCCCGTTCCGGGCGGCAAATTCAACATCACTGTCATTACGCATTCTCCAACAGCCCTTTCCGTACAACCAGGCACCATGATTCCTCCGGACGAGACTGCCAGTCTTGCTGGGGCTTTCACCGTTATGACATCGGGGCTAATACAGTACCATTTCCCGGCCACTCTCTCGCCCAACACTGGGCAACAGGGCCAGAGCATGACAGTGACGATTACGGGGACCAATACCCACTTTGTTCAGGGAGTAACGCAGATTGACCAGTCTGCTCTATCTACTCAGCGGATCAGCGCTCCAGTTCTGACTGTGACCTCTCCAACTACTGCGACGGCTACCTTCACAATCCTGCCTGCAGCCCCTACTGGGACATCGATGTACACCCTTTTTGTGATCACTAAGACCACGCAAAGTCTCGAGACAGCTTCCGGCGACTTCACCATCACACCGATCCCCGACGCCTTCAGCCATGGTCCAAATCCCACCAGTGGAGTCGATATCTACG